>Ga0070726_10001680_pt1 | contig 21642 bp, 20 predicted proteins | sample tdAd471_FD_67275 | JGI IMG/M metagenome (GOLD analysis project Ga0070726, IMG submission 67275) | Marine sediment microbial communities from the Atlantic coast under amendment with organic carbon and nitrate - tdAd47.1 | ecosystem: Environmental > Aquatic > Marine > Coastal > Sediment | place... | reverse complement strand
TTCGCCGCGCGCGTTTTGTCCGGCTTCCGCACCGCCCCCGGCATCCGTGATCTACGCCCCGGCGAGCGTCTGGCGCGCGCACTCCAGGATTTGGGGCCCAGTTTCATCAAATTCGGCCAGATGCTGAGCACGCGGCCCGATCTGGTGGGCGAAAGCATCGCAAATGATCTGTCGAGCCTGCAGGACCGGCTGCCGCCATTCTCAAGCGCCGAGGCCCGCGCCGCCATCGAGGCCGAATTCGAGCGCCCGGTCGACGATATGTTCGAGTATTTCGACGACACGCCCGTGGCCGCGGCGTCGATTGCACAGGTTCACTTCGCCCGGGTCCGCGTGGCCGTCGGGGACGACGAAGATGCGGCGGACGACGCGCCCACCGGGCCGGAAACGCGCGACGTCGCGGTCAAGATCCTGCGGCCAGGCATCGAGCGCGCCGTGGAACGCGACCTGGACCTGTTCCGCTGGATCGCCGACATCGCCGAATCGACCCAGCCGCGCCTGCGGCGTCTCAAGCCGGTGGTTGCGGTGGAGACCTTCGCCGAGAGCCTGCGCTGGGAGATGGACCTGCGCATGGAAGGCGCGGCGGCATCGGAACTGCACGGCAATTTCGAAGACGACCCGATGTATGTCGTCCCGACGATCGATTGGGAGCGGACGGGGCGCCGGGTCCTGACCACCGAGTGGATATCCGGAATCCCGGTGCATGATGTCGATGCGCTGATCGCGGCGGGGCATGACCTCGAGGCGATCGTGCGCAAGGCATCGGAATCCTTCTTCCTGCAGGTCTTTCGCGACGGCTTCTTCCATGCCGATATGCACCCCGGAAACGCCTTCGTGCGCGAGGACGGTGCGTTGTGTGTCGTCGATTTCGGGATCATGGGACGGATCGACCGGCGGACGCGCTATTTCCTCGCCGACATGCTGCTCGGCTTCGTTACCGGCGACTATGAACGCGTCGCGGATGTGCATTTCCAGGCGAATTACGTCCCGGCCGGCACCGATCGTCTGGTATTTCATCAGGCAATACGGGCCATCGGCGAGCCGATTTTTGACCGCCCGCCCAGCGAAATCTCCATTGCCAGGTTGCTGGCACAGCTTTTTCAGGTCTCCGAACGCTTCGACATGGAAGCGCAGCCGGAATTACTGCTGCTACAGAAAACCATGCTGCTCGCCGAAGGCGTCGGCCGCCGTCTCGCGCCGGAGCTGAACATGTGGCACCTGGCACTGCCGCTGGTCGAGGAGTGGATGCGCGAACATCGCGGCCCCGAGGCGCGGCTGGCCGAGATAACCGCCGATGTTATCCACGCCGCCACCCGGCTGCCCAAGGCCGTCGAGGCGATCGAGCAGGCCGCCACACGCATCGCCGACGGTGAAGTCCGTCTCGACCTCGGACGCACAGGAGCGCCCCAATGGCCGGTCTGGGTGGCCCTGGCCGTGCTCACGGGCATGATTCTCGCAGAAATCCTGGGCTGATCCGGCCGACACGCGGAGATTGCCGCGAACAGGGAAAACCCTATCTATCTACATATGTTTCTCGTAATTTATGCGCCTGCCCCCACAAACGGGGCTGTATGTGGAGATTCTCCCTATGTTGCATGGCAAACGGATCCTGCTGATCGTCAGCGGTGGCATTGCCGCCTACAAGAGCCTCGAACTTGTGCGCCGCCTGCGCGAGCGCGGGGCGGCGGTGCGCTGCGTCCTGACCCGCGGCGGATCGCAATTCGTCACGCCCCTGTCGCTGGCCGCACTGAGCGAGGACAAGGTCTACACCGAGCTGTTTTCACTCACAGACGAGGCGGAAATGGGCCATATCCAGCTGTCGCGTGATGCGGACCTGCTGGTCGTGGCCCCCGCCACCGCCGATATCCTCGCCAAGATGGCCCACGGACAGGCCGACGATCTGGCCTCGACCGTTCTCCTCGCGACCGACAAGGACGTCATGGTTGCGCCCGCGATGAATGTCCGGATGTGGGAACATGCCGCCACGCAGGCCAATCTCGAAACGCTGCGGCAACGCGGCGTCCATGTGATCGGCCCCGAGGAAGGCGACATGGCCTGCGGCGAGCATGGCCTCGGACGCCTCTCGGAACCCGACGACATCGCCGCCGCGGTATCGGATTTTTTTCAATCTAGCGCTCCGCTCTCGGGCCGGCGGGCGCTCGTCACCAGCGGCCCGACGCACGAACCGATCGACCCCGTCCGCTTCATCGCCAACCGCTCATCCGGCCGCCAGGGCCACGCGATCGCCGCCGCGCTGGCAAGCCGGGGTGCGGCCACCACACTGGTGTCCGGTCCGACAAACCTGCCCGACCCGCCCGGCGTGACCGTTGTCCGGGTCGAAAGCGCGCGCGACATGCTGGCCGCCTGCGAAGCCGCCCTGCCCGCCGACGTGGCGGTATGCGCCGCCGCCGTCGCCGACTGGCGGGTCGCCAAAGCGGCCGACGAGAAGCTCAAGAAGAACGGCGCCGGGCCGCCGCGCCTGGAAATGGCGGAGAATCCCGACATTCTCGCCAGCCTCGCCGCCGGCACGAACACCCGGCCCGGTCTTGTCATCGGCTTTGCCGCAGAGACCGAGCAGGTAGTCGAACATGCGCGTGCCAAGCGCGAGCGCAAGGGTTGCGACTGGATCCTCGCCAACGATGTGTCCCCCGAAACGGGCACCTTCGGGGGCGATGACAACACGATTCACCTGGTCAGCGCCGACGGGGTCGAAGACTGGCCGCGCATGTCCAAGGCGGATGTCGCGAACCGCCTCGCCGCGCGCATTGCCATGACATTGGAAACGAGCGAATGAGCAAGACCGTCGAAGTTGCGGTGACCCGCCTGCCCCACGGGGCGGATCTGGAACTGCCGTCATATGAGACTGAAGACGCCGCCGGCATGGATCTGCGCGCTGCGGTGACGGACGATGTGGTGCTGGCACCCGGCGCGCGCGCGCTGATCCCGACCGGTATGGCGATCGCGCTGCCATCCGGCTACGAGGCCCAGGTCCGGCCGCGCTCGGGCCTGGCGCTGCGCAACGGCATTTCCCTGGTGAACACGCCGGGGACCATCGACGCGGATTATCGCGGCGAGGTCGGCGTCATCATCATCAATCACGGCGACACACCCTTCACCGTCGACCGGGGCATGCGGATCGCCCAGATGGTGATCGCGCCCGTGACCCAGGCCAACTGGGTGGAGACCGACAATTTGTCGGACACCGCGCGCGGCGCCGGGGGCTTCGGCTCGACCGGCACGGCAGATAAAAGCAAAACCCAAAAGGGCTAGAACATGTTCCGTCTGTCGCGAAAAACGCTGTTTGCCATCGAGGCCGTGCTCGACATCGCCTACCACGCGGGTCCGGCCCCGGTGCAAAGCCGCGAGATCACGCGCCGCCAGGGCATTCCGCGCCGGTATCTCGAGCAGGTGTTACAGAATCTGGTGCGCGCCGGCGTCCTGACCGGCGTGCGCGGCCCCCGCGGCGGCTACCGGCTGGCCCGCGAGCGCCGCCGCATCACGCTCGCCGATATCGTCCGGGTGATCCTCGAGATGGAGGCCCGCGACGACCCGACCGACGCCGCCGACGGCTCACCCCTGGGCATCGAGGTCGTGCGGCCCCTGTGGCGCGAGATGGCCGAGGATTGTATGGAACAACTTGAGAAGATCACGATCCAGGATCTTTGCAACCGTGCCCGAGACGCCGGGGTCGAGAGCGAAGAGCCGGACCGTATCGACTACACGATCTAGTTCACGGCCAAACCCAAATTCTACGGAACCCGCTTCATGTCCACCACCGAACAGAACCAACCGGCCGAGTTTCGTGGCCACATCTATGATTCCATCGTCGACACGATCGGCGCCACACCGCTCGTCCGCATTCCGCGCCTCGCCAAAGCCGAGGGCTGTAAGGCCGACCTGGTGGCCAAGCTCGAATTCTTCAACCCGCTCGCCTCGGTCAAGGACCGGATCGGCAACGCGATGATCTCCGCCGCCGAGGCCGAGGGCAAGATCGGCCCAGGCTCGGTGATCGTTGAGCCCACGTCCGGCAATACCGGCATCGCGCTGGCCTTCGTGTGTGCCGCGCGCGGCTACCGCTGCATCCTGGTGATGCCGGACTCCATGTCCCAGGAGCGGCGCAAGATGCTCGCCCTACTCGGCGCGGAACTGGTCCTCACCCCGGCCGCCGACCGGATGCCCGGCGCGATCGCGAAGGCCCAGGAGATCGTCGACACGACCGACAACGCGATCATGCTGCAGCAGTTCCAGAACCCGGCGAACCCGGAGGTCCACCGGCACACCACGGCGGAAGAAATCTGGAAGGACACCGGCGGCGCGGTCGATGTGTTCGTGGCCGGCGTCGGCACGGGCGGCACGATCACCGGCACCGCCGAGGTGCTGAAGGAACGCAATCCGAACCTGCATGTCGTCGCCGTCGAGCCCGAAGACAGCGCCGTCCTGTCGGGCGGCCCGGCCGGGCCCCATATGCTCCAGGGGATCGGCACCGGGTTCATACCGGACATCCTCAACACGAAAATCTACGACGAGGTGCTGCCGATCGCCAACGAGACCGCCTTCGTCATGGCGCGCAAGCTGGCCCGGATCGAGGGCATCCCGGTGGGTATTTCCTCCGGCGCGGCGCTGGCCGCGGCGATCGAGGTCGGCATGCGCGACGAGATGGCGGGCAAACTGATGGTGGTGATCCTGCCGTCCTTCGCCGAACGTTACCTCTCCACCGCCCTGTTCGAGGGACTCTAGAAGGACACCCATGGAACTAAACGACGAACAGTTTCACCGCTACGCCCGTCACCTGATCCTCGACGAGGTCGGTGAGGAGGGACAGGAGAAACTGCTCGAATCCCGCGTGCTGGTGGTCGGCGCGGGCGGGTTGGGCGCACCCCTGCTCATGTATCTCGCCGCCGCGGGCGTGGGCACGCTCGGCATCGTCGATGACGACGAAGTCGACCTGACCAACCTGCAGCGTCAGATCGTCCATGCCACCGGCTCCGTCGGCCGGCAGAAGACCGAGTCCGCCAAGGACACGCTGGCGGCCCTCAACCCGGGCATCAACGTCATCACCCATGACGTGCGCCTCGACGCACAGAATGCGGCCGACATCCTTGCGGGCTACGATCTCGTCGCCGACGGGTCGGACAATTTCGACACGCGCTACCTGCTGAACGATCTTTGCTATCGCGCCGGAATACCGCTGGTCGCGGCCGCGATGCTGCGCTTCGAGGGCCAGCTCTTCACCTTCCGGCGCAACGACGACACGCCCACCGCGTGTTACCGCTGCATCTTCCCCGACGCACCGCCCGCCGATTTGGTGCCGCGCTGCGAGGAGGCCGGGATTCTCGGCGCACTCGCCGGTGTGATGGGGTCGCTGCAGACGACCGAGGTGCTCAAGGAGTTGCTCGGGCTGGGCGAGAGCCTGGCGGGGCGGATGCTGATCTACGATGCGCTGAACACCGGGTTTCACACGATCAACGTGCCCCACAACCCGGACTGCGACCTGTGCGGGACGCCGCACAGCTGAAACCGCGCTAGAACATCGTCTCCAGCACCCGGTCGGGCGGCGTGTGGCCGTCCACGAAGGTACGGATGTTGATCACCACCTTCTCACCCATCTCCTGGCGGCCCTCGATCGTGGCGGAGCCGAGATGGGGCAGCAGCACGACATTGTCGGCCGCCATCAGCCGCGGGTCGACGGCGGGCTCATGCTCGAACACGTCGAGACCCGCCCCGGCGAGCTGGCCCGCTTCGATCATGTCCCCCAGCGCGCGCTCGTCGATCACTTCGCCGCGCGACGTGTTGACGATGAAGGCATGGGGCTGGAGCAGTGCCAGGCGGCGACGCGACAAGAGGTGATAGGACGCGGGCGTGCGCGGGCAGTTGACCGACACGATATCGACCCGCGCCAGCATCTGGTCGAGGGATTCCCAATAGGTCGCGTCGAGTTCATCGACAATGTCGGGATGGGCCGGCCGGCGGTTGTGATAATGGATATCCAGACCGAACCCCCTGGCGCGCCGGGCCAGCGCCGTCCCGATCCGGCCCATACCGATAATCCCGAGCCGCTTGCCCCAGATCCGGCTGCCCGGCAGGAGGGTCGGCGCCCAACCCTGCCAGTCGCCCGAGCGGATCAGCTGTGCGCCCTCATACAGCCTTCGCGGCACCGCCAGGATCAGTGCCATGGTCATGTCGGCCGTGTCCTCGGTCAGGACACCAGGGGTGTTGGTGACCGTGATGCCCCGCTCACGCGCAGCCGGTAGGTCGATATTGTCGACGCCGTTGCCGTAGTTGGCGATCAGCTTCAGGCGCGCGCCCGCTTCGCCAATCAGCCGGGCGCTGATATGGTCGGTCACGGTCGGCACGAGCACGTCGGCATCCTGCATGGCCGCCACCAGGTCTGCCTCGTTCATCGGCGTGTCGGCATCGTTCAGGCGCGTGTCGAACAGCTCCTTCATCCGGGCTTCCGTCGCCTCGGGCAGCCGTCGCGTGACGATGACAATGGGCTTGTTGTCCGACATGTCCCCCCTGGTCCGCGCCCGGCCGAACCCGATCCTCGGGCGCCGGGCCGGCGCGGTCTCTCCTCGTCCCGATTATCGCGGAAGCCCCCCGGTAAGCAAGAGCGCGTGCGCCCATCCCCGGACATTTCCGCTGCTTGACCCGCACGCGCCCCTCGGATAGACGGCTAGGCATGATGTTTCGGTTCTTTTCCGCTCTCCTCGCCGCGCTCGCGATCCTGACCGCCGCCGCATTTATGCCGGAACCCGCCAGCGCCCAACAGGCGACCATCCAACCGCCCGCGGCCGAGAATCCTTCCGGATTGCCGATCCCGCGCTGGGTCAGCATCCGCGCCCGGGAAGCCAATCTGCGCACCGGGCCGGGCGCGCGATATCCGATCGACTGGGTGCTGCAGCGGCGCAGTCTGCCGGCCGAAGTCGTGGGGGAGTTCGAGAACTGGCGCCAGATCAAGGTCCAGGACGGCACCGTGGGCTGGGTCCACAAATCGATGCTGTCGGGCAAGCGCATGGCGACGGTCACCGGCGCGCGCGTGCGGGTGGTGCAGGCGCCGGACGAAGACGCGCCGGTGGCGGCATTCGTCGAGGACGGCGTGATTGTCGCGCTCGACGGGTGCGAGACCACCTGGTGCCGCATCGCGATCAATAGCCATGGGGTCGAAGGGTGGATGCCCCGGTCCGCGCTCTGGGGGGTCTATGACGGCGAGGCGTTCAAACGCTAGCGAGTGCGCCGCCGGCCAAACAGACGCTCAGGCGTCGAAGTCACCCGCCAGTTCGGCACGCACATCCTCGGTCAGGATCGTCATATGGGCATAGTCGGGATGGGTGAAGCCGAGCGTGACTTCGGCGCCTGACTGCCGGAACGCGGCAATCTGCGCGTCGGTGAACGGGAAATGGATGAACTGGACCGAGCTGGCCTTGCCGTCGGCGTTGGTCCGGTCCACGTCGGCCTCGGGCACGCCCGTGATGGTCTCGCCGCCAAACCTCAGAAAGGCCGTCTCCTCGACCCCGCCCAGCTTCGACAGCACCATCTTGCGGCGGACCTCGTCGTCGATCTCGAACATCACGGTCGCCACCAATTCATGTCCGTTGGGGATCAGCGGGTTGTAGGCGGACAACTCGTCGTCGATTTGCGCATCACCGCCGCGCTCGATGTAGAGCATCTCATGCACCTGCTGCCACATGGTGGCGTAACATTCGAAATAGGCCGTCGCATACGGGCCCAGCCCGACCCGGCGGTTCTTCTTGCGGGCCACGAGCGCCGCACGCCGCGCCTTGCGGGTCCGGCCATACTCCTCCATGTCGATGAGGTCGTCGCGGGTGATCGCGCGCGGGGTGGCGGACGGCATAGCTTTGGTCTCCGGGTCTAGGAACTGAGTTCGGGCGCGAGCCCGTAGGCGAGCGCGAACAGCTCGACGGGGTGATAGCTGCGGGCCGGTGCGGTCTCGCCTGCGTCGAGCTGGCGCTCGATGCCCTGCAGGATGTGATCCGCCGCCAGGGGGCATTCGGACACAATGTAGCGGCTCTCCTTGGCCTGGCGCACGACCGGACGGCCGACCTTGATCGCGGTCTCGAAATTCTCCTTCATGATCCCCCAGGATCCCCCATGGCCCGAGCACCGTTCGATCACCTTGAGGTCTGCGTCGGGGATCAACCGCAGCATCTCCGCGGCTTTCTGGCCCATATTCTGGGCCCGCGCGTGACAGGCCAAATGCAGGGCCACCGGCTCGGGCAGCGCCGACAGCCCCTCGACCAACCCCTCATTCCGGGCGATGTCGACGATATACTCGGTGATGTCCCGGGTCGCCGCCGACAGGGCCTTCACGTCCGCGTCGTCAGGCAGCAACAGCGGCCATTCGAATTTCATCATCAGGGCGCAGGACGGCGTCAGGGCGATGATGTCGCGCCCCGCATCCACATGGGGCCGGAACGCCGCCGCCACGGTCTTCGCCATGGCCGAGACCTCGTCGAGCTGACCCTGCTCGAGCTGCGGCATGCCGCAACAGCTCGGATGCAGCGCGCTGGTCGCTACGCCGTTCCGTGCCAGAATCCGCTGCGCCAGCACGCCCGTGTCGGGCTTGTTGTAGTTCACGAAACAGGTGGCGTAGAGCACCGCCTCGCGCCCGTGGGCCGGCGCATCGGCGTTGACCACCGGCGGCGCATTCTCGGCCTGGCGGACGAAGGTCTTCGACGCAGGCGCGTATTTCGGCAGGTCGGCGTCGCGGTGCACGCCCGCGATCTTCTCGATCACCGGGCGGGTCAGCTTGTTGCCGCGGTCCGAGCCCCAATTGGCCAGGCCCGCCACCTTGCCGGCGATCCGGCCGTTCCGGTCGGTCTGGATCAACTGCTTCTCATTCCAGCCAACGCCGCCCTTCTTCGCCTCGACCGCGCGATAGCGCAGCATCAGATGGGGGAAATCCAGGTTGAACTCGTGGGGTGGCACATAGGGGCACTTGGTCATGAAGCACATGTCGCAGAGCGTGCACGCGTCCACGACCGGCGTGAAATCTGCGCTGTCGACACTGTCGAGTTCGCCGGTTTCGGATTCGTCGATCAGGTCGAACAGGCGCGGAAAGGAATCGCAGAGATTGAAGCAGCGGCGGCAGCCATGACAGATATCGAAGACCCGGCGCAGCTCTTCATCGAGCTTCTCCTCGTCGAAGAAATCCATCTCCTGCCAACCGAGCGGGTGGCGGGTGGGTGCGTCGAGGCTGCCCTCACGCGGGGCCGCGCCCTGGTTCGTGCTGCCGCTCTCATCCGTCATTGTTTCGTGTCTCCGCTTGTGCCGGGGCACAACTTCCCCGTAAACCGCCCGTCATCTTCGCGCGGCTGGAAATCAAAACCACTTAAAAAAAGAGAGAACCGGGGCCGCCGCCTATTGCAGTCGACCCCGGAAATACTCAGTCGAGCTCGTCGAGCGCCTTCTGGAAGCGGCCCGCATGGCTCTTTTCAGCCTTGGCGAGTGTCTCGAACCAGTCGGCGATCTCGTCATGACCCTCTTCACGCGCGGTGCGCGCCATGCCCGGGTACATGTCGGTGTACTCATGGGTTTCACCGGCGACCGCGGCCTTGAGGTTGTCCGAAGTCGGGCCGATCGGCTCACCCGTGGCCGGATCGCCGACCTCCTCAAGGAACTCGAGATGGCCATGGGCATGACCGGTCTCGCCCTCGGCGGTCGAACGGAACACCGCGGCGACATCGTTGTAACCCTCGACGTCGGCCTTCTGGGCGAAATAGAGGTAACGACGGTTCGCCTGGCTTTCACCCGCGAACGCTTCCTTCAGATTGTCTTCGGTCTTGGAACCTTTGAGCGCCATCTCACGCCTCCTTGATTTAGGTTTGTACATCCGCCCGTTGGTGGGGGCGGTTTTCCTGTGCGGGCCGGCCGGTCAACGCGTAACCGCCGTCCCGGGAAATGCCTACGCCTTTAATATGGCAATGTTGACGGCACGAGTCAATAGTTTGGAATCGTTCCAGACTATTTTTTATCTCACTGGGAAATCGAATTTTATTGAGAACGACTATCGTTTGCGCGGCGCAGCCGCACGATCACGTCCACCCGCGCCACTTCGGCGTCGGCCGGCGCTTCCGGCATCGCCGCGAGCGCGATCTGATCGCCGGGAATATCCTGCAACGCCCCGTCATCTTCATAAAAGAAATGATGGTGGTCGGACACGTTCGTGTCGAAGTAGGACCGCCCCGGCGCCACCACGACCTCGCGCAGCAGACCCGAATCGGTGAACTGATTGAGGGTGTTGTAGATCGTCGCCAGGGACACCTTGATGCCCTGCGCGCCCACCTCGCCGTGGAGCTGTTCGGCCGTCACATGGCGGTCGCCGGCGTCGAACAGCAGTTTGCCCAGCGCGAGCCGCTGCCGGGTCGGGCGCAGGCCCGCATCCTTCAACCGCCGAAGCGCATCGGCATAGGGCCGTTCGCGGCTATCATCACGTGTATCACTCATGAGTCCAATATGGGTCTTTCGTGGAGCATGTAAAGAGGAATCTCTCGAAACAAGGCCATAAGCCTTTATATAAGATGGTACTTTATCCTGAGATAGATGTTACGGCAGGCGATTCGCGACGCTTTACCGACGCGCGCAACGATGTCAGGCTCTGTGCAATCCTGACAAAATCTCCCTGGTTTTGTCCCCTTATTGCGGACAGTCCGGGGAACACCTGTTAGAACGAGCCGAATTTCCCTTTCAGAGCGTGATAAGCGAACCGGGCATGAACGATTTCACCCAGAAATCCAGTTTCTCCTACGAAGACCTCATCCAATGCGGACATGGCGAATTGTTCGGGCCGGGCAATGCGCAATTGCCCCTGCCCCCGATGCTCATGTTCGACCGGATCACCGAGATTTCCGACGATGGCGGCGCCCACGGCAAGGGGCTGATCGTCGCCGAACTGGATATCAAGCCAGACCTGTGGTTCTACGGCTGCCATTTCGAGGGGGACCCCATCATGCCGGGTTGCCTCGGCCTCGATGCGCTATGGCAGATGCTCGGCTTCTTCCTCGGCTGGCAGGGCCTGCCGGGACCGGGCCGCGCGCTCGGGGTCGGCGAAGTCAAATTCGCCGGTGAGGTGAAGCCGGAAGGCACGCTGCTGCGCTACCAGATCGACGTCAAGAAGGTCATCAAGCGCGGTGTCGCGCTCGCCATCGCCGACGGCCTGGCGGAGCTGGACGGCGAAACCGTCTACACCACGGCCGGGCTGAAGGTCGGTCTGTTCCCGCCGAGCAAGGAGTAAGCGCATGAGCAACAACGGAATGCGCAGAGTCGCCGTCACCGGGCTGGGCATCGTCTCGCCGATCGGCGCCAACGCCGCCGAGGTGACCGAAAGCCTCAAAGCCGGCCGTTCCGGCATCGTCCACTCCGACGTCTATGCCGAGATGGGCTTCCGCTCCCATGTGCATGGCGCGCCGGATGTGGATTTCGACAACCATATCGACCGCAAGCTGCGCCGCTTCATGGGCGATGGCGCGGCCTATAACTACATCGCCATGACCGAGGCGATCGCCGATTCCGGCCTGACCGACGCCGACATCCATGACGAGCGCACGGGCCTGGTCATGGGTTCGGGCGGACCGTCCACCTCGGCCCAGGTCGAGGCGGCCGATATCGCCCGTGAGAAGGGCCCCAAACGCGTCGGGCCGTATGCGGTCCCCAAAGCCATGTGCTCGACCCTGTCGGCCAATATGTCCACCGCCTTCAAGATGCGTGGCCTGAGCTACTCGATCAGTTCCGCCTGCTCGACCAGCGCGCACTGCATCGGCAACGGCAGCGAACTGATCCAAATGGGCAAGCAGGACATCGTGTTCGCCGGCGGCGCCGAGGAACTCCACTGGTCGCTCACGGTGTTGTTCGATGCCATGGGCGCGCTGTCGTCCAAGTATAACGACACCCCCGAACGCGCCTCGCGCCCCTATGACGTCAACCGCGACGGGTTCGTGATCGCCGGCGGCTCGGGCGTGGTCGTGCTCGAGGAAATGGAACGCGCCAAGGCGCGCGGCGCCAAGATTTACGGCGAACTCGTCGGCTATGGCGCCACGTCGGACGGCGTGGACATGGTTGCCCCCTCCGGCGAGGGTGCGGTGCGCTGCATGCGCATGGCCACCGCCGGGCTGGGCAACCAGACCGTCGACTATATCAACGCCCATGGCACCTCGACCCCGGTCGGCGACATGATCGAGCTGGGGGCCATCAACGAGGTGTTCGGCGCCCAACGCCCGCATGTCGCTTCGACCAAGTCCCTCACCGGGCATTCCCAGGGCGCGACCGGCGCCCATGAGGCGATCTACTCACTGCTGATGATGGAGCATGACTTCATCGCCGCCTCGGCCAACATCGAGGAGCTCGACCCCGACGCCGGCGACGCCGCCATCGTCACCGAGCGGATCGACAATGCCGGCCTCAACTGCGTGATGTCGAACAGCTTCGGCTTCGGCGGCACCAACGCATCGCTGGCCTTCCAGCGGCATGAGAGCTGACCCGATGGCCGACGCACACGCCCCCACGCCCGAACCGACCCCCGCAACCCTGAAACAGGCCGAAAGCATGGATGGACAACCCGCCACCGGGAGCCTGATGGCCGGCAAACGCGGCCTCATCATGGGGGTCGCCAACGACCATTCGATCGCCTGGGGCATCGCCCGTGCGGTCGCCGCCCAGGGTGCGGATCTCGCCTTCACCTATCAGTCGGATTCCTTCGCCCGCCGGGTCGGCCCGCTGGCCGAGTCGGTCGACGCCGCCGCCATGGTGCAATGCGACGCCTCGGATACGGCAAGCCTCGACGCCGCGTTCAACGCGATCTCGGACACATGGGACAAAATCGACTTCGTGGTCCACGCGATCGCCTATTCCGACAAGGACGAGCTCAAGGGCCGCTACGTCAACACGACGCAGGACAATTTCCTGCAGACCATGAACATCTCCTGCTACTCGTTCACGGCGGTGGCCCAACGCGCGGCGGCGCTGATGGCCGATAGCGGATCGCTCCTGACGCTCACCTATCACGGCGCCCAGGCGGTGATGCCCAACTACAACGTCATGGGCGTCGCCAAGGCGGCGCTCGAGGCCTCGGTGCGCTATCTCGCCTCCGACCTCGGCCCCGACGGGGTGCGCGTCAATGCGATCTCGGCCGGCCCCATGCGCACGCTTGCGGGCTCCGCGGTCGGCTCGGCACGCCAGGTCTACAACTACAATCGCGAGACCGCACCCCTGCGGCGCAACGTGGTGCTCGACGATGTCGGCGGCGCGGGTCTGTACCTGCTGTCGGACTTGTCGAAGGCGGTCACCGGCGAGATCCACTATGTGGATTGCGGCTTCAACACCATCGGCATGCCCGACCCGGCGGCGAAGAACGGCGCGGAATCCGGCAACGGCGCGTAACACGCGCGTCATCGATCAAAGAAAACGGCCCCTTCCGGGGCCGTTTCTATATCCGCGCGACCGCGCCGATCACACCACCAGCGACAGCCCGAAGAAGACCAGCGCCGACATGATCGCCGTGGCGGGTACGGTGATCACCCAGGCCGCGACGATGGTGAGGAAGTGGGAGCGGCGCACCAGCTTGCGATGCCGTAAAATTTCCGGCGGCAGCGGCGCATCCTCGACGTCCAGATTGCCGTTGCCCGCGCGGCTGACCATCTCGCGCCGCTTCTTGCTGCGCTTGGTGTAATACTCGCGGAAGAACCCGACCCCGAAGACCGCACCCACCGCGATATGGGTCGAGCTGACCGGCAGGCCGAGCCAGGAGGCAATAATCACGGTGATCGCGGCTGCCAAGGCCACGCAATATGCCCGCATCGGGTTCATCTTGGTAATCTGATCGCCGACCATGCGGATCAACTTGGGGCCATACAGGAACAGGCCGAGGCTTATACCGAACGCGCCGATCATCATGATCCAGATCGGCACCTCCACCTTGCTGGCGATATCGCCCGACTGGACCGTGCTCAGGATCGCGGCCAGGGGCCCGATAGCGTTCGCCACGTCGTTGGCGCCATGGGCGAAGGACAGCAGTGCGGCCGAGCAGATCAGCGGAATCCGGAACAGCACCCGGAGCGATTGGTTGCGGTTCTCCATCCCTTCGGACTGGCGGCGGATCAGCGGGCGCATGATCGCCCACACGGCAGCGAAGGTCACCACCGCGATGATCGCAACCGTCGCCGTATCCGGCCGCCATATCCGCTTGAACCCCTTGATCGCCAGATACCAGGCGAACGCGCCGGCCATGATCGCCACCAGCATCGGCACCCAGCGCCGCGCCGCCGCGATCTTGTCGTCCTGATAGATCAGGTTGACCTTGATGAAGGCCAGAAACGCCGCGGCGATGAGCCCGCCCAGCAGCGGCGAGATGACCCAGCTGGCGGCGATCGCACCCATCGTGCCCCAATTGACCAGCTGGAAGCCCACGGCGGCGATGCCCGCCCCCATGACGCCGCCGACGACCGCATGGGTGGTCGACACCGGCGCCCCGATGAGCGTCGCGAGGTTGACCCAGAGTGCCGCCGAGATGAGCGCCGCCATCATCGCCAGCACAAAAACGCTCGCATCCTCGACCAGCGACGGATCGATAATCCCCTTGGAAATGGTATTGACGACGTCGCCCCCGGCGAGCAGTGCGCCCGCACTTTCGAACACGGCGGCGATCACCAGCGCACCGACCAGAGTCAGCGCCCGCGAGCCCACTGCCGGACCCACATTGTTGGCCACGTCGTTGGCGCCGATATTGAGCGCCATGTAACCGCCCAGGATGGCCGCAACGACGACGATGGCCGTGTCCGACGTGATGCCCACCAACGCCGCGGCCAGCAACGCGGACAGCCCCAGGAAAATCACCGCGATTCCGTGTGCGCCGAGGGATCCGGCCATCGTCCGCGTGGCGGCCTCGACATGGACGATCTTTTCCAGATCCTTATCGAGGGATTGCTTGGTCAGGCTCATCGGCCGTCCTTTCGAATATTCATGAGACCGGCCGCAGGTCCGGCGTGGTGCCGTGCGCGCCATCCAGCTCGGCAAGGACGGCATGAAGCGCCGCGCCGTCATTCTCCGCGACGCCCCGCAGAAGCCGCGCCAGCCCCCGGTCCTTGACGCGTGGGGCGGCCGCGGCAAGAGCGACCCAGCGGCGCTTGCGCTCACCCTTCTCCGGCCAGCTGTCGCGGGTTTCCTGCACCCGCAAGGCATACACGAACACCCGGCTGCGGACCGCATACCCCTGGCGCATCACCTTCTGATAGGTGAAGTCTCCGATGGATGCCGCGCACACGTCGCCGACGACCCCGGCCTCCTCACGCGCCTCGCGCGCGGCGGCATCGCAAAACGCCTCGCCGCGCTCCGGCCAGCCCTTCGGCAGAATCCAGCGACCGTCGCGGCGCGCCGTCACCAGCAGCACCTCGAATTCGCCGTTACGCAGGGCAAACGGCATTGCGGCAACCTGCTGAATACTTTTCCTGGCGTAACGAAACACGGCGTTGTCCGGGCCCTGGTCGATTGTTGTTCGTTTATAACGGCCGCCACGTTAGCCCGACGCCATCGATTCAGACGAGCGCACATATCGCCGGGTTGGGGACAGATTCTCTGTGCAAATTTCAGCGTCGCCGGGCTGTTCCAAAACGCCTGAGCCGTGTAGCCTTCCAATATCTGCGGTCCTCCGAATTCTGCCTTTCAGAGCGGAACGGGCGGCAGGGGGGAAGAGAAACCACTTCGGAATTCAAAATGACAGATATCCAATATCTGGCGCCGACCACGCTCGATGAAGCGGTCAGCGCCTACGCGGCAGCGGATGGCGCGGGCCGTATCCTGGCCGGCGGCACGGACCTTCTGGTTCAGATGCAGGCCGGCATGGTCGCGCCCGGGCTGATCGTCGACATCAAGAACATCGCCGACGTGACGGGCATCGAGGAGACCGCCGATGGCGGCTTCGTCGTCGGTGCCGCCGTGTCGGGGGCCATGCTCGAGAAGCATGCGGGCTTCGCCAAGGCCTGGCCGGGTGTGCTGGAGGGGCTGAACCTCATCGGCTCGACCCAGATTCAGGGCCGCGCGTCGATGGGCGGCAATCTGTGCAACGGCTCACCGGCCGCCGACAGCGTGCCGGCCCTCGTGGCCGCCGGCGCCATCCTGACGGTCCAGGGACCGGACGGGCGGCGTGAGATTGCGGTCGAGGACGTGCCCACGGGCCCGGGCCGCACCAGCCTGAAACCCGGCGAGATCGCGGTCAGCTTTGCGTTTGCGCCGCGCCCGGCGGGCTCCGGCGACGCCTATCTGCGAATGATCCCGCGCACCGAAATGGACATCGCGGTCGTGGGCGTCGGGGTCAACCTGACCCTCGAGAACGGGACCTGCACGGCCGCACGGGTCGGGCTGGGCGCGGTCGCGCCGACCGTCCTGCGGGTCGATGATGCCGCCGACGCGCTGATCGGCAGCAAACTCGACGACGCGGCCCTCGCGGCCGCCGCCGCGGCGTGCAGCGCCGCATGCAACCCGATCGACGACAAGCGCGGCACGATCGCATACCGGACCCGGGTCGCCGGGGTACTGCTGAAGCGCGTGGCGCGAATCGCCGCCGAACGCGCCGCCCAGGCGTAGGGAAGGAACCTGAACCATGGCAAAACTTCATATTTCCACCACCATCAACGGCGAGCCCGAGGAGTTCCTCTGCGCGCCCGACGAGACAATGCTCGATGTGCTGCGCAACCGGCTCAGCCTGACCGGCTCCAAGGAGGGCTGCGGCTCGGGTGATTGCGGCGCCTGCTCGATCACGCTGGACGGCACGCTCGTATGTTCCTGCCTGATGCTGGCCGCCGAGGCCAATGGCCGGGAGATCACCACCATCGAGGGGATGGCCGACGGCGAAACCCTGCACCCGCTGCAGCAGAAATTCCTCGAGGAAGCCGCACTGCAATGCGGTATCTGCACCCCGGGCATGCTGGTCGCGGCCAAGGCCTTACTCGACGAGAATCCGAACCCGAGCGAGACCGAAGTCCGGTTCTGGCTCGCCGGCAACCTGTGCCGCTGCACAGGATACGACAAGATCGTCCGCGCGGTGCTCGACACCGCCGCCGATATGCGGGAGGCAGCACAATGAGTGGTTCCGACAACAAGTGGATCGGCGAAAACACGATCCGTCCCGATGGCGCCGACAAGGTGACCGGACGCGCGGCCTTCGCGGCCGATTCGAGCATGTCCGGCATGATCTGGGGCAAGGTGCTGCGAAGCCCCCACGCCCACGCGATCATCAAGGGCATCGACACCTCGAAGGCCGAGGCGCTGCCCGGCGTGAAGGCGGTCATGACCGCCGCCGACATTGTGGACTTCCCGACCGACACGCCCGTCCCGCTCGGCATCCAGGACATGCGCTGGATGTGCCGCAACGTGATGGCCCGCGAGAAGGCCCTGTTCCACGGCCACCCGGTCGCCGCCGTCGCGGCCATGACGGAAGCCATCGCGGCCGAGGCCTGCAAGCTGATCGAGGTCGATTATGAGGTGCTGCCGCATGCGATTGAGATCGACGATGCGCTCGCGCCCGACGCGCCCATCCTGCACGATTTTATCGAGTTCGAAGGCAAGCCCTCGAACATCGCGGGCACCATCGAACATACCAAGGGTGACGTCGAGGCCGGCTTCGCCGAGGCCGATGTCGTCATCGAGCGCGACTTCACGACCCGGCCGGTGCATCAGGGCTATATCGAGCCCCATGCCTGCCTGGTGAGCGTCGCGGCCGACAACAAGACGACCATCTGGTCGTCGAGCCAGGGCCAGTTCATGGTCCGCGCCATGACGGCGCTGCTGACCGGCCTCACGCAGAGCGACATCCGCGCGATCCCCGCCGAGATCGGCGGCGGCTTCGGCGGCAAGACGATCATCTATCTCGAGCCGCTGGCGACCATTCTGTCGAAGAAGTCCGGCCGGCCCGTGAAGATGACCATGACCCGCGAGGAAGTCATGCGGGCGAGCGGCCCGACCTCGGGCTCGAAGAGCACGGTCAAGATCGGCGCCAAGAAGGACGGCACGATCACCGCGGCGGAAGGCCTCTACTGGCTGCAGGCCGGCGGGCTTCCGGGCGCACCCGTGCGTGGCGCCGTCGGCTGCGCGCTGGCACCCTACGACATCCCCAACGGCCACACGCTGGGCTATGACGTGGTCTGCAACCGCTCCAAGGTGGCGGCGTACCGCGCGCCGGGCGCGCCGATCGGGGCCTTCGGCGTCGAATGCGTGCTCGACGAGCTGGCCGAGGAACTGGGCATGGACCCGCTCGACCTGCGGCTCAAGAATGCCGCAAAGGAAGGCACCGAGGCCGTCCACGGGCCGGTCTATCCGGTCATGGGCTATGTCGAATCCCTGGAGGCGGCCAAGGCCCATCCCCATTACAGCGCCCCGCTCGGGCCCAATCAGGGGCGCGGCGTGGCCAGCGGTTTCTGGTTCAACGCCGGCGGTGAATCGTCGGCCCAGGTGAACGTCACCGAGGACGGCAACGTGGTGGTCACCACGGGCCATCCCGACATCGGCGGCTCACGCGCCGGCATCGCCAACATCTGCGCCGAGCTGCTCGGCATCGACTACAAGCGGATTTCGGTGCTGATCGGCGACACGGCGACTATCGGCTTCTCGAACCTGACCGGCGGCAGCCGCGTGTTGTTCGCCTCGTCCATCGTGGTCACGGAATCGACCAACAAGGTCATCCGCACCCTGTGCGAGCTGGCCGCCAAGATCTGGGACATCGACCCGGACGCGGTGGAATGGGAAGACGGCGCGGCGCGCCCGGCCGGCGCCAACGCGGGCCAGTTCGACCCGCTGACCCTCGCCGAGCTGGCGGCGCGGGCCAACGAGACCGGCGGGCCCATCGGCGCCGGCGCCCAGATCAACACCACGGGTGCTGAGGGCGGCTTCGGCACCCATATCTGCGACGTCGAGGTGGACCCGGAACTCGGCATCGCCCGGGTGATTCGCTACACCGTGCTCCAGGATGTGGGCCGGGCGGTGCATCCGGCCTATGTCGAGGGCCAGATGCAGGGCGGTGCGGCCCAGGCCATCGGCTGGGCGCTCAACGAGGAATATCTCTACGACAAGGACGGCAAGGTCGACAATCCGGGCTTCCTGGATTACCGCATGCCGGTCGCCTCGGACCTGCCGATGCTCGACACCCACATCATCGAGATCCCGAACCCCAAGCACCCCCAGGGCGTGCGCGGGGTCGGCGAGGTGCCGCTGGTGCCCGGCCTGTCGGCCGTGCGCAACGCGGTCTACAACGCCATCGGCATCCGCTTCAACGACCTGCCGCTGTCACCGCCGCGGGTGCTGGCGGCACTGGATGTGCGCGAGGCCGCGGAGTAGTTCACGCGCCGGGCGCAGGTCCGGCACAGACCCAATAAAAAACGGCCCCTTTCGGGGCCGTTTTCGTATTCGCTTATCGCCGGGATTATTCGGCGGCGTCGCGGCGCGGGCGGCGGCGGCGCGGACGATCGTCCCCGTCTCCTTCGCCATCGTCACGGCGCGGGCGCTCTTCGCGCGGCGGGCGCGTGTCCTCGAGCTCCTCGCCGGTCTCCTGATCGACGACCCGCATCGACAGCTTGACCTTGCCGCGGTCGTCCATGCCGATGACCTTGACCTTCACCTCGTCACCCTCGTTGATCACGTCGGTCACCTGACCCACGCGCTCATTCTTGAGCTCGGAGATGTGGACCAGGCCGTCGCGCGACCCGAAGAAGTTCACGAAGGCGCCGAAATCGACGACCTTCACGACCTTGCCGGTGTAGATCACGCCGACTTCCGGCTCCGCGACGATCGAGGTGATCCAGTCGATCGCCTTCTGGGCCGCGTCGCCATCGGACGAGGCGACCTTGATCAGCCCCTCATCGTCGATATCGACCTTACAGCCGGTCACTTCGCAGATTTCGCGGATGACCTTGCCGCCCGTGCCGATCACTTCCCGGATCTTGTCGGTCGGGATCTGCATGGTGGTGATGCGCGGCGCATGCTCGGACAGCTCGTTGCGCCCGGAATCGATGGCCTTGGCCATCTCGCCCAGGATGTGGATCCGGCCGTCACGGGCCTGGTCCAGCGCGATCTCCATGATCTCCTTGGTGATGGACGTGATCTTGATGTCCATCTGCAAGGAGGTGATGCCCTTCTCGGAGCCCGCGACCTTGAAGTCCATGTCGCCGAGATGATCCTCGTCACCGAGAATATCCGACAGCACGGCATAGCCGTCGTCTTCCTTGATCAGGCCCATGGCGATGCCCGCGACCGGTGCCTTCAGCGGCACGCCCGCATCCATCATAGCCAGCGACGAACCGCAGACCGTGGCCATCGAGGACGACCCGTTCGATTCGGTGATCTCGGAGACCACGCGGACCGTGTAGGGGAAATCCTCCTTGGCCGGCAGCAGCGGACGCAAGGCCCGCCAGGCAAGCTTGCCATGGCCGACTTCGCGGCGCCCGGTGAAGCCGATACGGCCGGTCTCACCAACCGAATAGGGCGGGAAGTTGTAATGGAGCAGGAAATGCTCGCGATACTCGCCCTCGAGCGCATCGATGATCTGCTCATCCTGGCCGGTGCCCAACGTGGCCACGACCATCGCCTGGGTCTCGCCCCGGGTGAACAGGGCCGAACCATGGGAGCGCGGCAGGATCGAGATCTGGCTCTCGATGGCACGCACCGTCTTGGTGTCGCGGCCGTCGATGCGTTCGCCCGTGTCGAGAATGGCGCGGCGCACCACGTCCTTCTCCAGTGTCTTGAGCGGGCCGCTGGCAATCGCGGCTTCCTCGTCGGAAAGCTGCTCGATCACGGCCTTCTTCGCGGCCAAGACCTTGTCCTGACGGACCAGCTTTTCCTTCTCGGTGTAGGCCTCGCGGATGCCGGCCTCGCCGAGTTCACGAACCTTCGCTTCGAGGTCGAGGACCTCCTGCGGGGTCTCGCTGATCGGGCGCGGCTCCTTCGCCGCGCGTTCGGCCATGTCGATGATCGCGTCGATCACCGGCTGATAACCCTCATGCCCGAACATCACCGCGCCGAGCATGATTTCCTCGGTCAGCTCGTGGGCCTCGGACTCAACCATCAGGACGCCTTCGCTGGTGCCCGCGACGATCAGGTCGAGCTGGGATTCTTCCAGCTGGTCGGCCGTCGGGTTCAGCACATACTCGCCATCGATGTAACCGACGCGCGCGGCGCCGATCGGCCCCATGAAGGGCATGCCCGAAATCGTCAGGGCCGCCGACGCACCGACAAGTGCCGCGATGTCCGGATTGTTCTCCAGATCGTGGCTGACGGTGGTGCAGATCACCTGGGTTTCGTTGCGATAGCTCTTGTGGAAGAGCGGCCGGATGGGCCGGTCGATCAGGCGCGAGGTGAGAACCTCTTTCTCGGTCGGGCGTCCTTCACGCTTGAAGAAGCCGCCGGGAATCTTGCCCGCCGCATAAGTCTTTTCCTGGTAGTGGACGGTGAGCGGGAAGAAATCCAGCCCCTCGCGCGGCGCATGTTCGCCGACCGTGGTGCAGAGCACCGAGGATTCACCGTATGTGACGAGGACGGCCCCGTCGGCCTGACGGGCGATATGCCCGGTCTCAAGGATGAGCGGACGCCCACCCCAATTGATTTCCTTACGTACAATGTCAAACATCGCTTATCTCTCAACCTGCGTCGTCC
>Ga0070726_10001679_pt1 | contig 21660 bp, 18 predicted proteins | sample tdAd471_FD_67275 | JGI IMG/M metagenome (GOLD analysis project Ga0070726, IMG submission 67275) | Marine sediment microbial communities from the Atlantic coast under amendment with organic carbon and nitrate - tdAd47.1 | ecosystem: Environmental > Aquatic > Marine > Coastal > Sediment | place... | reverse complement strand
CACCGGATTGTTCTGCAGCATCTCGCGCGAGACGTTGAGCGGTAGGTCCTGCGAATCGATCACCCCGCGCAGGAAACGCAGCCAGGAGGGGACCAGATCCTCGCATTCGTCGGTGATGAAGACCCGCTTCACATAGAGTTTCAGCTTCGACTTGCGGTCCGGATGGAACAGGTCGAAGGGGCGCATGGTGGGAATGTAGATCAGGCCGGCATATTCGATCACGCCTTCGGCCCGGAAATGGATCGTCGCCCAGGGGTCGTCGAAGGCATGGGAGACGTGGTGATAGAATTCCTTGTACTGCTGCTCGTCGATTTCCGACTTGTTGCGGGTCCACAGCGCGGCGGCCGCGTTCAGCTGTTTCGGGTAGTCCTCGCCCTCCCCGGCGAACTTGATCGGGAAGGGGATGTGGTCGGAATAGGTTTTGACGATGGTGGCGATCCGGTTTTCCGACAGGAATTCGACGGCGTCGTCCTTCATGTTGAGGATGATGGTGGTGCCGCGGCCGTCGCGCGCCGCCGGTTCGATCGTGAAGTCGCCCTTGCCGTCGCTCTCCCAGCGCCAGGCCTCCGCCTCGCCGGCGCGGCGGCTGACGACGTCGACCGTGTCGGCGACCATGAAGGCCGCGTAGAAACCGACCCCGAACTGCCCGATCAGCGAGACGTCCTTCTTCTGGTCGCCGGTCAGCTGGGACACGAAATTGGACGTTCCGGACCGGGCGATGGTGCCCAGATTCCCGGCCAACTCCTCCTTCGTCATGCCCGATCCGTTGTCGGAAATGGTCAGGGTCTTCGCGTCCTTGTCGACGGAAATGTCGATCCGGAAGTCGGCCCCGCCGTCCAGCAGGGTCGGTTCCGTCAGGGCCTGGTATCGCAGCCGGTCGCAGGCATCCGCGGCGTTGGAGATCAATTCCCGCAGGAAGATCTCCCGCTCGCTGTAGAGCGCGTTGGCAACGATGTCCAAGAGCCGGCCGACCTCGGCCTGAAAGGAATGTTTCTCGGTTTTTGTCGCGGTATCCGCCATGTTTTCCTCCTGCACGACCTTCTAGCAGTGCTTTGCCCGATCCCCGGCCCTTGTTCGGCCGTAGGGGCGCAATTTCAAACCGTCCCGAACGGGAAGGTGCGGCCCGGATATAGGCAAGCCTTACCGTGGGGGCAAGGTTTGGGGTGCGGCGGACGGGGCCGGAGGGGATCAGAAAATCGACCAGCCGGTTTCCCGCGCCAGCATTTCCAGCGCCAGCGTGCCGGCGTGGGAATTGCCGCTCTTGTTCAGGCCGGGGGACCAGACCGCGATCGCCGCGACATCGGGCACGATGCACAGGATGCCGCCGCCGACGCCGCTTTTGCCCGGCAGGCCGACCTTGAAGGCGAAATCGCCCGATGCGTCGTAATGGCCGCAGGTCAGCATGATGGCGTTGATGCGCCGCGCCCGGGACGGGGAGACGATTTTCCTTCCGCTGATCGGGTCGCGGCCGTCGGCGGCCAGGAACAATCCCGCGCGCGCAAGCTGTCTGCAGCTCATCGCGATGGCGCATTGATGGAAATAGACCCGAAGCGATCGCTCGACCGGGTTTTCCATATTGCCGAAGCTTCTCATGAAATTCGCCAGGCTCGCATTCCGGAAGCCGTGCGCGGCTTCCGACTCCGCAACCTCCCGGTCGATGGCGATAGAGGGGTCGTCGGCGACCAGCCGCATGAAGTCCAGGATTTCCTGGATCGCGTCGATCCCGGCGTCGCCGCTTCCCCGGCTGCCCCTCTCCGCCCGGTGCGACAGGATCACGTCGGTGACCACGATGGCGCCGGCATTGATCAGCGGGTTGCGGGGAATGCCGTGCTCCGTCTCCAGCTGCATGATCGAGTTGAAGGCGGAACCGGACGGTTCCCGGCCGACACGGTTCCACAGGTCGTTGCCGATTTTCCCCAGCGCCATGGTGAGCGTGAAGGCCTTGGAAATCGACTGGATGGAGAACAGGGTGTCCGCCGCCCCGGTCTGCGCGGTTTTACCGGCGCAGGTAACCACCGCCATGCCGAATTGTTCCCTCTCGACTCGGGCAAGGGCGGGTATATAGTCGGCGACACGACCCTCGGACAGGTGCGGAGCGATCTTAGCGGCGATCCCGTCCAGGATGGGTTGAAGGTCCATTTGCGTTTTCCAATCGGTCGAACTGAAACAACCATATGATCCGGAGCTTAACCCGGACCTTGGGGAGGGACCAATGACATACTGTTTGGGGATACTCTTGCCGGAAGGATTGGTGTTGGCCTCCGATTCGAGGACCAATGCCGGCGTCGATCAAATCGCCATCGTCCGCAAATTGGCGACGTTCAAGTCTCCCGGCGACCGGATGATCGCCCTGCTCTCCGCGGGAAATCTGGCCACGACCCAGGCCGTCGTGACCTTGCTGCGGCAGGCGGTCGGCAGCGGCGAGGGACGCGACCTGATGGCCGCCAAAACCTTGTTCGACGCGGCGACCATGGTCAGCGACACCTACCGCGCCATTCTGGACCGGGACTTTGAAGCGGTGAAGCCCTATGGCGATGCGACCGGCAGCTTCCTGATCGCCGGGCAGATCAAGGGCGAACGGCAGCGCCTGTTCCAGATGTACCCGGCGGGGAATTTCGTCGAGGCGACGCCGAGAACCCAGTTCCTGCAGATCGGCGAGACGAAATACGGCAAGCCGATCCTGGACCGCGCGCTGCATTTCGACAGCGCCATCGCCTATTCCGCGAAACTCGCGCTGCTGTCCTTCGACGCAACGATCCGTTCCAACCTCTCCGTCGGGCCGCCGATCGATCTTCTGTGCTACAAGAAGGACAGCTTCTCGACCGACGGGCTGCGGAAGTACAGCGGCGACGACGAGGCCTGGGAAAGTATCCGGGGGGCCTATTCCGCCGGCCTGATGAGCGTGCTGGAAAACATTCCCAATCCGGTGACCGGGATCGACTGACGCCCCGCCGCGGAAACGGGGATCACCGTTCCGTTTCCGCCTCCGCATCCACGATCCTGCGCGCGGTTTCATAGTCGAAACCCTGGCGGCCCAGGGCGGCGAGGTCGCGGTCCCGGTTTTCCTGCCGGGCCGTCTTGCGGAACGGGCCGATGCGCCGCCGTCTGGCATAGTTCATCGCGGCTTCCCAATTCGGGTCGGCGCCGTCGGCGCGCAATTCCTCGCGCTGGGCTTCCAGGGATCGCTCGATCAAATCGCCGGGCACGCCTTTCTGACGCAGCTTCATCGCGATCGCCCGGTCGGAAAGCCCGCGCCGGTGCAGGCTGGCGACCCGCGCATCCGCATAGGCCGCGTCGTCCAGCAGCCCGGCCCGCTGGTACCGTTCGATCAAGGCGTCGATGAACCGCGCGCCCTCTTCCCTGTCGGTTCCATGCTCCTTGGCGCTGGCGTCGACCCGGCGCATCAGCACCCGGCGCAGATTCTCCGAAGAACTGGCGAAACGCTCCAGGTAGAACAGCGCGGACCGCTCCAGCCGTTCCGGCGTCGCCTTCTTCGGACCGGGCCGCGGGCGGCGAGAATCTTGCCGATTGTCAACAGCCATTAACATCCTCAACAGAAAAAGGGGTGTTTGACACAATCCCAGTGACACCGGTCACAGCCGCTGGGTCAAGCCGGACGTACTATCAACTCGTGATCAGGGACGGATACCCCTGGTGAGTGACTTACTTGTGGATGTGCTAGTTCACGCCGGTCTTCGGACCGGCAACGAGAAACCGGAAGACTGGTGGCGAAACCTGCCCCTCCCATCCGACATCGGTCTCCTGGTTTAAAGACGGCGGCGCCTTATGGCGTCGCCGTTTACCATTTCGGGGGCAAAAACCGTCCTCCATACCGCCCGATCTTTCCGGACCGTTATTCCCGACACCGTTTCCAAGCCCGCGCTTGCGGGCCAATCCGCCGCTCTCTATGGTCCGGCGCAAGAAACAGTCCCCCAAAATAAGAAACAGTCAGATTTTCTCGTCATGGATTCTCGGCAAACGATCGGGGTGAGCCTGACCCCCAAACGGTTCGGCGCCGTCAATTGGTACGGCCTCTGGTCCCTCTATAAGAAGGAAGTCTACCGCTTCCTGAAGGTTTTCACGCAAACCGTCGCCGCGCCGATGGTGACCAGCCTGTTGTTCCTGGCGATCTTCACCCTGGCGCTGGGCCATGCGGTGGAGACGATCGGCGGCATTCCTTTCAGCCAGTTCCTGGCACCCGGCCTGATCACCATGGCGATGGCGCAGAACGCCTTCGCGAACACCTCCTCCTCGATCGTCAGTTCGAAGATGCAGGGCAATATCGTCGACGTTATCATGCCGCCGATCAGCCCGACCGAATTCGTCGTCGCCTACGCCATGGGCGGGGTGACGCGCGGATTGATCGTGGGGCTGACCACCTGGATCGGCATGTCCTTCTTCGTGACGATGCAGGTGCACAGCCTGCCGCATCTGGTTTTCCACGCCGTCGCGGCCTCGATGATGTTGGCCTTCCTGGGCATGATCGGCGGGATCTGGGCGGACAAGTTCGACCATGTCGCGGCGATCACGAATTTCGTGGTGACGCCCTTCGCCTTCCTGTCGGGCACGTTCTATTCCATCTCCCGCCTGCCGGAACCGTTCTACACGATCGCCCATTACAATCCGTTCTTCTATATGATCGACGGGTTTCGGTACGGCGCCATCGGCCAGGCGGATACCGCCCCCTGGATCGGCATTGCCGTGATGGCGGGCGTGAATGCCGGGCTCGGCCTGATGGCCTGGCGGATGGTTTCCACCGGCTACAAGCTGAAGGCCTGACAACATGGCGGTCGCGCGGGCATCGCGAGGACAGCCTGCCCGGGGCCGGGCGGCGCCCAGGGTCACACTGGCCGCGCGGCGCATATCGGGGTTCAACACGCTTGGCGTGGCGACGCTGATCTGGCGTCAGGTGATCGCGGAATTCCTCGTCTTCAAGCTGGTGCTGCTCGGCCCGGCGCTGCAGGCCCTGCTGTTCGCCGTGGTGATCTCCCTCGCCGTCGGATCGCGGATCGCCGAAGTCGGCGGCCTGCCGTTCCTGGAATTCCTCGCCCCCGGCCTCGTCATCGCGGCGGCGGTTCAGCGCAGCTTCGAATCCACCGCCTTTTCCATGGTGCACGAGAAGCTGGAAGGCACCATCGCCGATGTGTTCGGCGCACCGTTGAGCGCGATTGAAATCCTCATCGGCTATACGGTGGGCGCGACGGTCACGGGACTATGCATTGGTCTGCCGGTCTGGCTGGTGCTGGTGCCCTTCGGCGCGGGCCTGCCGCAGGATGCCGGCGCGATGCTGTATTTCGTGCTCACCGGATGCGTCACCCTGGCGCTGTTCGGGTTGATCGCCGGGATGCAGTCGCATCGCTGGGACTCGCTGTCGGCCAAGGAAACCTTCATCCTGACGCCCTTGCTGCTTCTGTCGGGCAGCTTCTTTTCGATCGCCGCCCTGGAGGAGCCGTTCCGCACCCTGATGATGGCGAACCCGATCTTTCATCTGGTGAACGGGTTCCGCTATGCCATGACCGGGTATGCCGATGCGCCGGTATGGATCAGCGCGGCCGTGGTCGGCCTGCTTGCCGCGGCGCTTTTCCTGGTGGCGATCCGGCTTGTCGCCATCGGCTACAAGGTGAAGGCCTGACCGGCCCCGAACCGGCGATTCGAACGCCGGTTCACAAGCGCCGTCCGCCGTGATCCTTGCGCAGAGCGCAGGTTTCCGCTAAACGCACTTCATGATCGGATTGAAGACCATAGTACGGCTTGCCCGCCAGCGCCGACGCCGCGGAAACATCGCGGCGGCGCATGGGTGTTATTTGGTCGGATAGGCTTTCAAGTTCCGATTTTCACCGCGCCGCTGGACCCCGTCCGGCGGTTCCGCATTTTAGGCCCCCTTTTTCCAGAACCAGAAGGGGCCGATGGCGGCGCGGACTAGGGTCACGGCAAGACCCAGGACCGATGGAGAGAGAAATGACGTCCGAAACACGCAAATCCGCAGTCATGAACACCTATGCCCGGTATCCGCTCACCTTCGAGCGCGGCGAGGGCATGTATCTTTATGCGACGGATGGGCGTCGTTATCTCGATTTCTACGGCGGCATCGCGGTCAATTCCGTGGGTCACAGCCATCCGCATATGGTGAAGACGCTGCAGGATCAGGCCGCCAAGCTGTGGCATGTGACCAACCTGTTCCAAATTCCCGATCAGGAACGGCTGGCGACGCGCCTCACCCAGGACTCCTTCGCCGATCAGGTTTTCTTCTGCAATTCCGGACTGGAAGCGATGGAGGGCGCGATCAAGCTGGCGCGCCGCTATCACTTCAAGAAGGGACAGCCGGAAAAGTGGCGGACCATCACGGTCCAGGGCGCGTTCCACGGGCGGTCGCTCGCCACAATCGCGGCGGCCAACAACCCGAAATACCTGGAAGGGTTCGGGCCGGCCGCCGACGGGTTCGACAACGTGCCCTTCGGCAACATGAACGCGCTGCGGGACGCCATTACCGGCGAGACCGCGGCGATCGCGCTTGAGCCGATCCAAGGGGAAGGCGGCATCAACCCCGCTTCCCTCGACTATCTGCGCGCCCTGCGGGCGACGGCGGACGAATACGGCCTGCTGCTGGTCTTTGACGAGATCCAGTGCGGCATGGGCCGAACCGGCAAAATGTGGGCGCATGAATGGGCCGGCATGGCGCCGGATATCCTGGCCTCGGCCAAGGGCATCGGCGGCGGTTTCCCGATGGGCGCGATCCTGGCGACGGACAAGGGCGCCAGCGGCATCGATCCCGGCTATCACGGCACCACCTTCGGCGGGAACCCGCTGGCCATGGCGGTCGGCAATGCGGTGCTCGACATCATGACGGCGGACGGCTTCATGGAGAACGTCGACACGGTCTCGCGCTATCTGTGGTCCAAGCTGCAGAAACTGGTGGCGGACAATCCGACGGTCTTCGAAAAGGCGCGCGGCGCGGGCCTGATGCTGGGCCTGAAATGCGCAGGCGGCGTCGTCGCCGGCGACATGGTGAAGGCCCTGATGGCCAACGGCATGTTGACGGTCGGCGCGGGCGACAATGTCGTCCGTCTGCTGCCGCCGCTGATCGCCGGCAAGGAACATTGCGACGAGGCGGTCGCGATCCTGGAAAAGACGGCCGGTGAGATCGCCGCGAAGACGGAGGGCTGATCCATGGCCGACACGAAACATTTCCTGGACCTGGACAAGTTCAGCCAGGACGAATTGCGCAGCATGATCGACATGGGCAACGCCTTCCGCAAGGACGGGCCCAGGGCGGGCGACAAACCGCTTGCCGGCAAGGCGCTGGCGCTGATCTTCGAAAAACCCTCGACGCGGACGCGGATCAGCTTCGACATCGGCATGCGACAGCTGGGCGGCGAAACCGTCATCATGACGCCGGCGGAAACTCAGCTTGGCCGCGGCGAGACGATCGCCGACACGGCGCGCGTCCTGTCGCGCTATGTGGACGGCATAATGATCCGCACGACGGACGAGAAAAAGCTGCTGGAACTGGCGGAATACGCGACCGTGCCGGTCATCAACGGGCTGACCGACCGGACCCATCCCTGCCAGCTGATGGCCGATGTCATGACCTATGAACAGCATCGCGGTTCCATCGCGGGCAAGACGGTGGCCTGGTCGGGCGACGGCAACAACATGGCGACCAGCTGGATCCATGCGGCGGTCCGCTTCGGCTTCACGCTGAAGATCGCCTGCCCGGAAATGCTGCCGCCGCCGCAGGACGTGCTGGATTGGGCCGTGCGCGAAGGCGGGTCGATCGAAGTCGTCCATAATTCGGAACAGGCGGTGGCCGGCGCCGATTGCGTCGTCACCGATGTCTGGGTCTCCATGGGGGACGAGGACGAGGAAACGGCGACCAACCGTCACAATATGCTGAAACCCTATCAGGTCGACGGGCGGCTTATGGAAATGGCGGCGAAAGACGCCATCTTCATGCATTGCCTGCCCGCCCATCGCGGGGAGGAAGTGACCGCCGATGTGATCGACGGCCCGCAATCCGTCGTCTGGGACGAGGCGGAAAACCGCCTGCACGCCCAGAAAGGCATATTGGCCCATTGCTTGGCGTAACGCCGCATACCGGGCCGCGTTACGATAGGTGACCGGCCCGGCGCCCGGTTGTTCCGGAACCGGGTTTCCGGATTTTTGGGTATTTAAGACGTAGGACAGGTATTTAGAGTCATGACTTTTCCGAAGAGCGAGATTTCCGTCAGCCATCAAGGCGACGCGAAATCCGTCGATATTTCCGGCTGGATTCAAGACGACGTCATCCAGCCCTTCATGATCGAACGAACGGGCATGAGCGGCCGGTCGGTGAAACTGGGGCCGGTCCTGAATGCGATTCTGGACCGCCACGACCTTCCGGAAGCCGCGGCGGTGCTGCTGGGCCAATTCCTCGCCCTGGCGGTGGGGCTGGCGACGGCGCTGAAATATGAAGGCGTCTTCACCCTGCAGACAAAGGGCGACGGCCCGGTCCCGATGATGGTGGCCGATGTCACCCATGACGGCCATGTGCGCGGCTATGCGCAGATCCGCGGCGAGGTTCCGGCCCTGGCCGACTCGGCCAACGCCCTGGTGCCGAAACTGCTGGGGGCGGGCTATCTCGCCTATACCGTCGATTTCAGCACGTCCAAGGAGAGGCATCAGGGGATCGTCTCGCTCGACGGGGCCTCGCTCGCCGATGTGATCCGGCACTATTTCGAGCAATCGGCGCAGTTCGACGCGACGGTCGCGCTCGCCTGCGGCAGGCAGGACGGCAACGGCTGGCGTGCCTCGGCCATCGTCGTGCAGCACCTGCCGCCGGAAGGCGGCACGGGCGGCGTCGAAATCGATGAAGAAGATTGGCGCCGCACCACGACCCTGCTGAATTCGGCCACCAGCGTCGAACTGCTGGACCCGTCCCTGCCGCCGGTGGACATGCTGTACCGCCTGTTCAACGAGGACGGCGTGCGGGTTTTCGAGCCGCGTCCGGTTCAGGATGTCTGCCGCTGTTCCGACGAGCGCATGCTGAATGCGCTGACCGCCTTGAGCGACGATGAGATCGACGAAGTCTTGACGGAAGGCGCGGTCGTCATGACATGCGAGTTCTGCAATACGACGCGAAGCTTCACGTCGGAGGTGATCCGGGACGCCAAATCGGCGTAGGGTTGCGGTGCGGGTCTGTCGGCATGTCATTCCAATGGGGGGGAACGAAGGGTGTTTAAGATGAAATTCGGTTGGAAGAGCGCCCTGGCGGCCGTCGTGCTGCTGGCGGCCGGTTGCGAAACCCATGTCGAGGTTCCGAGTTACGCGCGCATCACCTTCAACCATCTGGCGCCGATCACCCTGGACGTGGCCGCCGTCTCCGCCAAGACGCTCTATCAGAAGCCGCTGGTCGCGCCCAATGTGGAGCATGAATTCCCGGTCGACATCGCCAAGACGGCGGAAGGCTGGGCCGCGGGACGTCTGCGGGCGGGCGGCACGTCCGGCGACGCGGTGCTGACCATTCTGGATGCCAGCGTCATCGAAACGAAGCTGGAAAAAGAGACCGGGCTGACCGGCCTCGTCACCACCGACCAGGGCCACCGCTATGACGCGACCTTGGCCGCAACCTTGGCGGCCGAGGACCTCAACAACCAGCGGTCGGCCGAAATCACGGTCACCGTGAAACGCAGTCAGACCGTGCCGGAGGACGCGACCTTCAACGAGCGCGAGAAAATCTGGTACGAAATGACCGAGAAGCTGATGGCCGATTTCAACGCGGAACTCGAGAAGTCCATCGGCCAGCACATGACGCTGTTCCGGCGGTAGCGCGCAACCGGACGCCTCATTCTTCGGTCAGTCATTCTTCAGTCAGGGGCCGCGACAGCAGGCCGCCGATCACCCGGTCGATGTCCTTCCCCTCGGTGACGATGTCGTTCACCGCCGCGCAGATCGGCATGTCGACGCCGTATTCCCGCGCCATGTCGATGATGGCGGACGCCGTCCAGACACCTTCCGTCACGGCGCGCCGCGCCCCCAGTATCTGTTCCAGCGTCTTGCCCTGGCCGAGGGCGAAGCCGAGCGACATGTTGCGCGACTGCAGGCTTCCCGCCGTCAGGACCAGGTCGCCCATGCCGCTCAACCCGTGCACGGTTTCCATCCGCCCGCCGAGCGCGGCGATCAGGCGGCCGGCTTCGGCCAGGCCGCGGGTGATCAGGGCGGCTTTCGCATTCTCGCCCAACTCGCGGCCCGACACGATCCCGCAGGCGATCGCCAGCACGTTCTTCACCGCCCCGCCCATTTCGACGGCGGTGACGTCGTCGCTGGCATAGGGTCGGAAGGTCGGCAGGGCGATGCGGGTGCACACCGCATCCACGATGGCCCTGTCCTTTCCCGCGACGACGAAGGCGGTGGGCAGCCCCAGGGCGGCTTCGCGCGCGAAGGTCGGCCCGGACAGGATCAAGGCGGGATGGCCCGGCGCTTCTTCCGCCAGCACCATGGTCATCGGTTTCAGGCTGCCCTGCTCCACACCCTTGGCGCAGACGACGAGCGCGGCGCCCGGTTCCAGATGTGAGACCAGCGCGCGGGTAACGTCCCGCAAGGCCTGGGCCGGCGTCACCAGCAGGACGATTTCCGCCCCGGCGACGGCGTCGCGCAGGTCGGCTGTCGCTTTCGGCGCGGGGGTGAGGTCGATATCGGGCAGGTAGCGCGGATTGCCGCGCCCCGCATTGATATCGGCGACCACGTCCGCGTTGCGGGCCCAGAGTGCGGTTTCTCCGCCTTCGGTCCCGCCGGCCGCCTTGCAGGCCAGCGTGGCGAGCGCTGTGCCCCAGGCGCCGCCGCCGATCACGGCCAGTTTCTTCATGGCGCTTTCCCCTGTTCGTCCTTGGGCGGGCCCTGCCGCGGCAGGACCGCCAGCTTCCCCTTGCGGGTTCGTGCCTCGGGGTCGAGCGGCCAGCGCGGCCGGGGGGCGAAGTCCAGCCCGTCCTTGCGGCCGAGGCGCAGATGCTCGATCCCGGCCCAGGCGACCATGGCCGCATTGTCGGTGCAGAGCGCGACGGGCGGGGCGACGAAGCGCAGGTTCTCGGTCTCGGCGAGGTCGGTCAGTTCGGCCCGCAAGCGCTTGTTCGCGGCGACGCCGCCGGCGACAACCAGGGTCACGGTGTCCGCGACGCCTTCTTCCTCCCGGAACCGTTCCACCGCGCGGCGGCAGCGGTCGCGCAGCACGGCGGCGGCGGATTCGTGGAAGGCGGCGGCGATATCGGCGATGTCCTGTTCGTCCACCTGCGGCAACCGGTCCAGCGTTTGCCGCACCGCCGTCTTCAAGCCGGCGAAGGAGAAATCGCAGCCCGGCCGTCCGACCATCGGGCGCGGCAGGTCGAAGCGCGTCGGATCGCCGGCGGCGGCGGCCTTCTCCAAGGCGGGACCGCCCGGATAACCCAGGCCGAGCAGTTTCGCGGTCTTGTCGAACGCCTCGCCCAAGGCGTCGTCCATGGTCGATCCGTACAGCCGGTAATCGCCGACCCCGCGAACCGCCAGCAACTGGCAATGGCCGCCGGAGACCAGCAGCAGCAGATAGGGAAAGGCGACGGAATGGCTCAACCGCACCGTCAGGGCATGGGCTTCCAGATGGTTCACGGCGACGAAATCCAGGTTGCGGGCCAGCGCCATGGTCTTACCGGCGGTGACGCCCACCATCACGCCGCCGATCAATCCGGGGCCGCCGGTAGCGGCGATGCCGTCCAGGGCGTCAAAGCCGATGCCGGCCTCCCTGAATGCCTGGCGGACCACACCGTCCAGGTGATCGAGATGGCTGCGGGCGGCGATTTCCGGGACCACGCCGCCATAGGGGCGGTGTTCCTCCAATTGCGACAGGACCACATTGCTCAATATGGTGCCGTCGTCGCGCACGATCGCCGCGGAGGTTTCATCGCAGGAGGTTTCCAGCCCCAATACCAGCATGAAATGACCTTCAAGACCGTCGGGAAACCACACACCGATTTGTGCGCGGGCTTCCCCCCAATTTGTGCCCAGTTTCTGCATGCGGGGTGTAGCGCAACCGGACCCAATAGGCTACAGGTTCGGCCATGCAATCATCATCGCTTTCCCGCCCAAGTTTCACCGGCCCCCTGCGAATCGGCACGCGCGGTTCGCCGTTGGCCCTCGCGCAGGCCCATGAAGCCAGGGACCGGCTGTTGGCCGCCCATCCCGGACTGACCGTCGAGATCGTCGAAATCAAGACGACCGGCGACAAGATCCAGGACCGTCCGCTTTCGGAAATCGGCGGCAAGGGCCTGTTCAGCAAGGAATTGGACGCGGCCCAACTGGAAAACCGCGTCGATATCGGCGTCCACTCGATGAAGGACCTGGAAACCTGGCTGCCGGACGGAATCGCCCTGGCGGCTTTCCTGCCGCGTGAGGACGTCCGGGACGCGCTGATCTGCCCGACGGCGAACCGCCTGGCCGACTTGCCGGAAGGGGCCGTTATCGGCACATCCTCCCTGCGTCGGCAGGCGCAGATCCTGGCCAAGCGGCCGGATCTGAAAGTCGTGCCCTTCCGGGGCAACGTGCAGACACGGCTGCGCAAACTGGCTTCCGGAGAAGCGGACGCCACCCTGCTCGCCATGGCGGGACTCAACCGCCTCGGCATGGAGGACATCGCCGCGACCGCGCTCGCGCCGGAGGAACTTCTCCCCGCGGTGGCCCAAGGCGCGATCGGCATCACCACCCGGGCGAATGCGGACGACATTATGGCATTGCTGGCCCCGCTCAACGATCCGGAAACCGCCTGGCGGGTGACGGCGGAGCGCGCCTTCCTGGCCGAACTGGACGGGTCCTGCCGCACGCCGATCGGCGGTTTGGCGGAAGCCGTGGGCGACACGGTGCGATTCCGCGGGCTCGTCGCGCGCCCCGACGGGTCCGGCATGATGAGCGTCGAACGATCGGGTCCGATCGCCGACGCCGTCGCCGTGGCCACCGAAGCCGGGAAGATCCTGGCCGTCGATATGGACGACAGCTACCGGCCATGACCGCGCCCGACCCAGACGGAGCCGCTGCCCGGCCGGAAACCCCGGCGCCGACCGTTTGGATCCCGCGCCCGCAGGAAGACGCACAGGCCCTGGCGGCGGACCTCGACACGTACGGCATCCGGTCCCTGATCGCACCGGTACTCACCATCTCGATTCGGGAAACGGACGTACCCCTGGACGGCATCGGCGCCCTGCTGTTCACTTCCGCCAACGGTGTACGCGCCTTCGTGCAGCGGAACGCACGCCGTGACCTCACGGTGTATGCGGTGGGTGAGAATACGGCGGCAGAAGCACGTACGGCGGGGTTCGGCGAAGTCCATGTCGCCGGCGGCGATGTCGACAGGCTGGCCGATTACATCATATGGCACCGGAAACCCGAGGACGGCGTGCTGTTGCACGTCGCGGCCAGCGAGCGCGCCGGCGATCTGGCGGGATTGCTTGAGGAAGGCGGATTTTCGGTCGACCGCCGGGTCTTGTACGACGCGGCGCCGGCGGAGCATCTGCCGGATGCGGTCGCCGAGGCCCTGGACGAAGGGGCGATCGATGCGGTCGTCCTGTTTTCTCCGAGGACGGCGCGGATCGTGTGTGATCTGCTGACCAAGGCGGAGCGGCAGGATGCCGCACCGGCGCTCAGCGCGCTCTGTCTCAGCGCCAATGTGGCCGCGGCCGCCAAGCCCCTCGACTGGCGAGAAATCGTCATCGCGGAGGCGCCGGACAGGGGTTCTCTGTTGCAAGCTGTACGTCAAGCGCTGCAAACTGTATCCGCGCAAGCAGCCGACACGCCGGACACCACGGCGCAAGACGCGGCGATTGGCCAATCCGATTGTGACGGGCCCGATACCGATACGCCGCTGCCGGGAGAGACCATGAACGACACCACAGACGCAACGCCGGTCGAGCAGATGCCGAACGCGGAAACCGTCATCGAACGGTTCGGCGGGATTCGCCCTATGGCGCAGAAGCTGGGCGTCACCCCCAGCACGATCCAAGGATGGAAGGCCCGGAACCATATTCCCGAGAACCGCTGGGACGAAATCCGAGCCGTCGCCGAACGGGAAGGCGTTTCCCTGGAATCGGCCGGTGACGCCATGGCCGCCGCGCGGGAAGAAGCCCCCCGGCCCGATGGGGACGGGGCGGAAGAAGCGCCGGTGACGGCAGAAAAGGCTGAAGCCGAGATGGCCGATACGAAAGAAGCCGAAACAAAGGCAGAGGAAAAACCGGAAGCCGGCCCGGCCGGCGAAGTGAAGGAACAGGACGTGCCGGCCCCGCCGCCGGTCGCGGCCGCCGCGGCGCCGCGGCGGGCCAGCGGACCCGCCTGGATCGCGCTGATCGTCGCATTGGGGTCGGCTGCCGGCCTCGCGACGCAGAGTTACTGGCGTCCTAGTGTCGAATCCTCCCTGAACACCCATTTGAGCCAGTTTTTCGGACCGCCCCCGGCGCCGGTGCCGGCCCCGCCGGACCCGGTCCTGGCGCAGACGGTGGACGCCTTGAAGGGGCGCGTCGGGGCGCTGGAAAACCGCCCGGTCGCCGAACCGCCCGCCGCGGCGGAACCGGTCGATATAGAGGCTGCGCTGGCCCCGCTTGCCGACCGTTTGGCGGCGCTGGAAGACGCCATGGCCACGGCGCCCGCGACGTCCGCCGAACAGGTCGACCTGTCGCCGCTCAACGCGGCGATCGACGCCTTGCGGTCCCGGGTGAACGCCATGGATACCCGCGCCGACGGTTCCCTGGACGCGTTCCGGGCGGAATTGACGACCTTCGCCGATCAGTTCGACGCGATCCGCAGCGGTATCGAAACGGTGACCGACAGGGTCGCCGCGGTCGAACGCCGGCTGGCCCAGATCGAATCGGCCTATGGCGGGCCAAGCGGCAGCGAAGCGGCCCTTGTCCTCACCGTCGGCCAGCTGGACAGCCTGATGGCGGCGTCCGAACCGTTCGGCGGCACGCTGCAGGACATCGCCGCGCTGGCCCCCGATGACGAGGCCGTGCAGAAGGCCGTCGCCGCCCTGGTTCCGTTGAAGGACGCGGTCATTCCCAGCCGCGCCGACATCATCGACGCTTTCGATGACGTGGCGCCGGTCGTCGACCGTGCCGAACGGGTCGCAGGCGCGGAAGGCTGGGTGGACGAAACCCTCGCGGAACTGCGCGGCCTGGTCAGCATCCGCCGCACCGATTCCTCCGAAACGGCGCCCGCGGTGTCGCGCGCGGAAGCCGCCCTGCAGGACGGCGATCTGGCCGGCGCGGTCGCGGCGGTCGAGCCCTTGGCCGGCGAGGACCCGGCCATTGCCGGATGGGTGACGCAAGCCAAGCAGCGGCTTACGGCAAGCGAGGCCCTGATGGCGTTGCGCGGCGCCGCGCTGGCGCGGCTGCGCATGGCGGCGACGGGCGGCTGAGGAATCCGGGATACTCCGGCTGGAGACGGGATAGGCATATGGTTCGGGCGATACTACTTTTCATCAAGATCGGGCTGATCGTCGCGGCCGCGCTTTATCTTGCCAAATATCCGGGCCGGATCAGCCTGGACTGGCAGGGCTGGCACGTCGATATCTCCGCCAGTCTCTTCGCGCTGGGCATGCTCATTTTCGTCATTCTGGCGATCCTTTTCGCGCGAATGTCGGGCGGCCTGCTGGGCGCGCCCGGGCGTTTCATGGAAAACCGCCGCGCCGCCCGCCGGGAACGCGGCTACAAGACCCTGACGCAAGGCCTTGTGGCTGTTGCCGCCGGCGATCCGCAGGAAGCCCGGCGTCTGGCGCGCAAGGCGGAATCGCTGCTGCACGATCCGCCGTTGACCCGGCTGCTCACCGCGCAGGCGGCCCAGCTGGAAGGCGATTCCAAGGCGGCGACCAAATATTTCGAGGAAATGCTGGAAGACCGGGACATGGCCTTCCTGGGTACGCGCGGCCTGTTGATGCAGGCGATCAGCGACGGGGACACGGCCAAGGCGCGCCAATTGGCTGAGAAAGCCTTCAATCTGCGGCCCTCGACCGGCTGGGCGGCGCGTCACTTGCTGGACCTGCAGCGCGAAAGCGGCGACGTGGACGCGGCGCTGAAAACCGTGGAACAGGCGATCCGCCACAAGGCGCTGCCGGAAGGGGAAGGCAAGCGCACCAAGGCCAAGCTGTTGATCGAAAAGGCGCAGGAACGGCGCGCGGCGGGGGATTTCGAACAAGCCCTGAAACTGTCTGGCCAAGCCAACAAACTGGCCGGCGATCTGCCGGAAGGGGTGACGCTCTCGGCCCGTCTGCTCGCCCTGCGCGGCAAGGACAGCAAGGCCGCCCGCGTTCTGGAGGACGCCTGGAGCAAGAAGCCCGACCCGTCGATCAGCCGCGCCTATCGCGATATCGCGCCGGACGGGGCGAGCCCGCTGGAACAGGTCAAGCGTTTCGAGCATCTGCTCAGCCTCAACCCCGACCACAAGGAAAGCCATATCGCCTTGGCCGAAGCGGCCTTGAAGGCGGGGCTTTGGGGCGAAGCGCGCAATCACCTGGACATCGTGGCCAAGCAGGCAAAGGTGCCCGAACCCCGGGTCTGCCGGTTGATGGCGGAGCTCGAGGAGTCGGAACACGGGGACTTGGAGAAGGCCCGCTACTGGCTTGCCGTGGCCACCGGCGAGGAAGCCGTCGCCGCCGAATAGGCCGGCCGGGCCTCCCAGCCCCATCCACAGGCGAAACGCGTCATGGCCACCGGGGAAAGACTCCGATTCCCGGGCGTTTCGGCGACTGCATAAGCGTTGACGATAATTTTACCGGACGGCTATGGTCCTGCCGGCAACAAAAACGAAAACCGAGTGGGAGGATTACTCATGAAACGCATTGCGCTTGCCGCGGGCATGGCCCTGACGATGGGCTTTTCCGCCGCACAGGCGGTCGCCGCCGACGTGACGCTGCGGATATCCCTGCAGCTGCCGATGAAGAGCCATCTGGGCCAGAACCTGCAGGTCTTCAAGGACGAGGTGGAAGCCAAGTCGAACGGTGAAATCGCCGTTGAAATCTATGACAGCGCCCAGCTCTACAAGGACAAGGAAGTGCCCGCCGCGGTCGGTTCCGGCGCCATCGAAATGGGCGTCGCCTCGCTGACCCGCTATGTCGGCGACATCCCGGCGGTGGACATCTTCTACCAGCCGTTCCTGTTCGATACGGAAGACAAGGTCCGCAAGGCGGTCGCGAAGGGCTCCGCCGTCCGCGGCCCGCTCGACGAAGCGATCAAGGGCACGGGCTCGACGGTTCTGTGGTGGCAGGCCTATGGCGGCGCGATCATGCTGTCCAAAGGCGGTCCGGTTAAGACCCCGGCGGACATGCAGGGCAAGAAGGTCCGCGTGTTCGGCAAGACGCTGGGCGATTTCGTGACGGCCGCCGGCGGCGCGCCGACGCTGGTATCCGGTTCGGAACAGTATCTCGCCTATCAGCGCGGCACCGTCGATATCGGGATGACGGGCGTCTCCGGCGTGAAGTCCCGCAAGCTGTGGGAAGTGATGGATACGATTACGGTCACGAACCACGCGGATATCGAATTCATCGTCGTGGTGAACACGGGTTTCTGGAACGGCCTCAGCGAGGGCCACAAGGCCGTCATCGAAGCGGCCGCGGCCAAGGCCGAAGACAGTGTCCGGAACAAGATGTCGGAAATCGAAGCCGAGGCCTATGCGGCCGCCAAGGAAAACGGCATGGCCGTCTATCAGCCGACCGCCGAGGAGCTGGCGGCCTGGCTCGCGGTGGCCGAGCCTGTCTACGACGCCTATAAGGCAAAGGCAGGCGCCCTGGGCGCGCAGGTTCTGGACGCCGCCAACAAGCTCTAGGGGCGCGAACTCCGTCAGAGGGCGCCGTCCCCGCCGGCTGCGAGGCCGGTGGGGCGGCGCCGCTCTTGTTGCAGACCCTGCTCCCGGATCGTCAAACGGTCATCCGGGGGCGGGCCGTCAGGCTGAAACCAAATGATCCTGTTCGAGAAGTTCATCCGGGGATTGGCGTGGCTGGCGGCGGCCCTCTTCGTCGCTGCCGGGGTCATGCTGACCTACGAAGTGGTCGCCCGCTATTTCTTCACCAAACCCACGATCTGGGCGGCGGAACTGTCGCAGATCTGCCTGATCTGGGGCTCCCTGATCGCGATGGCCTGGGCGCTCGGCGCCCGGCGGCATATCGCGGTCGACGCCGTGGTGACGCTGCTGTCGCCGAATGTCAGGCGCTGGACCGATACCGTCGCCATGATCGCCGTCGCCTGGTTCAGCGCGGTGGTCTTCTGGAAGGGTGGCGAAATCTTCCTCGACAGTTTCGAGCGCGGGCGGACGACGGGGTCGATGCTGGACCTTCCGTCCTGGCTCGCCGAATTGGCCGTTCCCTTCGGTTTCGCGATGCTGTTCCTGCAGGCCGCGGTGGAAGCCGCGCGGGCCGCCACCGGAACAAGCAAGGAACCCGATCATCTTGCCGAAGGCGGGCATTTCGAATGACCATCATTCTGATTCTCGCCGCCTTGTTCGCGCTGCTTCTGTTGCGTGTGCCGGTTGCCTTCGCCCTGGGCGGGCTGGGCCTCGCCCTGCTGCTGTTCGGCGGATTTTCGCCCTTGATGGCGCCGCAGGCGATCCTCTCCACGCTCGACGGGTTCATCCTGCTGGCCGTGCCGCTCTTCCTGCTGATGTCCAACATCCTGCTGAAAGGCGGGGTCGGGCGCGACCTGTTCGGCGCCGTGCATGCCTGGGTCGGCCATTGGCCGGGCGGGCTGGCGGTGGCCACCATCCTGTCCTGCGGGATCTTCGCGGCGATTTCCGGGTCTTCCGTGGCGACGGCGGCGACGATCGGCACGGTGGCGATCCCGGAAATGATCAAGCGCGGTTACGAGCGCCGATTCGTCTACGGTCTGCTGGCCGCCGGCGGCACGCTGGGAATCCTGATCCCGCCCTCCATTCCGATGATCGTCTACGGTTTCATCACCGAGGAATCGGTGATCGCCCTTTTCCTGGCCGGGATCGGACCGGGCCTCGCGCTGGTCGTGCTCTTCGTCCTCTATGCCATGATCCATGCCCGTTTCATGGGCGGATATACGAAGGACGATCCGGCCACCTGGGACGAGCGGCGCGCCGCCAGCATCCGCGCCCTGCCCAGCATGGCGCTCGCCGCCCTCGTCATCGGGGCGATCTACACCGGGGCCGCCACGCCGACCGAGGCGGCCGCCGTCGGCTTCGCCGCCGCCCTGCTGATCACCGGCGTGATCCTGCGGACGCTGACCTGGGAACGGTTCAAGGAAGCGGTTCTGGACTCCATGGCGACCACGGTCGCGATCCTGCTGATCGTCGCTGGCGCGAAGGTCTTCGGCAAGGCGATCACGCTGTACCGCATCCCGCAGGAGATTTCCTTCGTCATCACCCAGAACATCGACACGCCGATCATGTTCATCCTGGTGGTCAGCATCGTGCTGCTGATCATGGGTCTGGTCTTCGAGGCGCTCTCCATGGTCCTGATCATGGTGCCGGTGCTGCTGCCGGCGGCGATGGGCCTCGGCCTCGATCCGATCTGGTTCGGCATCTATACGGTGGTGATGGTGGAATGCGCCCTGATCACGCCGCCGGTGGGATTGAACCTCTATGTCATACAATCGGTGGCCAGGGTCTCCCTGTCGGATGTGGCGCGCGGCGTCGTGCCCTTCCTGGGGCTGATGTTCCTGACCGTGGTCCTGCTGTATCTTTGGCCGGACCTCGCCTTGTATATTCCCTTCAAACTGTAAGCCTGCCGAAACGGGAGAGCCGGAACCATGAGTCAGCCGAACCAATTGCGCACCCTGCTTCGGACCGAGCGCCTGCATGTCATGCCGTGCTGTTTCGATGCCCTGTCGGCAAAACTGATCGAACAGGAAGGTTTCGGCCTGACCTTCATGTCGGGCTTCGCGGCCTCCGCGTCCCGGATCGGAGCGCCGGATCTGGGCTTGATGAGCTATGGGGAAGTCGTCGATCAGGCGCGCAACATCTGCGATGCGATCAAGATTCCGGTGATCGGCGACGGCGATACCGGCTACGGCAACGCCATGAATGTGCGCCGCACGGTGGCCGGGTTCTCCCGCGCCGGCTGCGCCGCGGTGATGATCGAGGATCAGGTCGCGCCGAAACGCTGCGGGCACACGCCGGGCAAGGAAGTCGTCGGCCGGGAGGAGGCGTTCGACCGGATCAAGGCGGCGGTCGATGCGCGCCAGGACGACGACATCCTGATCCTGGCCCGGACCGACGCCCGGCATCAGCACGGCTTGGGAGAGGCCATCGACCGGGCGGCGAAATTCCACGAACTCGGCGCGGATATCCTGTTCGTCGAGGCGCCCAAGACGGTGGAGGAGATGCGCCGGGTCTGCGAGGAACTGCCGGGCCCGAAAATGGCGAATATCGTCGAAGGCGGCGAAACGCCGAACCTGACGCATGAGGAGATCCGCGATATCGGTTACGCCATCGCGGCCTATCCCCTGACATTGATGGCGGCGGCGATGCAGGCGATGACGAACGCCCTCTACGCCTTGCGCGATGATACCGACAGATCGGGAATGCTGATGGACTTCAAGGAATTGAGGGACCGGATCGGTTTCAACGAATATTACACGACCTCCACCGCCTATGAGACGTCGAAGCGGGATCAGTAATCCGCGGCGAAACGGGGCGGCCGGGTCTATCCGGTCGCCAGGGTCTTGAAGTCGTCCCGCTCCAGCAGCCAGGAGGCGATGAAGCCGAAGACGAGCCCCCAGAAGGCGGCCCCGATGTTGAAGATCGTCAGGTCGGAGACGGTCACCAGGAAGGTGATCAGCGCGCCGAAGATGAACCGTCCTTGAAAGGCGGTCATGAAGGCCATCTGCAGCACCCTCAACATGGCGAGGCCGGCCAGACTGGCGATGAAGGCGGCCGGCGCGGCCAGCATGACCTTGGTGAAGACCGGCGCCATCAAACCGAAGGGAATGGCCAGCAGGGCGACGACGACCCCGGCGGCATAGTGCTTTTCCTTGGGACCGTCGGCGGAAATGATCGCGTTGACCGGACCGGTCAGGCAGGAGGACGCGCCGCCGACCATGCCGGCGATCATCGAGCCGACGCCGCAAGCGACGGCAATGGCGTTGACCGGCGGTTCGTGTCCCGTCGATTTCAAGACGGCGAAACCCTGGCCGTTCTGGACGACCAGCACCGTGATCGCCAGCGGAACGACCAGTTCGATCATCGCCTGCAGGCTGAATGCCGGCGTTTGGATCATGGGCAGGCCGACCTGTGAGACGCTGTCGCCCAAATCGATGTTGAATCCGTGCACGACGCCCCAGGCGGCGATCCCGACAATCAGGGCGCCGATGAGGGGCGGCATCGCCTTGGCCAGGCGCGGCAGGGCGGCAAGCGCGATGAAGGCGACGGTCATGGGAACGGCGACGGCGGCGTCGTCCCGCAGGGCGTCGATCCAATTCAAGCCGAATTGCATGAAGACACCGGCGACCATGCCCATCACGATCGGCATCGGGGCGGCCTTCATCAACCGGCCGACGACGCCCGACAGGCCGAGGACGGCCATCAGCAAGCCGGTCGCCAGGAAGGCGCCGACGACTTCCGGAAAGGACAGATGGTCCAGGGCCGGGCCGATCAGCACCGTGCCGGGGATGGTCCAGAAGAAGGCCAGGGGCTGACGGTATTTCAGGCAGAAATAGAGGCTGATCA
>Ga0070726_10001671_pt1 | contig 21693 bp, 12 predicted proteins | sample tdAd471_FD_67275 | JGI IMG/M metagenome (GOLD analysis project Ga0070726, IMG submission 67275) | Marine sediment microbial communities from the Atlantic coast under amendment with organic carbon and nitrate - tdAd47.1 | ecosystem: Environmental > Aquatic > Marine > Coastal > Sediment | place... | reverse complement strand
CGCTTGGTAAAAGGTTTGAGCGGGGCTGACGAAATTAGATACCTGATCGCCACTAAAGTTCCAGCTGTAGCCTTCCGCACCAACCGATTCATTGTTAAATTGGACACTAACCGGTAGACCACAAATCGATTCTTTCTCAAAGGAAAAGGCGGCCTCCGGTACCGGGAAGGCAAAAATTTCTGTATAAATAGAGTCGGCATAGCAACCCGCAGGATTCGAAATTCTAAGTTTTACGGCATAATTCCCCGTCTCCATATAGGTGTGTTGGGGACTGGCTTCAACCGAGGTGTTTCCATCGCCAAAGTCCCATTGATAGAATTCTCCATTTTGTCCAGCTTGCTGAAAATCAATGGATAATGGCGTACAGCCGTTGGGGGTGGTCATATCAAAGGAGGCGACAGGAGCTTCCTTGATAGTCACGACTTTAGTAAGCGTTTCTTCGCAGGCGTTTCCCAAGGCGGTACCCCGTAGTTGCACGCTGAAGCTGCCTGTTTGTGCGAAAGTGTAAATCGGACTATCCATGCTCGAAGTATCACCCGTCCCGAATTCCCAATAGGCTGCAGCCAGATTAGTGGATAGATTATTGAATTGTATCTCCTGACCTGTGCAGAGGTTGGGCGAAAACTCAAAATCAACACTTGGCGGAGGCAGCACCGTAATGGATTGTGTAGTGCTGTCCTCCGCACAAGAGTTACTAGCATATTGGGTGATGGTATAGGTGCCAGGGTCGACATAGGTGTAGGTGGGATTTGTCAATGATGCACCATTCCCATCCCCAAAATCCCATTGGATTCTAGTCCCTGGTGTAGAAAAATTCTCGAAATTCAATTCAAAAGGCGCGCAGCCTACCGTTCGGTTGATATTGAAGAAAGCGATGACCGTTTCTGGCTCTACAACAAGTGGTTTCTCTAAGGTATCCGAGCCACAGGCATTGCTAGCTATCAATGTGATTGGATAGCCCACTGTAGCACTATCTGCTTCAAAAGTTTGGACACTGGGTAATGAATCCGTGGAAAAATGACCATTGCTAAAGTCCCAGTAGAAAGCAGTCGGATTGCCTTGAGATATATTTGCAAAATAAACACTAAGGGGAGCACAGCCCGTATCAACAGTAAACCCAAAATCGACGATCGGGTAGGCGCGCACTATAAAAGTATCCGAAATAACATCCGTGCCGCAGCGGTTAGAGGCTTCCAACTGAACGATATAGGTCGTATCGTTGATTCCTCCTTCAAATAGAATAGAAGCGGGGGGCTCCGCTGTATTGGCCGTTTGGCCATTTCCAAAATCCCAAGCATAAGTATTCTCGAAACCCTGGCTTTGATTATTTAGTGTTGGACTGAGTTGCCCACAATTTTCATTTGCATCTGCGATAAAATTAGCTTCAGGTGGAGCGGTGACTTGCACGACTTGCGTATGGGATGCCGTACAACCAGCGTCATTGCTAGTATTTAATTGTATCGTATAACTTCCGACGGCTTCGAAGAGGTGGGTGGGCATCATGGCTGTACTGTTATTGCCATCGCCAAAACTCCAATTGTATTGGGTCCCGCCGCTGCTGGTATTCTCTACCGTGATGCTTTCCCCTACGCAGATAATCGGAGGAGCACTAAAAAGTGAAACTGGACTTGGATTTACCACCACCGTTTTTTCCACACGACTGATACAGCCCGTTTGTGTATCCTCCACCGTATAAGCTATAAGATGAGTGCCTACACCTGCCACATTAGGGTCAAACGTGCCCAGCAATGGATCGGCGATTCCAGGCCCAGACCAGCTACCCCCAGCTGGGGTGTGGCCCATCATTGAAAAAACGCCTTCATCTACGCAGATATTTTGATCTGGCCCAGCCACCACGTTAGGGGGAGCAATGACGGTGACCGTCAGGAAATCTTCAAAAGCACAACTGCCGGCTCCCACCATATATCGCAGTTGGAAAGTACCGGCTCCGGCGGCTGCGGGATCAAAGACGCTTCCGGATAAGCCATTATTCCCACCAGACCATACGCCACCCGCTGGATTGGCAAAAGGCCCGAGATCATAAGATCCATCGAAGGTGCAGAGTGCCAAATCTGGCCCAGCATCTACACTTACTGGATCAATGACCCCAATATTGGCGATAGCCACAGTCGTACAACCGCTATTATTGGAGACAGTGTATTCAATTTGATAACTACCAGGCCCACCGGCAACAATAGGATCAAATAGACCGGCATTGGCATCCACTACACCAGGTCCACTCCAGCTTCCACCCGGAAAATTGGGGGTCGGCAATGGCGTGGCACCAGGTGTATTACAATAAGACGAATCTCTGACGGCAACCATTGGCGCTTCATTGACCAATATCCGCAAAGAATCTATGCCTTGGCAGTTATTGGCATCGGTGACCGTATAAACGATATTAAAACTACCGGGTCCTGCCATCGCTGTAATAAATAGATCGCCATCCAATATATTAGTGTCCGCACTACTCCAAATACCATTGGCAGGACTTCCGGTAAGCAATTGATTAGGTTCATTACTGCATATTGTCAAATCAGGTCCTGTTGTTACAGCAGGCGCAGGAATGATATCGATGGTAAAATCAGCAGAGGAATAACAAGCACCTACACCATAACTGTAGGTCAGTACATTCGCACCTGCATCGGCTAAGGAGGGATCAAATAGACCGCTTGAACTGACACCATTCCCTGACCAGGTGCCACCACTTGGGTTGACCTCTAATGAAAATGGAGCTACAGAAGCGCATAAAGTCTGATCTGGCGGTAAAACCAAATTGGTTAACTCTTGCACAATGAAAGTATCGGCTAAGATGGCACTACCACAACGATTGTCTACCTCCACCTGAACAATATAAGTGCCGGCTGAGTCATAGGCAATTCCTTCGGGAAAGGCCTGGTCAGAAGTAGGTGTAGAAGAACCTGGAAATTGCCAACTGTAATTGTTAATCGGCAAACCATTATCGACATAATTAATAGAAAGACTATCAAAATTCAGTAATGCAGAGGCACATGAATCGGCCAATGGGCCCAGTTCAATTGTAGGCGGCCCTGGCATAAATAAAGTAGTATCCCATTGCAAGGTGGCGCAAGGGTTGGTGACATTCAGGAGTATTTCGTACGCACCACCTTCTTGGAACTGAATAACGGGACTGGGAGAATTCGCATCTGTACTATCCGTAAAAATCCAATCCAAATCCGAGTTGACTTGCCACTCAAATGACAGACCTTCTCCCAGAGAGTTGTTTTGAATGGGAATATCAATAGGGGAGCAGCCTTCTCCAGTCAGGATTTCAGTCAGTACAGGTGAGATACTCACATCAGGTTCTTCAAATATGGTAATCTCCTGCGAAAGCGTGAAGGTGCCGCAAGCAAAACTGACCAAAGTCATCTCTATGGTGTAGATACCTGGATTTAAAAATTCGATATCAATACTACCCGAATTAAAAAGATTTCCACGTACGATATTCCAGTCTTCTCCAGAGGTGCCCGAGATCGTCCAACTTGGATTAAGCACATCAATACAAGCAGAAGGATTCCCACTGACAACTTCATTGATATCTGTTGTATTATTATTAAAGGTATAAATAGACCCCGCACAACTATTCGGCGGAGCAATTACTTCAAACATGGGATCTGGTGGACTACTTACTTCAATAGGTTCTATCGTAGCCGTAGAGGAATTGCAAGGGTTAGAGGCGACGATCTTGATGTCAAAGGCATCATTGTAATTACCGGTACTCGTGGTTTCACCGCAGGAGCTATCTTCAAAGGTATAGGTAAATACATCTGGTAATGAGTCCTGTACATAGTAGGCTACCTCCTCTCCATTGATAAAAATCGTGTATTCCGTACCTGGAGGATTACTCTCCGTATTGATAATGGGAAAATCTAAAGTCGCCGGTGCACAAAGCCCTACCGTATTTCCTGGAATGACCAGACCAACGGATGGGTTTCCACCATTGTAAAAGGTATAAGTATTGGTGAATACACAGCCATTATTGTGACGGACGGTGAAGAAGATTGTATAGTACCCATAACCGGAATAGGTGTGTGATAAGGTAGTAGTATTAGAAAAAGTGGTATTGTCATAATTTTCTGAAGGGCTTCCATCTCCCCAATTAATGGTGTATCCTTCATTATCGGTATAAGAAGCTGAAGAGTTAAAAATACTGAGTTCAAAAGCAGCAGAACCATTGCAGGCTTTGATTTCTCGGTCAATTAGCGTAACGATCCCAGGCGGTACGCCGATGGTGGCGTCGGGTGTGGCCAACACGGTTAGCGTATCACTGGTACAAGCTGTTCCATCAGCAAATAAGGTGATGGGGTAACGAACTTCCTGCGGAAGGATAGGAAATTGATGGGAAATACTGGTTCCACTTTCATCCGGTGTTCCATCTGCATCTAAATCCCAGGCATAATCGATGTCTCCATCAGGATTATCTACGGTCAGATCGATCGGTACACCAGCGCAGGGTGCCGTATCAGAAAAAGTGAAACTACATTGGCTAAAGGCCTTGTTAGAAAGGGCTAGTAGTAAGCAAAGGGCCAAGGTTGAATATTGAATAGCTTTATTCATATCAGAGCGTTTGAAAGATAGAGTAGGGATGTTTGCTGATCATTACTTAAAAGAAGTCCTTACAGTCCAAGATCTTTTTACCAGATCTACTGCGGCTATTTTTCCGGGAACCGATATTGATATCGGGTAGGAAGCGATAACGGAAAGTCATCTCAAATACGCTACCGGCAATCGGTCCTACTCCGGTGGTATTGACATCTACGCTAGCGCCAAAAAATAGGCGCGGGTCACCGTTCTTGCTTCGGCCACTATTCATGGCGTAACCACCGATTGTTAGAATATAGGCATCGGTATGAGTGGCATTGGGCGCAAAAAAACGATTCTGATACAGTAATCCGACATAAAAGCTATTAACTAGTCCGTACATACCAATTGTACTCACGGTAATGTTCTCTTTGAAATTGAGCCACTTATAACCCTGCATGTCCACCTTGAAATTAGGTGAAAAGGAAACATCTAGGCCCGATCCCTGAAAGATTTTCATAGGGATGATCAGTCCGCCGTGAAAGGTGGTGCGTGGTGCAATACCGTTCTCGCGGTTGAGAAAAGAGTCATTCCCCTTAGCGGATTTACTAACCAATTGTGGTAAATGGTGAAAACTAACACCAAACTGACTGCGTACGTCTCGAAGGCGCTTTTTGCCATTCCCCCAATCACTCACTCGGCGCCAAACGACACCAAAATCAAAATCACCATAGGTGACTTTTTCGAGTACAGGCAGAACACTACTACCTTGCACCACGCCATAAATAGCGTCTAATTGATCAGAGAAAATTAAACGGTCCCAGTCGAGGCTTTTCTGTACCATGCGTCCCTCCATTCCAAAGTGAATATTGTTTTTGTCACCGGGAATCGTGTAGGAAAGCACGACACCTGCCTGGTTCGATTGCAGGTTGGCAATACCCTCCGTATTGCTCATGACGTGGAAGCCCAAACCCAGTCCAACATAAGGCATTTGGGTTTCTAGGCTAGCACCGAAGGTCTTGAACCCTTTATCGGCATTCACCCACTGGATACGTGATACACCAGCAAAAGTAATTCCACTCTCCAGACCTGCAAAAGCAGGGTTGAGATAGAGACGGTTGGCATAGAATTGAGAAAAGGACGGGTCTTGGGCCCTTACTTGTAGGGCGTGTGAGAATAGGGCTACCAATAGCAGTAGCCTGCAGAACCATAGGGATAATGGGCTGTTCATTTAAATCAGTTTAATAGGATGACCTAATCGCGTAGTGTTTATTGGTGTTTGACCAAGGTGAGATTTCAAATCTATCAGCTTGGTACAAACGCCTTTGATTGGGTTAGAAGATGGATCGTTTAATAAGTGAAATCGTCAAAATTGGACTGATTGTCGATTGTCTGGGTGCTAGACTAAGCCAAAAACAACAGTGTTTCATAGCTGTTGAGGGGCATGCTGCAGCAGCAGAAAATGCGAATAAAATGTTGGAATACTGGGATTAGAATACTGCTAAGAGCATGTTTAGGCAATGCTCTAACTGAGGTTGTTGAATGGTTTGGGGGTAAAAGGACAATTTGGATGTGATTAGGAAGTTGACCTTTTTATTCGGCCTGCACTACTAAGTTTTGTGTAAACGTAAATGTCCTTTGTGTTGAAAAGAGTCCATTTCCTGGCTATTATCATCTACTTTCATTTTACCGACCGGTCAAGTCAGCTAAATAGCTGCCCAATACATCAGTGTTAAGAAACAGAAGATCGATCCAGTATTCTGGAACAGAATAGTGAAGATGCGTTGCCAAGTGATAGTTCAGAACAATAGTGGGGGAGATTCAGTAACTGTTCAAATGGTCTTATTACTTCACAATTCTTTAGGTCTTTTGGGTAAATTTAGAGCTATAACGTATAGATATTTAAAAAAATTATAATAGGATCTATGTTTTTTACTTTTCGGCTAATATTTTTTCCTTCTGCATCTTAAATTCTTCTTCTGTCAAGATGCCCTTGTCGCGCAATTCACCTAGTCGAACGATCTGCGTGAGCAAATCTCCATCTAAATCCATTTCTTCGGCTTCTTTTCGATTGGGTGGTACTTCCTTGACAGGTGTACTTACCGGGATAGTACGGGAACGAGGCGCAGCAGGAGCTTCGTTGGGGTGAGCTTTAAAGCCATTTTCAATGAAATAATGGAAACTAGGGTCTGAACGCAGATTGGCTAAAGCCCGGTGCGTATAAATCTTATTGACGTCTTTAAATCCAAATTCAACAGCCTTTTCCAGGTGATAATAAGCATTATCCGTTTCATTCAATAAAGAATAACAGCAAGAGAGGTTGAAGTGTGTACTGGGATCTTCAAAATTGATCTCTAGAGCTTCATCAAAAGCTTCGATGGCTCCTTCATAGCGGAACTGCCGGAAAAGTTGAACACCTTTCTTCTTAAAATACCTTTCTTTTTCGAGATTGCGGGCTGGTGAAGGTGCCGGAAGCGCTGGGGCACCGTAGGAACGAAAGTTGCGATCATCCGCATAATTACTTTTGATCCACTTCTTATTATATTTTTCATCAAATTCCTCCTTGGGCATGACGAATAGGAGGACAGCATCGATAAACCCAAGAATAGCGGGAAAGATAATTAAAGGGACGTCTTCTTCCATGAGGATCATAAAAGAGAACATAAACAGTCCAAAATGCATCACGCCCAAAAATCGTTTTCCTAAATAGAATCGGTGAACGCCAAAAATGCCTAGAAATAATGCGAGCGTTGCTGCAACTTGCTTTTTCCTCATCGGTGTTTCCTTTTACTAGCTGTTTGCTTGATCAAGTCTGGTGCTGAAGTACGGATTAAAATGATCCTATGATTTTGCCTTGTTAATCTACAAGATAACAGGGGCAAACTATGATTCCTTTTTACTCAACTTTCCATACATAGGATATTCTTACAAGATAAACTCTATCTACTAATAACGTAAAACCTTTATCTAAAAGTTTAAATTTTATCGACAAAGATGGATTTATTTGACGATAGAAGGACCATTATAGGTTACAGTTTGAACTAAGTGGGTAGTTTTGAGCGTTTTCCTTCTAGTTTAGAATGAAGTCTATTTATGAACCATAAAAGGTTAAAATAGTTTTAAGGTGATTGGTGCTGGTTTAGGTTTTTGAAAAAAAAGCGACCTTTACAAAATAATAAAAATCCCACACATGAGATTATTTGGTTTTATTGTTTTTAGTTTACTTTTCTTTAGTACTGCTATCCAAGCGCAGGCTGGCTACGATATTCAGGTGAGTATTAAAGGCTACGAGCAATCAGAGTTGTATTTGGCTTACCATTTAGGCGACAAGCAGTATGTCAAGGATACCGTTCAACTGAGTAAAGATGGTACTTTTCACTTCAAAGGAGATCAGCCGCTTGAAGGCGGCGTGTACCTCGTAGTAATGGCACCTGACAATAACTTCTTCCAGGTTTTGGTGGATGATAAGAATCAGCGCTTTAGCGTGAGTACGGTCAAGGACAATCCCGCTACTGATATCAGCTTTACCAATTCCGCAGATAATAACCTCTTCTATGAATACTTGGACTTTATCAATTCGCGCAGACCGGAAGCAGAGCGGCTGGGAAAAGCGATAGAAGCAGCCAAGGAGGCCGATAAGCCCGCCTTGCAGGCGGAGCAGGAAAAGTTAAATCGTTCAGTAATCGATTTTCAAAAGAATTTGGTCAAAGAACATCCTACTACTTTGACCGCAGCGATCATTAAAGCGAACCTGCCTTTTGATACCCCAGAATTTGAAGGCGCAGAGGACGAAGTGCAGCTGAAAAGATGGCGCTATACCCAAAGACATTATTTTGATAATATTGACCTGGGCGATGAGCGCATGCTGAGAACACCTTTCCTCTTTAGTCGCGTAGACTATTTTATCAATAAGTTACAGGTGCAGCACCCGGATACCATGGTCCTGGCCCTGGATGAAGTGTTAGAAAAGATGAAGTCTGCTGAGGAGAGCTTCAAGTTCTTCTTGGTGCACTACTTGAATGAATATGCCAAATCGAAGATCGTAGGGATGGATGCAGCCTATGTTCACCTAGTGGACAAGTATTACCGAACAGGTTTGGCCAACTGGACAGAAGAAGAATCGCTGAAGAAAATTTTGGAAAGTGCCGATAAGCTCAAACCTTTGCTGATTGGTAAGACCGCCCCTGATATCCAAATGCAGAAGAAAGACGGTACTAAAGTGAGCCTGCATGGTGTGAAATCAGATTATACCATCCTTTACTTTTGGCGCTATGACTGCGGACATTGTAAAGAGTCGACTCCTTTTATGAAGTCCTTTTATGAAAAATTTAAGGATAGAGGTGTTAAGGTTTTTGCCGTTTGTACCAAATTTACCGATGAAGTAGGAGGTTGCTGGGATTACGTAAAAGAGAATGGAATTCAAGATTGGTTACATACGGTAGACCCATATCATCAGTCACGCTTTTCAAAAATATATGATATTCGTTCCACGCCACAGATTTATGTCCTAGATGACAAGAAAGAAATTATATCTAAGCGTATCGGTGCAGAACAGCTGGAGGACCTGATGGATAAGATTATCGAGCAGCGAAGTAGTAAGGATGTTGGAATGAGTAAAGACAAATAATTTTTCTTGGCCGCGGGTTGGTGAAGGTGTCTTATTTATTCACCACTTCACTCATTCACCACTTCACTCATTCACCACTTCACTCATTCACCACTTCACTCATTCACCACTTCACTCATTCACCAACCCGCAACCCCTACGTCACCTTAGCACGACGCAAAACAAACGTCAATAAACGTGGGAAGAAGCGCTTCAAATAAACGGTCATAATTTCTTTACCTCCAATTAAGGTTTCAGCACGGCCTTTGGCCATAGCACTAAGCGCTTTTTGGGCAAATACCGACGGCTCCATGCCGCCACTCGTAGAAGCAGCCATCTCATTGTTTTTGCTACCATCCCCTTTGAGTGCATTAATGGTCACATTGGTGTGGACATAACCTGGGCAAATAATCGATACTTTGACATTATCAGTATAAACCTCCTCTCTAAGGCAATCAAACCAACCCTGCAGGGCATGTTTAGAAGCTGCATAGGCCGAACGGTAAGGCGTTCCGATTTTCCCCATGACACTGCTAATCACCACAATTTGACCGCTTTTTCTGGCCACCATGTCCGGTAAGACCAACTTAGTAAGGGCAACACTACCTAAGAAATTAACCTCCATGATTTTTTGATCCACGGAAAACTGCGTATTGAGCACCAGATCTCGTTGAGAAATACCAGCATTATTCACGAGAATGTCCGGCGCTCCCCATTGCTGTTTGGCTAGCGCGTAGGCCTGTTCTAAGGTCTCAAACTTGGCCACATCTAAAGGAAGAATAAAAATACTTTCTGCCTGTGGGCAATTTTGCTTCACCCGTTGTAGTTCTTTTTCATTTCGACTGGAGACAATTAGTTTAGCTCCTTTTTGAGAAAGGGCATAGGTTAGGTGTTCACCTATACCGGAAGAAGCTCCTGTGATCCAAATAACTTTATCTTTGAAATACATAGGTTCGTTTTTAGGCCCTTAAAGTTCGACAAATAAGTTTTACTTTTAGCACTACGCACAAAGAAATGTCTTTTTATGAAAACTATCTTTTTAATCCGTCACGCCAAATCAAGCTGGGATCAACCCTTGTTGAGAGATATCGATCGGCCACTCAACAAGCGAGGCTTCCGTGACGCTCCCTTTATGGCAAATATGCTAAGTCATAAAATCCAGGCACCTGATCAGTTGATCTCTAGCCCAGCCAAGCGAGCCTTTACCACCGCTACCTATTTTGCAGAAGCTTTTAAAATTAAGCCTGCTGATATCCAACAGGAAAGCGGGATATATGAGGCTTATGCCCAAGAGCTGATGTACCTGATACAACACCTAGATGCATCCTTGGATACTGTTTGCCTGTTTGGGCACAATCCGGGGTTTACCAACTTGGCCAATCAGTTTGCTACGGACTTTATTGATAATGTGCCTACTTGTGGCATTGTTGAGATATCCGGTGGTATTGATGATTGGTCCGAATTTCAAAAGAAAAAAGTAACAGTAAAAGCTTTTTACTTTCCAAAACAGTTCTATTAATATGAGAAACTTAAAAAGCCTTTTCTTGGCTCCTTTCATATTCCTGCTGTCCTGTCAGCCGGCTGAACCCGTGTTACCGATCGATGAGGAAAAACTAGTCCCCATCCTGAAGGACATCCAATTGGCGGAATCCATCATCCAACAACAAAATTACCTGATAAAAGATAGCCTAATACAGACCTATTATGGGATCATTTGCCGCACCTATGAGGTTCAGAAAGAGGATTTGGATTCGAGCTTGGCTATTCTACGCCGAGAACCTGCTATGATGGACCGGGTGTATACAAAAGTACTAGAAGTATTGTCGAAGGAGGAATTACAGCAATAGGCATAATTGTTGCGATATTAGAAAAGATTTGCCCAAACATGCTCTTATATATTGAAAAGAATTAATGTGAAATTTACAAACTTAACATTAACTTAAAATAAGACATCGAACAATACTTCTTATTTGCGTTACATTTGCCGCATTAGCAAAAAAATTGTTAGCGAAATGGATCCAATTAAAATTCTTGTAGTTGACGATGAGCCGGATATTCTTGACTTTTTGCGTTATAACCTGGTCAAGGAGGGATATCATGTAGTAACGGCCTCGAATGGGGAGGAAGGAGTGTTGATGGCACAGCAGGAAAAGCCAGGCTTAGTGATTCTCGATATAATGATGCCCAAGATGGATGGGGTAGAAGTGTGTCGGAATCTCCGGAGCAAGCCCGAATTTGATAAAACCTTGATTATATTCCTGACGGCCCGAGAAGAGGACTACTCCCAGATCGCCGCCCTAGATATAGGAGGTGACGACTATATTACTAAACCGATCCGTCCGCGGGTATTCATTAGTCGCATAAAGGCACTTCTACGCCGCTCTGATCGCCTGGAAGAAGAAACCAATGAGGTGATTTCTGTTGGCGAACTCGAAATTGATACCGAGAAGATTACGGTAAGGAAAGGAGAGAAAGTGATTGAACTAGCGAAAAAAGAATTTGAGCTACTCAATTTGCTGGTATCAAAGCCCGGTAAAGTTTTCTCACGAGAAGAGATCTTTAACAAAGTTTGGGGTACAGATGTTATTGTAGGTAACAGAACGATTGACGTACACATCAGAAAGTTGCGTGAAAAGATTGGTGATTCCTTCATTAAAACCATTAAGGGAATCGGATATAAATTTGAATTTTAGATGTTGAAAAATCCTACTCCACAACAAATCGCCTTGTTTACTGGGCTCTATATTTGCTTGCTGGTGACTGCCGTTGGTGTCGTCTTGTTGGGAATGGGAGCACTGGGCTTACCCAAGATAGTAACCTATTTGCTAGGCCCACTGGCTGTATTTTTAGCTTCTTATTGGGTGACGATTTATTACCTGAAGAAGTACATTTATCGAAAGATTAAACTCATCTATAAAACCATTCACAAGCATAAACGCTCTCCCGAAGAAAAGACGAATTCTATCGATATTGAATCAGATATCATCGGAGAGGTGGAAAAAGAGGTGGAAGAATGGGCGATCACCAGAGAAGCTGAGATCAATAAGCACAACGCTTGGGCGGAATACCGGCGAACCTATATCGGAGATATTTCTCATGAACTGAAAACACCGATTTTTAATATTCAAGGTTATTTGCACACCTTACTGGACGGGGCGCTGTACGATAATGAAATCAATCATTCTTTCCTGAAACGAGCGGCTAAGAATGTTGAACGTTTGCACACAATAGTGGAAGATTTAAGTGCAATTTCCAGATTGGAATCTGGAAACTTGGTCTTGGATATGGTCTCTTTTGATATTAAGGAATTAGCACAAGAAGTATTTGAAGACTTGGAAATAAAAGCGGCTCAGAAAGAAGTGAGCCTTAGTTTTAAAGAAGGGGCTGACCATAATTTTACGGTAAGGGCTGATATAGATAGTATTCGACAAGTGTTGACCAATCTACTGCATAATTCTATCAAATACGGTAAAACTAAGGGCCGTACAAAGATCGGGTTCTATGATATGGAATCTAATATTTTGATAGAGGTGGCAGACAACGGCATTGGAATCCCCAAAGAACACCTTGATCATGTCTTCGATCGTTTCTATCGGGTGGATAAAAGTAGGTCTAGGGCCCAGGGCGGGTCTGGCCTGGGATTGTCTATTGTCAAACACATTATTGATGCGCATAAACAGACCATTAATGTGCGAAGCGCCATGAATTTAGGGTCAACTTTTGGCTTTACCTTAGAAAAAGCTTGATTCACGATTTCCACTCCTACGGAATTAAGTTTACTTTTGCGCTCTCAAGCAAGTTATAAAGATGATTACGGTTACGGATATATTTGTGAAGTATGGCGATCGGGTGTTACTTGATCATATCAATCTAGTGATTACCGAAAGGGATAAAGTAGGCCTTGTCGGGCGTAATGGCGCGGGGAAATCTACACTTTTGAAGATCATTGCTGGCGATATTGGCACAGACGGCGGTCATGTGACTCGACCCTCTGAGAGTACGCTCGGTTTTTTGCACCAAGAAATGAACCTGCCCAAGGGCAAGACCGTTAAGGATGAAGCCTTGGGTGCTTTCGGCGATGTCAAGGCCCTGGAACAGCAAATCGAAGATCTCAATAATGAGATTGCAGAGCGCACCGACTATGAAAGTGATTCTTACACTAAGCTGTTAGAGGATTTCTCAGAGGCGAATGATCGATTCCTACTGTTAGGAGGAGGATCAATGGAAGCTGAAGCGGAGAAAGTCCTCAAAGGGCTAGGTTTTAAGACCTCCGACATGAATCGCCTGACGGATGAATTCAGTGGCGGATGGCAAATGCGAGTGGAGTTGGCCAAGATGTTGTTGCAAAAGCCCGATTATCTCCTCCTGGATGAACCTACCAACCACCTGGATATAGAATCGATTATCTGGCTAGAGGGTTTCTTGAAAGACTACCCTGGTGCAGTGATTATCATTTCTCACGATAAGCAATTTTTGGATAATACGACCCGGCGAACCGTCGAGGTGGAGTTGGGACGAATTTACGATTATAAAGCTCGATACAGCGACTACATCGCCTTAAGAAAGGAGCGCCGAGGCAAAATGCAAGCTGCGTTTGACAACCAGCAAAAAGTAATCGCCCAGAAAGAAAGAACCATCAACCGTTTCATGGCCAAAGCCACGAAGACGAAGATGGCGCAGTCCATGAAAAAGCAACTGGATAAGATTGAGCGCATAGAAATTGCTGCGGAAGATACCGAAGGGATGAGCTTGCGCTTTCCACCTGCGCCGCGTTCTGGACAGATCGTTATGGAGGCCAAAGCCTTGGAAAAGAGCTACGGCCAGCTAAAAGTATTGGATAAAGTCGACCTGAAATTAGATCGGGGAGATCGTGTCGCTTTCGTCGGCCAAAACGGTCAAGGGAAAACGACACTAGCCAAAATCATGATTCGGGAATTGGATCGGACTGGTGGAGAACTTACACCAGGACACAATGTACAGATTGGCTATTATGCCCAGAATCAATCGGATACACTCAAGTCCAACCTTACGCTATTGGAAACCATGGAGGAAGCTTCTCCGCCAGAGATGCGCACTTCTTTGAGGAATATTCTCGGTGCTTTTCTGTTTAGTGGAGAAGATGCCGAGAAAAAAGTCAGTGTATTATCTGGGGGAGAGCGCGCGCGACTAGCGATGGCTTGCCTGCTATTAAAACCCTTTAATCTACTGGTGCTGGATGAGCCTACTAACCACTTGGATATCATCTCAAAGGATATCCTGAAGAAGGCGCTGATGGATTATGACGGCACCTTGGTAGTCGTCTCGCACGATCGAGACTTTCTAGGGGGGCTCACGAATCGTACCATCGAATTTAGAGATAAAAAGCTTTTCAATCATATCGGCGATGTCAATGCCTTCTTGGAAAAGAGAGCATTGGATAATATGCGAGAAGTAGAGTTGAGTACCAAAAAAGCAGCCAAAGAAGAAGAGGAAGCGAGTTCAACTCCAGCGGTTGAATTGTCGTACGAGGAGAAAAAGCGATTGACAAGAGCGGTACAAAATGCCGAGCGAAAAATTGAACGCTTAGAAAAGGACATCACCAAGATAGAATTGGAAATGGCGGATGCGTCATTTTATCAATCTCCAAAGGCAGCGGCTACCATGGAAAAGTACAAGACTAAGAAAAAAGACCTGGAAACTGCCATGCTAGAATGGGAAGAAGCCCAGGAAGAATTCGATAGTGCGATGGGAGAATAATATCTCCACTTTATACTGTGGTATTAGAATTCAGTTTGATCTCGGACGGTCCATAGGCCTCCCGCCAGGCCAGTATCCCTCCGGTCAGATTGTAGACCTTGGAAAATCCTTTCGCTGCAAGCAATTGGACCGCCTTTTTACTCCGCTGTCCACTCCGGCAATGTACTACTATCTTTTTATCACGGGGTAAAACGGCGATGGAATCGGGCAAATTCCCGAGTGGAATCAGTTTTCCTCCCATATGATCTGCTTCATACTCATAGGCTTCTCTTACATCTAAAAGGAAAAAATCCTCCCCTGCTTCCTGCATTTTAGCTAGGGATTGAACACTTAGTTCTCCTTCTTCTTCCGCTATTTTTTGACTGGGAATGCCACAAAATTCATCATAGTCTATCAAACCCTTAATTTCTAGGGCCGGATTGATCGGGAATTTCAATACACGAGTGGTAAAAGCGGCTGCATCAAATAAGAAAAGCCGACCACTAAGGGGCTCACCCACGCCCGTCAATACCTTGATCACCTCACAAGCCTGCAAGCTGCCGATAATACCCGGAAGCACGCCTAAAACACCTCCTTCTGCGCAATTGGGCACCATGTCAGGCGGTGGAGGTGCTGGAAAAAGATCTCGATAATTAGGCCCTCTACTGCCATCTTCCTTGGTCAAGTTGAAAACAGAAACTTGGCCTTCAAAACGGAAGATCGAAGCGTATACGTTAACCTTGCCTTGTAATACACAGGCATCATTGACCAGATATCGCGTGGGAAAGTTATCGGTACCATCCGCTACTACATCATACTGCGCTACCAGTTCCAAGGCATTATCTTTGGTAAATGCTTCCTGATAAACCCTGATGTTTAAGTTGGGATTCATGGCGAGTAAGCGCTTCTTGGCCAGTAGCGCTTTGGATTGACCGATATCTTCAACATTATATAAAACCTGACGCTGTAGGTTACTCAAATCTACGGTGTCAAAATCTACAATACCCAGGGTGCCGACTCCAGCCGCAGCCAAGTACAATAATACTGGGCTACCTAGGCCACCTGCCCCTACGACTAAAACCTTGCTGTCCTTGAGTTTTTGCTGCCCACTCAGGCCAAATTCTGGAATGGCAAAATGGCGTGCATAACGGTTTAGTTCCTCTTTTGTAAAGTTAAATCCGTCCATATATATGAGCTATTCGAAGATGTAAAAGAAACGACACTATATAAAAAAAGACAATTTGTCCAGCGTCAAATATAAAAATTACTTAACTTTGTGGTGATTGTATAGCGATTTACGTACCAGTTTCAACAACCATTTCCAGTAAGAGTTTTATCATCCCTTAATCCTATGAGCATATGAGAGTCTTTTTACCATCAAACCAGCGGATCGTCCAACGCATTCGTAATTTGCCAGAAACGGGTTAGTTTTTAAGATAACCTACAGCTTTAACAAACCGATTCCCAAAAACAGCAAATTACAATCCCATGAAAATTGGCCAATTGGCTTTAGCCGGTCTGAAAAAGACGGGTTTAATGCTAGTGTTAATATTTCCCCTCCAGCACATTCTTGCTAACGCTTCAACCGCTTTACCCTCGACTAGTTCTAGTATGGAAACTCCTCAGTTTGAGATTCCTGGAGAATTCAGTGCACCTTTCGATGACTTACTCAATAATATTCCGGAAAGCGGCATCGATATAAATAATGATGGTACGATTGATATTGTCAAACCTTGTTCTTGCCGGCCACATGACCCGATTCAGAATGGGGTGAACAGCAATGAACGTTACTTTGATGATCAACTGGTTGTAGCAACAGGCATCTCAGATCAGATCTGGGAAGTGAGTTCTGCGACGAATTTATATCACCCTACTACTTTAGCACCCATCACAGTAGGAACCAGGTTATCAGAAATTGGTAATACAGGAATCTATGTATTAAAGGTATTGCACCAAGAAACCATTCGGTACCGGGCTAGGGTGACCAGCCCTTCCTATCCAGGGGAGGACTTTGGGGCCGTAGCCAACACCTGTTATTATCCGGATGCAGAGATACTCAATTTGGATACCTTTTACTGCGAATCCGATCCGATGTTTTTTCTATCCGGTAAAGCCACCTCTGGCTTTGATGGAAATGTGCTGAATTTGGTACCAGAAGAAACTTTTTGGACGATTAGACGCTTATCGGATAACCGCGTTTTTGCCGATTATAGATTTAATCCTGGTGAATTAGGAGGAGGCTATTTCCTGGTGCAGTACAGTTTTATTATGCCGGAAAATGCCCATGATGCAGCCAATAAAACGGGCTGTTCAACAATTGTTGAGCAAGAGGTTTATATCCGACCTACACCTACCTTGGTCTGTAATGGCCTACTGAATGTACCCATTAATCCTACTACTTGTGAAGTATATATTAGTCCGTCCATTATCTTGGCTGGCACGCCAGAAACGGAGTTGTACTATAGCGTAAGTATTACCGATGAGATGAATAATCCTGTTCCGAATCCCGTTCCTGGAACTTATGCGAATCAACTCTTGACGGCTACAGTGACCGATGAATGTACGGGACTATTCTGTAGTTCTATCCTTCGCCTCTTCGATAATACAGCACCAATACTGAGCATTCCGCCTGATACTACCTTGACCTGTATAGGTACGCCTGAACCCGCTTCGACGGGCTTCGCGGTAGGTAGTGACTGCGATGAGATAACGATCACTTATGAAGATAATACAGTAGAAGATGAATGTGCCATTCCACGCATTCGCATAGAAAGAACCTGGACGGCTACTGACCTGACCGGTAATACCGTGAGCGATGTGCAAGTGATTGGTATTCAACGTGGAGGACAAGAAGATTTTTTATTTCCTCCCGATATTGTGGTGAGTTGTGCGGAATACCTAGCCGATCCTAGAATTACCGATCCTGGATACGAATATGCAGGTTTGCCCACCAACTTGGATGTTCCCACCTGTGGATTCATTTACACGTTCAATGACGACACCATTTCCTTATGTGGCAATAATTCGAACAACTTCATTATCGTTCGGGAATGGCTTTTTCTGAGCACTTGTGGATTTGAAATTTACACCCAAGATGCGCTTGGAGGAGATAATATGCAGATCATCACGGTGGAAGACCGCACGCCGCCTGAAATTCAAGCGGATGCCTTCACGGTGGGAGCCAATCAATCACAGCAGAGTAATGCTTCTGGATTATGTAGTTCTACCGGATTTATTCCGCCGGCTATCGTTACGGATGCTTGTAACAGTGCAACATTTCGAATCTTTACGCCGCTGGGAGAAGCAGAATATGTTAATGGCAGTGATGCCAGCCAAGGAGGGAATATCCCGGCACCCGGTCTGCCTTTGGGGACCCATACAATCACTTATGAAGCGAGAGATGACTGTGGTAATACCAGTAGCCTTGATGTAGAGGTGACGGTAGTTGATGACCAAACTCCGGTGATGATTTGCAATAGCATGTTGACGGTATCCCTTGATTTAGATGGAAATGGCATATTGTTGCCCGACCGTATCGATGAGGGGAGCCGGGATGAATGTTGTACTGATGTCGCCAAAATTAAACTGCTGGAAGAACCAGACGCAGCCTTTCGGGATAACATCATATTTTTCTGTACCAATGACACCATAACGGCCGTATTGCGACTGTGGGATTGTGCAGGGAATTTCAACAATTGCCAAACTACAGTAATTGTGAATGATCCGATACCACCGATTGTGGTCAATACACCAGCGGATGTTTTTCTCAATTGTCAGGACGAATTCGACAATTATTTTGAAGCAGATTATGATGCGCCAGCCTTTGTGGATAATTGCTCTTTTACCGTGGACTTTAGCGCAGCCGAAGAAATTGATGACTGTGGGAAAGGCCGGCTGTTGCGGACTTGGACCGCCAAGGACAATGAACGAAACCCGCCGACCATCGTCACCCAACGAGTGGAATTGGAAATTGTAAATAACTATTGGATCAATCTTCCGCGAGATACCATTGTAGACTGTAATGCCATTGCCTTTCCGGAATTAAGAACTACAGCTCTCGCTTGTGATAACATTGTTGCCAATGTGACCGAAGAAACCTTCACGGTGCCTGGCGGGGATGCCTGCTATTATATTCGACGAACGCATTCGATTACCAACCTCTGTAATTTTGATGGCAACCCCAACCCGATGGACTTGGAACGGCTAGATCCTTCAGAAGATGCCTTCGGGTCGGTAGAAGGGTATGCCTTGCGGTCGGATGGTACCACCTTGTTTAAAGTGACCAATTTTGGTAGTACCGCCATTGGTTCATCTACCGGAAATTATCGCTATGTACAAATTATTGCCGTAGTCGATAATGAACCTCCACAATTAGAAGCTGCGCAGCGAGCTCCTTTCTGTACACCTGATATATCCGAATCCGCTGATTGTTTTGGTACTGTTAATTTTGATATTCGATTGTCCGATAATTGCTCAGCAGATTTAGAAGTGATTTATAGTCTTTTACTGGATAATCAAACGACCATGCCTGACCCCTACGGAACATTAAGTTCGATAGAGGATGGATTTCAATTAGAGGGTAATTATCCAGTAGGGGATCATTCTATTTTTCTCACGGTATTTGATGATTGTTCCAACCCCGTGCAGTATACGCTCCCTTTTCAAGTACTAGATTGTACTGCACCGGTCTTGGCCTGCCCGGCTACCCAAAACATCATCATTCCCGCTATCACGGAATCCATAAACTTGGTGCCCAATGATATCGTGCAGATGATTGATGAGAACTGCTCGGCTGTAGATTTAGCTTTTTCAGCGGACATGACTGTCGATAGTTTATTCTTCAACTGTGATGACGAAGGTACCCAAACCCTAAGCATCTATGCCGAGGATGAAGCAGGCAATAGAAGCGAATGCAGTGTCGAGTTGGAAGTGACCAAAGATGAAGATGCCTGTATAGAATTTGGTAGCATTTGTGGGACAATTAGTAAGGTTGATGACGAAGGTATTGCTGGTGTAACTGTGCGACTATCTGGACTTACGATCGCAGAAGATGTAACCTTTACGGATGGGCAATATTGTTTTGAAGATGTGGAGTTGGAGAGAGGATATAAATTGAGTCCAGGGAAAGATGATCGACATAATAATGGCGTTTCAACCTTCGATATCGTACTGATTTCACGCCACATTATTGGCATGACACGCTTACAGTCGCCTTATCAGATTATCGCTGCCGATGTCAATCGATCCAATACGGTAACAACCTTGGACATTGTGAAAATAAGGAGGTTAATCCTGGGCATTGATAGTCGTTTCCCCGAAAGCGCTTCTTGGCGTTTCATTCCTTCCACTTTCGAATTTGTGAATGAAGCTCAACCCTTCATTGAGACGATACCAGAGGAAGTGATTTTCACGCTAACTCAACCTGATACCGTTTTCAACTTCATTGGAATAAAAGTGGGAGATGTAAACTTCAATGCTTTACCAAATTGACGTAATTGTGGTGTTTTGTTCTGCAGAATGTCTTAAATAGAAAAAAAAAACAGATATTTGATTTTTTAATCGGTTTTTGGGATGGCCTCTCTCCTGTCCTTTTGGAGGGGGGCTTTTATTTTATCTTTTCCTACTCGTTTTCACTTACCCTCTAGTTTATCAAATCAACTTATTTTCCGATAATTTCAAATTTTATTTCTCTTCGGGAACCTTTTTGAGGTTTATAGTGTAGTACCCATATTCGCCAGAAGAAAATACGCGCTCTTCAGGCTCACCTTTAGCAACAAGTAACTAATTAAACAATGGACAAAAGATAGGTCCTGAATGTTTGTGATGGATGTTTTAATCCTAAGCCATTTATGTATGGATAGCTTGGCTATCCTTGTAAGTAGCCCTGGATGGAACTTTGATCATCAACAAAATGGGGGATTATTTTTTGGACTGATCTAAACACCATAAAACAGTTTCTTATGTCTCAATCTGATGTTAAGGAAGACATCCTGAAAGCTCAATACCAGGAACTTTCTGATTTTGAACTCAAACAGGCATTCCACAAAATCCGGAAAAACCATTCCAAGGAAAACATGATCGAAGATCTTATGCAGATGAATGCAGTGATGGAAATAATGAAAGAACGCAATATTTCCGTCCCTGTAGCCAGCGAACGAATACGAGCCCAGTCGGCAGAAACCGAAAAAGGGCCCAACTACGCAGGGGCTGGTTTAGGCTTAGTGATCTGCTTGGTGGGGCTAGGATTGACAATTGCTTCTTCCGGACAAACCATATTCTATGGAGCGATTCTGGTAGGTTTTGTAATGATGATCAAAAATATGATTCCTTCCTAAAGACAGTACCAAATACTAGCAAACAAGACGAGAGAAGAAAAAATGCGCCATCACGCTCTAAAGTGTGATGGCGCTGGTTTTTATAAAACCATGAGCTTTCCAGTTCCCTGTTGTTGGGAACCGCTTAGGCGGAAATAATAGTGACCGGTGGGTAAATTTTCCACTGGGAGAGTGAATTGTTCCGCTCTAATGTTGTTTGTCATAAACACCTTTTGACCCTTACTATTGAATACTTCCAAACGAAAGGCTTCTAGGCGTGGGTTGGAAAAAAGTAGTGTGGTTTGATGCTTTGCTGGGTTGGGTTGAACGCTGATAGCAATTGTGCTACTAGGAGAACTTTCGACTGAAACCAGCCCTAGTTCAACACAGCCTTCGCTGATGATGGGAATCACCTGCTCTCCGTATTCGTTTACCAATTCGATGACCTCATCCAAGCAAATGATGGAGTTGTTGATATCGAAAAAATGAATGCGACAGAGTGGCTGAAAAGCATCG
>Ga0070726_10001670_pt1 | contig 21696 bp, 19 predicted proteins | sample tdAd471_FD_67275 | JGI IMG/M metagenome (GOLD analysis project Ga0070726, IMG submission 67275) | Marine sediment microbial communities from the Atlantic coast under amendment with organic carbon and nitrate - tdAd47.1 | ecosystem: Environmental > Aquatic > Marine > Coastal > Sediment | place... | reverse complement strand
GATCTCTTCGTAGACCGCGCCCTCCGCGTCGAGCAGCGCCTTGGCCCGCGCGCAGTGGGGGCAGCCGACCTTGGTGAACAAGGAGAACTCCAGCGGGGTCCTTCCGGTGAGGTAGGCGAGCACGGTGTCCGCGTCGCTGACCTCGAAGGGGTCCCCCGGCTGGTCGGGCTCGACGAAGAGCTTCCCGATCACACCGTCCTCGATCACCGCGGCGTAGCGCCAGGAGCGCTGGCCGAAGCCGAGATCTTGTTTGTCGACGAGGAACCCCATGCCCCGGGTGAAGTCCCCGTTGCCGTCGGGCACGAGCTGCACCTTCTCGGCGCCCTGGTCGCGGCCCCAGGCCTCCATCACGAAGCCGTCGTTGACCGAGACGCAGTAGATCGCGTCGATCCCGGCGGCGCGAAAGCGATCGTAGAGCTGCTCGTAGCGCGGCAGGTGGCTGCTCGAGCAGGTGGGGGTGTAGGCGCCGGGGAGCGAGAACAGCACGACGCGCTTGCCGGCGAACAGCTCTTGGCTGGTGAAGTCCTTCCAGGCGGTGCCCTCGCGGGCGCGGAACGAAGCCTGGGGGACGGACTGACCTTCTTGCAGAGACATGGATTCCTCCTCGTGGTGGGTGACTGCGGTCAGATTGCCTCACCAGGAGTGATTCTTGAAGTTCTACAACATGCTCACTCTGATAACCTATGCCTATGAGCGAACGCCCCTCCTTGCGGCAACTGGAGTACGTGGTCGCGCTGGCCCGGACGCTGAACTTCCGCCGCGCGGCCGAGGCCTGCCACGTCTCGCAGCCCGCGCTGAGCAACCAGCTCAAACAGCTCGAGCACCAGCTCGGCGTCGCGCTCTTCGAGCGCGACACGCGAACGGTCGTGCCCACCGCGGCGGGGTCCGAGCTCGCCGCCGGGGCCGCGACGCTCCTCGCCGGGGTCGACGACCTCGTGGGAGCCGCCCTCGCGGGAGCAGCGCCCCTCAGCGGACCGCTGCGTCTCGGGGTGATCCCGACGATCGCGCCCTACCTCCTGCCGCCGGCGCTGACCGACTTGCGCGAGCACTTCCCCGAGCTCCGCCTGCAGATCCGCGAGGGCAGCACGGCCGACCTGCTCCAGGCCCTCGCCGTAGGCGAGCTGGACCTGCTGCTCCTCGCCCGCGAGGCCGAGCTGGGCTCGGCGAAGGTCCACGACTTGTTCCGCGACCCCTTCCACCTCGTCGTCCCCCTCGGTCACCCCTTGGCCACCCGCAAGACGGTCCGCGCCAGCGACCTGGCGGGCGAGGCGTTGATCCTGCTCGAAGACGGCCACTGACTGCGAAACCAGGCCTTGAGCCTGTGCGCGGCCCGGGGGGCCGGCGCTTCGACCGAGTTCCAAGCCAGCAGCCTGACCACGCTGGTGCAGGTCGTCGCCGTCGGCGGCGGGATCACCCTCGTCCCCGACATGGCGCTCGAGGTCGAGCTCCGCGCCGAGCGCGGCCTGGTCGCGATCCCCTTCCCACGCCCGACGCCGGTGCGCACGGTCTCCCTCGCCTGGCGCCCCACCTCCCGCCGGGGGGCCGAGTTCGAGAGCTTCGGGCGCTTCCTCACCCGCACGGTGCCCGCGAGGCGGCGAATCCGAGGCAGCAAGGGAGGGGTGTAAGTTCTCAGAAGTCTTTCCCGTGGGAGGGCTTACCGAGCCAGCCAGGCTGCTCTCTGGATTCTCCTGGACCCCGATTAGACGATTCGATAGTTTTCGAACCGTCGATCGGAGAGAGTCGACACCTCAGGGAGCACGCCATGACGAAGACCGAGACCCCTACCGCCACCTACCGCCGCGTCACGATCCCCAAGGCCGGGTCCTACGACCGGCTGCAGTTCGAGGAGCTGCCCGCCTTGACCCCCAAGCCCGGCGAGGTCGTGATCGACGTCGCCGCCACCGGCGTCAACTACGCCGACTGCGTCGTGCGCATGGGGCTCTACGCCTCGGCCAAGGAATACGTCGGCTGGCCGATCACCCCCGGCTTCGAGGTCGCCGGGACCGTGAGCGCGATCGGCGAGGGCGTCGACGACCTGGAGCTCGGCGCGCGGGTGTTCGCGGTCACGCTGTTCAACGGCTACGCGAGCCAGGTGTGCGTGCCCCGGCACCAGGTGTTTTCGATCCCGGCCGGGCTGACCTTCGAGCAGGCCGCGGCGGTGCCCGCGGTGTTCGCCACCGCCTACTACGGGCTGATCGAGCTCGCGCGCCCACGGGCCGGGCAGAAGGTGCTCGTGCACTCGGCGGCCGGCGGCGTGGGCGGGAGCCTCGTGCAGCTGGCCAAGGTCAAGGGCTGCGAGGTCGTGGGCGTGGTCGGCGCGAGCCACAAGGTCGAGGCGGCGAAGGCCTTCGGCTGCGACCACGTGGTCGACAAGTCCACGGAGAAGCTCTGGCCGACCGTGGAGCGTTACGTGCCCGGCGGCTTCGATATCGTCGCCGACGCCAACGGGGTGGCCACGCTCAAGCAGAGCTACGAGCACCTGCGCACGCCGGGGAAGCTGATCGTCTACGGCTTCCACACCATGATGCCCAAGCAGGGCGGCAAGCCGAAGTGGGGCAAGCTGATCTCGGGCTACTTCCGCACCCCGCGCTTCAACCCACTGGACATGACTACCCGCAGCCTGAGCGTGCTGGCCTTCAACCTCAGCTACCTGTTCCAGGAGACCTGGCTGATGGCCGAGGGCATGGAGGCGATCGGCGGTTGGCTCGCCGACGGCTCGATCACGGCCCCGCCGGTCACCACGTATCCCCTCGACAAGGTCGCCGACGCGCACCGCGACCTGGAGTCGGGGCAGACCGTGGGCAAGCTCGTTCTGATTCCCTGATTCAGGGGGCCTCTCCGAGGCCCCCTCGCCCTCGCAAGTTCTCAGGAAAGGGCTGACGTGGACGAAGCAACCCAGAAGCGGCTGGCGAAGAAGTTCAAGGCGCTCTCGAACCCGAACCGGTTTCGCCTGTTCGTGGAGATCTTGAGCGCCCAGGAGCGCAACTACGAGCGCGGCCACGACTGCTTCCTGCAGTCGATCATGCAGAGCCTGAAGATCGCGGCGCCCACGGTCTCGCACCATCTCAAGGAGCTGGTCAACGCCGACCTGATCACCACCGAGCTCAAGGGCAAGCTGCTCACGTGTCGGGTGAACCCCGAGTCGGTGGCCGAGCTCGAGGCGTTCTTCACCCGGGCCCACGCGCTCCGGGTGTGAGCGACCCGATCCTGCCCCGCCTCGACGGCGCGCTGTGCGTCGTCAGCGGGGCGACGTCTGGCGTCGGCTACGGCGCGGCGCTGGGGCTCGCGCGGCTCGGCGCCGAGCTGGTCCTGCCCTGCCGCAGCCTCGACCGCGGCGAAGCGACCGCCGCCGCGATCCGCCGCGAGACCGGCGCCTCGGTGTGGGTTCACCGCTGCGACCTCGCCGAGCTGGACTCGGTGCGCGCCTTCGCCTCCGACTACCGGGACGCGTTCCGCCGGGCCGACGTGCTGGTCAACAGCGCGGGCGCGCTGTTCCCGACGCGACGGCTGACCGGCGACGGGTTGGAGGCAAGCCTCGCCGTCGGCTACCTGGGCCCGTTCCTGCTCACCCGGCTGCTGCTGCCTGCGCTGGAGGCCAGCGCACGCAGGCCCGCGCGGATCGTGAACGTCTCCGGCGAGTTCCACCGCCGGGTGCACCTCGACTTCGACGACCTGCAGCTCGAGCGCGGCTACTCCCTCGTGCGCGCCGGGGCGCGCGTGGTCCTGGCCAAACTGACCTTCACCGCCGAGCTCGCGCGGCGGTTGCCCCCCGGGATCACGGTCAACGCGCTGCACCCGGGGGCGGTGCGCAGCGGGTTGTTACGCAACCTGCCGTCCGGGCTGCGCCTGTTGAGCGCGGCGATTCGCCCCTTCATGCTCTCGGAGGAAGCAGGAGGACGGACCGCGGTGTTCCTCGCGGCCAGCCCCGAGGTCGCCGGAGTCAGCGGCGGCTACTTCGCGCGCTGCGCTCCCCTCGCTCCGGCCACGCACGCCCTGGACCCCGAGAGCGGCCGCCGGCTGTGGGCGGCCAGCGAGCGTCTCGTCGGGCTCGCGTAGCGACCCCGATTGTGTCGCGGGCTGGGACGATCCTGCTCGGATGGCCCTGGCCTGGGGAATGCGGTTCGCGACGAGCACTTCATCCGAACCGTATCTGAAGGAGCCTTGGCGTAAGTCCATTTAGGTCAATAACCAGGCTTGGTCTGAAGTTCGCTCCAGGTGGAAGCAATGCGTAACCTCCTCCTGGGAATCGTGCTCGCCCTGGGACTCGTCGCGGCGCTGTGGACGAGTGGGCCAGGAACGGCCAGCCTGGGCGGAGACGAGCTCCGCCCCGACATGGGACAGGGTCTGGCGAGCACGACCGAGGACGCCACCCCGCCCAGTTTCGAGCCCCCGCCCGTCGCGGATCCAGTTCCCGCCCGGGGGACCACCTGGCTCGTGCTGCAGGTCGAGCGCGAACAGTCCGAGCTGGTGGCCACGATCCACAAGGACGCCCTCCCCTACGCTGCCGGCCCCGCCACCGCAGACGCGGGCGCCGTCCGCTTCCGCCTGCTCGAACCAGACGGGAGCGAGCTCACCGGCCCCGCCTCCTGGCCCCGGCTCTGCCCCTGCGACGCCGAGCGCAGCCACAACCGCGGCTGCGTTCGCCAACCCCACTCCGGCTCGGTGCGCCTGCGCCTTCCGCGACTCAGCGGGCCGAGCACCGTGGTGATCGAGCGCCGCTCGCCCAGCGGCTGGGACTCGCTCACGACCCTGGAGGTCGACGCATGAAGCGCTCCCTCGTCCTGGCCTTGTTCGTCTCCTGCGCCGCGCTAGCCAGTGCGCAGGCCCCGCTGCCCAACCCCACCGTCCGCAGCCGGGTCAACGAGCAAGACCTGAGCAAGGCCTGGGACCTGGTGTTCCTCTCCGAAGGCTACCGAGTCGGCGAAGAGGAGCTGTTCTTCGAGCACGTGGAGGCCATGGCCCGCAAGCTGCGCTACGGCAACACCTCCTACCCCATGCGCCAGGCCTACACCTTCAACTACCACTTCGTGTTCGCCCCCAGCCGCGAGGCCGTCTCCTGGAAGCCCGGGAGCAAGCCGCGGGACAGCCGCTTCAAGTCCTACACCGACCCCGACGGGGTGCTGGTCACCAACGACGCCCTCGCCGACGCCCTCGCCCTCGAGGTCGCACCCGACGTGGACTCGATCGTGATCGTGGCCCGCTTCCAGCCAGCGAGCGCCTACGACGTGAGCAGCTGGCCCGCGAAGCTGCGCAAGGTGGTCGAGAAACCCGACCACGTGCGCGCCAACGCCGACATGCCCTCGGACGGCAAGCGAGTCCGCCAGCCGACCATTGACCCGGACGCCTTCGTCCACGAGCTCGGCCACGCGCTGTTCGGCCTCGGCGACGAGTACGGCGAGTACGAAGGCGCGCTGCCGTCGTCGGCCCACTGGGAGATCGCGCTGACTCCGAACCTGACCACCGACCCCAGCGGCGCGCGCTGGAAGCACATCATCGACAGCGTGGTCGAGGGCGGCGGCTACTACTCGATCGGCGTCTACCGCCCCGAGGAGAAGTGCCGCATGCGCGAGTCGCGCTCGGAGAAGTTCTGCGCGGTGTGCGCGCACTCGATCCGCGGCGTGGGCACGGTGCGGGTCCCCAGCGAGGCGAGGATCACCTCCCCCGCCGCGGGCGCGACCGTCTCCCCCAGCTCGCTGCTCGCGCCGACGGTGACCGTGACCTGGACCTCCGAGGAAAGCCCGCTCTACTACGCGATCGAGCTCTACGACTCCAAGCAGCTGGCCGAGCACCCCGACGACGCGACCCCGCTCTGGGACGACTACGTCGAGGGGCACCTGCGCAGCTTCGAGATCCCCGTGCAGCTCGACACACGCGAGCTCACGGTGCGGATCTTCCCCACCAACTACCGCGACGAGGGCCCGGATGCCGGTGAGGTCGAGTTCAGCCTCGAGGGCCCCAGCGGGGCCCCGGTGCCCAAGGTCGGCGTGAGCGGAGCGGTCGAGGCGGCCAACCAGTAGGCACCCGAGGGCCAGGCTCGACATGAGCGACGCGAAGCACATGAGCGCGAGCGAGTTTCGCGCGCAGGTCCAGGCCTCGGGCGAGCTGCCCGCCGGCTACCTCACCGACCGCCAGAAGCAGACCCGCAAGCTGGGCGTTCTGTTCGCCATGCTCTACTTCGTGCAGGGCACCGGCGAGCCCTCCCAGGGGCTGGTCGCCCAGCCGGTCAACTCCATGCTCCGCGAGTGGAACCTCTCCGCCGGGGACATGGCCATGTTCACCTTCTGGCTGGGGCTCCCCTGGTCGATCAAGCCCCTGTTCGGGCTGCTGACCGACTTCGTCCCGATCGCGGGCACCCGCCGCAAGAGCTACCTGATCCTCACGAGCATGATCATGTTCGTCGGGCTCTACATGGCGGCCTTCTACCCGCTGGAGGCGGGGGACACCTGGACGCTGACCCTCCTGCTCTTGCTGCCCACCGTGGGGATCGCCTTCGGCGACGTGGTCACCGACGGGCTGATGGTCGAGAAGGGGCAGCCGCTGGGGATCACCAGCCGCCTGCAGTCGATCCAGTGGACGGCGATCACCGTCGCGGGGCTCTTGTGTGGCTACACCGGCGGCCTGCTGGCCGAGTACAAAATGCAGCGCCTGGGGTTCGCGATCTGCGGGACCCTGGCCCTGGTCACCTTCGTGCTCGCGATCGTGCTCGTCGACGAACCCCGGACGTCGAAGCTCGACGGGGACTCGCTGAAGAACGCGCTGAAGGCGATCTGGCAGACCGCGCGCTCACCCGTGGTCGTCGCGGTGGGTGTGTTCCTGTTCTTGCTCAACTTCAACCCGTTCTCGGGGACCGTGATCTACCTCTACGAGACCGAGCAGCTCGGCTTCAGCGAGCAGTTCGTCGGCACGCTCTCGTCGCTCTCTTCGGCGACCGGGATCGTGGCCGCCGTGCTCTACGGGGTCTACGCGCCGCGGCTCAAGCTGAAGTGGTTGATCCACGGCTCGATCGTGACCGCGATCCTGATGAACCTGACCTTCCTCGTCTACACCGGGGAGTACACCGCCTACCTGGTCTACGCGCTCTACGGGTTCGTGGTCATGCTCACGACCCTCGCCCAGCTCGACCTCGCGGCGAAGTTCGTCCCGGTCGCCAGCGCGGGCACGGCCTTCGCGCTCTTGATGTCGCTCTCGAACTTCAGCGTCTCGCTCTCGACGGTCGTCGGCTCGAACTTCTACGACAAAATGCTCGCTGCCACCGACCGCGAGGGCGCCGCCATGTTCAGCGAGGCAGGCGCGTTCCGGATGCTGGTGTTGATCGGCAGCGCCTTCACCGCGGCCTGTTTCTTCCTCACCGTGCTCCTGCCCAAGGAGGACGCCCAGGCCGAGGCCGCCGAGGAGGCCGAGATCGAGGAGCTCTCGCGGGTCTCGGGCCTGAGCACCATCGAGGAGTTCTCCGGGCTCAGCTCCACTGACGACGTCGCCTCGCGCATGGAGCCGATCGTGCCCGACCCCATGGACGAGATCGGCGACAGCGAGGAGACGCCCCCCGCCGACGAGCCGCCCGAGAAGGAGTAGCGCCTGCGAGGGTCTGGCGCGCAGGTGAGGGACAAATCCCACCCGTTTTCCCGCGCGAGCCCACCCAGCCCTTGTTCAAATGACGCCCCGGCGGACCCCGCCGGCGAGGACGGACCTGCGATGCGGCTGAGCGACAACTGGGACTTCTTCGAGTGCGTGATCGAAGGTGTGACCTCGTTCGTCATGGTCGACCTCGGCGCCCACGAGCAAGCCCCGGATCCCGGCCGCCCGATCTCGATCCGGATCGAGATCCAGTTCCAGGACCCGCAACCCAACGGCCTGCCGACCTCCGACGAGGCCGAGGCCTTGCACGGGCTCGAAGACGCGTTGGACGAGGCCCTCGGCTCGGGCTTGAGCGCGGTCTACGTGGGCCGGGTCAGCGGCGGAGGCGTGCGCCACTTCTACTTCTACGCCCCCGCCAGCGACGACCTCGAGGAGTGCCTGGAGCAGGTCGGAGAGGGCTTCCCCGCCTACCCCCTGGGCGCGGGCGAGCGCGACGACCCCGAGTGGGAGCAGTACCTCGAGTTCCTCTACCCCAACGTGCTCGGCTGGCAGTACATGTCCAACCGCCAGCTGACCAAGGCCCTGCGCGAGCACGGCGACCCGCTGACGGTTCCCCGCCCGGTCGACCACCTGGCGCTGTTCGACGACGAGGAGGCCGCGCGCGGCTTCGCCGCGACCGTCGGCAACCAGGGCTTCGAGGTCGGCGAGGTCACGCGAGAGGACGACGAGAGCGACTGGAGCGTGCCCTTCCAGCGCGTGCACGCGGTCGACCTCGCCGCCGCCAACGACATGAGCTACGGGCTGGTGCGCCTCTGCCAGGAGTTCATGGGTCAGTACGACGGCTGGGGCTGCCCGATCGTGCGCGACGACGCCGCGGCCGAGTAGAGCTCACGGGCCCGACGCGACCCGTAGGCGTCCGACCTAACGCACCTCACGGGCGAACTCGCGCCCGGCGCGACGGAGCTCGCCGACCTGCTCGGACGGGAGTACGGTCGCGCGGGGGTCGTAGTGGGTGATCTCACCGTTGCTCCCGTCGATTCGAATCACCCGTGAGCCGTCGACCCGGGTCAGGACCAGGTCCTGGCCGTGCACGCTCATGCGGAACAGGTGGCGCCAGAAGCGGTGGTTCTTCATGCAGCGGCAGCGCATGACCTGCTGCATGTCCTCGTCGCCGAGGAAGCACTCCAGCCTGAGGCTCACGATCAGCCTCCCCTCGGAGTAGACGCAGATCGCGTAGTCGCCGCCGGCGCGATCGCCCGCGTCGAACACGAACACGGCTTGCCCGTCGGCCGAGCTGAGCAAGTCAGGGACGCGCTCCTCGACGACGACGCGTCGCTCGGGTGACGAGCACGAGCTCGGCGGCCCCTCGGCCAACCCGGAGGTGCAGGCGCAGGCAGCGAACAGGATCAGGGACGCGAGGGTGCGGTTGGTTTGCATGGGTTGCTCCATTTCTATGGGTCCTCTGACGCAGCGCGCCCACGATTGGTTCCGGGGAGCGAGAATTTCCTGGCTCGCCCGTCCCCCCACTGAACTTATCGAGCCCTGGACGGCCCGAACTTGTTAGGCTCCGGCACCTTAGCCCCCACCAGGCCACGAGGCTCCATGACGGCCGCCACCACCGCCCCCGCCGCAACCGAGTGCCGCACGGTTCCTTCGACGTGCCCGGTGTGTCCCCCGGGGACGCCTGCGGTGCCCCACGCCCAGGGCCCGGACTTCGAGTACGAGACGACGGGGAGGACCGAGTGGTCGCTGAAGCGCTGCGAGGGCTGCAGCACGATCTTCCTCGACCCGCGCCCCGACGAGAGCGAGCTCGGTCGGATCTACCCGACCAACTACTACGCCTACGACTTCACCACCAAGCAGAGCCTCGGCTTCAGGATCAAGACGCACCTCGACGCGCGCGCCGCCCGCGGCTACCTCGCGCTCTGCCCCGAGGGCACGAACGTGCTCGACATTGGCTGCGGCGACGGTCGCCTGCTGCGGGTCTTCGCCGAGCTGGGCGTCCCCCGCGAGCGGCTCTACGGCTGCGACTTCGACGAGGCCGCGATCGCGCGCGGCAAGGAGCAGGGTCTGCAGGTCAGCCTCGGTCGCTTCGAAGAGGCCGACCTGCCGCTGGCCAGCTTCGGGGTCGTGATCCTGCAGCAGGTGATCGAGCACGTCCCCGACCCCGCGAGCGTGCTGGAGAAGATCCACGAGCTGCTGGTGCCAGGCGGCGTGGTGATCCTCGAGACGCCGAACGTCCGCTCCTGGGATCACGCGCTCTTCCCCGGGCGCTACTGGGGCGGGTATCACATTCCGCGCCACTTCTTCCTGTTCACCGCCGACTCGCTGGGCGCCATGCTGCGCAAGACCGGCTACGAGGTCGCCGAGACGACGCCGCTGGTCAGCCCCTCGTTCTGGGTGCAGTCGGTGCACCACACGCTCAAGGAGCGCCCGCTGCTCTCGCCCTTGCGCCGGCTGTTCCACCCCCAGCGCCCCAACGCCGTCGCGCTGGCGACCTTCACCGGGCTGGACACCCTGGGCAAGACCCTCGGATTGACCTCGAACATGCGCGTCGTCGGGCGCAAGCCGCCGCTCGCGCCGCGCAGCGACGCCGAGACCCCGGTCTCGCGAGCCGAGTTCCAGCAGCTCGGCTACCAGAAGGCCGACGGCCTGTTCGAGGACGAGCGCCTGGCCGCCTGCCGCGAGCGCTTCGCGCAACTTTGGGAGCACGAGCGCAGCTCGTTCTCGATCCTCACCGACGAGCGCGGCGGCCACGGAATCGTGAAGGCCCACCAGCTCGCTGGGCGCGACCCCGCCTTCACCGCCCTCGCGGAGGACCCGCGCCTGCGCGCTGCGGTCGAGGCCCTGATCGGGCCGGCGCGTGTGTTCCGTGACGTGTGCCTGAGCAAGCCCCCAGGCAGCGCCCACGACCTGGGCTACCACCAGGACGCCGCCTACTGGGACGTGGCTCCCGAGCGCCTGCTCTCGGCCTGGATCGCCCTCGACGACGTGCCCCCCGAGTCCGGTTGCCTGCGGGTGATCCCGGGCAGTCACCACCAGGTGCTCCAGCACGAGCTGCGGCTGGGCCAACACCGACTTCCGAGCGTGGTCACCCAGACCCTGCGCCGGGCGGTCTCGCTGACCGGCACCGGCGACAACCCGGTGACCCCCACCCAGCGCGCGTTCTTCCGCGCCAAGCAGCTGGTGCTTGGTCCGGTGTCCCGCGCCCTCACGGGAGGTCAGCTCAAGGACCTCGCCTTCGACCCCTCCGAGCTGCCAGGCGCCGCCGACCCAGTCGAGGTCCCCGCCCAGGCCGGCGACGTGATCCTGTTCCACGGCCTCTTGCTCCACGGCAGCGGCCCGAACACCTCGACGAACGCGTGGCGGCGCGCCTACATCGTGACCTTCGCCGGAGGCTAGCCCCCGCAACCGGGGCGGCTGCCACGCGGCACGCACCCCTGCCCGGCCCTGGACACCCCGCGACGCAAAGCCCCGATCCCGGCGAGACCGCCTTCCTCAGAGGCGACTTAGGCCCCGGAACGGGGTGTGCCCTGACGCCTCCGCGGAGGACGTTCATGACGACCCGCACCCTTGCTCTCGCCCTGACCTGCGCCCTGTGGGGCGCCTGCGCAGCCACCCCCGCACCGGCGCAAGGGATCGCCGGCGCCCTCAGCGGCCAGACCCTGAGGCGCGGCGCCCGCGGCGACGCCGTGCGCGACCTCCAACGCCAGCTCAACGTCCAGCGCCAGGCCGCGGGGCTGCCGCCGATCGCCGTCGACGGCGCCTTCGGCCCACGAACCGAGGCCGCCGTGCGCGACCTCCAACGCAGCGCGGGCCTCGCCGTCGACGGGGTCGTCGGACCGGCGACTCGCGGGGCGCTGACCGCAGGCAGCACGGCGCCTCCTCCACCCGGATCGCCGACCCTCCAACGAGGAGCGAGCGGCCCCGAGGTCCGCGCGCTCCAGCAGCAGCTCAACGCCCACCGCCAGGCCGCGGGGCTGCCGCCGATCGCCGTCGACGGCGCCTTCGGGCCCGCGACCGAGGCCGCCGTGCAGGACTTCCAGAGCGGGGCCGGGCTCCCCGTCACGGGGTCCGTCGACCCGGCCACCGCCGCCGCGCTGCAGGCCCAACCCACGCCGCCTCCGCCGCCCCCCAGCGGGACCCGGCGCCTGAACCTCCCGGCGCGTCCAAGCTCCGCGATCACCGGGTCCCAACTCATGGCCCGCGTCGCAGGGCAGGGCGTCACCGCCCGCGAAGGCGCCATGCTGGTGGAGGTCCAGCGCGGCAACGTGCCCGCCTTCCTCCGCGCCCTGCGTCCGGTGACCCTCAGCGGCGGCGGACACCGGATCACGGTGTGGGTCACCCCCGACTACATGGGGGTGGGCAGCGACAGCGACTGGGTGCGCTTCCCCATGACCCCCATGGCGGCCCAGCGGATCGCCGACCGCAGCGGCTGCCTCGTCCCCACCACCCGGATCGTCGACGCGATCTACCGCCAGGCGGCGGTCAAGCTCGCGCCGATCCCGTTCCCCCCCGACTCGAGCATGACCCTCCCCCGCACCTTCCTCCGCCACCACCAGGCGATCGAGCGCCAGCGGATCCAGCAGGGCGGACGCCTGGGCCAGCTCACGGCGGGGATCAAGAAGGACGTGGTCAACACCGTGCGCCTGGCCGCCCGCCCGAACCAGGTCGCGATCTACGGCTGGCACCGGCTCAGCGGCAACGCGATCCAACCCCTGAGCCTGGTGCATGGGCGGAGCTACGTCGACTACAGCCACGGCGTACGCCTGGTCCACGGCACCTGCGAGGTCGACGGCGTCGCTCGCTCGCTGGCGAGCGTGCTCCGCGACCCAAACCTGGCGCGCGTGGTCAGCAGCGAGGGCGCACTGCGCAATCCGCGCCTGCCCTAGTCGGCCAAGGGATCGAAATCGACGCGCCCCGCGCCGTGGGCTATTCTGACGCTGAGGCAAACACGGAGGCCGCCCATGACCCGCACCCTGAGCACTGCGCTCCTGAGCCTGGCGCTGCCTGCGCTCGTGGCCGCGCAGGAGTCGACCCCGCCACCCCAGCAAGCCGAGGTCGGCCAGCCCGCCCCCGACTTCTCCCTCACCGACCTCGACGGCGAGACCCACCGCCTGAGCGACTACGTGAAGGCCAAGAAGGTCGTGGTCCTGGAGTGGTTCAACCCGGGCTGCCCCTACGTGAAGAAGGTCCACGGCAAGGGGATCGTGACCGCCCTCGCCAACAAGTACAAGGACCAGGGCGTTGTGTGGCTCGCGATCAACTCCGGGGGCCCGGGCAAGCAAGGGCACGGGGTGGCGGCCAACGAGGCCGGCGCCGAGCAGTGGGGGATCGACTACCCGATCCTGCTCGACGAGTCGGGCACCGTGGGCCGGCTCTACCGGGCCAAGACCACCCCGCACCTCTACGTGGTGGACGCCAGCGGGACCCTCGCCTACACCGGCGCCCTCGACAACAAGAAGGACCCCAGCGCCTCCGACTACGTCGGCCTGGTCGACGACGCCGTGACCGCCGTTCTGGAGGGCAAGCCGGTCGCCAACTCCAGCACCCGCCCCTACGGCTGAAACGTGAAGTACGGGGCCCCGGTCCGGGAGCCCACCCCCTCGAAGCCCGCGGTCGAGCTCAGCGACGAAGAGCGCAAGGCGCTGCTCGAGAAGCTCAAACAGCGCCGCCGCAAGCAGCTCGAGGACGGACAGAAGTAGACGCGAGACCTCCGGAAGCGAGAAAGCCCTTCGACCTATGTCGAAGGGCTTTCCAACTATCGGGGTGAAAGGATTCGAACCTTCGGCCTCCACGTCCCGAACGTGGCGCTCTAACCATGCTGAGCCACACCCCGATGGATCGAGAGTCTAGCCCGGGGGGGACCGATCAGCAACCGCGGACGACACCGACCACGACCCCACGGATCTCTACCTTGTCGGTGTAGATCGGCTTGAGGGTCGCGTTGGCCGGCTCGAGCTTGAAGCGGTTCTTCTGCCGGTAGAAGCGCTTGAGGGTCGCCTCGTTGTTCTCGAGGATCGCGACCACGGTCTCGCCGTTGCGCGCGTCCTGGCGCTTCTCGACCAGGACGAAGTCTCCGTCGAAGATCCCGTCCTCGATCATGCTGTCGCCCTTGACCTGCAGCGCGTAGCTGGCGCGGTCCAGCTGGCAGAGGTCGACCACGTCGACGGGCTCGTTCTCCTCGACCGCCTCCAGCGGCCGCCCGGCGGCGATCTTGCCCAGCAGGGGGAGCAGGGTGCTCGGCTTGTCGCGGCGCACGACCTGCAGCTCCTCCGGGTCGGGGGCGTCGAGGCCCACGTAGCGCGACTGCTCCTCGGCGGTCTTCTCCAGGTCGCGGAGCATGCGCCGGGTGAGCTTGGTCGAGCGCGAGAGGAAGGGCTCCTTCTCCAGCGCGCCCTTGGTCTCGAGTTGGCTAATGTGCTCGTGGACGGTGACCTTGGAGATCCCCAGGTGGCCGGCGATCTCGGCGAGGGTCGGCGCTAACCCCTTCCCTTTCCGATATTTCCAGATATAGGTCACGATCTCGTGCTGGCGGGCGGTGAGGTTCAAGGTTCCCCCTTTGTTCGGCAGACTACCAGAACAAAAGACGAAGATCAAAGTCTCGCTCTATCGTCCACTTACGACGGACCGCCCCATCGGAGACGCCCCTCCTGGAGCCCGCGCGGCGCGTACGTTCGGCGGGCCGGGCGCAATCCGCCCGGCCCTCGAATCATCCCTTCGCCCTCAGCCCGTTGGGGGCGAGCCCGCGCAGCTTGCTAGGGCGAGGGACCTCGGAGAGGCCCCCTGAAACTACGGAATCAGCTGCATGAAGCCGAGGTCGTCGGTGGCGAAGCGCGTCACGTTCGGGACCACCGTGCTGATCTGACCCTGGGGCACCCCATACCAGCGGGCGAGGGTCGCCACGTACTGGTCGACGGACGTGGTCGGGATCAGGCGCCCGCCGCGGGTGTCGTCGGGACCGCCGATCTCCAAGGTCGGCATCGTGCCGAAGATCCGCGAGCCGTTGACGCAGCCGCCCATGACCAGGCTGTGGCCGCCCCAGCCGTGGTCGCTGCCGTCGCCGTTGCTGGTCAGCGTGCGCCCGAAGTCCGAGGCGGTGAACGAGGTCACGTTGTCCTCGAGGCCCATTTCGACCGTGGCGCCGTAGAACGCGGCCATGCAGTCGGAGAGGTCACCCAGCAGGTTGGGCTGGCGCGTGGCCTGCTGCCCGTGGGTGTCCCAGCCGCCGGCGCCGACGAAGTAGACCTGACGATCCACACCGAGGGCGGCGCGAATCTGGATCAGGCGCGCGACCTGCTCCAGCTGTTGCCCCAGGCGGCTGTTGGGGAACTGGGTGCTGAGGGGGGTGGCGTTGTCGAGCTCATTGTCGATGGTCTCGGCCAACCCGATCGCCCGCTGCTGCACGTTGGCGTACTCGCGCACGAAGCGGTGCTGGTGGCTCATGTTGAGGATCGACTCGAAGGCCTGCTTGCGGATCGTGTTGATCGTGTTGCGGTCGTTGATCCCGTCGAGGGTCGGCACGCCGCGAGAGGTCACGTTGTAGGGCAGCGAGGTGGCCCCGGTCTGCTGGGTGTTGTTGCCGAACAGCGAGATGTTCATCGAGACCGCGGCGCCCTGGTTGGCCGAGGTCAAGAGGTCGGCCACGCGCCCGCACCACCCTGTGCGCTCGGTGGAGTCGGGCCGCGAGGTCTGCCAGTGCTGCTGCTGAGTGTTGTGGCTGAACAGCTGGGCCGGGAGGTTCGCCGTGCGCGCGTCGTAGGCCGCCTTGGTGGTCGGCTCGAGCAGTACGCCCATGTTGGCGACCACCGCCAGGTCCCCGCTGTTGTAGAGGTTCGCCAGCTGCTGGCAGGAGGGGTGGAACCCGTAGCTCCCCGCCGGCGAGACGGTGTTGACCTGGATCAGGTTGGCCAGCGGGATCGCCAGGTTCTGCCGCGAGGCGGCGTAGGCTCCGTAGGGCACGGCGTCGCGAGGCACGAACATGTTCCAGGAGTCGTTGCCCCCGAAGAGGAAGATGCACACCAGCGCGCGGTAGTCCTCACCGCCCGGACCGACGGCGGCGTTGGCGAGCTGGAGCGAGTTCGAGAGCCCGTAGAAGCCGGCGAGCCCACCTGCGGTGATGCTGCAGCAACGCTTGAGGAACTCGCGGCGATCACGGAGTGCTTGTCTACGTCCCATGGGTATCTCTCCTAGCGCTGAACCGCGAACTCGGGGGAACTGACGACCAGGAAGATCGCCTCGGCTGCGCGGTTGTAGCCCCCGTCGGTGAAGGGCAGCGCGTCCACGTAATTGATGATCGTCTGCCTCATGGCCCCAGGCATGCGGCCTTCGAGCAGGATCAGGTCGAGGTGATCGACCAGCGCGATCGGCGCGGCGGCCAGCTGGGCCTCGAAGTCGAGGATCAACAGGATCTCGGTGAGGTTCGTCCCCGGCGCGCCTGAGTAGCCCTCGACGGTGCGCTGGTAGAACTGATTCGTCACGCCAATGATCGAGGTCTCGGTCAGGATCTGGAACTCCGGTGAGACCAGTCCGGCGTTGGCGATCTCACCCGGCCGGGCGTACTCCGGTCGATAGAAGTTGAACACCGAGGGCGAGCGCAGCGGCGCCTGGTCGAAGTCGCGCTCGGGGCGCCCGTAGGCGAAGCCCGTCGTGCCCGCCCGGGCGCGGAACGCGCGCCACATGTTGGTCACGCGGAGCAGGGGCTCCTTCAGCTTGCCGAAGTTGGTCGGGTTGGTCACGTGCCCGTTGCGGGCCTCGTCGTCGAGCAAGATCGCCCGCAGCACGGCCCACAGGTCACCGCGCACCCCCTGCCCGTTGTTCGCGAACACGTCGGCCACGCGGCGCACGTAGGCCGGGCTGGGGTTGCTGGTCACGAAGCGCTGGATCAGCTGCTTGCTGATGAACGGCGGCACGTTGGGGTGGTTGAAGATCGAGTCGAGGGCGCTGTCCAGGTCGACCCGCGCCGTCCGACCGGCGGGGAGTACCTGGCCGTTGAGGATCGTCTTCTCGTTGGTGTCGTGGAACGACTCGTTGGGCTCCATGGGGTCGATGTAGTTGCGGTAGGAGCCGTTGTTCCAGCTCGGGATCCCGGCGTAGTTCCAGCCGGTGAACACCGCCGCGTAGCCCTCGATCGTCGCCTGGTCGTAGGTCGGCACCGGGTTGTTGTCGGTGCCAATGATCGCGGTCCCGTCCTGGTTGAGCATGACCAGCCCCACGCTGAACAGCTGCATGACCTCGCGGGCGTAGTTCTCGTCGGGCCGAATGTTCTCCGCGGGGTCAGCCTTCTCGTTGCGCACCATGCTCAGGTAGCGCCCCATGACCGGGCTGAGGGTCACGTGCTCGAGGATGTCCCGGTAGTTGCCGAAGGCGTTCTCGGCCAGCATGTCGTAGTAGTTCGCCATGCCGTAGGTGACCGCGTTCTCGCCCATGTCCGCGTCGCTGATCACGACGATCTGACTCAGGGCCCAGGCCATGCGCTGGCGCAGCTGGTCCTCGCCGGTGAGCACGATCTGCCACCAGCCCTCGACGCGCCGGTCCTGGGCGGGGGTCCCTTGCCCGAGGGCGTTGAGGTAGTCGACCTGACTGCTCATGGGAATGTCGTGCTGGCGATCGAGCCAGCCCTCGCGCCCCAGCGCCATGGCGACCTGCAGGTCCTCCTGGGTGGTGCCGAAGGTGGCCTGGGTCAGGAAGCGCGCGGCGTCCTCCTGGGTGTCGAAGGGATCCTGAGGCGGAGGTGCGCCCCCACCGGACCCCCCGCCACCGCAGCCGACCCCCCACAGGGCGCAGGCGGCGAAGACGACCAGACTGGCAACGCGGACGCTGCTCATGGCAAACCTCCCTCCGAACGTTTGGTGTAGCCAGGCCATCGGGGCCACGCAAACCCAACGACAGCAGGGCCTGAGCGTTGCACTGCAACGCGATCGAGTGGGTTACGGGAACTGCCGCGGAGCGCCAGTGGCTGACGTTGCGCCCCCGTCGCTTACGCCGGCTGCGCACATGCGCCCACCCTTCCCGCCCAATTCCCGGCACTGACTTTTTTCTGGGAAGGACTACTCCGGCGGGCGACGGAGCTTGTGCCAGTTGAGCAGCTCGCGGTCGGCGTCGACGATGTTGTCGGTGATCACGACCTCGCCCAGCGCGTTGCGCCAGGCGCCCTTGGCGCCCTGGTCCAGCTCGAGGCGCTCGCCCGTCGTCGGATCGACCCAGGTCTCGACCCCGCGGATCGACTGGATCACCTTCTTGTGCATCTTGTCCCGCGAAGCCTGCTGCTTCTCCCAGGTGTCCTGGCGCATGGCCGAGATCTCCTGGAAGGTCTTGCGCCGGATCGCGGCCCGCTCGCGCGCGCCCTTGGTCTTGATCTGGTTCAGGTTGCGCACGCACTGATTGACCGCCGCGGACCAGCGCGGGTCGGTGCGCCCCGAGGCCTGGATCGTGGCCAGCAGGTTCGCGTATTGCTCGAGCTCGCCGGCGGGCGCGTGAAAGCCAGTCAGCCGCTCGGCGGTGATCACGAAGGTCTTCGAGACCTGGGGCATGCCGAAGCCGAACAGCCCCATGCCGGGCATGGTGAGGGTCGAGATCACGCACTGAGTGGTCGCGTCGATCCACTCCTCGTAGTCCACGCCCTTGAAGCGGTACGCGATCCGCACCCGGGCCGAGTCGACCTTCAGCTCCATGCCCGGCATGCCCCGCACCTGCGCGGCCGCCCCCTCCCAGATCGAGCGCGCGACCTCGGGCCGGGGCGTGCGCTCGAGCACGCGCAGGTTCTCCACGTGGTTGCGCGAACGGGGGAGGAGCATTTGCTCGACGAAGCCAACGGCCCCCAGCGGCGGCGGGCCGACGGGGCCGAAGCCCATGTTGCTGTGGGTCCAGGTGTGGTTGGGGAACAGGCTGAAGCCGGTGCGCCCGTCGGGGGTCGAGGCGTGGAACGAGAGCTGGACGGTGTTGGCGGGCACGTCGTAGGACTGCACCCAGCGCACACTGCCCTGACCCTCCCAGCCGCTGGGGATCAGGATCGAATACGCCTCGAGCGCCTCGCCGAAGCCGCTGGTGTCCACGACCGTGCAGCGCTTGAGCCGCAGCCGCCCCGACGCCGAGCGCGGGGCTCCCTTGCCGGGCTTCAGCCAGGGGTCGGTGAACTCGGGGGACAGCCAGTCGTCCTCGGGGCTCGCCTCCGCCTCCGACTCGGGCTCGGGCGCGGGCGCAGGCGCCCCGAACGGCCGGAGGAACCCCGGCTGCTCCACGGGTCGCGCTTCGGGGCGCGACCCGGCGGAGCCGTCGGCTTCGCCACGCGTCGCCGGACCCGGTGGCGGGGGAGGTGCCGCCGGCGGCGCTTGCGCGGGGGGAGGCGGAGGCGCTGGCGCCTGACCGGCGGAGAGGTGCGCGTAGGGATCCCGCTGCTGCTGACCCAACACCTCCGCCGCCCGAGCGCGGAACGCCGCGAACGGGTCCTCGGCCAGCGGCGCGGAGGGCTCCGGCGCGGGCGCGGGCGCGGGCTCCGGCGCGGGCGCGGGCTCCGGCGCGGGCGCGGGCTCCGGCGCGGCAGGCGCGGAGGCCGCCGCCCGCTCGCGCAGGCGCTGCTGAAACCGCTGCAGCGCGCCCTGGGCCTCGCCCAGCAGCGAGCGCCCGACCTTCCCAAATCCCCCGGTGTTGGGCGCGGGCCCGCTGGACTGCTCCTCGAGGGCGAGGGTCGGCGCGTCCCCGGCGAGCAGCTCCTCTGGATCGCCGAACACGCGACCCCGGAGCACGGTGTGCTCGAGGTGCAGGCGGGCCCGCTGCTCGGCGCCGAGGGGGCCCGCGCACTCGGCGAAGCGGGCGGCGCCCTCGGCGTCGCCGAGCTCGGCGGCGAGGCCGAACCACAGGCACGCCTCGACCGGCAGAGGCTCCTCCCCCTGCAGGTGGAGCTCCCCCAGCAGCCGCGCCGCGGCCGGGTGTTGGGCGAGGGCCAGGGGCTCGAGCGCGTCGCGCGCGCTGGGGTCGCCGGCGCGGAACAGGCGCTCGGCCTCGGCGAAGGTCGGCTTGCTCATGGCCTCGAAGATAGCGCCTCGCGCGCGGTTAGCGGTCCCCTTCGGACCTCAGCGCCCCAGGGCGCCCGCGATCCCGACCGTCGGGGCGCTGCCCGTGTCGGAGGCCGGCGAGGGGGACCCGGTGGGTCCGCTCCCGCTGGTCGAGCCGCCCGGGGGCGTCAGCGGCGCGCCGCCGGGGGTGACGAAGGCCAGGTCACCGGCGGCGACCGGAGCGCCAGGGGTCGGGGCGGGGTTCCCCGCGCGGCTGGGTCGATCGCCGCGCGGGGACGAGCCCGAGCCGACCTGGCTCGAGCCGCTCGTTCCTCCGTCGCCCGTCCGCCTCGGCGGGTTCGTCGAGCCAGTCGCGCCGTCGCTCGAGCGCGCCCGCCGGGCGAGCAGTCCGCCGGACGAGGGGCTGGAGACGCCGAACCCGTTGGGGTCGGCGCCGCCGAGGGTCTGCTGCTGCGTCACCCACACCAGCGCGTCCTCCTCCTCACTCTCGCCGGCCAGGGGCCCGCGCTCGGCGCGCGCCAGCAGCTCGTGGAACACGAACACGCGCTCGTGCTCGAAGCTCCAGCCGCGGAGGGTGACCTCGGCAGAGCTGTCGGCCTGAGCCGCGCCCAACCCGAGGTGATTGGAGAGCTGCTCGCTCCAGCCGTGAAGAGCCCACTCCTGCTCCTCGATCACGAAGCGGGTGGTGCTGCGCTCCCGGCCTTCGACGGCGTAGGCAGGCGAGCCGCCGTGGAACAGGTCGCCGGAGCGGGTCACCGGCGCGGGGAGGTTCTCGACCACCAGCTCGTCCCCGGCGCCCTCGAACACGGCCTGCAGCTCGAGGCGCAGCCCGTGGAGCGCGACGGCGAGCCGGGGCTCCACGTCGGCGACGCGCCAGATCGCGTGGCGGTAGCGACCGCTCCCGTTCTCGAGCATGACCTCGTGGCGCGCCTTGCGGCGGAACGACATGTATCGCGCCTGGCCTGGGATCCGCAGGTCCTGGGACTCGAACACGTGGGGGGACTCGCTGGCGTAGACCTGGGCGTCGCCGTCTTCGTTGACGTCGGTGTAGATCCAAAGCTCGCGGCGCTCGGGCTCGGGCTCCTCCCCGGCGAGGGCGGGCAACAGAGCGAGGGCCAGGATCAGGCTGAGCTTGCGCATGGGCCTTCCTTCTTCCGAGGCCACTCGGTGCAAGGGCTGGGCCAGGTGCAAACCCCCACAGCGGCCCGCGAATCGAGCCACTTGCCTGCCACAGCGGCCCACTGAAAAGGAACGTGAAAAGGACCCGTCGTCTTTGGGGTCACGACCCCTGCTCCAGGCCGTAGGCCTTGAGCTTGCGGTAGAGCGTCTTGCGGTCGATCCCCAGCACCCGCGCGGCCTCGGCGCGCGCGCCGTCGGTGTGCTCGAGGGCGCGGCGTATGTGGCGCAGCTCCAGCTCTTCGAGGGTCGGGAAGCCGTCGCTGACCGGGGTCACCGTGGCCAACCCCGGCGGGAGGTCGTCGACCTCGACCACCGGACCGGGGGCGAGGATCACCGCGCGCTCGAGGGCGTTCTTCAGCTCGCGCACGTTGCCGGGCCAGCGCCAGCCCAGCAGCACGGCGCGGGCCTCCGGCCCAAGGGTCAGCCGCCGGCTGACCTGGGCGCGGAGCTTGGCGAACAGGTGGTCGATCAGCAGCGCGAGGTCGTCGCCGCGCTCGCGCAGGGGAGGCAGGAGCAGCTCCACCACCTGCAGGCGAAACAGGAGGTCCTCGCGGAAGCCGCCAGCCTTGACCATGTCCTCCAGCGGGCGGTGGGTGGCGCTGATCACCTGGCAGTTCGCGTGCAGGTCGCGGGTCCCGCCCACGCGGCGGTAGTCGCCGTTCTCGAGCAGGCGCAGCAGCTTGGCCTGAGCCTTGAGCGGGAGCTCACCGACCTCGTCGAGGAACAGCACGCCCCCGGTGGCGGCCTCGACCAGCCCTTGTTTGCGGGCGTTGGCGCCGGTGAAGGCGCCGCGCTCGTGGCCGAAGAGCTCGCTCTCGAGCAGCTCGCCGTCGAGGGTCGCGCAGTTGACGGCGACGAAGGCCCGCTTGCGCCGCCGCGAGAGCGCGTGGATCGCGCGCGCGATCAGCTCCTTGCCGGTGCCGGTCTC
>Ga0070726_10001669_pt1 | contig 21709 bp, 19 predicted proteins | sample tdAd471_FD_67275 | JGI IMG/M metagenome (GOLD analysis project Ga0070726, IMG submission 67275) | Marine sediment microbial communities from the Atlantic coast under amendment with organic carbon and nitrate - tdAd47.1 | ecosystem: Environmental > Aquatic > Marine > Coastal > Sediment | place... | reverse complement strand
CTACAACTGGGTCCACGACCTGTCGCGGCGCACCGGGCGCCTGGTGGCCGGCCCCGCGGGCCTGACCTCGACGGAGTACACCTACCAGCACGTGCTCGCGGTCCTCGAGGGCCAGGGCACGGTCAAGCAGGAGGTCCACGTGGCCGAGGGCGAGACCCTCCGGGTGGTGTGGCCCGGCCGAGCCTTGAGCAGCGCTCCGGCCCGGCCTCTGCCCGCGATCCGCCACGACCGCACCCCCGCCGGTCAGGTGGACGTCACCCTCGGTTCGCTCCCCTAGTTCGAATGCGTCCCAGCCTGGGACGCAAGTAACTGCTTGCCCTCCCGCGTGTTGCAGGGCAGATCGTCCTATCTAGACGCCGAGTCCAGCCGGGACGACCGCCCGCCGACAGCGCAGCAGCTTGCCGCGTTCGGGCTCTCGAGGGCGCCCCTGGTCTCCGATTCGCGACGGGTGGGGCAACGGAGAGACGCCCATGAAACCCCTCCCCCTGCTTCTGGCGGGCCTGGCGCTGTGGTGCCTGCCCGCGACCGCTGAGACCCTGCGCGTTCGAGGCGAGCTCGGCGGCGAGTCCGTCCGCGGCCGAGCCCAGCTCGACTTCGCTCAACGCCCCGCCCGCTTGAACCTGAGCGTGGGCGACGTGACCTCGAACCTCGTGGGCTACCCCCTCGAGCACGGCGCCTACCTGTTCGTCGAGCCCCCGACCGGCGGTGGGATCGAAGGGCAGCTGGGCGAGGTCTTGCCCAGCCAGCAGCGCCGCGCGGTGGTCGTGGCCAGTGTGCTCAACGTGCGCCCGATCCCAAGCCTGGATTCGACGCCGCTGCGCCAGGCGCGGGACGGCGACGTGCTCGAGTTGAGCGGAGTCGAGAGCGGGCCCTGGCTGCAGCTCGCCGACGGCGGCAGCTGGGTTCACGGCTCGAGCCGCTACGTGCGCGTCGAGGAGATCTACGATGCCGACTCGATCCCCAGCGCCGGCCCCCGGCTCACGCTCCGCCCGCGGAGCTCTGGCGGGTACATGGCCAACCTCCAGGGCTCGTCCGAGCTCTTGCGCTTCGTCCCCGTCGCCCCGGCGGGCCCCCCGCGGGTGCTGCTGATCCCGACGATCCGTTACACGGAGAAGGAGCAGCGCACGCTGAAGGGCTACGCGCTCAAGCTCCAGCGCTACTACGCCAACCGCGGGATCCCGGCTGACCTCCACCAGGCGTCGAGCGCGCCCGGCGTGATCCACTACCTCGAGGACGCGGCGCTGGCCGGCAAGCGCTACAAGCGGATCGTGTGGATCGGCCACGGCGGCTGGGACGGCCCGATCATGGGCACGAGCTCACCGACCCAGGTCAGCGCCAAGGACAACCCCAAGAAGTTCGAGCAGTTCATCACCGCCCTCGACGAGGTGTTGACTCCGGACGCGCGCCTGTTCGCCTCGGCCTGCCACGCCGCGGGCAACAACAAGTACGAGGCCGAGATGCACTTCAAGAGCCACTACAGCTGGGTGCACGACGTGGCCAAGCGCACCGGGCGCCTCGTCGCGGGCCCCGCCGGCTACACCTCGACCGAGTTCACCTACCAACACGTGCTCGCGATCCTCGAGGGACAGGGCACGGTCAAGCAGGAGGTCCACGTGGCCACCGGCGAGACCCTGCGGATCGTGTGGCCCGGGCGAACCCTCGCCGGCTCGAGCATCCGCCCGCTGCCGCCGATCCGGACCACCAGCAACCCGGGGCCGGCCGTGACGAGCACGGTCGACATGCCGTTCATGCACTGAGCACACGCGGTGGCCGGCCCGTGAGAGACGGGGCATTGAGAGAGAACCGGCCACCCCCCGCACGCCGCGACCTCCGGACGGGTGCCTCGCGGCACGTCGCGCGGCGGGGGAGGAGCAGACCTCGCTCCTCCCCCGCCGCAGAGACCTCCTGACAAACGCGCAGGGCTCGCCGAGAATGGGCCGCGTGACCCCCGAGACCCCCTACACCCCGCTGTTCACGGCCCTGCGCTCGTCCCGCCTGCGCGCCTGGCTCGCGTTCCTCGCGCTGGTGACCGTGGCGGTGCTGTTCCTCGAGCGCAAGCTGCAGTCCGTCGACTCCGACCTCCTCGCCTACCTCCGCGAGGCGGGTCTCCTGCCCTCGGACACCTGGGTGATCGCCGCCTTTGGGGGGCTGGTGCTGCTCGGCGCGGTCGCCACCGCGACCTGGCTGCGCGCGGGCCGCCGCCTCGAGCTGCGCTGCCCGAGCGAGGGGGTGCGCTTCGTGCGCCTGCCCTGGGGCGTCGTCTCCGCGCGGTTCGAGGTCGACGGCCACAAGGTCACCGCCACCCGCACCGCGACCTCGGTGCGGGTCGACTGCCCCGGACCGCTGCGCCTCGATCGAGACGCCCTGCGCCAGATCGCGCGCGACCCCGACTCGCGCCCCGCCTACGCCGCCGCCGCAGAGGCCGCGCAGCAGCTCCTGTTCGGCGAGGTCCAGGCCCTGGAGTTCGAGCGCGACCAGCTCGTGATCGTCGGCGGCAGCGCCGAGGTCGCGCGCCTGGTGCGGTCGGCGGTGGAGGTCGCCCAGGCCCCGACCCGCTTGGGCCTCCAGCCCAGGACCCGCGAGCACGAGCGCGGCTGCCCCTACTGCCACCAGGCGCTGGACGACCTGGTCGAGCACCCCACCGTGCGCTGCAGCGGCTGCGACTCGCTCTCCCACACCGAGTGCTGGAGGGAGCACGGCGGCTGCGCCGTGTTCGCCTGCCGCAAGGGTCCCCGACCCCGCGAGGAGTCGCCGCGAGGGCGCGTGACGCCGCCGCCGACGCGGCTCAAGAGCTAAGGCGGGGTCCCCGGAGGCTACACCCCGACGCCGTCGGGGGAGGGGGTCGTGTCCAGCAGCTCCTGGATGATCTCGTCGGGCACGAGGGACTCGGCCTCGGCGTGGTAGCTGAGCATGATCCGGTGGCGGAGCACGGAGGGCGCGACGGCGCGCACGTCGGCGGGGGTCGCCTGGGCGCGGCCGTCGAGCATCGCGCGGGCGCGGGCGCCGAGCAGCAGGCACTGGGTGGCGCGAGGCCCGCCGCCCCAGCTGAGCCACTCGCGCACGAAGGCGGGGGCCACGCCGCTGTCGGAGCGGCTGCGGCGCGCGAGCGCCATGGCGTAACGAATCAGCGGGTCGCTGACCTCGATCCGGCGCACCAGCTCCTGGAGCTTGAGGATCTCCTCGCGGGTGAAGACCGTCTCGAGCTTCGAGGCGTAGCTCGACGTGGTCAGGCGCATCACGCGGTACTCGTCGTCGAAGGACGGGTAGTCCACGTTGATCATGAACATGAAGCGATCGAGCTGGGCCACCGGCAGCTGGTAGGTCCCCTCCTGCTCGATGGGGTTCTGGGTCGCGAGCACGAAGAACGGCCGCGGCAGCGGGTGCTTCTCACCCGCGGCGGTCACCTGGCGCTCTTCGAGCGCCTCCATCAGCGCAGCCTGGGTCTTGGGCGGGGTGCGGTTGATCTCGTCGGCCAGGAGCAGGTTGGCGAAGATCGGCCCGGGCGCGAACACGAACGAGCGCTCGCCAGTGGCGCGGTCTTGCCCGATCACCGTCGTCCCCGTGATGTCCGAGGGCATCAGGTCGGGCGTGAACTGAATCCGCCGGAAGTCCAGGGAGAGGGCCTCGGCGATGGAGCTGATCAGAAGGGTCTTGGCCAGCCCGGGCACGCCGACCAGCAGCGAGTGGCCCTCGCAGAGCACGGCGCACAGCAGCTGCTCGATCGGGCCCTCGAGCCCCACGATCCGCTTGGACAACTCAGCGCGCAGGTCGTGCGCGCGCTTGCCCGTGTCTTCGATCAGCCGCCGGTCGTCCTGGGAGAGCGTCATGGCGAGCATGATAGCGCGCCGAGGCCGGTGGGGAAGCGAGATACGTCCAATGGACCCCCCGCGTCCCCGGAGATCGAGTTCGAAAATACCGCACTCGGGTATCGAGAAATACGAGAACGGTGGGTCTGGCGCAAAGGGGACTAAATTGATACCAATTAAGGACTCAGAGGAGATCCATGCGCTTCGTGCCGCCACCGGCGACCACCAACCCCCGCTACACGTCCAAGTCCTGCCAGCACTCGGGCTGCGAAGAGACCACGCGTGAGGGCAAACCGTACTGCCTGCACCACGTGGACAAGAACCCCTACGCCCGCCGGCTGCTGGACAACCTCGAGCAGCTCGAGCGCGAGCACCAGCGCGTGCGCCGCCGCGGCCCCTCGGCGGTGGACACCAAGAGCGACACCAGCCGCGAGATCCTCCGCGAGCTCTCCATTCAGCGCAGCTGCAGCGTCGCCCGCCTGGCGCAGACCCTGGCGCTGCCCTACCCCCTCACGCTCAGCTACGTGCAGGCCCTCGCCCGTCGCGACCTGGTCGTCACCTCCGGCTTCCGCCGCGACCGGCTCCAGGTCAGCCTCAGCAACCCCTCGCTCGAGCAACGCTGCCGGGGGGCTTGATCACCCCCGCGAGCCGGCCTCGGGCAGCTTGCGGCTGCGCCCAGTGGCCTTCCCGTCGGTCATGATCTGCCGAATCTGTGGAAGGCTGTAGCGCTTGCCGCGGTCCATGCCCGGGCACTCCGCCGAATACTCGACCCAGTGGTCCTCGGTCTCGAGCACCTCGGGCCAGAAGGGGAAGGTGCGGCACTGCACCGGCCGCACGGGATAGACCTCGCAGCCCACCCCCTCCTCCCAGAACACGCAGTCCAGGTTCGGCTTCTCGGTCAGCGAGATCACGCCGTGGGTGGCGCGCCGGAGGTAGCGCTTGCCGAACGCCTCGAGACCGAGCTCGAGGAACTCCGCGATCGCGGCGACCTCGGCCTCGCTGACTTCGACGTAACCCGGCTCGGGCCCGCGGCAGCAGTTGCCGCACTGGGTGCACGTGAAGCGCCGGCCCCCGGCGTACCAGGGCTCCGCCTCGTCGCTCACGCGCTGGGCACCGCGCGGTGCACGGGCTGCTCGCGGTCGGGCTCGACGGTCAGCGCGAACAGGTCGCTCTCCAGCCGGCGCGGGCTGCTGACGAAGATCTGCGCGAACTCGGTGTCGAAGGTCCGCAGCAGCTCGAGGAACGCCTGCTCGCGGCGCTCGTCGGCGGAGACCAGCGGCTCGTCGAGGAACAGGAACTGCCCCCCGCGAATTCCGCGCGAGCCGATGAGCGCCCGGGCCAGGCCCAGCCGCAGCGCGAGCAGCACCTGGTCCGCGGTGCCCAGAGAGAGCTCGATCAGACGCACGTAGTCGCCGCGTTCCGGGGAGTAGACGCGGATCTCGAGGTCCTCGTCGACGAGCACGCGCCGGTAGCGCCCCTGGGTCAACTGGGGGAGGACCAGCTCCACGTAGCGCGTGATCGCGGGGCCGAAGCGGCCGCGCAGCGCGTCGGCGAGCTCCTCCAGCAGCTGGCTGGACTCGAGCAACACGTTCATTCGCGCCCGGGCCGGGGCGAGGGCGTCGCCCAGGCCACGGATCTTCTGCTCCAGCCCGACCAGGCGCTTGCGCCCGGTCTCGAGCTGTTCGCCGCGGGCGACCTGCGCGTGGACCGCGGCCTCGGCGTCGATTCGCGCGCGTCGCGCCGCCTCGAAGGCCTCGCGGGCCACGTCCTCGGCGGGGGCCAGCCCCTCGTCGCCGAACACGTCGCGCAGCACCTCGCGCTCGCGCTGGCACACGTTGCGCACGTCGGCCACGGCGGGGTTGTTGTCCTGGGCGCGGACGAGGGCGTCGAGCCCCGACTGCTGCTCGAAGCGCTGGCGAGCGTCGGGGTCGAGCTGCAGGCTCGCCTCGACCGCCGAGCGCATGACCTCGGCCGCCTCGGTGACGAGGGTCTGGTCGTCGCGCGTGGCCTCGAGCTCGACGCGCAACCCGGCGGAGACCGCGGCGGTGCGTTCGACCTCGGCCGCCAGCTCGGTGGCGTCCTTGGGGATCTCCGCCTCGGGATCCGGGGTGACCCTGGGCGACCCCCCTGGGAAGAGCTCGGCCAGCGCAGCCTCGAGGTCGGCGCGGACCTCCGCCGCGCGCGACACCGCCTGGCGGGCGACCGAGAGCTGCCCCGCGCCCTCGCGGTAGGCCTGCTGCAGGCGCTCGTCCTCGGCGGTTGCCGAGGCGAGCAGCTCGCTCGCGGTCTGCGAGGCGCTCAGCGCGTCGCCGCCGACCTCCTGGACCTTGGCCCACGCGGCCTGGACCTCCTGCCCGCGCAGCGCACCCAGCTTGGCGCCCAGCTCGGAGAGCTTGGGGTCGCCGAAGCCCTTGCAGGCGGCGAGCTCACTCGTGGCTGCGGTGTGGCTGGAGCCGAGGACCTGGAGCTGTTGGCTCGCCTCCCCGGCCTCGCCGCTCGCCCGCCGGCGACGCAGGAAGCCCAGCAGCGCCAGCAGCAGACCGACCCCGGCCACCGCGGCCAGGGGCCAGGTGAGGTGCGCCGGAGTCAGGTCGAGGGTCACCCCCACGCTGGGGAAGCCGAGCTCGCGCTCGGCGAACTGGATCACCGGCTGGTCGGCGGGTTGGCGGGTGAGCACCGCCGAGACGCCGCCGCCGAGCAGCAGCAACAGACCGGCCACCAGACCCAGGGTCGCGCGTTTGCTGCCGCGAGTCGCGCGCTCGAGGGCGGTCCCGAGCATGGCCTGCCGCGCACCCAGCCCCTCGCCCTCAGGATCCAGGTGCCGCTCGAGCTCGTTGGCCCGCGCGCGCACGAGGGCCGTCAACGCCTGGACCTCGCGCTCGACCGCTTCGGCTCTGACCCGAGCGTCGCGAGCGGCGGCCCGCTCCGCTTCGGCCCCGGCCGCGCGCTCGCAGGCGGCGGCGATCGCCTGCGCCCCAGCCTCCAGCTCGTGGAGTCGCTTGGCGCTGCGGATCAGCTGTTGCCGCTGGAGCGAGGCGACCAGCGCGGCCTCGAGCCGCACCAGCGCCTGGCGCCGCTCGCGAGACGCCGCGCAGGCCTGACCCGCGCGATCCCAGCTCGCGCGCAGCTGGGCCTCGGTCCCGCGTGCCTGGGCCAGCGTCGACTGGGTCGCCTCGAGCTGGGCGGCGTGCTGCTGGAGCTCGTCGCGGATCGGCAACGCCTCGGTGCGCAGCGCCTCGGCGACGGCCAGGTCTTGCTGCAGGGTGCGCGTGCGCTCGCTGAGCTCGACCAGCTCGGCGCCCAGCAGCTCGCGCGCGCGGCCGAGGGTCGTGATCCCCAGCATGTCGTGCACGATCCGGCGCGCGTTGTCGCGGGAGTCGCGCTGCAGCAGGTCGAGCTCGTGCTGCGCGACGTAGAACGAGTAGCGAAAGATCGAGAAGTCGAAGCCCAGCAGCTCGCGCAGCTTGGCCGCGACCGGGGCCGGCTCGGCGGCCAGCGGCTGACCCTCGCCGTCGTGGAGCGTGGCCTCGAACTCCCCCCGCCGCCCGACGCGCCGGCGGACGACGAAGCTCCCCTTGCCCGGGACCTCGATCTCGATCTCGGTCCGGCACTCGTCGCGATCCCAGTGGATCGCCTGGGAGGGGTCGGTGTTCTCGGTGCGCACCGTGCGCCCGAAGATCGCGAAGGCGATCGCTTCGCCGATCGTGGTCTTGCCGGCCTCGTTGTCGCCCTGGATCGCGATCACCCCGCGCGGGAGGTCGCGCAGCTCGAGCTCCTCGTAGCGCATGAAGCCGTTGGCGTGCAGGCGACGAACGATCACCGGGCCTCCTCGCCCGCGCGCCCGCCCATGACTTGGCGGATCGCGCGAATCCCCTCCTCGAGGGCGGCCTGGACCAGGCCCGCCTTCTCGGTCTCGTTGAGGCGGACCAGGGTCTGGATCCGCTTCTCGCCGAACTCGCGCAGCTCGTCGATGGGCACGCGGATCTCGAGGCAGTCGAAGGCGCTCTGCAGCGCAGACCCGTCGACCACGCGCCCCTCGCCGGAGTCGAGCACGACCATTGGCGACTTGATCTCGTCGGACTCGTCGGGGTCGGGCTTCGCCTCGATCTCGTCGGCCTCGTCCTCGGCTTGCTCGTCGCTCATGGGCAACCTGCCTCTCGGGTGTCGCGGTGGAGGCGCGCTCCTAGAACGCGACGACGACGCCGCTGGGGGTGACGGCGAAGCCCTTGGCGAAGGGCTGCTTGCCCTCGGCGCCGAACACGTAGCGCTCGCCGCAGCGCGCGCGGTGGGTGAACTCCACGTGGCGGCTGCCCTTGACCGCGCGCAGTCGCACCAGGGCTCCGGCGAAGTCCGCGACCTTGGTCTCGCCCTCGGCGATCTGCTCGGCGCCGTTCAGCTTCGCCTCGAGGGCCTCGGCCGCGGCGTCGTCGCCCTCGGCCAGCGGCGGGAGCTCCGCGCCGCCGAGGATCTCGGCCCCGGTGGCCATGAACGAGACCACGGTCTGCGGACCCTTGATCGCCTTGGCCGCCTCGGGGTCACCGCCCTCCTCGGCGTAGTGCTTGGCGACCTCCTCGGAGATCGTCTCCGCCTTGGCCACGCCCTGAATGATCACCTCGCGGTCGCTCGAGTCGCGGGGCACGAAGAAGGCGTAGTCCTTGAACTTCACCCGCACCTCGGCCTCGCCGTCGCGGAGGACCATCCAGCAGCCCTTCTTGCGGCACACGTCCTGGATCTTGCCCTGCAGGCGGATCGTCTTGCCCTTGTAGTCCGCGGGCTTGGCGTAGACGTCCTTCAGCGCGGGCCCGGCGTCGAGGTCGACCCCGGCGCCGTAGACCCCGGCGGGGTGGCCGAGGGCGGGCAGCGCCGACCTCTTCTCGGCGGGCTTGCTCGTGGGGCGGGAGTCCTGGGCGAGGCCGACGCTCAGGGCGCCGACGGCCAACAGCAGAGTCAGGGTGCGGATCATGGTGTCCTCCGGTTCGAGCTCGCGGCTCAGACGGTGATGTAGTCGACGTATTCGCCGTGGGTCAGGCAGTGGGCCCAGATCCGCACGGTGTCCCCGGGCTTCACGTCCTGGGGCATGCCGACGAGGTAGACGGTGTTCTTGCCGGCGTCGGCGGTGATCTCTCCGCCACCCTGCACGGCGTACTTCCCGCTGTCGCCCTCGACCACGTCGGGCCAGCCGTGGAACTCGCTCTTGAGCTCCTCCGCCTCGCCGTCGATAGCCTTGCGCACGCGGATCCAGTTGTACCAGTGCCCCTCGTTGTTGTTGCTCTCGTTCTTGGGAGCGTTGGGGTGCTTGGCGTAGCCCTTGGAGGCGTCGCCCCACATCAGGGCCATGAAGCCGGCCGGGACCTCGGCGCCCTCGAGGGTGGGGACGTAGGGCAGGTGCTTGCCCAGGTGCTTGAGCTTCCCGTCGGGGCCGTTGATGTCGTCGAGGTAGCTCTCGGGGATCGCGCCCTTGTTGCCACGGGCCTTGTTGTAGGCGATCGGGTCGAAGCCCTCGGGCTTGGTCTGCGGCGGACTGGCGTAGGCGCCGGCCTTGCCCCCCTGCTCCTGAGCTGAGCTGCAGGCGGTGACCACGGGGAGCAACACGACGCCCCCGGCGACGGTCGCGACCTGCTTGAGGAACTCACGGCGATCGGTGTGCATAAAATCCTCCCTGGAAGCGCGATAGCTTCGCATGAATCGACTCCGGCTGCACGACGTACCCCGTTGCAGCGCAAGGACCTAGGGCAGGTCACAAACGATTGTCGCCGCCCAGCTTGCGGTCCTTTGTAAGTGTTGCCATCGTTCGCATGGGACGGGAGCAGGGAAGACCATGCACTTCACAGCAGCGATTCGTGGCCTGGCGGCCGTGGTGGTGGGGACCGGTGTGTTCGGAGTGTGCACGCTCGGGACGCAAGGCTGTAGCGGCGGTGGCGGGGGCGGCGGTGGCGGGGCTCCGCCAGCCACGCCCACGGTCAGCGCGCCGGCCCAGGGCGCCTTCGTCGGCCAGGTGGTGGATCAAAACAACGCCCCGGTCGCCAACGCCGAGGTGTCCGTCGACGGGATCAGCACGACCACCGACTCCAGCGGGCGCTTCGCGTTGAACAGCACCCCGGTGGTCACCGCCCCGGCGACCGTCGGCGGCCGCGCGACCCCAGGCGCGAGCGCCAACGTGCGGGTCGGGGTCGCCGGGCAGGGGGTCCAGAGCGTCGAGCTCCCGATCACCTTCAACGACGGCGAGGTCCCGCTGGTCCAGATCCTGCGCCCGTCCGTCGTGGCCGGGCTCGACGTGACCAAGCCCCACGAAGGCTGCGACTACGTCATTCCGGCCAACTGCCCCAACCCGTTCATTCCGGTCGAGGGCTACGCCAGCCTCAGCGTGCGCGAGAGCCTGGCCTTCGACGTGTGCCTCCTGATCGACCGCTCGGGCTCCACCGCCCAGGCCGTCGGCTTCGAGGTCAACAACGCGCCGAACACCGTGCTCGGCGCCGAGATCGAAGCCGCGCGCTGCTTCGTCGACGCCCTCGGCGTGCGCAGCAAGCTGCGCCTGGCGGTCGTCGCCTTCGCCGACGGCGGCGGGACCCAGGTCGTGCAGGGCTTCACCACCGACCGCGCCGCGGTCCACACCGCGCTGACCGGGATCCTCAACGGGAGCTCCGCCGGCGGCACCGACTTCGCAGAAGGCATCGACACCGCCCGCGCGCTCTACGCGACCCTCGACGCGGGGGACGCGGCGGACCTCTCCCAGGACTCTGGCGGTGAGGTCCGCGTGCTGCCCAACCGAATGCTGGTCATGCTCAGCGACGGCATTCCCACCGCGCCCTTCGGCTCGAACCTGACCCAGGAGCGCGAGGACCGGGTGGCGGCCCTCGACGCGGCCCGGCGCGCGGTGGCCGACCGGATCGAGGTCCACGGCTTCGCCCTGATCCGGGGCAACGACTCCCAGGGCCCGCTCAGCACCCTGCCCCAGATCGCGGCGATCACCGGCGGCAGCTACCACCGGATCGCGAGCGCGAACCAACTCGCGACCCTGCTCTGCCAGACCCCGCTGACCCAGGTCACCGAGGTCCGCGTGCGCAACCGCCAGGTCGGCAACTCCGAGGTCGTGGCCATGGTGGGCCCCGACGGGTTCTTCGCCGTCGAAATGCCCGTGCGCTTGAACAACACGAACAACTCCAACACCAACACCATCGAGATCACCGTCGAGACCGGGAGCCCCAGCCAGCGCCTGGTGCGAACCGTCGACGTCGAGCTGCACCCGGAAGCGATCGTGGGCACGCAGAACTTCGACATGATCTCGCTGCAGCCGGTGAGCTCCGCCGGGATCGTGACCCCGGACGGGAGCTCCCCCGGCAACCAAGGCCTGCAGACCTTCCTCAGCAACCAGTTCCCCGACGCGCTGCAGGTCCGCGGCGTGGAGGCGTTCTCGGTGGCGGGCCCCGCGGGCAACACGGTCGCGGTCCAGGTCGATCTCGTGTTCGAGGACGCCGGCTTCAGCTCGGACTTCGGCTACTTCAGCTACGACCCGATGAATCCGCCGACCACGGCGCAGCAGGCGCTGCAGAACGCGGTGGTGATCTTCAACACCGGCGGGATCGGCGGCGGCTCGCAGACGAGCGGCGCGCACCGCTTCAGCACGAACTTCACCGCGGGGCAGACGGTCGGCTTCTTCGTGGTGCCCAACGACACCCTCGCCCGCGCCCAGGCGGGCAACGCGAACAACGACCCCCTGTTCACCCTCAGCGCGCTGAACCCCGGCGGGATCCCCCAGGTGCTCAACTTCCAGAGCGCCAACGGACGGACCACCGCCGCGCCGGCGAACCCGAACGTGCTCGTGTTCGCCTTCGAAGACCTCGCGATCGCGGCGCGGCGCAAGAGCGACCGCGACTTCAACGACGTGGTGTTCACCGTCTCCAGCCAGGTGCGCCCCAAGCCGACGGCGATCATCTGCCGCTAGCCTGGGCGCTCGGCTACTCCCGACCGCCTGCCTGCGGGCAGGGGGTCGCGTCGTTGGTTCTCGGCGCTGCGTCCTCTGCGCCGTTGCGCTGAATGCCGCGCGGCGGGCTAGACTCGCAGGCGTGAGCACCGATCGGCGTTGGCGCAGCACCGAACGCGAGCTCGCGGCGGCCCCGGAGGACGCCGCGGGCTGGCTACGGCTGAGCCACGCCCAGGAGCGCAGCGGCGACCTGGCGGGGGCGGGGCTCAGCACCGTGCGCGCCGCGAGCCACGGGGTCGACCCGGTGTTGCTCGGGCAGGCGCGCCGAATGGGCTGGCAGGGTTTCTGGCCGGCCCCCGCCGGGCCCGGCGGGCAGCGGCACAGCCCGCTGCCAGGGCCGGCGGAGGGCGTGCTGCGTTGGCGCCAGCCGCTGCCGCGGCGAGTGCGCGGGACCCCGCTGCTGGCCTTCGACGGCACGCTGACGCTGGTCGGGGCCAGCGCGGGGCTGGTGCAGCGCGGCCCCGACGGAACCCTGCACGAGCTGAGCGACTGGAACGCCTGGCTGCGCCCGACCCTGTTTCGCGACGCGCCGGGAGGGCTCGACCCCGCGCGGCTGGCCTTCGCCCGCGGCGCGGTGTGGGAGGCAGCCCTCGCGCCGGGGCGGATCTACGCCAGCGACGGCCGGACCCTGCTCGCGCTCAGCGACGAGGCCTACGTGCTCTGGCGAATCCACGCCCGCCTCGACCGCCTGGAGGCCAGTCCGCTGGGCCCGGTGCTGCTCCACACCCAGGTGGGGCAGGCCCCTTGGGTCGGCGCCCTCGACGCCGAGGGCGAGCCGCGGTTTCGCCACGAGCTGCCGCGCAGCCAGCGCGAGGCGGGGCTCGCCGCCTCGTCCCAAGCGCTGGTGGTGGCCGGCGCGGGCGGGCTCGTATGCCTCGACCCCCACGACGGCGAGCTGCTCTGGGAGGCGAGCGCCGAGGTCTCCGCCGAGCTGCTGGCCCTGGACGACGCGCGGCTCTACGCCGGCCACCGCCTGCAGGGGGTCGGCGCGCGCCTGCTCGCGGGCGGAGCGGTGTGCTGGACCCGCCCCGACCTCCGCGGAGTCACCGGCCTCCTGCGCGACGGCGAGGACGCGCTGCTGGTGCTGCGCGACGCCCAGGTCCTCTCCCTCGACGCGAGCTCGGGGGAGACGCGCTGGGTGTTGCCGCTCTCGCCCGCGGCCCCGCTCTCGGGGATCGCCCTCGGGCCCGGCGGCGTCGCCTACGTCACCGCCGGCGTCGAGCTGCTCGCGATTGGCTGAGCTCAGTCCGCCTTGGGGTAGCCCGCGCGCCCGACGTAGATCTCGTCGCGCTTGATCCCGTCGGGGCCGATCCACTCGGTGTTGAAGCCGATCCCCCGGGTCGACCCCTGCGACGACCAGTAGGTCAGGCCCACGATCTGGCCCTTGCGGTAGTGCCAGTTGACGAACACCGCCTGGTGCCCGCTTCCGGAGTGGCGCCAGAACTGAACGAAGTCCCCGGCGCGGGCCTCCTCGAGCTCGGTGATCGCCCAGCCCAGCCCGAGGGACTCGAGGCCGAACTGGCAGAGCTTGCGCCGCTCCTTGACCTGCTTGGAGTCGCCGAAGAAGCGCTGCAGCATTTCGGCGAGGGTCTCCCCGCTGATCTTGGGGTGGGGCTTGCCCTCGCCGGCGCGCAGCAGCGCGCGCACGTAGACCTCGTAGGTCAGGCCGCAGCAGTAGCAGCGCCCCTCGGGGTCGCCCTTGGCCAGCAGCCGATCGCCCCACACCAGGTCCCGGGTCACGCCCTTCCAGCCGCCCGACTTGGGCCAGTGGTAGGCGTGCTTGCCGCCCAGGGGATAGCTCTGCAGCACCGCGAGCACGTGCGCGTTGAGCGGCTCGAGGTCCTCGGCGGTGGGCGCCTCGGTCTCCTGCGCGCCCGCGATCCCCAACGCCAACACGACCCCCCACATGACCTTGCGCATCCTGCACCTCGCTCGGCTCATGCTACACCGGCTGATGCGTGGTCAGCGCCCCGTCGACGAGGACCCACGCCCCCAATCCCGCCGCGCCGACGATCAACAGCACCAGCCCGTCGAACACCGCGCCGCCACTGGCGAGCAGGCCGAGCCCCGCGAGGAGGATCAGGCAGGCGACCCCGAGCAGCGCGCCGAGCAGCGCACCCCAGCCCGGGCGCCTGCCGTAGCGGCACGGCTTGGCTGAGTTCGCGGCGCAGCCCACGGTCACGCAGCGCCCCTGGGCCTGCATGCAGTCGGCGTGGAGCGCGGTCTGGCAGCCGGCGCAGCGGTAGGTGCGGTCGCCGACGGAAAACACCCGCCCGCAGCGCTCGCAGCGGTCGGCGTCGGGGCGAGCGCTGCTGACCAGGGGCACGTCGGGCCGCGGCCGCCCCAGGGTGTGCAGCCAGTCGAGGGCGGCCCGGGGATTCGCGCGCAGGCCGCTGCAGCGGGGGGTGATGCAGGCGCCGGCCTCGCGCAGGCAGTCGGGGTGGTAGGCCAGCCGGCAGCCTTCGCAGGCGAGCAGCGAGGCGTCGCGGCTCGCTTCCTTCAGGCAGCAGGGGCAGCGGTCGAGCAGATGCGGGCCGACGAAGCTCGCCAGCGGGCCGAGGATCCGTTCGAGGGCGAGGACGGCCAGGCGATCGGCGGGGTCCGCGCTGGGAGTGAAGCGATAGCGTTCACCGGTGATCCCCAGCCGGACCGCCAGCCCCTTGGCGTCGCAGCCGACCGTGGCGATCTGGGCGTAGTCCAGGCAGAGGGCCTCGTCGCGCCACACGCCGACGTCGGTGAGCACGAAGGGCGCGCCGGCGGTGCGCACTCGCCCCTGCGCCGTCTCGCCCGACCGCAGCCCGGCTGGGGGCGAGGCGACCTGTTCGACCCCGGGCAGCTGCTCCGCCACCGCTTGCAGCAGCTGGCGCACGGCGCCGGCGAAGGGCGCCGTCCCCGAGGCGGCCGACGTGACCGCCACACCGCAGCCGAGCACGGCGCAGCGCCCGAGCTCCTCGAGCAGGCACTCGCGGTGGTAGAGCGCGCCGCAGCCTTCGCAGCTCTGGCGGCCTTCGAGCCCGAGCGCGCCGTGGCAGTAGGGGCAGCGCTGGTGCTCCCCGCGGGGGACGACCTGCAGCGTCTGCCTCAGGAGCCAGCGGCCTCGAAGCGGGTCAGGAGGGCCTGCTGCAAGCGCGCGGTCAGCGGCCCGGGGACGGGGCTGAAGCGCGTCTGGTTGAGCTGGCCCACGGGCATGATCCCGCGGGTGGTGCTGGTGATGAACGCCTCGCTCGCCCGCTCGGCCTCGGCGAGGTCCAGCTCACGCACCGCCTTGGGGATCCCCAGGTCCTCGCACAGCGAGAGCACCTTGCGCCGGGTGATCCCCTCGAGGATCCCGCGCTCGAGGGGCGGCGTCACGAGGGTCTCGTCGAGCACGAAGAACGCGTTCCAGGTCGGGCCCTCGGTCACGCGCCCGCCGGGGTCGACGAACAGCGCGTCGTCGAAGCCCGCCGCCTGCGCGGCGTTGTAGGCCATCACGTTGGACTGCCGGTTGTTCGACTTCACGTTGGGCGAGATCCGGGCCACGATCGCGTCGGGGGGGATCGCCTGCAGGCGGATCCCCTGGGTGTAGTGCTCGGCGGGGAAGGCCACCAGCGGCTTGACCCACACGATCCGCGTCGGCTCGCCCTCGACGGTGCCGAGGCCCATGTCGTGGCAGCTCCCGCGGGTGAGCATGATCCGAATGTAGAGCTCGCCGTCCTGCGGCGAGGCCTCGATCAGCTCGCTGACCTCGCGCTCGATCCGCTCGCGCAGCGCGCCCACGTCGAGGTCGATCGCCTGGCCGGAGCGGGTCAGCCGCTCGAGGTGCTCGGGCAGCAAGACCGGGGTCCGCCCGTAGGTGCGCACGACCTCGTAGATCGCGTCGCCGAACAAGAACCCCCGATCGAAGATCGAGACCTGCGCCTCGTCGGGGTCGACCCGCTTCCCGTTGAGCATGACCAACATGCCCGCGACTATACGGCACACGGGAGCCGCGGACAGAGCCCCGGGATCAGGCGCGCGCGACCTGCCCCGGGGTCCCGCTCCACACCTGCGGCCGGCGATCCGCCCAGGGGCGGGCGCGCTCGAGCTGACCCGCCAGGCGGAACAGCGTCGACTCGTCGCCGAAGCGACCCACGACCTGCACCCCGAGGGGTAACCCCGCCGAGCTCCAGGTCAAGGGGAGCGACATGCCCGGCTGCCCGGTGACGTTGAACAGGGTCGTGAACGGGGTGAAGCGCCAGGCGCTGCCGGCCAGCTTGTCGAGGGCGCCCATCGTCTTCAGGGTCCCGCCGGCCTTCAGCCGGGTGAGCAAGGTCAGGAGCGTCTTCTCCAGGCCGCCCGGGAGCAGGCTCCCGACCTCGATCGGGGGCTGGGCCAGGGTCGGGGTCAGGTAGGCGTCGTAGGTCTCGAAGAACGGCGCCACGCCGTGGCTCATGACCTTCAGCTGCCGCACGGCCTCGGCGAAGGTCCCCGCGGAGTATTGCTCGCCGAGCAACGCCAGCAGCCAGGTCGCCGGCTCCAGGTCGCTGGCGCCCGGCGTGCGCCCGACCTCGGCCTCCAGGGCACGGACCTCCGCGGCGACCTCGCCGCAGAGCATCAGCGAGAAGCGACGGGCGAAGGCCGCGCCGTCGACCCGAGGCTGGTCGGGCACGACCTCGTGCCCGAGGTCGCGCAAGAGCTGCGCGGCCTCCTCCACCGCCGCCACGCACTCGGGGGCGACCGGCACGGGGATCACCGGCTGGCTGCTGAACGCGATCTTGAGCTTGCCGGGTTCGCGGGTGACCTCGTCCAGGTAGGGGCCCGCCGGGGGCGGCGCGACGTAGATCGACCCCGGCTCGGGTCCCCCGATCGCGTCGAGGACCGCGGCGCTGTCGCGCACCGAGCGGGTGAGCACGTGCTGCACCGCGCAGCCCTGCCAGGCCTCGCCGAGGGTCGGCCCGGTCGGCGTCCGCGCGCGGGTGGGCTTGAGCCCGAACACCCCGCAGCAGCTGGCCGGGATCCGGATCGAGCCGCCGCCGTCGCCGCCGGTGGCCACGGGCACGATCCCGGCCGCCACCGCCGCCGCCGAGGCGCCGCTCGAGCCGCCGCAGGTGCGGCTGGGGTCGTAGGGGTTGCGGCTCGGGCCCCAGAGCGCCGGCTCGGTCACCGGCTGGATCCCGAACTCGGGGGTGTTCGTCTTGGCGAGGAACACGAACCCGGCGCGGCGAAAGCGCTTCACGATCTCGCTGTCGAAGGTCGAGAGCACGCCCTTGCGCAGCGCGGTGCCCGAGCTCAGCGGCGTCCCCGCGAGGTGCGCGAGCAGGTCCTTGAGCAGGAGCGGGACCCCGGCGAAGGGACCCTCCTGGGCGCTCGACATGGCCTGCCCGCGAGCCAGAGCGTCGAAGCGCGTGACCACCGCGTTGAGGGTCGGGTTGACCCGGTCGATCCGCGCCAGGGCCTCGTCGACCAGCTCGGCTGGAGTGACCTCGCCCTTGCGCACGAGCTCGGCGAGCCCCAGTCCGTCGTAGCGGTCGTATTCGCTGAACCCTGTCACGGCGCGCTCCTCACGGGGCGCACGTTAGCACGCAGCGTGGCAGGCCCGCCGCTCAACGCCCTTCGAGGGCGCTGTCCAGCATGGCCTGCAGCCGCTCGAGCTCGGCCTGCTGCTCGGCGAGCCGCTGCTCGAGCTCGGCGGTGCGCTGCTCGAGGGTCTTGATCTCCGCCCGCAGGCGGACCTCGGTCTCGGAGTCGGCAGAGGCGCCGGGGTTGCACCCCAGGCCTCCGAGGAGCGCGAGCCCCACCAGCCACCCCCGGACCGAGGCCACCGGGCGGGACGCCTTAGCCGACCCGGCGCCGGCGGCGCGGGCGTTCGTCTTGCTCTTCGTCTTCGTCCTCCTCGAACTCTTCGTCCTCTTCGAACTCTTCGTCGCGCTCGAGCTCGCCCTGGGCGCGCTCGAGCTGCTCGAAGTGCTCCTCGAGCTTGCGCTGCTCGGCGCGCGTGCGACGCAGCTCGCGGCGCAGGTCACGGCCCATGTCCTCCAGGCGCTCGGCGTCGTCCTCGCCGAGGTCGTCGTCTTCGAGGCGCTCCTCGACGTCGTCGAGCTTGCGCTCGAGGGCGTCCTCCGCGCGCTGGAGCTCGGCCCCGTGGGCCTCGAGCTTGAGCGACTCGAGGGCCAGGCCCAGGGCCCGCTCCTCCTCGACGTCACCCGCCGCCGCCGCGCGCGCCTGCTCGGCCGAGAGGGCCTCGAACTCGAGCCGCAGCGCCTGCTGCTGCAGCTCGCGCTCGCGCCGCTCCATGGTGGCGACGGTCTCCTCGAAGGCCCGCGTGAGCTTGCCGGTCCGCGGGTCGTCCTCGCCGTGCTCGGCCAGGCTCCGCTCGAGCTCGTGCTCGAGCTTCTCCAGGCGCTCGCCCAGCTCGCGCAGCTCGGCCTCGCCCCGGGCGTGCAGCTCCTCGGCCTTGGCGCGCACCGAGCGGGCGCGGTGGGCCTGGCGCTCGGCGGCCTCGCGGATCTCCTGCGCGTGGCGCTCGGCCCGCTCGACGTCACGCTCGCGGCTGGCCTCGCCGCCTTCCATGCGCTCGATCAGCCGCGCCAGCTTGTGGTGAATCCCCTCCAGCAGCTCGCCCTGCCGGGCGACCTGCCCCTCGAGCCGCGCCAGCCGCTCCTCGAGGGCGTGCGTCCGCGCCTCGAGCCGATCGCGGTCCTCCGCCTGGGCGCCAGCGATCCCCACCAGCAGCAACGCACTGCTCAAAACAAGTCCACGCATTGGGTTCTCCTTCGGCCCTCGGGCCATTGTGCACGGTTTCCGTGCGGGTTTCTCCCGCTCTGGAGTGCATGTATCCCGGGGGGTCGGAGAATGGACGCTCGGTTTCTCGGATTTTTCTGCCCGGCGTGGGCCGTCGACCCCGCTCCACCCCAGCGCGTAGACTGGGGGCGGAGGCGAGTCGTGGGCTCGACGTGGTTTTCCACCCTGCAAGCGATCCGCGCCGGCGAGCCGGAGTGGGAGGCGATCGCCCACTACCGCGAGCCCATCGCGCGCTACGTGCGCCGCACCTACCCCAGGCTGCCCGCGGACGTCGCCCAGGACGTCGTCCAGGACGTGCTCTGCGCCATGCGCACCCACGTCGTCGGCCGCTTCGACCCCGACCGGGGCCGCTTCCGCCACTTCCTCGGCGGGGTGATCAAGAACGAGGTGCGCAAGGCTTCGGCGCGGCTGCGCCCGAGCCCTGCGCTGCTCACGGATCCGCCGACCCCCGAGCCGAACCCGCTGGCCACCGTCGACCTCGAGGCGCGGCTGGTGCGCGCGGTGCGCCGCGCCCACGACGCCTGGGTCGAGGCAGGCCCGACCCAGCAGGAGGTGCTCTATTGCTTCGCCGGGCGCCTGCTCGAAGGCCTGAGCTACGACGCCCTGGCTGAGCGCGAAGGCCTCTCCGCCGCCGCGGTCAAGCGCCGGCTGCAGACCGCGCGCCGCGACGTGCTGCGGGCGTTGATCGAGGCCGAGCTCGAGGACGCCGGGGTCGAGCTCCCTCCCCGGGCGCTGAACAAGCTCGCCCGCGCGGTGCAGGACGCCCTCGCCGACGCGCGCCCGCTCTCCGAGCTCCTCGGGCGCCGCTGGAAGCACCCCCAGGCCTCCAGCGCCGCGGCCTCCCTCGTGGCCGACGTGCGCGCGGGGCTGCGCTGGTTCCCGGGGCTGAGCTCCCCCGACGGGCAAGCCTTCGTCAGCGCGCTGCGCGACGTGCTCGAGCGCCCCGGGGCGGACGGGTGAGCGAAGACGCGCCGACGATCCGCGACGCCCAGCCCGCCGAGGACGCCTCGACCCCGACGATCCCCGGCTACCGCCTGCTCGAGCGCCTGGGGCGCGGCGCGGCCGGGGTGGTCTACCTCGCCGAAGCCGACGACGACCTCGCGCGCCGCTTCGCGGTCAAGGTCTTCCCCCCCGACGCCGCCGCGCACTACGCGCGCGAGCTGGCGACCCTGCGCGAGGTGGAGGAGGTCCGCCGGGGCACCGGGTCCCGCGACCTGCTCGAGGTCGTGCACGCCGGCGACGCCCACGGGCAGCCCTTCGTGGTCATGGAGTACTGCCCCGGGGGCGACCTGCTCAGCCGGGTCCGCAGCGAGGGTCCGCTCCCCAGCGACGAGGCGTTGCGGCTGTTGATCCCGGTGGTCCGCGCCCTGGAGCTCTTGCACGCCCACGGCTGGGTGCACAAGGACGTCAAGCCCGCCAACGTGCTGATCGGCGGCGACGGGCTCCCCCGGCTGGGCGACTTCGGCCTGACCCGGACCCTCGAGGGCCCGCTCTCCAGCGCGGGGACCCCGGGCTTCTGCGCCCCCGAGCTCTACAAGCAGGGCGCCGCCGAGAGCGGCGCCCTGCTCGACGTCTACTCCGCCGCGGCCACGCTCTACTTCGTGCTCAGCGGAGACGCCCCGCTCCCCGGCCGCCCCGACGTATTCCCCCTCGAGCGCCAGCGGGTGCCGCGGGCGCTGCAGCGGGTGCTGCTCGCCGCGCTGCGCGTGGACCCCGCCCAGCGCCTCGGCTCCGCGGCCGAGCTCCGCGAGCTGCTCGAGGGCGTGCAGCGCGGGGAGTCGGTGCTCGACCCGCGCGGGCTGCGCTGGCCGCGCTACGTCGCGGGCGCGCTGGTCGTGCTGGCGCTGGCGCTGACCGGCGGCTGGTGGCTCAACCGCGAGCGGCCCCAGGCCCTCCCGGTGGCCGGCGCCCCTGAGCTCGACCTGCGCTGGAGCGCGCGCGGCGAGCTCTGGCACGGCGCGGACCCGCCGCTGGCGGTCCTCGACGGCCCCCCGATCTCCACCGTGACCGATCCGCTGCACACGACCCTGGCCGCGGTCTCGCGCAACGGCGCCGTCGCCGTGGTCGGCCTCGACCCGCCGCGGGTCGTGGCGCGGATCGCCCCCCCTGCGCAGGCGCCGACGGTGGTCGCCGCCGCGATCCACGGGACCTTCCTCGCCCGCCTCTGGGCCGCCAAGGAGGGCCCCCCGCGGCTGGAGCTCTACGCGCTGCCCAGCGGCGCGCGCTTGGCGAGCTGCGAGGCCCAGGGAGTCGGCGACGCGCTGGCCGTGACCACGACCCCCGCCGGCCACCCGCGGGTGGTGATCGGGACCCTCAGCGGCGACCTGGTGATCCAGGGCTTCGACGGACCCGGCCTGCGCGTGCGCAGCCACGGCGACTCGATCCGCAGCCTGTGGATCGACAGCGCCGAGGCCGTGCTGCACGTGCTCGGCGACGACCGCGAGTTCTCGCCGGAGGCGGGCGCGGACGAGGTCCAGCTCGAGGACGGGCGCGGCCTGGGGGCGAGGCCGCAGCTGGTGACCCGCAGCTGGGACTTGCCCGCGTTGCTCGAGGGACGGGCGCGGTTGGTGGACGAGGCCAGCGGCGGGGAGCGCTAGCGGAGGGTGGGACGTGCCTGCCAGGGAGCGGGACCGTGGTGTCCCCTCGCGGCGCGCGCGGCACGCTGCGCCCGGGCTCGGGCGCGTGCTCGACGTTCACAATGCAAGCCAGGGGCCAGCGCCCGAATGTCGTCCACGGAGTTCCCGAACACCCGGACGTTGGGGTCGAGGTCCGTGTCGGCTCTTCGCGAACACCCCGACCTCAAGGTCGAGGCCCATGGAGGGTCTTCCCGAACACCCGCACGTCGGGGTCGAGGCCCGTGGAGGGTCTTCGTGAACACCCCGACCTCAGGGTCGAGGCTCGTGGAGGGTCTTCGTGAACACCCCGACCTCAGGGTCGAGGCTCGTGGAGGGTCTTCACGAACACCCGGACGTGAGGGTCGAGCCTCGTGGAGGGTCTTCGCGAACTCCCGACGTGAGGGTCGAGGCTCATGGAGGGTCTTCACGAACACCCGGACGTGAGGGTCGAGGCTCATGGAGGGTCTTCGCGAACACCCGACGTGAGGGTCGAGGTCCATGGAGGGTCTTCGCGAACACCCGACGTGAGGGTCGAGGTCCATGGAGGG
>Ga0070726_10001668_pt1 | contig 21712 bp, 15 predicted proteins | sample tdAd471_FD_67275 | JGI IMG/M metagenome (GOLD analysis project Ga0070726, IMG submission 67275) | Marine sediment microbial communities from the Atlantic coast under amendment with organic carbon and nitrate - tdAd47.1 | ecosystem: Environmental > Aquatic > Marine > Coastal > Sediment | place... | reverse complement strand
GTTCAGTTAATGAGTCAGGATGCCATCAATCTACCTGAAACCGTGGTATTCCCTTGGCCAAGTAGAGAGCACTTTAAGCTTGAATTCTTAGCGATGGATATCACGCCAGAATTACAAGAGCGCGCTACGGAAAACCTAGCCAATGAGGTATTGCGCAAAGCTAGGAAGAGTGTAGCCTTTGATGGCAATGAAAATGCCGATTATTACCTCCGACAGCAGTCAAAAGAATACTACTATATTGGCCAACGCCCACCGATGAACATCTTCAATGCAGTGGCATGGAAAAACTTCTTTGATGCTTGGAAGAAAGGGGATTTCAAAAAGAAAAATAAATAGATCTATTTTCCATCCGCACTTCTCTGGTATTGCGCATAGAACCAGTTTCTAGGCATTTTGCGCTGATCATCTCCTTCGTAGTACCCCCACCCTATGATTTCATAGGAATTGGGTAAGACGGTTTCTTGAAAATATTCTACCCGCTGGGGGTTCTGTTCTGTACGCTGCCAGATTATCGTGTTATTGCCGACCTTACTGCCTTCATGAATAATGGTTTCGGCTGGTTTTCTTACCACACACCACATTTTTCCATCTTGCACTTTATTTACCCCGAGGCTCTCTACCGTCTCTCCCGTTTCTGGATAGAAATCTATAATCTTCACTTTTTGGAAGTAGGGACTTTGTGATTCATAGAACTGGTCTACCACCAAAGAATTAACCATATTTAGCTTATTGCTTTGCACCATACTCCGATCAAGATTATATAAAATCTTATCATCTCGTTCTTCTACTTCTTTGGGTTGAAAAATAAAAAATTGGCCTTTCCAGTGACCATCCAGGCTACTATAAACATTGGCAAAAGCTTCGTCGGCAGCAGTAAGCGTTGGTATGTTTTCGATATCATCAACTGGTACAACACGTGCGCATTGCCAGTGGAGGGCTAGAAGTAATACAAGTGTTCCCCATCTAGTGCTGGACTTAGAGAAGGGTTTTGTCGAAGTGAGCATGGCTTTACAATTTGTCTAATTAGCAGATACATTCAATAGCTACCATGCCTATGATGACACTTCTGGACGTTTTATGGCAAAGGGCAAAGTTGGTACGCTAAACAGCTCAATCTTTACACCGAACTATCCAATAGTCCTCTTAGGCATAGTCTCAATGCTAAGAGCATGTTTGGGCAAGCGTGATTAGCCGAAAGTGAGCAAATTTTCTTTTAGACAAGGCAGATTTTGTAGCCCAATGCGGGAAATTGGGCGAAAAATCTAACGCAGAATAAAAGAAAATTTGCCGCTTGGAGGCAATTAAGGCCTGCCCAAACATGCTCTAAGATACTAATAGAATTAAAAAGGTAGGCCAGTCTCGGAAAAACGAGGTTCTATCTACTTGCTAGTTAAGCGGATAACCGGACATATAACCTCTTCTAATGAGATACCTCCATGCTGAAAGGTATTGCGATAATAGTTGTGGTAATAGTTATAGTTATTCGGATAAAGGAAGAACTTATCTTCTTTGGCAAAAATGAAAGTCGAGCTTACATTTGGGCGAGGCAAACCTGCTTTAGCGGGATCTCGCACCTCTAATACATCACTGCGATTGTATTGAAGATTCCGTCCTACTTTATAGCGAAGGTTGGTAGTAGTTTCTCGGTCTCCCACCACTCTTGACGGGCTGTTCACCCGAATCGTCCCGTGGTCGGTGGTCATGAAAAGTTGAACATCACGCTCAGCGATGCGTTGCAGGGCGGCGTATAGCGGAGAGTTTTCAAACCAAGACTTGGTCAATGAGCGATAGGCTTTTTCATCTCCAGCTAACTCTTTGAGCACTTCCATTTCGGTACGTGCGTGCGACAGCATATCGATGAAATTATAGACAATCACAGAAAAGTCATTGTTCAAATAATTGAGGATATTATCCTGTAGGTTCTTGGCATTATTAACGTTGGTAATCTTCGTATAATCGAAGCGGAGTTCTTTCCGGAAGGTTCGCTTAACCTGTTCACTTAGTAGGTCGTGCTCGTGCATGTTCTTACCTCCTTCCTGGTTATCATTCAACCAATATTGCTTATGGTATTTGGCAATATCGGATGGCAACATACCCGCAAAGATCGAATTTCGGCTATATTGCGTAGAGGTGGGTAAAATGCTATAGAAAAAATCCTCTTCTTCGACTCTAAAAAACTCACTGATAATCGGCTCAATCATTCTCCACTGATCATAACGCATGTTATCTAGCAAGACCATGACAGTAGGTACATCTGGCTTTAGATGAGGGAAAACTTTAGAGCGCAGCAAATTATGGGAAAATACAGGCCCATCATTATCCTGTATCCAGGATTGATAATTTTTTACGATGTACTTTGAGAAGGCCGCATTGGCTTCGCTTTTTTGGGTTGCCAAAATCTCTGCCATCTCAGTCGAGTTAGACTCATCGATTTTTAATTCCCAGTTGATGATCTTCTTATAAGTCTCCGCCCATTCCTCATAATCCAACCCGCTATTAATCTCCATGAATATCTGTCGAAACTCTTGCTGATATTCCGAAGATGTCTTTTCTCTCACCAATCGCTTATTCTCGAAAATCTGCTTTAAGGTCAATAAAATTTGATGAGGATTAACGGGTTTTATCAGGTAAGCACTTATTTGGGAGCCCAAGGCCTCTTCCATCACATTCTCTTCCTCATTTTTGGTGATCATCACCACCGGTATATTAGGTAAAATGTCTTTGATCTTGGGAAGCGTTTCCAAGCCGGTGATTCCTGGCATACTTTCATCTAGAAAGACCACATCAATCGTCTTGTTTTCTTCGCACTCTTCCAGCGCATCATAACCATTCGTCACTGTGATTAATTCATATCCTTTTTTTTCCAAAAAAAGTAACTGAGGTTTCAATAAATCTATTTCGTCGTCTGCCCAAAGGATAGTGATTTTGTCCATGAAAATTGTTGTTTCTAAATTTATGTATGCAAAAAATTGCTGTTGGGTGCGCGCTAACGGAAATCGCTCAAATTTAGATTACTGAGGTCTAAATAAAGTAAGCTTTGCGCCTCTCTTAACTATAGGTCATAAGATAAAGGTGTATTCTTGTGATTATATTGTACAAGGCCGCAAAGTAATCCCGAAAGTATCGTCGCAGATTTACAAAAAAATAACTTATTTAAGGCATGCTATAGCTGCAAAAGCTATTACTTTGCCTGAAAGTCTCGTATATATCTGTAAAAGGCCCTAATCGAGCATATGCTGAGCGCCTCATTTCAATATTTCGCAATATAACTATTACTCAAATGAGGAAGAAAAAAATATTCAATGATCCCGTTTATGGTTTTATAAGTGTTCCTTATGGGGTTCTATTCCAATTGGTAGAACATCCTTTTTTCCAACGACTCCGTCGGATTAAGCAATTGAGTTTGACTCATTATGTCTATCCTGGTGCTTTACATACCCGTTTTCACCATGCTTTGGGTGCACTGCACCTGATGACGCAGGCCATTAACACTTTGCAGCAAAAAGGAGTAGATATTACCGATGAGGAAGCCGAAGCGGTATCCATTGCCATCCTATTGCACGACATCGGACACGGCCCTTTTTCTCACACCCTCGAACATACCTTGGTGAATGTTACCCATGAAACACTTTCGGCTTGGTTTATGGAAAAACTGAATGAGGAATTTGATGGGGCCTTGCGTATGGCTATTGATATTTTCCAGGACCAATATCCTAAGCACTTCCTGCACCAATTGGTATCGGGACAGCTAGATATGGATCGTATGGACTACCTCAATCGCGATAGCTTTTTTACGGGGGTCTATGAAGGCGTGATTGGGTACGATCGTATTATAAAAATGCTAGCGGTCAAGGAGGATGAATTAGTAGTAGAAATCAAGGGCATTTATTCTATTGAAAAATTTTTGATAGCCCGCCGACTCATGTATTGGCAAGTATACCTGCACAAAACCGTGCTTTCTGCTGAGCAAATGCTAGTGCGCACCTTACGGCGAGCGAAGGAATTAGCACAGCAAGGACATACCTTGGCTGCCAGTCGCAGTCTCAATTATTTCTTACAATCTGATCTTAAAAAGGAGGAATTGCTCGGAGAGAAAGAAATTTTACTACAACATTTTTCGGCATTGGATGATTTTGATATTGTTTCCGCTTTAAAGGAGTGGCAATCTGATACAGATCCTATTTTGAGCTACCTTTCTGCCTCGCTGGTAAACCGACGCTTATTCAAATTAAGCTTGCAAAAGGAAGCTCCTTCTGCGGAAACACTCAAACAGATCAAGGCAGATATTCAGCGCCAATTTCCTAAGATCGAATCGGCAGCTCAACACTTTCTCATCACCGGAAAAGAAACCAATCGAGCCTATAGTCCGTCCAAAGAAGAAATCAAAATCCTGATGAAATCTGATGAAGTGCAACCCCTCTCCCAATTAACTGACTATGAAATGCAAAATCGTATCATCACAAAATATTTCTTGAGTTATCCAAAGCAGTAATTTCCAGGCAGGAGCGAACATCGCTTAGAGCATGTTACTAAAAGGAGCATAACGATAGTGGGAAATCGGAAATGGGAAGGAGGAAGTTGGAAAGCTAGCCTAGCCCAACCGAGATTCCGCCTTCCGATTTCGCATTTCCAACTTCAATGAGATTGCTGGCCTCACTTTCTTGTCGAGCTTTTCAAAAGCGTATCAACCTCTCTGCTACAAAATCACCCCTATTTCCGTTTTGCACTTTAAAGTATTAGCAAAAAAAATATTTAAAATCCGCTGAAATAGCATCATTTTTTTAATGTATCCGTACAATAGGGTGCATTAGATCAACCTCCCACGATCCGCTGCCTTACAATTGCCTTTTTGAAGTTCCCGCCCCCCAGCATACTAATTAGGTTTTGGTGTAGAAACCCTCCCGCAATACGCAGGCTTCCTGGGTATTACTCATTCACCATATATAATCGTGTTTATTCTAAAATAGTTGGCTTATAAATATCCATTAAAATGAACTCACACACTATGAGAAAATCGAGTTTACTACTCCTTTTCACCTGTCTAAGCATTGGTGCTTTTTCCCAAGAACCGGGAGACTTTCCGCCCAATAGCGAGCCAGGAAAATGCTATGCAAAATGTCTAATAGCAGATGACTATGAGGAGGTTACAGAAAGAGTAGTCGTTAAACCTGCTTCTAAAAAAACAGAGATTATTCCTACTTCCTTTACCACTGTAACGGAAGAATTAATCAAGAAGGAAGGGACGCAGAAATATTCTGTTTCACAAACTAGGTTTCAAACGGTAAAGGAACAGATGGAGGTTAAACCGAGCGGGAAAAGGCTCATTTATATTCCAGCGGAATACGAAATGGTGGAAGAGCGAGTGATGATCAAAGAGGCAACTGTCCGTTATATTCCTGTTGCAGCGGTATACGAAACGGTGACAGAAAGAGTGGAAGTAAAACCCGCCTCCAAAAAACTCAAGGTTGTGCCTGCTGAATACGAAAACACGACCGAAAGAGTGATGATCAAGGAAGCGTCGACCCGCATAGAAAGACAGCCTGCCCGTTATGAAACGCAAACGGAGCGCATTGAAATTTCACCTTCTTCTACCAAATGGGTGAAGCGGCAAGCCGACCGAAACTGTCTATCGGAAGATCCCAATGATTGCCTGGTTTGGTGTTTGGTAGAAGTACCTGCCCAATTCAGAAGTGTCACCAAGCAGGTGCGAGTGGGGTGTGGAGAAGGATGGACCGACAATGGTGAAGATTGCACCCGCATTATCGAAGTACCTGCGGAGTATGAAACGCGTAACAAACGCGTAGTGAAAAACCCGGCTAGAGTAGTAGAGGAAGTGATTCCTGCTGAATACAAAGAGGTGAAGAAGGAGGTGCTTAAATCTGCCGCGACCACCAGAGAGGAAGTCATCCCAGCTGAATATACTACCGTCAAAGTGAAAAAAATAAAGACACCGGCCATGACCAAAGAAGAAATCATTCCGGCCGATTTCGTTAATGTCACCAAGCAGGTTATTGAGTCAGAAGCAAGTGCTTCCACGGAAGAAATTCCAGCTGAAATCGAAACCATTACTAAAGAAGTCGTACAGGATGCCGCTCGTGTTAATACAATCGATATCCCCGCAGAATATGAATCCGTCACCAAGCAAAACCTGGTTAGAAAAGGTGGATTCACAGAATGGAGAGAGGTGCTTTGTCCGAATGAAGTAACCAGTTACACGATTAAGCAAGTACAAGAGGCGCTGAAATCACGTGGCTACAAACCTGGTCCACTGGATAATATCCTAGGTGCTCAAACCAAATCAGCATTGACCAAGTTCCAGCGAGACAATGGTCTTCCGATCGGCAACCTAGACCTAGAGACCTTAAGGAAGTTAGGCATTCAGTTCTAAATTCTTCGACCCAAGGGAAGGTTTACCGCATTAGAGACCTGACTTAACACCTCCTACGAGTAAGTACTTGTAGGAGGTGTTTCTATGAACTGACTTTTATCATATTCTTGTACCCAGAAAAGGCTTAGCTTGCCATTCAATCATGATAGTGTCAAAATCTTAATTGAAATTAGTCTAAATAAGAATACTCTACTATATTTGCAGTATTCAGCAGATAAATACAGAGCCTCAATACCTAACTTTAGGTATAAGAAGAATACCTAAAGATGGTTATTTTCTCACCAAATGGCTTCAATTTGTGGAGATAGGGACAGGGATGACTGGATATTACGCTATTTTGAGGAGGCAGGTAATATACATTCAACAAAATAATCAACGTGGTTGCAGTAGTTTCAAATGAAAAGCATTTCTCGGGAGTCAATCCGAATCGGCAGCAGATTATTTCTCATTTTACAGATGATCGGCTAGCTAGCAAATTGATGGCTATGGGGGTATTACCTGGCAGTAAAATCTCTTTGGTTCGAAAAGCGCCCATGGGCGGTAGCTGGTACATCCAGGTCGACAATAAAGTGATTGCTATGCGTGAACAAGAGATGGGATGTATCGTAACTAGCTAATGGAGAAAGAAACTGTATCATCTGTCAAGAAATATGTGGTTGGCTTATTTGGTAACCCAAATTGCGGCAAATCCACACTATTCAATCAACTTACCGGTCTGCGACAAAAGGTAGGTAATTTCCCTGGCGTAACTGTAGATAAGAAGGTGGGCCAATTCCGCTTAGCGGATCAACAGCCTGTTACCCTCATTGATTTCCCAGGGACTTACAGCTTCTATCCTAATTCTCAGGATGAACGCATTGCCGTACAGACCCTCATTCACCTCGAGGATGACAATTATCCCGATGCCATTATCTACGTGGCAGATGTCATTCACTTAGAAAAACATCTTCTTTTATTTACGCAATTATATGATTTGGGCCTTCCGATTATGCTGGTGCTTAATATGGCCGATCAAGCAGAACGAGAAGGGCTAAAAATCAATACAGCTAAACTTGAAAAGGCATTGCACGCCCCCGTAGTGCTCCTCAGTGCGCGAACCGGGCAAGGCACAGAAAAGCTACGAGAAGGCATCAGTCAGTTGATGGAACAACCGAAGTCGACTGGCCAGCAGTTCCGTAAACTTTCCACCGAAGAAACCAATATTAGCAAGGCTGTGCAAACTCGCTTTCCGCAGCTCAATGACTACATGGCTCTACTATATGCTCACCATTACAAATGGCTTCCCTTCCTGGCACAAGAGGACAAGCAAGCCATCCAAGAAATGGTCGAGCAGGCTCCCTTTCAAAGTCTAAAGTCTCAGGTCAACGAAACGATGGAGCGTTTCAATAAATTTGGCCCCATCACCAAGTCGGCTATCGAGCAGCCTTCGGCTAATCCATCTTCGACTAGCTTAGTATTAGACAATGTATTTACCCATCGGGTATTTGGTCCACTGATTTTTCTAGGGATTATGCTGCTGGTTTTCCAGGCGATTTTTGCTTGGGCGAGTTATCCTGCCGATTGGATTGAGGCGATTTTTGGAGAACTAAGTAATGGTGTAAAAACCGTACTCCCAGAAGGTTGGCTGAGCGATCTGATTACAGATGGTGTACTTGCTGGACTAGGAGGTATCGTTGTTTTCGTGCCACAGATCGCGATCTTATTTTTCCTCATCTCCATCTTGGAGGAGGTAGGCTATATGGCTAGAGCAGCCTTTATGTTTGATCGACTGATGCAATTTTTTGGGCTCAATGGCCGGAGTATGGTTGCGCTTATCTCTAGTAGTGCTTGCGCGATTCCAGCGGTCATGAGTACACGAAATATTAGCAATTGGAAAGAGCGCTTGATCACTATTTTGGTGACACCGCTTATCAGTTGCTCTGCTCGAATTCCAGTCTATACTGTATTAATTGGTTTTGTGGTTCCGGCTACAACGGTTTGGGGATTCTTCAATCTGCAAGGTATTGCCTTCATGGGGCTCTATGTATTGGGGATTGTGGCAGCCCTCTTTTCCGCTTGGGTTTTCAAGAAAATATTGAAGACGAATGAAAGTAGTTTTCTAATGTTAGAACTGCCCGCTTACCGGCTTCCAGTCATGCGAAATGTATGGCTAAATGTGTGGGAAAAAGTGAAGACTTTTCTTTTAGAAGCCGGTAAAGTGATCATCGTTATTTCGATTGCCTTATGGGTCCTCGCCACCTATGGCCCCTCTAGTGCAATGGAACAGGCTGCCGTCGACGCGACCACCCAGGCTGCCACGGAACAAATGAATGAGGCTGAAGCTGCCGATTTGCTGGCCTCAAAAAAGTTGGAGGCTTCTTTTGCGGGGCATTTAGGTAAATTTATCGAGCCTGCTATTGCGCCACTTGGCTTTGATTGGAAAATGGGAATTGCCTTGATCACCTCCTTTGCGGCTCGCGAAGTCTTTGTGGGTACGATGGCGACGATCTATAGTATTGGAAGTACGGAAGACGAAAGCTCTATCAAAGAAAGGATGGCAGCCGAGCGACATCCGGAAACGGGAGAATTGGTATATACCTTACCAACCGCCATGTCCCTACTGGTCTTTTACGTATTTGCCATGATGTGCATGAGTACATTGGCCGTGGTAAAACGAGAAACTAATAGCTGGAAATGGCCCGTCATCCAATTTGTTTTTATGACGGCCTTGGCTTATGTGAGTAGCTGGATTGTCTATCAATTACTGAGTTAGATTAGTTAGATCGCTTAAATAGTACCTTAGAATAGGCTCAATTGATTGCTAGCCACTTTCGACTTCTTTTTGGCTGTGCTAGCGGTAGTAGGCTCAAAAGCAAAATAGCTTTTACCTTCTTTCCAATCATCCATCACCGTTCTACCGCCGTATTTATGGGAATCTTCCCATTCTTTTTCAACCAGCTTATCAAAGTTATCATTGGGCACAAAGTTCTGCTCAATTCTGGTGGCGGTATCGTGTAAACTTTTAATAGCCTTTTGCCGGTCTGAATGGCCAATTTTGGCCTTATCAACCGCCTTGCGTAGCGTAGCAATCGTCTCATCATAGACCTTAAGCGGTACCGGAAAAGGTTTGCCATCCTTGCCACCATGTGCAAAAGAAAAACGAGCTGGATCCTCAAACCTAGATGGCGTACCATGTATTACCTCACTCACTAAGGTTAAAGATTGGAGGGTCCGAGGGCCTAGTCCTTTGAGCAGTAGCAAAGATTCAAAGTCAAGCATTTCGCGCTCATTAGCCAATGCGATAATACTCCCCAGCCTGCGCAGGTCCAAATCCTTGGCTTTAACATCATGACGAGCGGGCATTCTTATTTTTCGAATTTCCTCCATCATTCGCGTAGGATGTTGTCCCACGATATCGAGTATACCTTGATGCGTTTCGTCTGCCTTTTGATGGCTTAGATTGAGGATCAAACCCTGGTTTTGGCCACAGATAGAAGTATGGGGATCTTTGATAAAAGAGTCAAATTCCGAAGCGTGCCAATGGTAACGGCGGGCATAAGCATTCTGCTCATTCATACCTTGCTGTACGACCGCCCAATCTCCTTCGGCGGTCAAGATAAAAGAGTGGAGATAGATTTGAAAACCATCCTGAATAGCCGTGTTGTCCACTTTGGCACTTAGCCGACTACAGCGCACCAAATGATGACCATCTAAACCCGTCTTATCTGCTATTTGCATCAATTCGGACGGTGTCTTGCGGGAATGCCGGCCTCTTCCCCCGCATACATAAATTCCCAATTGGTGACTGATGGGGTTGATCGCTCGCTTCAGGGCACCTACCACCGAGGTGGTGATACCAGAAGAATGCCAATCCATGCCCATCACTGCACCAAAAGATTGAAACCAGAGAGGATCACTGATGCGTTTCATAAACTCCTCCTTTCCATATTCAGTCAGAATGGATTCGACGATGGCGCGGCCAAGGGTCGCCATCCGATTAGCTAGCCAGGGCGGGACTCGCCCGTGATGTAGTGGAAGGTCAGCATGAGCATTTGTACGCATTTATCTTTTATTTGTGCCCCCTAAGCTGCTACATTATTGGTTTGGAGCAATGGCTTTCTAGCCACCCGACTTAGTCGTCCTAGTCGTTCCTTTAATCGTAGCGATTCATTAATTAATAGCTCCTCTTTTTTGAGGTCACCGATACCCGCTTCCCTCAGTATTCTCAACCAGTAATTGGCTTCCCGAATTTCATCTTGACAAACTTTTATCTTCTCCTTAAAACCCGCCTCAGTGGAGGACGCTTCAGCTGCTAAATAACTAGCTTCGGACAAGATGGCGGCATTAGTTAAGCCCTGTTTTAGGGTTTGAAATGCGGCACTTTTCTCTCTAATCGTTCGTTGTAACAGCAATACATCCACGACAAAGGAAGACAGACTTTCTTTCAAGCTTTTTTGCATAAGGGCACGTTTTAATTTTCGATAAAGTTAGAGATAAAAACAAGAAGAAACAAGTAAAAGTATCAAATTTATAAAATTTAAAACAAAAAGTTTTTAACCCTATTTTTATCTTCGTCCTAGTGATCAAAGTCCTAATTTTTTTTCCTTTACCAACCCTTACATGAAGAATGCAAACGACCTCCTTCTCTTTCTATTTTGAAGAATACCTCGATCAGCTTCGGCGTGAAATCGAAGCCTATGCAGACGAAAGTCAATTATGGCTATGTCCTCCCGGCATCAGTAATTCGGCCGGGAATCTTTGTACACACCTGATCGGCAATTTGCATCATTTCATGGGTCATGGCTTGGGCGATACGGGCTATGTTAGAAACAGGCCCCTGGAGTTCAGTATAAAGCATGTACCGAGAGCCGATTTACTTCAGCAAATCGAGGCCACTCGACAAATGGTGCGAAGCGTCCTATCCACCATTCCGGATATTGAAGCCCCATATCCTAAGCTGCTACGCGATGCGCATCACGGTCAATACAGTATTCACAAAGAACTCGTTCGGCTTTCTATGCATTTGGCCTATCATGTAGGACAAGTAAATTATCATCGACGCTTGTTGACCGAAGATAAAACGCATTAGGATCACCTTAAAATCAGCATGCATACCACTGGGGATTTCCTGCTAACTTCTGCTAGGTACAATTTCCTCCTTCAAAAAATCATTACCTTAGGCAGTAAAAAAAGGACAGTATGAAAATCAGATTCGCCTTATTGTTACTCTTTGTTTCCTCCATCGCTTTTGGCCAGGCCAAGCAGAAAAAGATCATGACACCCGAGGTGTTTGATGAATGGAACACCATAGACCAGCAGTCTATTTCCAACAATGGCAAATGGATAGCCTATGCCCTCACCAAGGAAGGGGGAGATGGTAGTATCAACCTCTATAGTACTAGCACACAACAAACTGTCAGCTTTCCACGAGGGAGCGGGGGTAAATTTAGTGCTGATAACGAATTTTTCATCTTTAGGATCAAACCTGCCGTAGATAGTATTCGAGCCGAGAAAAAGCAGAAGGTCAAGAAAAATGATTTGACAAAGGACAGTTTGGGGATTTACCAACTTACTACGGGCCTATTGCAGAAAGTCGCTGAGGTACAATCTTTTCAATTACCCGAAAAATGGGCTGGTTTTCTGGCCTATCACAAAGCCCCAAGCTCAAGCAAGGGGGGAAAAAAGGTCAAAAAAGAAAGTAAATCAAACGGAAGCACCTTGGTCATTCAGCATTTAAAAACGGCAAAAGCGGATACTTTTAATTTCGTGAAAGCTTATGCTTTTGCAAAGGAAGGGCCACGCTTGGTTTTGCACAGTACGGGTAATGATTCTACCTTTTTGGAAGGCGTCTATGTTTATAATTGTAAATCGATGGAATTGCAGGCCTTATGGCAACAAAAAGGCGATTATGAGCAATTATCCATCGGAGACAAGGGGCAACAGGTGGCATTCATAGCAGACCTAGATACCACAAAGGAGCGAATTCGCCCTTACGAATTGTTTTACTGGAAAGAAAACCAAAAAATGGCTCGCTCTATAGCGACCATGGACAGTCCCTTTTTGCCCGACAACTGGCTGATTAGCAATAATGCGAGGCCTAGGTTTTCTAAAGATGGCAGCAAACTCTTCTTCGGTACGGCCCCTACCCCATTGCTCCCTGACACTTCTATTCTAGCAGAAGATAAAGCAGGAGTTGAAGTATGGAGCTATACCGACCCTATGCTCTATACCCAGCAAAAAGTGCAACTCAATCGAGAGAAAAAACGTACCTATTTAGCGGTCTGGCATATAGCCCCCAACACTTTCGTCCAATTGGGCGATGAAAAGACGCCGGAAGTTAGTATGGGCGATGAAGGAAATGCCAAAGTGGCGCTGTCTTACGATGATCTGCCCTATCTGCAGCGTACCTCATGGGAAGGCGGTGCCAGTTATCGAGATCTGTACTGGATCAATACGACAGATGGCGATAAAACCTTAATCAAAAAAGAAATGAAAGGCAGGGCTCGGCTTTCTCCTGCCGCACAATATGCTATATGGTATGATGCGGTGGACACCGCCTGGTATACTAGTCCTCAAATGAGTTCTGCCACCATACAAATCACTGATAACAAAAAGGTAGCCTTCTATGATAGCGAAGATGATCATCCTATGCTTCCATCGTCACATGGGGTACTGGGTTGGCTAGAAGGGGATCAATCGTTGATGATCTATGATAAGTATGACATCTGGCTGATCGACCCTAAAGGTAAAGCACCAGCCCAAGCACTGACCAGTGGACGTAAGAATCAGATTATCTACCGCTATGTGCGTCTCGATCCGGAAGAACGTTTTATCAAGCCCGATGCAACTTTGCTGCTGACGCACTTCAATGAGGTGACCAAAGAGCAAGGCTATACCACCCTATCGCTAAAAACGGGTGAATTGAAGGCGCTTTTTACCGAAAAAACAAGCCTGGGTCGTAGACCGTTGAAAGCTAAAAACACCAATGACATTGTCTTCACCAAAGAAGATTTCCGAGCCTTCCCTGATTTGCTACACAGCCAACTGGATTTCAAAAAAATAACACGGGTCAGCAACGCCAATCCGCAGCAAGCTGACTATCGCTGGGGTACTATGGAGATGATAGAATGGACTTCTTTGGATGGAGAGAAATTGCAAGGTCTTTTAGTCAAACCAGATGATTTTGATCCGAAGAAGAAATACCCGCTACTCGTCAACTTCTACGAGCGCAGCAGCGACGGCCTCTATCGACACCGCGCGCCCTACCCCCACCGTTCCACTATCAATTATTCCTATTACGTCAATCGCGGTTATGTCATTTTTAACCCGGATGTCCCTTATCGCATCGGCTACCCCGGTGAAAGTGCCTACAATGCGGTTATACCCGGTGTTACCAAATTGATTAATGAAGGTTTTATCGATGAAGATCGCGTAGGTGTACAAGGGCATAGCTGGGGGGGTTATCAAATTGCGCACCTGGTTACCAAAACGAATATTTTCAAATGCGCTGAAGCTGGTGCTCCAGTGGTAAATATGATCAGTGCCTATGGTGGAATCCGCTGGGGATCGGGAATGAGTCGAATGTTTCAGTATGAGCAAACGCAAAGCCGGATTGGGGGTACCTTGTGGGAATACCCCATTCGATACATTGAGAATTCGCCCATCTTTTTCGCAGATAAAATAGAGACGCCTGTACTGATTCTTCATAATGATAATGACGGCGCTGTGCCTTGGTACCAAGGCATCGAATTCTTCGTAGCCATGCGCCGCCTGGGCAAACCCGCCTGGATGCTCAATTATAACAATGAGCCGCACTGGCCGCTAAAGCGCCCCAATCGCTTGGACTTCAACCTCCGCATGCAGCAGTTTTTTGACCATTATTTGATGGATCAACCGAAGCCCGTCTGGATGGAAGAGGGGGTACCTGCGATTAAGAAGGGAATTGAACGGGGTGTCGAGTTTGTGGGCGAGAAGGAGTAGGGTTTTCGTTCCCTTCAGGGGGTGAATGAACTCACCCCCTGAAGGGAAATCTCAAAAGCCGTCCAGCCATCCTCTCGAGTCGAGAGGGAGAAGCTAAAGCCATGATTCAGCAAAATCTCGCGGGTGAGGGTGAGGCCGATGCCTTGTCCGGTGGTTTTGGTGCTGTAGAAAGGGGAGAAAAGCTGGGTGCTTTGGGTGGAAGATACGCCTTGTCCATTGTCGAGTACTTCGATGCGGAGGGGCCGAGTGGATAAGCAAAGTTTAATCACTCCTTTTTCGGGAATGGCTTCGATCGCATTCTTAACAATATTAATCAGCACCTGTTCCATTTGCTGCGAATCCAAGCGATACTCAATAGGTGTGTCGGGGAGATCGAGTTCCAACTGAATCGCTTTAGATCCTGTGTAGGACTTCATCAAGATATGCGTATCCCGCAATAACTGATTGAGTTGTACCACTTCTTTTTTCGGTACAGGCAGTCGCACTACATCGGCGAAATTGCGCATAAATCGGTTGAGTTGCTGATTGCGCGTAATGGCGACTTCAAGTGCGTTATTATAGTCTTCTTGCTGCTCTGGTGCCAATTGGGATTGGTAGAATCGAAGGGAGTCTAGAATCGAATTTATAGGGCCTATCGAATTATTGACTTCATGCGCCATCATCCGGATTACTTTCCCATAAGCCTGTTTTTCAATCTGCAATTTCTCATCTGTCAACTCCTCTATGGTAATAAAGTAATGCGGAAAACCTCGATCAATGAAGTGTGCCTTCTGGCATTTGTAGGTTTCTATACCATTAATACTAATTGTACGGGCAGCATCTTTTTCTAGCTCATTGATTGCTGCAGCTAGCGGGCTGGCTAAGTCCGCTAATTTTTTATTCAAGATGTCTTTAGTGGTCGTTTTTAATAGGTGAGCCGCCTTGGGGTTACAGGAGGATATATTCTCGTCAAAGTCCAGAACCAATATACCCGAAGGTGCCGTTTGGATGAGTTTATCTAAAAAAAAATGCTGTTCTGCCTGCGCCCTGCGTTCCAATCTCAATTGCTCGATCATATCATTGTACACGGCGATTAATTTATCCATTTCAATTTGGCCGACTTCCTGAAACTTGATATTGAAGTCTCGATCTCGGATGGCATCCGTCCCCGACATGATGAGATTGAGGGGTTGAACGAGGCCACGATATAAGCGGTAGGCAAAATAGAGCGAGACCAAGATGAGTACCTCCGAAGCGATAAAAAGGAAGGGTTGTTCTTTGAAAATAAAAAAGGTCAACACCAGTGCTACCAAGTGTATCAAGCTAATGAAGAGAATGTATTTGGTACGAAGTCTTAGCATTTATTCATTATAAGGAATAGCGTATTTCTCCAATCGACGATACAGCGCACTGCGGGTAAGTCCCAATGACTTGGCCACCTTAGTAATCCGATTTTTGTGGTGGGCCATAGCTTTCAGGATCATTTCTTTCTCCATTTCATCCAGGGTTATACTACCCACTTGTGGTAAATCAGCGGTATCTGGGCTTGTACTACTCATTGGACTCAAGTTTTTGATAAAATCTTCCGCCTTTAATTTTTCGTTGGGGCTAATCAGTACCGTCCGCTCTACCAAGTTCTTCAATTGTCGAATGTTGCCAGGAAAATCAAAATTTTTGAGCCAGTTCAGCGCCTCCTGGGTGAGGCTGATCTCAGGCCTGTTATAGATCATTTTAAGATTATTGACATAGTGATTCACCAATAAGGGAATATCTCCTGGGCGCTCTCGCAAGGCTGGTAAATATACCGTTATCAAATTGATCCGGTAGAAAAGATCTTCCCTAAATTGCCCGTTCTTCACCATTTCCGCCAAATTCCGATTGGTGGCGCTGATGACCCGGATATCGACGTTCTGCGTACGACTACTCCCTAAAATTTCAAAAGTTCTATCCTGCAGCACTCGTAGCAATTTCACTTGGCTAGCTAAGGCCAACTCCCCAATTTCATCAAGAAAAATACTGCCTCGATGAGCCATCTCGAAGCGTCCCTTCCGGTCATAGCGCGCATCGGTAAAAGCGCCTCGTTTATGGCCAAACATTTCACTTTCAAAAAGAGAAGAAGAAATACCTCCCAAGTTAACCTTCACAAAAGTGCCTTGTTGTCTCGCGCTATTTTGATGGATCGCTTCAGCAATCAGCTCTTTCCCCGTCCCGCTTTCACCTAAAATCAAGATAGAGGCATCCGTACTCGCCACTCGCCCTACCGTCGACAAAACCTCCAAAAGCTTCGGGTCCTCACCAATGATATGGGAAAAGTCATAGACTTCATCTAATTTCTTCCGGCTTAAAGAAACCTCCTCCTTTTCCTCAATTGCCAAGGTGGTTTTGATCGACTGTAACAGCGCTTCATTCGTCCAGGGTTTGCTGATAAAATCCTTGGCGCCTGCTTTCATCCCCTCAATGGCCAATTCTATTGTCGCCCAACCCGTGATGAGGATCACAGGAACAGTCGGTACAACACTTTTTATCTTTTTCAACAAGGCCAGTCCCTCCTCACCTGTGGTTTCCACCGTATAATTCATGTCCATTAAGATGAGACGCGGCACCTGCTTTTCGATGGCCTCTAATGCTGCTGCCGGCGAAGAAGCGGTTCTAGTCTCCAAGCCCTGCTGCTTTAGCAACAACTGCAGAGAAACTTGTACGGCTTTATCATCATCAATAATTAGGATCATAAGCGATAAAACTAATGATTTTTTAGCTGAGAGATTGTTTGGGCAGACCTCGATTGCCTCCAAGCGGCAAATTTTATTTTATGCTGCGTTAGATTTTTCGCCCAATTGCCCGCATTGGGCTGCAAAATCTGCCTTGTCTAAAACTAAATTTGCTCACTTTCGGCTAACCATGCCTACCCAAACATTCTCTGAGAGATTGTTTGGGCATTGTGTTTTTCAAAAAACAGGAACAATTGATCTACTCTTCATGAAGCGCTAAGGCCGGATGCAATTGGGACGCTTGCCGACTAGGGAAAAAAGCACAAATAGCAACTAGCGTATAAATCACCAAAACCGCAGCTCCGATGGCCGACAAATAAACCCAGGGCGATAAACCAAACACCCCTAGCAATGGGAATTGGATCGCAAAGAAAGCCCCCACGATCATGGCCAGACTAGACAGTACCAGTACTTCGCCAGTAAATTGCCAAGCGATACTACCTTGTGTTGCGCCCACTGCTCGTCTCACCCCAATCTCTCCTTTCCTAATATTGATATTTTGCCACAACACTCCAAACAGTCCCAAAGCCACATTGAAAATTAAAAACCCACTAATAATGAGGAAGATAGCCATCGGGAGCCATACTTGCAGCAGCATATTATCGCGCATTTCATCGAGATAGTTGACGGTTAAGGTTACCCCCTTGGCCAACTGCCCCATCTCTTTCAGCATTTTCGACTCGAATTGTGCCCCAGTATTTGATTTAATATGCATGACCACCTTACCGAAGACATGATCTGAAGACACCCCTACAAACATTTGTGAAGCGGATGCAGAAAATTCCCCTCTGTACTTGTAGTGTTCATAAATGCCGATGACTTTGCGGATGTCATCGCCGTATTCTATTTCTTTACCCAAAGGATTGTCCTCACCAAACAGCTCTTCTTGCAAGATTCGGTTGATGATGACAGGCTTTTTCTCACTTACCTGATCTGCTGGCTCAAACCACCTCCCGCTCGTCAAGGATAAGTCGTATGTATCCAGGTAGTTTTCATCCACAAAAAAGACATGTGGGCTAGCGTTTTTTCCTTCATATTGGACACCATTAATATGTGTACTATGTCCATAAGGCGTATTTCCATTGGAAAAACTAAAGGCTTCAATTTCTGGGTAATTCTTCAGTTGCTCCTTAAATTGTTTTTGGATACCTGCCCGTTCTTCCTCTGGCACTGCATTCCAAGACAAATTGATTTCCCATCTATCCTGATAGTCGAACCCCAGCAGTTCTCGGTAGCGAGAAAAATTGTAAATGATGAAAGTTAATACAGCAAATAACACCAAGAAGGAAAAGAAAAATTCGAATAGTAATCCTAGATTTTTCCGCTTCTGGTTCCAAATTAATTTGAATAAGTGCTTGATCATGATTCTATTCCTTTGATGGCGTTAACAATTCTCATTTTCGACATACGCAAGGCAGGTAACACGCCGGATAGGAGCCCAAATAATAGACAAAAGCCGATGCCTGCTAGAAAGACAGTGAAGTTGACCGCAAACTGAGCGTTCGGAATGAATCCGCTATTATTGAGGATTTGAATAACAATATAGGCCAATAGTAGGCCAATGGCCCCGCCAATTAATGTGAGTAAGATATTCTCTACCAAAAACTGCGTCGTTAGATTAGAAGAGGTGGCCCCAAAAGCTTTTCGAACCCCAATTTCGGAGGCTCGCTCCATGATTCGACTCGTATTGAGATTAATCAGGTTGACAGCGGGCAGCAACATAAAGAGAAACATACCTCCGATCAAAATCCCTAAAAATATACCCACCACATTACCATCAGAAGGAATCACCTCTGAGGCAATATGTTCCAATTGCGTTTTAGCTTCCACTTCAATCACCTGTAAGTATTCATCCTCAGGTACATCAATCCGCCGAACCATGTCATCAAACTCCGCCTTCATAGCTGGAAAATCTGATCGACTATGCGCTAGTAGATTACCTTCAAAATTCCCCATAAACCCTACCTTTCGATAATCCCAAGGACAGGTGTTATAAGGTAGGTAAAGCCCTGCTGAGGTAGAGGCTCGCAAAAAGGGTACATTTTTTACTACGCCTACTACGCGATAGCTCGTATTACTGGCTTCTAAGGTTTTACCCACTGCCGGTACCCCTTCGCCAAAATACTGATCCCGCGTATCTTCCGAAATCACGGCTACAAAGGCATTATTCTCGATATCTGTTTTACCATACGGCTTACCCTCCACGAAATCAAATTCGAAGACTTCCCAATAATTTTCGCAAGTATAACGCAAGCTGAAGTTCACTTTTTGATTACCTATAAAAGCCGTTACTTGGTCGCCACTAGTGTTAAGCGAGACTAATTTTGGCGTCTTAAGTTTCTTCACATAATGATCAAGAAAGTGAAAACTGGTATTACTTCGCGACATACTCTGCCGATCTTTGTCTCTCATCGTAAACTCCGAAACAATCAGGGTTTCCTTCCCATTGGTTTCGGGGTATTTAGGATTGAGGACATCATCGAGCATCGTGGCGATAATCAATAAGACCGCCAGCGTAAAGCTGATGCCGAATAAGCTAACAAAGGTGAAGAACTTGTTTCTCCCCAACACCTTCCAAGCAATTTTGATATAATTTTTTAACATGATTCCGTTTTTATCGAACAATGACAATCACTATTATCTCCCTCACATCCCATCAATCACCATTTATCGCCCCATTATCAATTATCCATTGTCAATTATTCATTATTCACCATCAATTATTCATTATCACTAAACCACCTGACTCCCATCAAACAAGCGTACCAAGCGATGTGTCTTTTGGGCCATTGTTTCATCATGCGTCACCATCACAATGGTCGTCTCTTCTTCTTTATTCAAGCCCAATAAAATATCCATGACTTCATTGCCCATGACACTATCCAAGTTTCCGGTGGGTTCATCTGCTAGGATAATCTTGGGATTGCCTACAATGGCACGAGCAATAGCCACCCGCTGCCGCTGTCCTCCCGATAACTGATTGGGGAAATGCGAAAGCCGATTGCTCAAGCCTACTTTCCCCAAGGCTTCGGTGGCGAGTCGGCGCCTTTCCGAGCCAGAAATTTTGCGATAAAGAAGCGGCAATTCTACATTATCTACTACCGGCAAATCATTGATGAGGTGATAACTTTGAAAGATAAACCCCAGGGTCTGATTCCGGAATCGCGCCAATTGCTTGTCGGAGAACCCTTTGAAGCGCGTATCGCCAATGACTACTTCCCCGTCACTAGGCTCATCCAGCAGTCCCATGATATTGAGCAGCGTACTTTTCCCACAACCTGAAGGCCCCATAATAGACAAGAACTCCCCCTTTTCAACTTTGAGATTGATCTTGTTTAGGGCTAGGGTTTCGATAGTTTTGGTACGATAGACCTTTTCGATATTGGCTAAGCTTATCATGATTAATATTTAATTTTTTGTTGTTTTTCAAAATCGTATAATGTGAGTACACGTAGGTAATGATGGGTTCGCCAGAAGTCCCAAAGAGAACTAATATAATCTCGTTTGGCTTGCACATTTTCCTGTAAGGCAATACTCAAATCGGTAATACTTAAGTCTCCTAATATAAATCGATCCTGTGCAATCTTGTATCGAGCTGCTGCAACCTCATCTGCTTCTTTGTTGAGCGCCAATTGTTCTTGGTACATGCCCAGTAGATTAACCTGGGTGATAACTTCCTGTTCCAGGTTAACGCGATCTTGCTCCACCTCAAATATCGTCAGTTTTTGCTGGGCTTTGGCCGTCTCCAGCTGAGATTTTGCCCGTCCCCAATCTAATATCGGAATATTGAATTGTAGAAACACACTTTCTTTATCTTGTGCTTGGGAATACACTTGCTCCAAGCGACTTCCACTTCCTGACATCCCAAAAGCGCCCACCAAAGAGGCAGAAAATCCACGCTGTCCTTTGGCCTCCGCCACGGCAGCCTTGGCCTCCAGTTCTCGTCGTAAAAAGCCGATTGCATCGGGGCGATTAACCATGGTTTCCTGTATAGCAAGCGGCGCATCGAGCCTCAATACGGGCACCGCTACGGGGAGTTCCAAAAAGAAATCGCCTTCCATCGTTTTACCAGTATAAGCACTCAGTTTCTGCCGGGCAGCCGCCAGGTCTTGCTGCGCAGCTGCTACAGCTTTTTTAGCCTTTAAAGTTTCTAAGCGCAGCTGCAAAACATCATTTCTAGAGGCTTTCCCCAGGTTTTGGCGCTCCAAGGTAATCTGGTAAATCGTATCTGTATTAATCAAATTGGTTTGCGCAATCTGAAAGTTGGTTTGAGCAACTAGAAAGCTGAAGAAAAAGTCAACCGTATTCCTCGCGATTTCCTCCATATCACCGATGTAGGCTTGTTGAGATTCCTGGTAGCGCAGCGGTTCTATTTTCTTGTCCCATTTGAGGGCATTGAAGGCAAATAAAGGTTGACTAATACCAACCTCAACCGGAGATCCATTGTAGAAAGTCGCATCATTTTTAAAATTATCAAACCGCTGTAAACTGGTTCCTACGAAAAGGGTGCCACCCGTCAGCGTAATGGGTTGACTGATTGATAAATTCAAATTGGCGTTGTTATTAGACACGGATAAGAAGCGTACTGTCCCATCTTGCTGCACCACTTCTTGGAAGG
>Ga0070726_10001667_pt1 | contig 21712 bp, 25 predicted proteins | sample tdAd471_FD_67275 | JGI IMG/M metagenome (GOLD analysis project Ga0070726, IMG submission 67275) | Marine sediment microbial communities from the Atlantic coast under amendment with organic carbon and nitrate - tdAd47.1 | ecosystem: Environmental > Aquatic > Marine > Coastal > Sediment | place... | reverse complement strand
TCGAAGGTCACGGTCGTAGCGCCGACGTCGACCGCCTTGGCCTCGAACACGTTCGCTGCTTCGAGGATTTCGGCCCGTCGCGATGGCTCGGCGTTGACACGCAGCAGCATGATCTCGCGTTCGACGGCCTCTCCAGGCTTGTGTTCCGTCACCTTGATCGTGTGTATGAGCTTGTACAACTGCTTGACAATCTGTTCCATCTCGGGCCCGTCAACGACGACGGTCATCCTTGAACGGCTCGGGTCCTCAGTCGGGCCGACGGTCAGCGAGTGGATGTTGAAATCTCGGCGCGCAAACATCGAAGCGACCCTGGCGAGCACGCCGGGTTTGTTCTCGACCGTCACCGAGATCACGTGGCTCATTCGAGATCCTCTGGGCTGAGGTAGATCACGTCGTTGTTGCCGCCGGCCTTGATCATCGGGAAGACCATGGCATCCGGGTCGCACCGGAACTCCATCACGACGGGCCGATCGTTGATCGCAAGAGCTTTTTCAATCGTGGGCGTCACCTCATCGGGCGTCTCGGCTCTAAGGCCGGCGCAACCCATCGCCTCGGCAAGCATCACGATGTCGGGGTTCGTGAAAGAAAGTTCGGTCGCTGAGAACCGATCGTTGTAGAACAGCTTCTGCCACTGTCTGACCATTCCAAGGTTGGCATTGTTCATGACCGCGATCTTGACGGGAATTCCCTCCATGGCTGCGGTAATCAGCTCTTGGAAGGTCATCTGGAAGCAACCATCGCCGTCGATCCCGATAACCGTCTCGTCCGGCATGCCTGCTTGTGCACCGACAGCCGCAGGCACGGCGTACCCCATCGTTCCGAGTCCACCGGAGTTGATCCACGTGTTCGGCTTTTCAAATCCCCAGAACTGGGATGCCCACATCTGGTGTTGCCCGACGCCCGCAACGACAATCGCATTGCCACCGGTCGCCTTGTGGAGTTCTTCGATTACGTATTGCTGTTGGATTGGTCCTGCTGGGTCCTGGTCGTAGGCGAGTGGGTGGTCGTTCTGCCATGCACGAATCCTCGTGAACCAGTCGCTTCTCTTGGCGGCGGACTGGCCGTCGAGCTTGTGGGTCGCCCGATCGATCAGCTGGGACAGCACGGCTCTCGCATCACCAACGATCGGTACGTCGACGGCTCGGATCTTGCCAATCTCGGCTGGATCGACGTCGACGTGGATGATCTTCGCCTCTGGGGCAAAATGCTCGGGGTCACCAGTGACCCTGTCGTCGAATCGCGCTCCGACATTGATGAGGAGGTCTGCCTTCTGCATCGCGGTTGACGCTGTGTAGCAACCGTGCATCCCAGGCATACCGAGTGCAAGGTCATGGGAGTCAGGGATCGCGCCACGCGCCATGAGTGTCGTCACCGCAGGAAGATGCATCAGCTCGGCGAACGCCGTGACTTCGTCACTCGCTCCTGCCCGGATCGTTCCGCCACCGATATAGAGAACGGGCCTCTCGGATTGCAGGATCAAGTCGATTGCAGCGTTCACCTGTCTTGGGTGACCTTTGACCGAAGGTTTGTAGCCAGGCAGGTCGATGGTCTTGGTACCAGCAAAGGCCGCGAGTCCAGCGAGGGCGTCCTTGGTGATGTCGACGAGAACTGGGCCCGGACGGCCGGTCGCTGCGATGTGGAATGCCTCGTGGATAGCCGGTGCGATTTCGTTGGTTTCCGTCACGAGGGTGTTGTGTTTGGTGACCGGCATCGAAATGCCCCAGGTATGGGCTTCCTGAAATGCGTCGAGTCCTATCGAGGTCGACGCTACCTGAGCCGTGATTGCGACGACTGGGATTGAGTCCATGAATGCGTCGGCGAGTGGAGTCACGAGGTTGGTTGCGCCAGGACCAGACGTCGCAAACGTTACGCCAACCTTGCCCGTGGCGTGTGCGTAGCCGGACGCCATGTGCCCGCCACCTTGTTCGTGTCGAACGAGAACATGTCGGATGGGGCTGTCATACAGCGAGTCGTACGCCTTGAGGATGGCGCCACCTGGCAACCCGAAGACGGTATCGACGCCTTCGAGTTCGAGACTTCTGAGAAGTATCTCCGCTCCCGTGAGTTGTTCTGGCATTTCGTGCTCCGAGAAAAGGAAAACCCTCCGTGGCACGGAGGGTAAGGCGCATCGGTATGGCTGATGCGCCTACATGAGAATAAGTACGACTGTTGCGATCTGTTTCATGGTGTGTACCAAGTTGTCTGTGTGAGGTGCGAGTATGGCATCGTCATGTTTCATGTCAAGATGAACTCAAATCCGAGCGGCCGAATGGATGGGCCTCGTGCGTAATCGTGATGAACTGACGGTGCTCGCACCGGCGATTTCTGCGGTTAGACGTGAGCTTTCGGACCGCGATGAGGACGCAGTTCCTCAAAAGCTCCGAAAGGCAGCGAGGGCAACCGGACGCAGCGTGCCGGCGCCGCATCAACAGGCGATGCTCGCGCACGTCGAGTCCGATGACGAGTTCAGAGCTGCTGTCCTCGATCGGTGGGATAAGTCAGAGCCGTCGGATTCCGTGAGTCATGCCTACCTGTCAGATCCCGAGGGAGCGGCTCCACTCATCGCGGCTGCGGCGTCCATGATTGCTCTCGGAAGAGCCGAGGCCGAGCGTGATCTCGCACTCGAAAGGGCCTCGGACCTTGCGGCACAACTCGAAGAGGCGAAGGGAAGACTGTCAGAAGCAAAACAGCGTGCAAAGGTCACGAGCAAGGAGCGGACCGCCGCGGATCGGCGCTCTCGCCAGGGACTGGAACGGACGGCCGAGAGCGCACGCAGGGACCATGCAGATGCGTTGGAGACGATCGCGGGCCTTGAGTTGGCCCTCGCATCTGAGCACGCCGCCACCGACGACCTCCGTGCAACCGTGCGCAGGCTCACCGACCGTGAAGCCCGACGCGTATCGTCGGGTGGGCCGCCCCTTCCGGAGCGGAAGTCTCGAAATGTACTGCCAACGGACCCTGCCGAACTCGCTGCGTTTCTTGACGGTCTCGAGCGTCGGCTCCGGTATTACCGCGAGCCCAATCGCATCGTCGATCGTCGGGATGAGGAGCCGCAACCGCTCGAACTTCCGAACGGTATCTCACCGGAATCGGCGGAGGCGGTCGGTGCGATCCTCGAGGAACAACCAGACCGTTTCATAATCGACGGATACAACGTTGCCGGTGCCATCCTGTTCGAGGAGTTCTCGAGCAGGGCAGGGAGAAAAGCAGCCGTCGCCAGAGCCGACATGTTGAAGCGATCGACCGACGCGACGGTGACGGTGGTATTCGATGCGGCCAACGTGAAAGGTCGGACTCGAGTCACGACTGACTTCGGCGTCAGGGTGATCTTCGAACCTGAAGTGTCAGCTGACGACGCCATCGTTTTCCTTGTCCAGGAAACGGTCGACCGAAGCGTGGTCATCACCAACGACAGAGAGCTTCAGTCGAGAGTCGCGCGACCTGACTGCGTTGTGCTCTACACAACTGCCCTCGTGGCGTGGAGCGAACACCTAAACGATTCGTAGGTGTGCGCCGATAGGTGAGAGAGCGAACGAAGGCCATTCATGGCAACCACCCTTCATCGACCTCACGCTGATGTCGCCGTCCCACCGGCGGCGATGCGAGCAAGTGTGCTCGTACGTTGGCATGGTCTCAGGCGCGCTGTCACCGCATTTTCTGCGGTGGTCGGTCTCGTCGTGGCTGTCGTCCTGTGGTGGCCAGCGATGCTAGCGATCTCCGCCGTGACGGCTCTCATCGCCGCCGACGCACACTTCGCCATCAGATCTCAGCGGAAGCTCATTGCGCCGACGCTCATCGTGGATATCACGATCGCTGGCATCGCATGCGTTGTCGCTGGTGTACCTGCTGCTGGCATTGCCATGGTGACGACCTACTTCATCGTGCTGGTTGCCGTTTTGGCACAGTCGACGCGATCCTGGCCGGTTGCTCTCTACGCCATTGTGGTTGGTGTGCTCGCGTCTGTCGCACCTGCTGTCTTCTCAATCGAACCGCCGCCGGTCGAGCGAACAATTGCAGCCGGTGTTGCCGCCGTTGGCGTCTTTGGGCTTGCCACACTGGAGCTCATCCGACGATTTGTGTTGTCTCTCAAGGAGCGGGAGGAACTCGAAGCTCGCCGGTTGACTGTCTCGAACGCCGTCAGCGTCGCGTCGCGAGCCTTGGTTGCTGAAGATGATGCACGAGCCCTTGCCTTTGCTTTGGAAGCGATTCGGGATGCAATCGGAGTTCCGATCGCGTTCGTCGAACAGAATGTCGAAGATCCGGATGTCGGATTGGCGGCTGTCGTCGTCGAATCCGTCTCAACCGCCGATGACCTGCACCCGGCATTTCAGCGAGGGTCCCGGACGCCATGGACCGATATGCACGGCGCTCGCTCACATCTCGAAGGAGGGGCACCGTTCTTCTTCCGAATTGAGGAGGTTTCGGGTACACCGCGCGATCGATCTGGCGATGGAGGCGCACGGACGGAGGTCAATGTCCCGATCGCCGTCAATGGAACATGGGTCGGCGTGATCGGCGCCGCGGACCCAGATCCCGACAGAGCGTGGGCTGCCGACGACCTCGGCCTGCTCAGGACTCTTGCGGACCTCACTGCGGCGTTCTGGCAGCGTGTCGAAGACATGCGGGTTCGCGACTCGCTCATCGGTTCGCTCGACGGAAGGCTCCGATACGAGGAAGCACTGGCGAAGTCGTCGACGGCGCTCCTCGGCGAAAAGGGCGTCGGAGTAGAAGGAGCCCTCGAATCAATCGGCGTAGCAGCGAGAGTTGACGAGGTCTACATCACCCGAACGGAGCCACGTGACGACGGTTCACCGATGGCGGCGGTGATAGCGAGCTGGGTCCAACCAGGTCTTGTCCCAATCCACCCTGTTGACGAGTGTGTCCCCTATGCCGACATGCCTGCCATCCGGGACGCGATCCATCAGGGCTCCCTCGCCAGAACGATGGATGGAACGAATGCCGAACTCGTTATCGGCATCGAGGTCTCAGGAGGCTGGTTCGGTTCTGTTGGTTTCCTCCGACGAAAGGCCTCGCGTTCATGGTCGAAGCGGGACGCTGCCTTCCTGCGGACTATCTCTGACATTCTCGGCGCCTACTACGAGCGTTCTGAGAATCGCCTCAGGCTCGAATCTCTCCTTACCTCAAAGGACCAGCTCATTGCATCTGTGAGTCACGAACTCCGGACACCGCTGACAGCGGTTGTTGGGCTCGCAGAGGAGCTCAGAGAGAACGACGGGGGCATCGGGGGTGAGGAGAAGGACCAGTTGATTGGCGTGATCGCAGATGAGAGTCGCGAGATGGCGGATCTCGTGGAGGATCTTCTCATCGCTGCACGGTCGGAGGACGGCTCGGTGGCTGTCTTCCCAGAACGCACCGATCTTGCTCTGCTCGCAGGGTCAGTGGCTTCACACCTCACCGTTCCCGATGATGTGTCGCTTGTGGTCGAGGACCACCCATCCGCGGCCTACGCCGATCCTGTGAGGGTTCGTCAGGTCATCAGAAACCTGCTCACCAACGCGATGCGGTATGGCGGCAAACACGTCACGGTCACGTTCGGGACCGAAGGTGGGCGCACCTATCTCGATGTACACGACGACGGACCTGGCATTCCCGAGCATGACCTTGAAGCGATCTTCGAGCCATACGGCCGTGCGTCAACCGGTAAGATTCTCCCAGGCTCGGTCGGTCTTGGCCTGACGCTGTCGAAGCGGCTTGCTGAACTCATGGGAGGTTCGCTCACCTACGTACCTTCCGATGGATGCACTTTTCGGCTCACCGTGCCAGATGGTGCAGTCGTGAGCCTGTCGGCGAACGTCGACCCTTAGGTTCCGACGAGTTCGGCAATAGTCCGTCCGGTCGCAATGTCGGACGTCCCCACGATCAATGTGCTGACGCCAGCGTCCTCCCAGATCGCAAGTCGATCCTTGATCATGTCCTTCGTTCCGACGAGACATACCTCGTCGACGAGAGCATCTGGTACCGCCATCGTCGCTTCCATCTTCTTCCCAGCGAGGTACAGGTCTTGGATCCGGGATGCCTCTTCCTCGTATCCGTAGCGACATGCGAGGTCGTTGTAGAAGTTTCGGCCCTTCGCCCCCATCCCACCGATATACAAGGCAAGTCCCGGCTTCATCTGCAATCTCCCTGCTTCGACGTCATCGGTAACGAGCGCCGTCACAGTTGGGGCGATGTCGAACGTGTCAGCTTTGTCTTTCCCGCTCAGGGCAAAGCCAGCGCGCAACGCAGGTTCAAAGACGTCCTTGGTGCGTTCGGGAGAGAAGAACACAGGAAGCCAACCATCTGCAATCTCGGCCGAGAGCTGGACATTCTTCGGCCCTATCGCAGCGATGTAGATCGGAAGCTGCGGGTTCTTCGGCTTGCTCATGATCTTGAGGGGCTTCCCTAGACCGCTAGCGTCTTCGCCTCGGTATGGGAGTTGATAATGGGCACCGTCGTGGGTCACGGGTTCTTTCCGTTCGAACATCTTCCGAAGTATTTCGACGTACTCACGGGTGACGCCAAGCGGCTTGCCATAGGGACGCCCATGCCAGCCCTCCACAACTTGGGGTCCAGAAACCCCAAGCCCGAGAAGAAACCGTCCGCCAGACATTTGGTCGATGGTGGCTGCGGTCATTGCGGTCATCGCAGGCGTCCGTGCCGCCATTTGCATAACGCCTGTGCCGAGCTTGATGCGTTCGGTGCGTGCGGCGATGAATGCGAGAGGGGTGACGGCGTCCGACCCGTACGCCTCGGCTGTCCAGACGCTGTCGTACCCGAGCTTCTCAGCGTGTTCGATGAGCATGAAGTTGTCAGCGACCGCGGCACCGAACAACCCGAGATTGAGACCGAGTTTCATGCCTTCAGCTTACCGCGCATGTCCTGCTCCAGACTCGGCCCGCTCGGCTCGAATCTGTCACACCCCATTCGTACCTTGGTGTGAAAGGGAGGTCAGACATGATCATCGATTGCGATACCTGCGACATGCGGCACACTCGCACCTGTGACGACTGCATCGTGACGGCGTTGCTCGGGGCACATGGGATCCTCGAATTAGCGGAGGACGAACGCACGGCTATTGATGAGATGAGCAAGGTGGGTCTTGTGTCACCGATACGACTTCGAACGACCGGTACCGGGGCGACGGAAGTCGGCTGATCGATCCATCGCTTGGTGGTGGTGCGTATCCTCGGCTCGTGGCAACTCTCTCTGGAATCCGTGGAATCGTAGATGCTGACGTTCGGGTTGGGGTCGCGTCATGTGACCCATTCCTTGAGGCTGCCGACGAGATTCAACACAGGGTCGATGAGGGATTGAACGGCGGTCTCGGTTTCACCTACACGAACCCCTCATTGTCGACGACGCCGCGTGCATCGTTTCCGTGGGCGTCGTCGATTGTCGTGGCGGCAGTGCCTTACCTCGTCGAAGGCGACGGTCGGGATTCCGGTCGCACGGTGGCTCGCTTCGCCGATGGTGATCGGTACGAGCGGGTTCGATCCGTGCTCGGGCGCATTGAGACATTTCTGAGCCATGCGGGTCACCGGTGTGAGGTTGTGTTCGACGACGATCGCCTCGTTGACCGCGCCGTGGCCATCCGAGCTGGTGTTGCTTGGTCCGGTAAGAGCACGATGGCGCTCACACCAGGGCACGGACCTTGGTTCTTGATTGGATCTGTCGTTACCGACGCCGACCTCGAATACACCGATCCAATGGTGAGGGGCTGCGGGACCTGCGTTGCATGCATCCCTGCCTGCCCTACGGATGCCATCATCGCTCCCGGTGTGCTCGACGCTTCCCGATGTCTGGCCGCGGTTCTTCAGCGGCCGGGGGACATACCGCCAACCCTTCGCACTGCAGTCGGCGAACGAATCTATGGCTGTGACGATTGTCTCACCGCGTGTCCTCCTGGGGACCGAGCGCTCGACGCCCTTGGCTCGAGCGCAACAACGCCTTCAGCGGTCGAGATCCTGTCGATGACCGATGTCGAGATCGAGGCGATTGCACAGCATTGGTATGTTCCGAAGCGGAACATGCGCTTCGTCAGGCGGAACGCATTGATTGCTCTCGGAAACGCAGGCGGCGTTTCCGCTTTGGGAATTCTCGCGGGCTACCTCGGCCACCCCGACTCGCTGCTGCGATCGCACGCTGCATGGGCACTCGGAGCGATCGGCACAGAATCTGCCGAAGCAGTCCTGACGGCGGCGGCTTCCGTCGAAACGGATCCCGCGGTCCTCTCAGCGCTGCGAGAGGCGTGCCTTCCCGACGACGCCGATGGTGTCTACGCTGACCCGCACCAGCCCACGGGTCGTGTGCGCGTCGAAAGCGAGTGATCTCCATGACCACCCTGTACGGTGCCGTATTGCTCATCGGATTGCTCCTCCTGCTCGTGTGGGTGGTCGCAGCAGCGGTATCCGCGTCGGTCGACGGTTGGAGCACGGTCGACCCGGAGCGACGATTCGGAGCCACTGGGCGGGTAGCCATCGCGGCCTGCATCGGATTCGGGATGGCCGGCATCTCAATGCTCTACACCGAGTTCCCGGAGGGATTAAGTGTTCTCGCTGCGGTTGTTGGCGCATTCGGACTGGCGGCAGTCGTGAAATGGGTTGTCCCGCCCGACAGTCAATGACGATGCATATCGTGTCCGATGTGCACGGCGCAGCGGACGCTCTCTCGCGCGTTGCCCCGGAGGGCGCCACCGTGCTCGTCCTCGGAGATCTGGTGAACCTCGTCGACTACCGCACGACCGAGGGCATCGTTCCAGATGTCGTCGGTACCGATGTCGTTGACAAAGTCGTCCAGCTTCGTTCCGAGGGTCGATACGACGACGCGCAGGCTCTATGGGTCGAGTTGTCGCGCGACCGGCTCACGGACATCCGCTCAGAGGTCGCCTCCCGCATGCAACGTGAATACACCGCAGTCGCCGCTGCCCTCTCGCAATATCGATCCTTCGTCACGTTCGGCAATGTCGACAACGTTGAGATGCTGCAGGCGTCTTTGCCGCCGTCAGCGACATTTGTAGACGGCGTCGTCATAGACATTGATGGATACGCTGTCGGATTTGCCGGTGGCGGTGTCCCTGCGATCGGATCTGGCGGAGAGGTCAGCCACGATGCGATGCGGGAGAAACTTGCAACTCTTGGCCCGGTCGACATTCTGTGCACACATGTGCCTCCTGCCATCGACATGCTCACCTCCGACGTGATTGGTGGCCGCCCAAAGGCGTCCGTGCCGATTTTGGAGTACATCATCGAGCATCGCCCACGGTTCCACTACTTCGGTGACGTTCACCAGCCTCGCTCATTGACATGGCGTATCGGCGAGACGGTCAGCCGAAACGCTGGGTATTTCAGAGCAACAGGGCGAGCCGTGATTCATGAGCGCGATTGACCTTGGCGACCTCGCACGTGCCTACCGACTGAGACCGATGACCGAGGCGGCCATCGATCGAGCAGCGGCCGCCGCGCACGGAGCGCTCGACCCACTGCTCGACATAGGTGGCGGTACAGGAGCTCATGCTGGCGTGTGGGCCACGCTCGGACGAAGTGCCCTCGTGCTCGATGTGTCAGACGCGATGGTCGACAAAGCAAAGAACCGTTCCGGCGTGTCCGTCGTACAGGGAGACGCTGAGACCCTTCCATTTCAACATGCACAGTTCGGCCTCGCGTACTTCCACATGTCTATTCACTACGGCGACTGGCGCAAGAGCTTGTCCGAGGCCGTCCGCGTTGTCAGACCCGGCGGTCGGATCGAGGTCTGGACCTTTGCACCCGAAGATCTGGCAGGAACTTCACTCGGGCGTTGGTTCCCGTCCGTGGTCGGGATCGATACCGCCCGGTTCCCGTCGCCTCACGATCTCGCAAACCATCTCGGGCCCTTGGTCCAGTCGGTCACGGTCGAGACGGCACCCGAGGAAATGGAACGGACAGCCCGATCATGGGTTGAAAGCGTAAGGGGTCGATTCGTGAGCACCCTCCAGCTCGTCGATGCAACCGAACTTGACGCCGGCGTCGCCGCGTTCAGAACGAGGTACCCCAATGACGACGATGTGTATCGGTATTCAGCACCGTTCACTGCGGTGACGTGTGTTGTCTGACCGCTACGCTTCTGACACGCACAAGACCGGAGGAGACGTCATGGCTGTCGAGGGTACGGTACAACGGGTCGAGGTTTCGGCTGAACCTCAGCATGTGTACGAGGTTGCACTCGATCTTGAGGCGTATCCAGAATGGGCGGGTGGCGTCAAGTCTGTCTCGATTACGGCTGAAGATGAGCATGGGCGCCCGTCATCCGTTGACTTCATTGTTGACGCCATGGTCCGAGAAGTGTCCTACACGCTGACCTACGACTACGACTACGACAACGGTTTTGCTTGGTCTGCAACCCCAAACGAGGACATTCGGTCGCTCGAAGGCCGCTACGAGTTCAACAACCTTGAAGGCGACGAGACCGAAGTCGTGTATGCACTGAAGGTTGAGCCCGCCTTCTCTGTGCCAGGATTTCTGAGGCGACAAGCTGAGAAGCAGATCGTTGGAACGGCCCTCCGCGGTCTCAAGAAAAGGGCCGAAGAGTCAGCCTGATGCGGATCATTCTCGTCACTGGGAAGGGCGGGGTTGGCAAGACGACGGTGTCGGCAGCGACCGCCGTTACTGCCGCCGATCTAGGGCACCGAACGCTCGTCATGTCGACCGATCCTGCCCATTCGCTTGCTGACGCCTTTGATGTACCCCTCGGAGATTCTCCAACCGAAGTGGTCCCCAACCTTGACGCCCAGCAGATCGATACCCAGCTCAGACTTGAGGAGTCATGGGGCGCCGTTCGCGATCATCTGACAGACCTGTTCGATTGGTCGGGGCTCAATGGCATCGAGGCCGAGGAACTCACGGTGTTTCCAGGCATGGATGAGTTGTTCTCTCTGGCGAGCGTACGGGAACACGCACGTTCGGGGGACTACGACGTAATCGTCGTCGATTGTGCGCCTACCGCAGAGACATTGCGGTTGCTGAGCCTGCCTGAAGTCATGTCGTGGTACATGGACAAGCTGTTTCCCGCCTCGCGGCGCGTCGCGAAGGTGGTGCGGCCCGTTCTCTCGAGGGTTACCGGCATGCCGGTTGCCGACGACGCCGTGTTTGATGCCGTCGTGAAGTTCTACGACAGGCTTGATGGGATCAAGGAGCTTCTTTCCGATCCGGATATCACATCCGCGAGACTGGTGATGAACCCCGAAAAGATGGTGATCGCAGAGGCCCGCCGCACCTACACCTACCTTGGGCTGTTCGGGTACGCGGTTGATTCGGCGATTGTGAATCGTGTCTTGCCCGCTGCGGTGGAGGACCCGTATTTCGAACGGTGGCGCAAGATTCAAGAGGGTCACCTTGCAACAGTCGAAGAAGGTTTCGTTGGCACCGACGTGCGGAGGCTGCGCCTATTTGAAGAGGAGATGGTCGGCGTTCGCCGTTTGCGAACGGTTGGACAGGAGCTATACGGCGATATGGATCCGACTGACAAGCTCTCTGAAACCCAGCCACTGCGTGTCGAGGATGCTCCCGATGGTGATGTCGCCCTGATTGTGTCGGTCCCTTTCGCTGAGAAGGGTGATGTCGAAGTAATGCGCCACGACGACGAGTTGTTTCTCACCGTCGGGCCATACCGCCGGAGCCTTGTGCTCCCCGACTCGCTCAAGAGACGAACGGTCAAGAGTGCCAAGCTCGACGACGGGAACCTGAGCGTCGTCTTCACCCTGGAGGACACATGAGCGATGAGACCAACGCTGACGAGCAAGCCCCAGATCCATTGGTTGTTGGCGTCAAGCGAGCTGCCGTTCACCTTGGCAAGGCAGGGTTCGAGGTCGTGGCCGCACTTGGTGCCCTTGGCAAGGGAGTGCGAGACAAAGTGAAACCTGAGGATGGGGACGCAGCGCCAGCTGGCGGTCCACAACATGTGCCTGTGGACTGACCGGTTGACAGCGTTGATACGCTTGCTTTCATGACTGTCGTAGGTGTTGACATCGGTGGAACGAAAGCCCTCGCCGTTCTCGTGAGAGACGGAACGGTGGTCGCCGAAGAGCGCGTCGCACTCAGCCGGTCCGAAAGCACAATCGACGCAATCTCATCTGCCGTCGACCGTGTGAAGACAGACGACGTCGTTGCGATTGGTGTGGGGGTTGCTGGATTGGTTCGTCGCAGCGACGGCGTTCTCGTTTGGGGACCGCACATCTCGGGGACCGACATTCCGGTGAAACAGCGACTTGGTGAGCGATACGGCGTTCCTGTGTCCGTCGACAACGATGCAAACATGGCAGCGATGGCTGAGTTCTCCAAGGGAGCAGGCGCGGGGTACGCCAACGGCTTGCTCGTGACCCTCGGAACCGGTATCGGTGGCGCCATCGTGATCGACGGAGAGGTATATCGCGGTGGCTCGTTCGCAGGTGAGTGGGGACACGTGCGGATCGAGCAGGGTGGCTTGCTGTGTGATTGTGGCAAGCGGGGCTGCTGGGAAACTCGTGCGTCTGGCCCAGCACTTGCGAGGCTTGCACGGGAAGTTGTGACATCGAATCCATCAGGCTCGCTTGCTGTCGGCCTCGATGGGGGGGCGGTCACCGGGGAGGCCATTGTGAGTCTTGCCGATGCTGGAGAAGAGACCGCTAGGGCATTGGTAGCCGAGGTCGGCCGTGCGTTTGGTTCTGGCATTGCAGACCTCATCGCGGTCTTCGACCCTGAGATCGTCGTTGTGGGTGGTGGACTCGGCTCTGTCGGCGAGTCCATTGTCGGTCCCGCAAGGAGGGTCATCGTGGATTCCCTTCACGGGGGAAGCCTCCGTGTCGCCCCCATCGTTCAGGTTGCATCGCTCGGCCCGGCAGCCGGTGCTGTTGGTGCTGCGATGACGGCCGCTGAGGCTGTGTATGTACGCTGACGACCGCGAGATTCGAGCGCTCGATAACAATCCTCCGGTGCCTCGGCGAACCTGGGGCGAGATTGCGTCCGAGGCGATTCTGGTCCTCCCAAATGTCGGCAAGCTGTTGCTTCGACTGCTCAAGGATCCGAGAGTTCCTATTCGACGAAAGCTTGTCGTCGCCATGGTTGCCGGCTACGTGATCTCGCCAATCGACTTGATTCCGGATTTCATCATCGGAGTCGGGAAGCTTGATGACGTGATCCTCGTGTCGCTAGCGATCGACTACCTCATGCGAGGGGCCGACGAACGAATCGTTTTGGAACACTGGGATGGGTCGATTGACGCTCTCGATCTGGTGCGGTCTGTCTTCACGTGGGGTACTGAGATCATCCCGGACTCGGTCAGACGCCTGCTTCCGAGCTGAGGCTTTTCGGTCGCGTCGATACCTTCGTAGAGTTGTCGCATGGACTTTCGACGGATTGACAGCCTGCCCCCGTACGTCTTCGCCGAGGTCAATCAGCGCAAGCTCGAGGCCAGAAGGACCGGTGTCGATGTCATTGATCTTGGTTTCGGCAATCCGGACATTCCATCGCCTCCCGGTGTCGTCGAGAAGCTCGTCGAAGCTGCGACCCAGGGCAAGAATCACCGATACTCAGCCTCAAAGGGCATCCCGAACCTCCGAAGGGCTGTTGCCGACCGGTATCTCAGGGCGTTCGGAGTCACCCTTGACCCCGAAACGGAGGTCATCAATACGATCGGAGCGAAGGAAGGCCTGTCGCATCTGATGTGGACACTCGTGCAGCCCGGTGACGTTGCTCTCGTGCCGGAACCTTCGTACCCGATTCACATCTATGCGCCGGTGCTCGCTGGCGCTGAAGTGAGGCGAGTTCATTTGAGCACCGACACTGACTTCTTCGAGCGGCTGACGGCGGCCTTCCGAACGTCGTGGCCGAAGCCGAGAGTCATCGTGACTTCGTTTCCGCACAACCCCACGACGGTGACAGTCGATTTGGACTTCTTCAAGCGCTTGGTCGATTTCGCACACCGAAACGATGTGGTGCTCGTCCACGACTTCGCATACGCAGATATTGCTTTCGACGGATATCGACCGCCATCGCTTTTGCAGGTGGACGGAGCGAAGGAGGTCGCCGTCGAGTTGTACACCCTTTCCAAGTCGCACTCAATGGCCGGCTGGCGGGTTGGGTTTGTCGTCGGCAACGCGGAGATCGTCGGTGCGCTCGGTCAGCTGAAGTCCTATCTCGACTACGGGACCTTTCAGCCAATCCAGATAGCATCGATCATCGCCCTCAACGAACATGACGCATACATCGATGAAGTCGTCGATCAGTATCGCGAGCGAAGGGATGCACTGATCGATGGACTCGATGCGGCTGGCTGGTCGATAGAAGCACCTGAGGCGACGATGTTCGTTTGGGCGCGCATCCCCGAGAGCCATGCACACATGGGAAGCCTCGCCTTCGCGCTCGACCTGCTCGACAATGCCGCCGTGGCTGTGAGCCCAGGGGTGGGGTTCGGTCCATCGGGGGACGGTCACGTCAGGTTCGCGCTTGTTGAGAATGCAAACCGCATCAACCAAGCTGTGCGTAACATCCGTCGCTACCTCGCAGATGGGCCGGTCGAGAAACACGGAAGTGTTGAAACGCCACTGCGTTGATGTGAGTCAGACACGCTGTCCGGATCGCTTGGAGAACCCATGAAATACGCTGTCTTGTTCCCAGGGCAGGGGAGTCAGACCGTTGGCATGGCTGCCGACGTCAGAAAAGCTCGACCGGATCTACTCGGCGGCACGGCAAACGCCATCCTCGGATGGGACCTCGACGACCTCATCGATTCTGGACCACAGGACAAGCTGACCGAAACACAGCATGCCCAGCCCGCGCTGTATGCCACATCATTCGCCCTGTTCGATGAATTCGTCAATGCCGCCTCCGTCATGCCAGCGGCAGCAGCAGGCCACTCGCTCGGCGAGTACACAGCGCTTGCGGCAGCTGGTTCGCTCGCCTACACAGACGGGCTCGGACTCGTCGCCGCGCGTGGTCGCGCTATGGCGGAATGTGCCGCCAGCTCTGCGTCAGGCATGGCAGCGCTGCTTGGCGCCGATGAGGCAACGGCCGAAGCAATTGCAGCAAAGCGCCGCGAATCTGGCGGCGCACTGTATGTCGCCAATCTCAATGCCCCAGGGCAAATTGTTGTGGCGGGTGGGTCAGATGACATCACATGGCTGGTCGACAATGCCAGGGACCTCGGGGTGCGACGGGCAATTGCACTTGACGTCGCCGGAGGATTCCACTCGCCGTTCATGGCGGCCGCGGCTGATTCCCTCGACCAAGCGCTTCGTACGGTCACCTTCGACGCTCTCAACTTCGACGTGTATGCGAATGCAACTGCGCTGCCGACAACGGATCCCGCGTCGACGTTGTCGAGCCAACTCACAGCTCCTGTTCGTTTCGCTGAGACACTCACGAATCTTGCTGGCGACGGCGTCGACACATTCGTGCACATTGGACCCGGTGATGTGACCGCTGGTCTCGCAAAACGCACGGTGCAGGGTGCTGAAATCAAAGTCGTATCCAATATTGAAGCCGCCCGTGCAGTCGCACGGGAGCTTTCCGTACAATGACTCATCACGGTCGGAAAGGGACCCCATGAAACGCACAGCAATAACGGGCTGGGGGAAGAGCATCCCGCAACCGGTTGTGACGAACGAAGAGCTTTCAACCATCGTCGACACGTCTGACGAGTGGATTACGACGCGCTCAGGCATCAAAGAGCGCCATGTTTCGCATGTCCAGAACTCTGACATGGCGACGCTTGCGGGCCGCAGGGCACTCGCCGCTGCGGGTCGGACCCCAGAGGACATGGATTACATCATCGTCGCCACATGCACTCCTGATCGTCAGATCCCTTCGACTGCGTGTTATGTCCAGGTCAAGCTTGGCGCTATCAACGCTGCTGCCTCTGATATCAACGCAGGGTGCACGGGGTTCGTCTATGGACTGTCGATGGCGCAGGGCCTGATTGCCACGGGCACCGCTGAACGGGTGCTGCTCATCGGATCTGAGCGAATCACGTCATACCTTGACCTCGATGTTCGGTCGACTGCTGTTCTCTTTGGAGACGGCTCTGGTGCTGTGGTGCTCGAAGCTACGGACGAGGACATCGGGATTCGCTCGATGACCCTCGGGGCAGACGGTGGGGGCGCAGGCGCACTGACGGCAACCGGGCTCGGAACTGAGTTCATCGGAACGGACGCGAAGATGCAGGTCGTCATGGATGGCGGCGAGGTATTCAAGAACGCCGTTGTGAAGATGGGCGAGTGCACACTCGAAGCGATGGAGAAGGCGGGGTGGGAACCGTCAGATATCGAACTCGTCGTACCTCATCAGGCGAATATTCGAATCATCGATGCGGTTCGTCGAAGACTCCATGTCGATGAATCCATGGTGTATGCAAACATCCACAAGTACGGCAACACGTCGGCGGCGACGATTCCGATCGCCCTGTGTGAGGCGCTCGAAGAGGGACGAGTGAAGCCGGGAAGCAACGTTGTGCTTGTCGCTTTCGGCGCAGGTTTCACATGGGGCGCCACCGGCATCACATGGGGTGACCGGGTAGACCCGATACATATCATTCCTGACGAACTGCCAGAGCCAACCGTGAGCGGACTTGAAATCATGCGATCCCGACAGATGGTGTTCCAGTGACCGACAAAGTTGCTGTCGTCACAGGGGGATCCCGTGGGATCGGAAGAGCTATTGCCCTTCGCCTTGCGGCTGATGGGTTTGCGGTAGGTGTCAACTACACGTCCAACGCGGCAAAGGCAGATGAAGTCGTTGCCATTATTGAAGCATCCGGCGGGCGGGCTCTAGCGGTCAAGGCTGACGTCGGCGATGCGGATGCCGTAGCAGCCATGTTTGCGACGGTTGAAGAAGGTCTCGGTCCGGTCACCGTGCTTGTGAACAACGCGGGGATCACCGATGACGGTCTGCTGCTGAGAATGGGTCCCGAGCAATGGGATCGTGTCATCGCAACCAACCTGCGCTCGGTGTACTTGTGTACCAAGGCTGCCCTGCGAGGCATGATTCGGGCGAAGGGCGGTCGGGTTATCAATGTCTCTTCTGTGTCCGGCGTGTCAGGAAATGCGGGCCAGGCAAACTATGCGGCATCAAAGGCTGGAGTGATTGGTTTCACGAAGTCCATTGCCAAGGAGGTCGGCTCGCGCGGTATTACCGTCAACGCCGTTGCCCCAGGATTCATCGCAACAGACATGACAGACGCACTTGGTGACTCGGTCACCGATGCTGCCGCACAACAGATCTCCCTCGGGCGACTCGGGTCGCCTGAGGAAGTCGCATCCATCGTTGGCTATCTTGCCTCTGACGGAGCGTCATACATCACGGGCCAGACGATTGTCGTAGACGGCGGTCTGGCACTTTGAAATACTCAGGAGGGCGAAATAGCCATGGAACGAAGTGACATCGAAGCCAAAATGAGAGAGCTTCTGGTTGAGGAGCTCGGACTCGACGAGGACAAGATCACGATGAGCGCAACGTTCGAGGAAGACCTCGAAGTTGATTCCCTTGGTGTGGTTGAGCTGCTCATGGCGCTTGAGGACAACTTCGGCGTGCAGATCCCGGACGAGGAAGCAGAATCACTCGTTACCGTTGGTGAAGCAGTCGACTTGGTTGCCGCAAAACTCAACGCCTAAGGACACACACCATGAAGCAACGGCGCGTCGTCGTTACCGGTCTCGGCACTGTGACAGCGCTCGGGCCGGATGTGGACACATTCTGGTCGAGCATTCTCGCCGGTAAGAGCGGGATTTCGACCATTGAACGGATCGATACCTCGGACATTCCGACAAGGATCGCTGCCGAGATCAAAGACTTCGACATCGAAAAGTTCATGTCGCGTCGTGAAGCACGCCGGCTCGATCGCAGCGCGCAGTTCTTCTGGGTAGCCACGCAGCAGGCGCTTGCGGACGCTGGGATCGCCTACGAGGAAGACGACCCCGAGGCCCTTCGCGCAGGTGTCCTCGCCGGTACTGGTATCGGCGGTGTGGAGACGTTTGAACAGCAGATGGACATCCTGACGCAGCGTGGTCCAAACAGGATGTCGCCGGTGGGTATTGCGATGATCATCTCGAACATGGCTGGCGGCATTGTGTCCATCGACTTCAATCTCTACGGTCCGAACAGCACGGTTGTGACGGCATGTGCCGCCTCGGCGAACGCGATTGGCGACGCCGCCGCCGTCATCCAGCGCGGTGCTGCGGACGTCATGGTCGCCGGAGGTGGTGAGGCGAGCATCACTCGGTTTGCATTGGGTGGCTTCTCCCAGGCTCGGGCACTCTCCACCAACAACGAAGACCCACCGGGTGCATCTCGACCGTTTGACGCTGACCGAGACGGGTTCGTTATGGGTGAGGGCGCCGCAGTGCTGGTGCTTGAGGAGTACGAGCACGCAAAGGCGCGCGGCGCAGACATCTACGGTGAGGTACTCGGCTACGGCATGTCAGCCGATGGCTACCACATCACTCTTCCAAGACCGGGAGGGGCAGGCGCGGCCAGGGCTATGCAGGCGGCGCTGGCTGAAGCTGGGGTTTCTCCAGATGAGCTGAGCTACATCAACGCACATGGGACCTCGACTGATGCCAATGACGCCACCGAAACCGCAGCTATCAAGCTTGCCCTTGGGGACGCTGCGTACACGGTCCCTGTGTCGTCAACGAAGTCGATGACTGGTCACCTTCTTGGCGCAGCCGGTGCCATCGAGGCTGTTTCATGTCTGCTCGCGATGCGAGACGGCGTGATCCCCCCAACAATCAACTACACGACACCGGATCCAGCATGTGACCTGGACTATGTGCCAAACGAGCCACGGAAGGCCGAAGTGGTGACCGCGATGTCGAATTCGTTCGGATTCGGCGGACACAATGTTTCGCTGGTGTTCGGCAAAGTCACGGAAGACCACCAGAAGTGACCCTCATCGCTGTGTAGCGTGGGTGGCATGCCGTGGAACGTCAGACGAGCTACACCCGCCGACGCTGATGCAATGGGCCTCATTCATGTTGAGGCATGGCGCGCCGCGTACGGAGGCGGTCTGATGCCCGCTGACTACTTGGAGTCAATCACACCCGAGACCCGGGCAACGATGTGGCGACACGCCCTCAATCGCCCGCGTCCCGAGCGGAGCACAACCCTTGTGGTTGAACCTTCTACACGCATTGTCGGCAATGCTTTCGTCGTGGTTGGTTTTTCGATGGTCGGGCGCATGGACGAAGGTGAGGATGCGGGTATCGGCGAGTTATATGTCATCAATGTCGCCCCGACCGAATGGGGGAGTGGAGCCGGTCAGCGGCTCCACGATGGAGCCCTGGTTGCCCTGGAAGACGCGAACTTCTCGTCAGCGGTTCTCTGGGTCCATCCCGACAACGCAAGAGCCCGAGCGTTCTATGAGCGCAATGGATGGACCAGTGACGATGTCACCAGACGAGAGACTGTGCTTGGCGTAGAGGTGCCGGAGATCAGGTACTCCATCCGGATCAGCTGACAGGGCTTTCAGTCACTATCGGGCACTTCACACCCGACCTCAGGCGGCGGGGCCCCGGCTTCAATGGATTCGTTGTATTCATCGAAAGAACGCGTCACGAGGGCGGCGACGAAGCCGACACCGATCAGCGATGCGATGCCGAGAACCACTGAGCCACCGACCTCGAGTCCGGTGCACGTTTCCGGTAGACAGATCGTCTCGACGATGGAGCCACCGATCAACGCACCAGCGGCACCACCGACGAACGTCGTTGTTGCGATGAGGGGTCGAACATTGGCTCGTGCAGCGAGGGATGCGAAGGCGATACCGCAGGTTGCTCCGACGATTCCCCCAGCCACGCCAAACATGAGGAGACCAGCGATAAGCCCAAATACGGCGCTCGTACCAATCGAAAGCACGTCAGTCGCTCGCATTATCTGGCTCTTTTCTTGGAGGGCGTGGTGTTGGAAGGACCGGTGGAGGGAGTGCCGTCGCCTGACGCGCAGAAGGCATCCACGCGGCAGCGGTAGCGACGGCGACGGACCCAACCAAGACGAAGACGGTAGGGATGGGCGAGACCAGGATCGCGGGTATCGAGGCCATTGGAATGAAGATCCGCATGAGCCACAGGGTCCCAAGGACACCACGACCGAAAAGGAAGGACGCTGTCACAATTGCGAAGGCGGAAGCCCATTGTGCCCAATGTGCGGTGTCGAACGCGGCAACGCCGACGACAATTGGAGCGACCGGTGCGACAAGAATGAGCGCCATTACGGTCGCGTTGAGACCGTCGGGAACCGGCTGTTGCCTGACCCAGAAGCGAAGCCAGGGTCCGGCGAGACCAACGATCGAGATCGCACCGATGATGAGCGCGCCATATGACGCGTCGGTCCCATTTGTCGCAGCCACGAGGACCGACACTGCCACGACAAGGACCAATCCGAACCGGCCCCATGGAGCCCTCACGAGGAGAAAGCCGGAAAGCGTGACAGCGGTCGAGCCAAGAAGTCCGATACTGATGAGCGCCACCGAACTCGCCGAAAACGGATCTGGCGTGATCGCGAGGGACACGAGGGCGAGAACGACTGTCGCAGACGCAGTCAGTGAAAAGGCAAAGGCGAGCCGTCGCACGGCGCTTCAGTGGTGTCTACTGGTCGGGTCGCGTATCGACCGAACCAGGTATGCGGTTGAACCCGAGTGTTGCGTTGTACCGGTGGATCGCAGGTGGGAGCGTCGAGAAGTCGAACTCGAACGTATCGCCTTGATTCATGACGACTGGTTCCCATGCGTCCTCAGACGACGTCAGCAGGTATTCAAACTTGTCCTCATTCGTCCACAGGACCGTCTGGATCTTCGTCAGGTCCATGGCGAGGCTTGCCGGAGAGAAGACACCATTGGAGATGGTTACAAACGCAACGCCCTCCGGTGGTGGCTCAGTGGTCGTTGTCGTCGTCGGTTGACGACCTGATTCGACGACGGCTTCCGACGGTGCGGAAGTCTGAATCGTGCCGACGACCGCGATGAGAGCGAACACGACCGCGACGAACAACGTGCTGTTGATGAGCGTCCTTCGTCCCACGCGTATACCTCGCCTTGATCGGTTTCGGCGAGTGTAGTGGAAACAGCGGCATTGGGCCGTCCGTAAGGAGTCTTACACCTCGGGTGACCAACGGTCCTCAAGCGACCAGGATTGACCGTCGTATACGAGTGTGGTGGCAGAAGCGTGAGACGGCGGATCGACGAGAAGGTCGGCGAGTGGTAGGCCAAGGAGACCAAGGATGAGTGCGCTCACCGGATCCTGATGGGAGACCACCACGATGCCCTGGCGCTTGGTCGCGAGGGCATCGCCAAGGGCAGCTCGCATACGGGCACCGACCTCGGCGAGACTTTCCTCGGCATAGGGAAGCGAATCAGGTGCGGCGAGGTATGCCTCGAGTTCACCGGGTCGCTCGGTCACAAGGTCATCCCACCGCACCCCCTTCCATGCTCTGGACAGCTGCCATTCGGTACAACGGTTATCGAGTGCGATTGGAGCCCCGGTCGTTCTGGCGATCGCGGCCGCCGTGCTCTGGGCTCGTTCGAGTGGGGAACTCACGATTCGTTCAACTCGTTTTGCCCGGAGGTAGTGAGCGGTTGCGTGGGCTTGCAGCACACCGACCGAGTCAAGATCGAAACCGGGCAGGTCGCTGTAGACGACGTGATTTGGGTTTGCGACCCTTCCGTGCCTGACAAGGATGATGCGAGCGGTGTCGTTCATCTGGTGAGCCTATGT
>Ga0070726_10001664_pt1 | contig 21730 bp, 1 predicted proteins | sample tdAd471_FD_67275 | JGI IMG/M metagenome (GOLD analysis project Ga0070726, IMG submission 67275) | Marine sediment microbial communities from the Atlantic coast under amendment with organic carbon and nitrate - tdAd47.1 | ecosystem: Environmental > Aquatic > Marine > Coastal > Sediment | place... | reverse complement strand
CCGTTGGCCACGGCGGCCTCGGCGGCCTTCTCAAAGTTGCGCTGCTCGTGGAGGTGCAGGCTCGCCGCGACGACGGCCATTGCGCGCTGGAGAGGCTCCTTGAGGCGCGAGACCGTCGCCGCGCCCAGGACGAGCACGACCACGCCGTTGAAGAGCAGCAGCAGGAAGAAGATGGCCACGTCGACGTCGCGGTCGACAAAGATCGCGCCGAGCCCCAGGAGCACCGTGGCGCCGATCGCCGCCAGCGCGTACGTGTCCAGCCGGTTGGGGTCGATGTGCTTGCCCGGCGTGCGCTGGTACGGGTGCTTGACGACGGTGTAGACCAGCGAGAGCCCGATGATGATCAGCCCGCCCAGGAGGCCGAGCCCGTTGGACAGGAAGGCGCCGCAGAGGACGATGCCGAGCTTGCGCATGAGCACCGCGCCCTCCCACAGGTGCTGCGTCTGGCTGTACCCGCGCACAAAGTAGACGTAGATCGGGCTGTCGAGCGTGTAGATCATCCGCGCCATGCTGAGCGCGGCGCGGTTCACGTGGATGCGCCAGCCGACAAAGGCGATGGCGCCAAAGATGTACCCGACAATGTACAGCACGGCGACGATGCGGTACACCTGGTACTCTGTCGTCCCGCAGTCCACGCTCATGTCGCGCGCGATGTAGCTGGTGCCGGTGCCGCGCACGTGCTCGCAGTTCAGCGACCCAAACACGTCCTGCGCGATGCGCGGGTGGATGAAGTAGAGCGTGATGAGCAGCGCCGTCAGGTAGGAGTGGAAGATCTCGATCGACGCCATCCGCACCGGCGTCGGCCCCGTGTAGGCCAGCACCAGGCTCTTGCGGAAGATGTGCACGAGGGCGTAGGGGACGAACAGCCCCGCGGCGATGATCACGGGCATCGACATGGTGACGCCGATCGACTGGTAGAAGTCGGTGCGCACGGCGCACTGGACGGGCATGAAGGACGTCGAGATCGACACCAGGCTGGTGCTGCCCAGCAGCCAGTCGCCGAGCGTGCCCCAGGAGTCGCTCAGCAGCCAGACGGCGTGGAGCACCTGGAGGTAGTTGACGGCGATCTTGACCACCGTGCTCACCTCGGCGTTGTCCTCGCCCGGCTTGGTCGTGCTGCGGATCACCACAAAGAGCACGACAATCCAGACGACCAGCACGGCGACCATGATGCCGATGCTCGCGTCGTGGTCCTCGCACTTGACGCAGATGTCGTTGATCTTTCCGTATCCGCGGGCGCACACGCTGCACAGCGGGCCCTCGTACCCGCGCGCGCAGAGGCTGTCGCCCGCGCCGGCGCCGCCCGCGCAGCCCGTGTTGCCCGAGGGGCACTCGGCGACAAAGAGATTGGCCTCGGCGTGCCGCCAGTAGCCCGGCGCGACGGCGACCACGCCCTCGTCGCACGTCATGCCGATGCCGCACAGGGTGCAGCTGATGTCGTCCGGCGCCGCGCGGAAGCGGCCGGCGCGGCACCGGCAGGCGGCCGCGGAGAGACTGCCCGCGGCGCCGCTCGTGTCCTCCGTGGAGTCGCAGGGGATGCACGCGCCCTGGCCGATGGCGGGCTGGTAGCTGCCGTCGGGGCAAGGGACGCATGCGGCGCCCGTGTCCTGGAAGCCCGGATCGCAGAGGCAGGCGTCGCCGACGGGCCGCGAGTTGGGCTTGATCAGGCCACAGGCGCCGGTGACCGAGACGGTGCCCGGCGCGGGCGCCTGGGTGAGGCGGTCGTTGGTGATTTGGAGCGGCAGCGACGCCGTGCTGTTTGACACGATCGTAACGGTGCAGTGGACGGTGCGCTCGTTGATGACGGCGTGCGGCACAACCGCGCCGTCCAGCCTGCACTCGAAAAAGTCCGATGCCACAAAGTGCTCGCCCTGGACGACGACGGTGTTGTCGACAAAAGCCAATACCGCCGACGGGCACAGGCTGTAGATGAGCGGGCGCGGCGTGTACGTCACCGTCCAGTTGAGCGCCGCCAGCAGCGGCGTGGGCGAGACGTCGGCGAACTCGACCCAGATGTGGACGACGACGTCCTGGCGCGACGCTCCGCCGATGTCCAGCGCGGGAAAGGGGTCTGAGACCCCGAACGGCACGCCGTCGGCGGTGAACGACAAGACGTGGTCGGAGTAGACGACGCCGTCGCTGAACTGGAGCGCCTGGGCATAGAACTCGGTGCCGGTCGACACCACGCCGCCGCCGCCGCCGCTGCTGCTGCCGTAAAAATGCATCGGCGTGGCATAGTCGTAGTCGCTATACCCGTACGAGCTGGCGTCGTCCACGCCGTCGTGCGCCGGCCCGCGGACGCGCCCAATCCACGCGTCTGTGCCGACGATGATGTCGCGCGGCTCGGGCATCACGTGGAAGACGTCGACAAGCGTCGTGGTCCCGTTCGGCGTGGTCAGCGTCACGTTGTGCAGGCCCGGCAGGAGGCCGTTGTCGGCGGGGAGCGTGCAGGCGATGGTCGCATTGCAGCTCTCGCCGCGCGCGTCGACGCACGCACCGCCCAGGCACGCGCGGCCGTCGGCGCACCACGAAAAGTCGGGCGTGTTGTCGAATCCATAGCATTGGTTGTGCCGTGGTAGCAGGCAGCGATGGAGTTGACAGATGGGTGTGCTCGACACCGACCCACAGCTTTGCCCCAGATTGGTCCACAGGACGCACGCGTTGTTCTGGTCGCACGGCTGGAGTTCGCCGGGAAGGATGGTCGCCTCCTCCTCCTCCTCCACTTGGCACGCTTCGAGGCGCGTCGTCTGTAGGAGGCACGGCTCGATGACTGGCCAGTTCGGCGCCCCGCCCGGGGTTTGGAGCACGCATGCGGCGGTCCCGATTGTAACCTCCGTTGTGTTTTGGAAATGAATCCCCGATACTGTCACTGTCACCGTTGTTGCTTCCATCCCGACGTTTGGCGCCACGGCTGTCGCCATAGGCGGGGACACGGCTGTCGCAACCGTGGCCAGCCCGATTAGAATGATCAGAATCCACATACTATACTTTTTTCAACAATCTGCTCCACTGTCTCTATCATCCTTTCTTTCTAGTCCACGCCGTATTATACGCCATGAAGGTACATCTTTTGCGCCCTCCTCTTTTTTTCGAGCATGACGCGTAAGACGATAAGGAAATAAGAATGTATTGGGCGGACTCGTTTGGCCCTACAGAAACAGGTAGAGGACCCTACAGCAGAGAGAGAGAGAGAGAGAGAGAGAGAGAGAGAAGTGTGATAAAAATGAGACGGCACGCGACGGTGGCCGTGATCTTGCTGCTAGTGATGGTGGCAGGGCACGGCACACATGCCGTGTGCATCTCAAAGATCGACGGGCGACTTGGTTTGGCGACAGATGATCTCCAAGCCTTCGTCGCGTCGGGCAGCTGTACAGCTGTGCACGTGGCCGACCAAGAGACGTCGAGTGGCGTGTTCCAGATCGTCGAGACCGTGACGGCGGGATCGGGGCCGCCGGATTTCAGCGTGTTCGACATCGACCTGAGCGGGACGTACCTGAACATCTCGCTGTCCTTCCTGGGAGACGACGACACGGTGTCGTTCGCGGCGATGCAAGTCAACCTGACCATCGTGGGCGAATGTGGGGCCGCGGTGCATGCCTCCGAGTGCCGGCCGGACATGATGGGTACCGACAATGGGTTGTGCGACAGTGTCTGCGGAGTGGCAGAGGACTGCGCGACGGCCAAGTTTGTGTGCGGCGGCGGGGTGCTGGTGGCTGATCTGGCGGTCGGCTACCAGCTGGAGATGGACGTGGCCCACCCGACGGCGACGGCCGACATCGCCGTGTACCAAGTGATGGTGCAGGAGACCGACGCGCAGACGACCGTGCCGTCGTTCACCGACGCGACGCCGCTGGTGGCGGGCGGGACCTGCCCCGAGACCGTCGACCTGATTGCCGCGCCCGACATGTCCTGCTCGCAGTCGCAGAGCTCCAGCGCGAGCACGCCCCCGCCCGTCCCGCCGGGCGAGTGTGCAGACCAGTTCTTCCTGGCAAACGTCGGCGACGTCGAGTTCTTCTTCCTCGGGGCCGACGGGTTTCTGTACAACTTCCTGGCCATGAGCGACGGCACCGACCCCGCGGGCTGGACGACGTGGTTTGCGCCGACGACGTTCGGGGCCGCGGGCATGGATCCGACGCTCGGCTACGAGATGTCGGCGTCCTTTGAGGTCGTCGGCGAGTCGGGACTGCTCAACCACGAGATCCGGGCGCAGCTCATCCGCGTCAGCGACAAGGCGGCCACGGCGTGCACGTCCGACACCAACGACATCGTGCTCGGCACCGACCCTCTGGGGCACACCGGCACGGTGACGTGCTCGTACACGGCCGACGACGTCGCCTTCCCGTTCTACTTTGAAGTCCGCGTTGTCCGGAGATCGGATGACGTCGGCGAGGTCGACTTCCAAGTCAAGTTCGACACGATCGACATCACCACCGGCGGCACGGTGTACTCCTTGCTGCCGTGTTCGCTGCCTGGAGTGTGCCTGAACACGACGGGCTTCGGCATCCCCGTCACTCCCGCGAGCGTGCTCTCGCCCCTGGAGCCCACGCTCTCGCAGCTGCCCTTTCCGGCGGCGAACATGACGGCCTACCCGAAGAACGAGAGTGCCTGCAACGCCTACTTTTACGACGTCGACGCCACGCCGGACGAGTTCAACTTTGTCTACACCTCGACGGGCGCGGGCATCCTCTTTGGCGAAGACGTCACGCAAGCTATTTACCGCGGCAACGGGGACCTCCCCGGCTTTGGCAACGTCGACCGCGTGCCCAAGGTCGGGTTCGGCTTCTACCGGACGGACGGCAGCATGGCCGGCATCTTCAACCTCATCGACATTGACATCTTCATCGACCCGAACGACTGCACGGGGGCCCGCGCGGCCCTCGACGGGGCGCTCGTCTGCGGCCAGACGGCCAACAACCGCGGATTCTTCGACACGGCCAGCTACCCCGCCGGCTGCGACCAGACCTGCCCCGGGTGCGACTTCACCGTCATCGGGTGCGAGTTTGACGCCTTCGACACCACCAACAACCGCGACCTGCTTGTGGCCGGCACGCGCGTGGTCGTCAACGTGACCTACTCAGGCACTGCCGACATCCGCCTCGGCTTCATCGGCGTCTTTGCCGGCGCGTCGGAGTCGCCCGCCGGCCGCGTGCTCCAGCACACGTACGACCTCTTTGAAGACAACGGCATGGGCTGCCGCGGGTGCCCGATCGCGCTGGAGGAGTCCGCCCAGGACGTCTCGAACTCGTGCTCGCGCTCGCAGTCGCAGTCGAGCTCGAACTCGCGGTCGCAGTCGCAGTCGTGGTCGCAGTCACAGAGTCGGAGCATGTCCCCGTCGCGCAGCAGCTCTCAGTCGTGGTCGCAGTCGGGATCGAGGTCGCCGTCGGGATCGCGGTCGCAGTCCGAGTCGCGATCGCAGTCGGGGTCGCGGTCGTCGTCGCGATCGCGTAGCACGTCTCGGAGCTTTCTGCCTTGCGAGTCCGTCCTTGGACAGCCAGCGGTGGCGGCAAACAATATGATTGCTTATGACGAGACAGCGGGATGCGTCCAACGCATCGACTACAGCGGTGCGCCTGCCGACGCCGTCCTTCTTTCTGGGCCGTACATCGTCGGCAACGACTACGTGCTGTGGGGCCAAGACTTTCCGGCAGACACCTACCACGCGTTCGCTGTCGAGCTGCTCGGCGTCGATCCAGCGGCCGAGACAAACTCTTTAATGGTGTGGCAGGTGCGCACGCTGTGTACCGACGCCTTTGTCGTCGGTGGCGACTGTACGGTGGATGCGGCATCCGACTCGTCGGATTGTACCGATCTGTGCAGCCCCTGTCGGTTTGTGCGCTTTCATTGCAACATCACCACCATGCCGGACGAGGGAAACTATGTGGTCATCAGTGGCTTTGACAACGATGACGCCGACGACCTCGTTGTGACCGGCGTCCGTGTCCGCTCTGACGAATCCCAGATCCTCCCCGCCGACTACACGCCCATTGTGCCGCTGGCGAACACCACCATCGCGGGGTCGCAGTGTGCCCCGGCGATGCTGGACGAGACCCAGATCATGTGCAGCCAGTCGGAGTCGCGCAGCCAGTCGGAGTCGCACAGCCACAGCACGTCGCAGTCCGAGAGAAACCAGACGCTGTCGCAGTCGCGTAGCCGATCCGGGTCTCATAGTCAATCGAGGTCACGGTCTGAGCGAAACCAGACACTGTCCCAGTCGCGCAGCCAATCTCAGTCGCACAGCCAATCGCGGTCGCATAGCCAGTCGATGTCACAAAGCCAGTCGCGATCGGCGAGTCGGTCCCTGGTTCCGTGCATGTCACCTATTGGCCAGACTCCCGCGTCCTTGGCATCGTCGAATCCGTCTTACATCGAGCAGGCAAGCTCCGGTTGCGTCGACAACATCCGAGCCGTCCCGGACCACGATGAGCTTTTCATCATGGGCGAGTATGTTGGCCTGACACCCAGTTTCCACAGTATCTGGGGTATCGCATTTCCGAACACAATGACCCACTATGTCGGTGTGCGCATTCTCATTGATGCCCTTACGCCCCTCATGACGGTGGAGTGGGAGCTCGTGGCGTCGTGCGGCACCACTGTGGTCGACTCTGGGAGTTGTTTTCTTTTTTCTACCTCCAGTGCTTCGGGCGAATGTGACGACCTCGATGGTGTTATCACGGCCCGGTGGTTTGACTGTGAGATCGCCACGACTCCATCTCCCAGTGAGGGGCTCATTATCAGGGCCGAGGAGGTCGCTGCGCCCTTCCGTCCAATTCGCATCACCAATGTCACAGTCTTTCAGTCTGGCGACACTGCCAATGACCCTACGAGCTACCGATCTGTCGATCCCCTCGTCACTGTGGACACTAATGTTCCCTGTGCCGCGGCCTTGCTCAATTCCTTTGACGCGTGCTCTCATTCCCAGTCATCGTCTCAGTCCCAGTCATCGTCTCAGTCCCAGTCATCGTCTCAGTCCCAGTCGTCCAGCGCGTCGTCGTCGTCGTCTCCGGACTGCAAGCTGGACATCTACGAGTCCGAGACGTCGCCGGATATCTTCCTGCGCAACGCGTTCGACGTCTGCCCCGCCGAGTTCTTTCCAGGGTATCGCGCGCTCGCCCAGCGCGGCGCCTTGTCGACTATTTTCACCATCGAGGGGGGAGACCCCGCCATCTTCAACCTTGGCATCGACGCCGACGAGATCGAGCTCCACTGGAAGATCCTCTCGCGCTTCACCAACGCGTGGGACAGCGTCGGCTCCGTCCCGCGGCCGAACACGTACACGGTCACGATCTTGGAGGTCGGCCCTTCCAGCTGTCGCATCCAGACCATCGAGGAGAAGACGGTCAACGCCACGCTGGTCGACGTCTCGTCGGCCTGTACGGCATGCGAAGGAACCATTGGCCCCGACCAATGCGTGGAGACCGCGTACAGCATTGTCATGGATACCGACCCCAACACTCTCACTACCGGGATCACCGGGGGCGACACGTACTGGCTGGAGATCCGCGACACCCGGTACGACGCCTACTTTGACGAGCCCGCCAATGTGTTGTGGTACGACCTCGCCCTGAAGACCGACGAGGCACAGGCCACGCCTTCGAGTTACACCCGCGTCAACCGGTCTGTATTTGCGGACACGTCGTGCACCAAGTTCGAGTCGGTCCCGCTGGACGGCATGTTTTTGGTCGAGTGTTCCCAGTCGCCATCACAGTCGTCGTCCCACTCCATGTCGTCGTCGCCGTCGCAGTCGTCGTCCCACTCGATGTCCTCATCTCGCAGCTATAGCGAGAGCCAGTCGCGGTCGGGGTCGGCGTCGCAGAGCCAGACGGCGTCGCAGTCTCGCAGTGGTTCGCGGTCCCGCAGTGGTTCGCGCTCGCGCTCGAACAGCAGGTCGCAGTCGGCATCGGATCGGCTCCAGTCCCTGTCCCGGTCGTCGTCCCAAACGTCTTCCCAATCGACGTCGCAGTCGGCGTCCCAGTCGAGATCAAGCTCGACTTCGTTTTGTACGGGCGCCGCGGCCTCGTCGGAGTACCACCAGGTCGACGACGGCATCCTCGACCATGAGGCCTTTGCGGCCCCTGACGACTGCCCCTTCAACGGCACCATCCGCAACTCGGGCGGTGTCCAGCCCAACTCCATCGAGGTCACGCACCGCGTCGCCTTCCCTGGCGACGTCTTTGGCGTCGACGCGACCGCGGGTCTGACGACCAACAACAACTTCTACTTGCACCTGGCGAGCCCGACGGGCGCCATCAATCCGGCCGACCTCTCTGGGCGCATCACCGTGATCTACCCGACGTGCGACACGCCAGTCGTGGTGTCGACCATGTGCCTGGATGTCGGCGAGGGATTTGCAGAGTGTGGACCCGCCGACTGCTTGAACGCGACGTGCGCGACGCGCATTTTCCGCTGCTTCGAGGCGTTCGAGTTCGCGGGCTTTTTTGTCGGGCTTCCGGTCGGCACCGACATCATCGTCAACATCACCCACAGCAACGCGAGCGTGCCGCTCTATCTCAACGGGATCCAGTTCGAGGACGACTCGATCGCCGACGTCGCGTCTGGCATTACCTGCCCCTTCCAGCTCAACACCACCGTGCTCAACGAGGAGATGTGCTCCGAGAGCCAGAGCCAGTCGTGGAGCCAATCCGAGTCTTGGTCGCGCTCACACTCGCGGTCGCACACGGGATCGCGTTCGGGCAGCCGGTCGCACTCGTCGTCGGAGCGGCTCATAACTCTCTCTCAGTCGAGGTCGGAGTCGCATTCGCACAGCGAGAGCCAGTCCGTCAGCCGGAGCGAGAGTCTTCAACAGGTCACCCCCAGACCCTTCCAGCGCGGCTCGGACCTGGAGCGGGTCTGTCCCAACGGCGGGAACTGTCCGCTCCAGTACCGACTGACGCCCAAGCACGACGTCTTCCAGCCATGGGTCGGTGTGTCCTTCCCGCTAACCCAGGAGAGCTTTGGGCCGATGTTTGTGCCGCCGTTGACTATCTCGGTCACGTTCGACGCCATCCGTCGGTATTCTGCCGAGCACGTCGCCGCCTACGCCGAGGGAATGTCCCACCGCAACGCCGACATCCGCCCCCCGTTCCTCTTTGCCAGCGGCTACTGCGACGAATTCGAGGCCGTCGCGGGGTTTGATCCGACGCCCACCAATTTCACCCTGGCGTGTCCATCGCTCGTCGGCGGTTTTGACAAGGTCGGGTTTACCTGGGACCAGGACCTTGTTCTTTCTCTGACCGCGGCCGACTTGGCTCCCCTTGGCGACGGGTCGGCGCCGACGCTGGACATCATCTTCCCGCAGCTGTGGCCCGGCGACGAGATCTACATTGGCAATATCGAGTTCGACTTCCCGACGCTCGGCTCCGTCGCCATCGTCCCCAACAGCCCTCTTTGTGCCCCGCAAAACATCACCGGCGCCACGTGTGGTTGCTTCGACGGATGTGCCATCAACGGGTCCTCGTCGATGTTCTACTACTCGGCGGCCGGGACCCATGACGCGCCCGAGGGGGCCAAGCGCCGCATTGCGTTCGAGCGCGGCGTCCCCGCGGACTTTCGCTACTTCCTGCCGGCCGAAAACGACTTTCCGAAAAAAGTCGACGGTACACCTCCTGGCACCGACATCCATACTGTGGGAATCGACATCACTGCTGGGTTGACGACTGAATGTAGCATGACTGTCATGGCCAAGGACTGTTCGGGCAACATCCAAGTCTTCCTCAGTCCCGAGGATACGGCTACCGAGGTTGCCACCAACGCCACGGATGCGTCGGAGCCGCTGTGGAACGAGCTCGTGTGCAGTGTCATGGCTCCCAATGACGCCCCCGTCGCGGCACTGGTCACGGGCGTCTACCCCATCACAGAAGACGTGCTCGTCGAAGTCGCAGACATCTTTGTTGCCGGCGCCGCGCAGGTTCTGGCCACGGTGCGCATTGTCACGACACGTGCCCAGAAGGCGAATCTCACGTTCGCCAACAGTCCCTACGGATTCGAGATCACCCGGCCCGAGGGTGCGCCGATTGAGGGCATCTACGTCACGTGTAGCACGACCATCCCAAAGTACAACAACGGCGCGCTCGTCGATCACATTCCGTGGTTTGATTTCAAGAGTGGGGCATCGTATTGCCAGCTCAATGACACGAGCGCTCCCCTGGCTCCCGGAGGTTTCCTATCGGCCGTCGACATTGTGCCACCAGACGAGTCCATTGTCTTTGGCGAGAATAACACCGACATCTTCTTCTTTGGCACGCCCGAGTGTCCGCCCATCCCGCGCCTGTGTCCGAACGAGGGCTGGAAGATTGGCACCGACTATGCGCTGGTCCCGGACTACACCGGTCTGTCGTACAGCTTCCCCGCCGATGCGCTCGACTCGGGGCCCATCTCCACGCCACAGAGCGCGCGCATCGACTTCCGCCTCAACGGCCCGTCTTTCGCCGCCGCCTACGCCGAGGCCAACGCGACGGGCGGTGTCACCAACCTGAAAATCCGCTACTACGCCTCGCTCGACCTGGCCTTGTTGGCGATGAACACCGAGGCGTCGCTGATTGTCGAGGATGCTCTGTGTGACGAGTTCAACTGTACGGTGCCGACGGCGACGGTCATGGGCTCCCTGGCAGCGGCAACGCTGCTGGGCGAGGCGGACGATCTGGTGTCCAGCTTCCAGCGGCACGTCATCCTGGAGGCCGACTTCTCCGACTGTTTCGCGATGATGATCGACTATGGCGTGTCGATGGACGACCTCGCCGTGCTCTTCACCATCACATGGGATGACGTCTTCACGCCGGGCACCAACGACATGACCGACCGCCTCCGCGTGCACGGGGCCCAGCTGCTCATCAACGGAACCGGCGACGCTGATCTGGAGCCCGTCACCGTCACCTACCTGGCCGATCGCGAGTGCGAGCGCATGACCATCGTGGTGCCGTCGCCGTTCTGCAACCAGAGTGCGTCGATGTCACAGAGCGAGTCGCAGACGGAGCCCGTCACACCGTCGGCGATCCCCTCCCAGTCGGCGCGCACCGACGGGTCGCTCGACATGTGCCCGGACTGCTCACTCTTCATGGACGGCAACGGCGCCACCGCCTCGGAGCTCTACATGGAAGACATGATCGGGACGCCGTACTACGGGGTGCCTATCGACCACCTGGACATCTTCAAGGTCCGGATCGAGCTCGCTGACAAAATCTGGGACGAGTTCCCGCCGGACGCCTTCTCCGCCCCTACGGGTGGTGCCGGGCTAACTGTCGCCTTTGGTGCATACAAGACCAACACCACGTCCGGGACCATCGTCGGCGTCCTGGACACGATCGCTGAGGCCACTGCGGTGCGCAACGATGCCCGCGCCCTCTTCACACTAGATGCCTGTGCTCTCAACACCTGTGGCGTCATCGTCAACAACTCGGGCGTCGTCACGATGAACGACGAGATCACCGTGGACACGGTATCGGACATCATCTCCCTCTACGACATGGTTGGATTGGCTGCAAATTCGTCTGTGGGCCTGCTGCCAACCAACCTCTCGTTGACGATGCCGGTGCTGGATGTGCCACTGTGGGCGCTGCAACTCCAGGCATCAACGGCGAACGAGCCGAACTGCATGAACGAGACACTGGCTGCTCGCATGGTTGGCGAGACTGTCGGGTTGCAGCTTCAGTTCTATCTGCCGCATTCCTTGTTGCCACAGGGAGACGACGAGGTGACCACGCTCGCCATCGCCGGCGTCAACGTCTTTGGCTTTGTGGTCGACTTCACTCCTGCCCCCGTCTTCGCAGTTGGTGGGTCGACGTTCTTGCCCCGCGGGACTTGCGAGCCAGAGTACCCGCCGCCATGCCCCTGTCCGAGGTGCGAGGAGGGCGTCGGCTGCTTCAACGGCCTGGTCGAAGCGACTGCGCCGGGTTTTGCTGGCGCCTTCGGGTACACCTGCCCCGGCGTCAGCCATGTCTACAGCGTGCACGATGCGGGGAATGCCTCTGTCTTTAGCATGCCCGAAGACGCGAGCCCGCCTGGACTGGAGGGCGTCCGCGGCGACACCGTGGCCGAGGTCGTCCGCGCGCTGCGCAAACTGGAGCGCGATACCCAGTGCAACACGCGTTTCGCGGGCAAGCTGCGCTACTTTGACGTCGACGACATGCTTCCCGGCATCGCGCAGGCGTCGCATTCGCTGGCGCGCACACCTCCGAGCTTCCCGGGTGGTCTGTTTGATTCCAACACGTTCATCCGCGAGTCGCACTACACGTCGTTCGACCGCGCGGCCGTGTACGAGGCGGCTCACCAGCAGTTTTTTATTGTTTCGGGGCAGGGCGGCACGTCGACACACGACTTGAATGACTTTCTGACCTCGTCTGGGCTGGCCAAGGGCAACATTGGCGCCTACGCCATCAACGGCACAGTCAACACGACGGTCGTCGAGTTCCTCCAGCCGACGGTGTACTACGTCAACTCCAACACGACGACGTACACTCCGACAGACCCCGACTCGACGCCGGAGATCATGGGCGCGTGCGGCGTCGCCCTCCAGTTTGTGTCGGTCAACTATGCGACGGACGTGCTGTCCGTCGCCGGCTCCACGGCCCTCTTCTCTGAGCGCACGCGCGTGCCGCCGACCACGGGAGCCCTGCCGCCGCCGTACCCTGCCGCGGGGTTTCTGGGCCGCACCTTCTACTTTGACGAGGATTCGTTCGGGGGCGGTTTTGCAGTCCTCGTCGGGCTTGACGAGCCGCCGCTGACGACTCCTGGCGAGGCATTCATCGACCCGGGGACCGGCTTCATCCAGACGACGGCGGCCGACACGACGCTTTACAGCGGGCTGGAGGGCAAGTTCGGCCACAACGGGATGCACATGCACGGTCTCGTGTACGAGCAGATCGCCACGATAGAGTCTTTTCCGGTGTCCGAGTTCGACGTCATCTTCCGCGACGGCCAGATGGCGTACGAGTTCACCGAGTGCAACGCGCCGCTGGAGCAGGCGTCGGCGTCACAGTCGTCGTCGCCGTCGGCAGGCTCTACGGGGTCGCGGAGCCGGTCGCGCAGCGTGTCTGCCAGCCCCTCCGGCAGTTTTTCGCGCAGCCGGTCGCAGAGCCAGACGCTGAGTGCGTCCCAGAGCGCGTCCCGGAGCGCGTCCCGGAGTCGCTCGCGGAGCCGGTCGCGCAGCGTGTCTGCCAGCCCCTCCGACAGTTTTTCGCACAGCCGGTCGCAGAGCCAGACGCTGAGCGCGTCCCGGAGCCGGTCCCACACCCGGTCATCCAGCCGGTCGTCCAGCCCCTCCAGCAGTGGGTCTCGGAGCCATTCCCAGAGCCGGTCGCGGTCGAGGAGCGCGTCGTCCTCGGGCTGTGCAGCGACCACGCCCTTCTCCCAGCAGCCCACCAACGTCAACATGTCCCTCGCCGCCGTGCCCGCCGCCGATCCGACGTGCATGTTCGGCGGCTTCGTGGCCAACGCCGTGGACATGCCCGAACCGTACGGCGTGACGATCCCCGTCGTCGAGGACGGCATGCTCCTCGGGGCCAACCTGACGGGCGACGCCGGCGTGGTCTTCCACATCTACCTGTCGTCGCCCGCCGCCGCGGTCTTCCCCATCGACGAACTCGTCGTCGCCAAATCCGCGCCCGCCGCCTGTCCCGATAGCATGGCAACTGTGGTGTGCAACGGCACGGACACCGTCGGCCCGCTCAACTGCACGGATTTTTGCGTGTTTGACACCTGCGCCGAGCGCCGCTACACGTGCGACTTTGGCCCGGGGTCGGCGGGGCTGCTCGTCGTGGGCTCCAAGATCCTCATCGAGCTCCAGCCGCTCGTCATCTCGGGGGAGCCGGACATCATTGCGCCCGTCATTTTTGTGGGGCTGGAGGGCACCACGACCATCAACGGCACATGCCCCGTCCCGCTGCCCGTGATGGCCGTCGGCGTCGGCTCGTGCAGCCAGTCCCAGTCCCGGTCCCGGTCATCCAGTGCGTCGCAGTCAGAGTCATCGAGTTTGTCGCCGTCCCGGAGCCAGAGCGCGTCCGCGTCTCGGTCCAGCTCGCGTAGTGCGTCGTCGTCGCGGTCCCAGAGTTCTTCTATCTCTATGAGTGCCAGTCCGTCCCGGTCCCGGTCCCGGTCCGACAGCCAGTCCCGCTCGGCGTCGCCCAGCCAGAGCTTGTCCCAGTCGTCGTCCCCCAGCCGCTCGTCCTCAGCTTCGGTAAGCCATTCGCTCTCTTCTTCTCATTCGCTCTCTTCTTCTCGTTCTCGCTCGTCCTCCCGTTCTCGCTCGTCCTCCCGTTCTCGTTCGTCTTCCCGTTCTCGCTCGTCTTCTCGCTCGCCTTCCGCCTCCGCTTCCCAGTCTCCGAGCCGATCTCGGTCGCGCAGCCGTAGCATCTCTGCTTCTCCTTCGCATAGTCGCAGCAGATCCACATCGCAGTCTGCCAGCCCGTCCGACTCGATGTCGCGCAGTCGTAGCAGCTCTGCCTCTCGCTCTCGCAGCCAGTCGCCATCGCACAGTCACAGTAGATCCGCGTCGCAGTCTGCCAGCCCGTCTCGGTCGCACAGCCGCAGCAGCTCCGCCTCGCTCTCGCATAGTCGTAGCGAATCCGCATCACGGTCTGCCAGCCCGTCCGACTCGCGGTCCGCCAGCCCGTCTCGGTCGCACAGCCGGTCTCGGTCACAGTCTCGCAGTACCAGCCATTCGCCGAGTGCGAGCGTCTCTCGGTCCCCCTCCGCGTGCGTCGGTACGTCCCCGTACATGCAAGTCGACCCCATGCCCGCCGATGTGGACGTCTGGGCCTCGCCCGTCCCTGTGTCGTGCCCTTACGATGGCTACCTCTCCAACATGGAGAGCATGACGACCGACTACCAAGTCCTGGTGACCATCACCGACCCCGGCATCTTCCTTGGCATCAACTACACCGGCGCGGCCACGTTCGACTTTCATCTTGCGGCAGCGTCGGCCTTCTTGCCAACCGTCATCCCCGGATTTGCCGTGTTCTACGTCCAGTTCCTCCCCGAGCAGTGCCCCGGCAGCTTCGAGCCGTCGGTGGCCTGCACGGCGACGACCAACGTCACCGACGACGGCTGCACGCCAGACTGTATGATTATGGACTGCATGGAGCGGCTCTTCTACTGTGACCTAGGCGCGCCCGCCATCGACCTGCTCGTCCCGGGCGCCAAGATTGTGATCACCGTCGACATGATTGACGAGTTCGCGCCCGTACGCCTGCTCGGCATCGTCGACGGGCCGGCAGTGGTGTCGGGCGGATGCGAAGTCCAGCTTGGCGGCATGGCCGTTTCGAATGTCTCGTGCTCGGACAGCCGCTCGCATTCACAGAGCCGGAGTGCGTCGCGCTCGGGGTCACAAAGTGCATCCCAGAGTGCCAGCCGGAGCCAGAGCCCGTCGCGATCGCAGAGCCGGAGTTTGACGATGTCTGAAAGCTTGTCGGCTTCACAGAGTGCGTCCCGGTCCCGTAGCGCATCCGCCAGCCGCAGCCGGTCGCCCAGCTCTTCTCGGAGCGCGAGTCCGTCGCGGAGCCGGTCGCGGTCGCGGTCGCGATCGCAGTCAGATTCGCATTCGCCCAGCCCAAGCGCGTCCATGTCCACGAGCCGGTCGCATTCTGCGTCGGCTTCTCGTTCGCGGTCCCAGTCCCCCAGCTCCTCGCGCAGCATGAGCCCGTCTCAGAGTCGCAGTCGCTCGGCGTCACAGTCGGCGTCCCGGTCGATGTCGCCCAGCCAGAGCCGGTCACGGTCGCGCTCACGGTCTCGATCGGAGTCGCGGTCGCAGAGCACGAGCCCGTCGCCAAGCCAGAGCCGATCGCGGTCGAGGTCTCGGTCGATGTCGCCTAGCCAGAGCCAGAGCCGGAGCCGGAGCCGGTCGCGCAGTCCCAGTGCATCCTCGTCCTTTAGCCAGTCGATGTCGCCCAGTCGGTCCCGGTCGCGCTCGAAGTCGCTCTCCGACAGCCGCTCGCAGTCGGCCTCGCCCAGCCGCAGCCGGTCGCGATCGGCGTCGGCGTCCGTGTCTCCGAGTCGCAGCCGCTCGCGCTCACACTCGCGGTCCCAGTCGGCGTCGCCCTCGGTGTCGCACAGCCGCAGCCGCTCGCACTCTTGGTCTCGCTCGCAGTCGTACAGCAGATCGCGGAGCCAGAGTCCCAGCGCCTCACAGTCGCGATCGCGCTCGCCGTCAGAGGTCGAGTCGCAGTCGAGGTCACAGTCGCGGTCGGCAAGCCCTAGTGCCATCGAGTCCATGTCCCAGTCGCGGTCCCAGTCTGTGTCGTCGAGCCCGAGTCGGAGCAGGAGCGGATCACAGTCCCGGTCGATGTCTCGGAGCCCCATCCAGAGCCGGTCTCGGTCTCGTTCGAGGTCAGCCTCTGCGTCGCGCAGCCGGTCGACCTCCGCATCGCCCAGCCAGAGCCGGTCTGCCTCCATGTCGCCTTCACAGTCGCGCTCCAGGTCGCGCTCATACTCGGTGTCACGCAGCGCGTCGCGCAGTCGGAGCCGGTCTGCCAGCCGATCAGAGTCGCAGAGTATGTCGCCGTCCGAGTCTCGGTCCGTGTCTGCATCGGCCAGCCGCTCGCGGTCGCAGAGTGTGTCGCATTCGCCGTCATACAGCAGCAGCATGTCGGCGTCCCGATCGCGCTCCATGTCGGGATCACCAAGCGGATCGCGGTCGGCATCGCGGTCGGCATCACAATCGGCCTCGCCGTCGCAATCCGGGAGCCGCAGCGCATCGCCGTCCCAGTCGCGCTCTGTCTCGGCGTCTCTGAGCCAGTCACCAAGCGCGTCGCGTAGCCCTAGCCGGTCGGCATCGCGATCCTTTTCACAGTCTCGCAGTCGCAGCGTATCGCGGTCGTTGTCGCATTCGCCGTCGCCGTCGGCTAGTCACAGTCGCAGTCACAGTCGCAGCGTGTCGCGGTCGCAATCCCAGAGCCAGTCTGCCTCGCCCAGTCAGTCATCCTCTAGGAGTCGGTCGGTGTCTCGCAGCTCTAGTGAAAGTCCGTCGCACTCACAGTCCCACTCCGACAGCCGGTCGGCATCACCGAGCCACTCGCGGTCCAACAGCGAGTCGTGGTCGTCGTCGTCCAGCGCAAGCCCCTCGGCGAGCTTCTCCCAGTCCTTCTCCGAGTCGATGTCGCGCAGCGCCTCGCCCGAGATGGCCTGTGAGCCCGACGAGTTCCTCGAGCTGGGCCTGCGTCCGTGCAACCACAGCGTCCCCGCCGGGCTCATGATCATCCCCTGGGCCATCCAGACGTCGCCGCCCAAGCGCGGTTCGGTCCTCTTCCCCGGGACACCGCCGGTCATTGTCATGGAGCACCAGTTTTCTGCCCCTGAAGCCGCGCTCGCCGTCGAGGAAATCACCATCTACCTCACCCACAACATCAGCGACGTGCCGAACGCGATGGAGCTGCTGCCGCTGCTTGACATGCAAAAGACCATGCGCTTCTGGGACGAGTGTGACCTCATTGCCGAGGTCGCGGCGACCGACGAGTTCACCATCTTCCCTACATACCACGACGACTTTATGATGATCACCACCAGCATCGTCTTCAACGTCTCAGACTACACTGCGGCGCTCACCGACACCGCGCGCTTCGAGTGGTTTGTCGTGTCCAACGCCACCGCGGGCGTTCCTTTCTTCGTGTCGATGTGGTCGATGCAGGGCGCCGGCGGTGCCGTCGTCAACTTTACCACGCCCTTCTGCGACGGCACGCTCTTGCCGACAGAGTGCGCCAACTGCCAGTCGGCGTCGGCGTCGCAGTCCCAGTCCTATTCCTATTCTCCCTCGGCTTCTATGTCTTCTTCGCGCTCGCTAACACAGTCGGCATCACAAACGACATCTCGGTCGAATTCACAGTCCACGTCTATCGTCCCAAGTTACTCGGTAAGCCCCGTTTTCTCTTTTATGTTTTTTTTTTCTATCTATCCTCCCTCTCCCCTTCCTCTATCTATTCCTATCTATTCCTATCTATTCCTATCTATTCTTGTGCTATTTTTAGACAGCCGTATTCCGTGATCTGCCGGTGGCGCTGAAAGGTATCTTTCAGTACACGCCGTTGTAGTGCATGGCCGCTTGTACCACTATCCTATCCCGTTTTTTGCGAGTTTTTTTTGTTTTTTCTATTCGTTCCTATTTGTTCCTATTTGTTCCTATCCGTTCCTATTTGGTTCGATTTGCCTCTCTCTCTATTTGCCAAAAATGCGCCCTTTTGCCACTCCGGCGACGCCCCCGATGGCCCCGACGGCCCCGATGGCCCGGCGGGTCTTCCTCCTCCTCCTCCTCTCGGTATGCGGCGCAGCGACGGCGTCGCCGAGTCCCAGCCCGAGTGACATGCCCAGCAACATGGACTATGACTATGGCTTTGACCCGATGGAGGATTGGGAGATCGACTACGTCATGAACGCGACGTGCCCCGATAACATCAGCGAGGACTGGTGGTTTGACTGCTTTGGCATCATGATGGGCGACACGGCGAACTGCGGCGGCGCCGCGGCCAACATGACTACGGTCGGCAAGGCCAACGCCGACCGCGAGTATTGCGACGCCGCCACACCGTGGTGCCTGCCCCACTTGGCCATCAGCGGCGCCAACATGTCGACGCACATCCTCAAGGAGGACATGCTCTTCGGTGTGCCCACCGAGTTCGGCAACGCCACCATCTCCTTCGACATGATTGTGTCGACCCAGATGAACGTCACCCTCGCGCCCTTCCTGCGCATCTACGAGGACTGCAACGGCACGACGACGTCCACGACGTACATGCCCACGGTCGCCACCTACGACAGCCGCCCGTCCATGTGCGGCGAGATGATGGGCATGTCGCGGTACTACACGTTTGAGTGGTCGGATATCTCCACCATGAACTTCACGGCCGGCCAGACCCTCGCGCTCGAGTGGATGGGCGGCACGTCGATGGGCATGAACATCCTGCGGCTCTACAAGCTCGGGCTCACTGTCGACAAGCCGTACCGCTGGCGCAAGAGCCTCATCGCGCCCGTGTGCACCGGCCAGCTCGAGCACGCCTCCTGCGCGGCGCTCACCGGCATGAGCATGCCCATGGCCCGCCGCGCCGATCCGCCTGCGGTCCGCGCACCTCGCGCGTCCCTGTCGGAGCGCCTGCTCCGGCGGCGGCGCGAGGCTCCCGGGCTGGTGTGCACCGGCGGCGGCCCGACGTCGTATCTGGCGCTTGTCGTGCAGACGTCCAACACCGTCCAGGACAACGAGGCCGACTACATCGCCGCCATCAACGCGTTCGTGGACGAGCTGGACGAGCTGCCCGTCGGGATTGCCATCATCGACTTTGACGGGCCGTCGTCGTACTGGGACGGCATGGGCGCGACGATGATGAACTCTCGCTGGATCACGCCCGTCGGCGGCTCGGCGGGCGTCTACCGGATGATGGACAACCCCGCCGACGTCCTCCAGATCCGCGCGGACATCCTGGAGCTCACATTTGGCGGGGGGTCGAACTGGGAGGCCGGCTTCGCGCGCGCGCGCACTCTGGAGCCCGTGCCGAACAACACCGTCTTTATGACCGACGGCAACCCGACGGCTTGCAACGGCTACTGCTACAGCTCCAACTCCAAGAACTCGGACTTTTACGCTGCCGAGGCCAGTGCGGAGGCGGCGATGCTCAAGAACTCTGGCTCGCGCATCATCCCGCTGCTTGTCGGCGACGAGCTCGACGCGACCTTCCTGACCAACACGATCTCCAGCGACGGCCGTCGCTCCAAGATCCGCTACTGCTCAAACCCGCCGTCGAACTTTCCCAATGCGCCCGTGATCGGCTCGCCCGTCTCGGGCAATCTCCCGCTGCTCCAGGGCACCGACTACTTTTACGCGGCCAGCTACGCGGACGTGGTCGACATCGTGCAGGGCAACCTCACCGTCGAGGTGTGCTCCGAGCCCCAGACGGAGCAGACGCCGAGTATCTCACAATCGCCGTCCCAGTCGTCGTCCACGTCGTCGTCCCAATCGTCATCAGTGTCGCAATCGGTGTCCCATAGTTCATCCGCAGACATGTTTGTGGCAGAGGTCGACGGCAGCATCGTGTTCGGCACCGGGCCGGGCGGCGCGCCGTGCCAGGTCGACCAGAACGATTTCTGGTACGACGCCTTCGCCGGCGAGGAGGGCTCGGCCTTTGTGTGCGGCGGCGCGCCGACCAATGACACAGCCGTCGGCGAGCTGGTGCGGAACCTCGCGTTCTGCCCGAGCACGAGCGACGACTGCCTGCCACACGTGGTCTTCTCCGGAGTCAATCCGACGACGCACAAGATCAGCGGCGGCGAGTTTTTCGGCATGCCGACAGATTTTGGGACCGCGACGGCTGACATGCACATCCTCTTCAACACCGACGCCGTCGTCGCGCCCGTGCCGCGCCTCGTCATGCATTCCGACTGCAACGGCACGACGACGGTGACGACGATTGCCCACACGGCATCGTCGACGCCGGACTGGCCCCTCAGCTGTGGCGAGATCGAGCTCACCACCTCGTACTACCAGTACGACTGGGTGGGCGTGTCCACCGCGTCGTTCGCTGATGGGCGCACGATCGCGCTGGAATGGGACGTGGGGCTGCCCACCGATGCCACTGTGCGCGTCTTCGAGTGGGAAGTCGCCGTCAGCCGGCCCAGCAAGCGCCGGACATGGCTGAACACGCCTGCATGCGACGCGCCCCTCCAGGACACCTACTGCCCCGCGGCGCCCCCTGCGCGTCGCGCCGACAAGCCTGTCGCTAGCGCGCCCCGCCAGAGACGCCGCGAGGGCCCGTCGGAGATGTGCATGGCGACAAACCAGACGTCTTACCTGCTCATCATCGTGGACTCGTCGGGCTCGACAAGCAGCTTCATCGACGATTACATCGACGCCGTCAAGGAGTTTGTGGAGCTGCTCGACGGCACCGCGGCGAAGATTGCCGTCCTCGAATTCGACGGCCCGAGCACGGGGTTCTTCACCAGCCCCGGCAGCACTGCGGGAGACACCCGCTGGATCACGCCGTTTGAGGGGGGCAGCGGCGTGTACGCGGACATGAACGATCCCGCGGACGTCGTCCAGCTGCTGAGCGACATCGACGAGATTGAGTCTGGCGGGTACACCAACTGGGAGGCCGCCTTCGCCCGCGCCAACACGCTGTCGCCGGTGCCCAACAACACCATCTTCATCACCGACGGCACCCCGACGGTGTCGAACGCGTACTGCTCCAGCACGGACGTGCGCAACACCGACTTTTACGCTTCGAGGGCCGGCGACGACGCCCAGCTGCTCATGGACGCGGGCTCGCGCATCATCCCGATCTTGTTTGGCTCGGGCGTGAGCACGGTGTATGCAACGACCCTGGTGCAGAGCGACGGCCTGAACGCGGGAACGGGGTTTATCTGCTCGACCGCGCCGCCAACGTCATTTACATCGACGTCCATCATCGCGTCGAACGTCTCCGGCGTCGCCCCGCTTGTCGACGGGCTGGACTACTACACCGTTGCCAACGCTACGGAACTGGCAGGGCTCATCCAAGACGAGCTCGAGGGGGAAATCTGTACCCCTGTCACGCAGTCGATCTCTAGCTCCCAGTCGCGATCGGAGAGTCGGAGCGCATCCCGGTCTCGCTCTTCTAGCGCCAGCCCCAGTCAGTCGCGTTCCTCTAGCGCCAGCCCCAGCCAGTCTCGCTCCTCTAGCGCCAGCACCAGCGCCAGCCGGTCGCGATCAGAGAGTCGGAGCACATCCCAGTCTCGCTCTTCTAGCGCCAGCCCCAGTCAGTCGCGTTCCTCTAGCGCCAGCCCTAGC
>Ga0070726_10001662_pt1 | contig 21750 bp, 21 predicted proteins | sample tdAd471_FD_67275 | JGI IMG/M metagenome (GOLD analysis project Ga0070726, IMG submission 67275) | Marine sediment microbial communities from the Atlantic coast under amendment with organic carbon and nitrate - tdAd47.1 | ecosystem: Environmental > Aquatic > Marine > Coastal > Sediment | place... | reverse complement strand
GATGCCGATCGCCGGTTCTTCCGTGCCGACGTCAATCGCAAGACCCGGCAAGAGATCATTGAGGCCTATTGTGCCTATATCGAACTGGAGACCGCCGCCGGTGGCCATTTGATTTCGATGACGCGGCATATTCTCGGTCTTTTCAACGGCTTGCGTGGCGCGCGCGCCTGGCGGCGTTATCTCTCGGAGAATGCGCCCGGCTTCGACGGATCGCCGGCCGAGGCTGCAGCACTGGTCTGCGAGGCGGCGCGGTTCGTCGAGGATGACCGGCGCGTCGCGGCCTAGACGTAGCCGCCGACCAACCAGGTCTCGGAGCCGCCAAGCCCCAACTTGAAGCGCTCCACGCCCGGTGCCTCGGCACTGATGCCGCCCAGGTCGAACCATTCGTAACCATCCGCCTTGAGCAGCTCGATCGCCCGCCAGAGCAGCAGGTGCGTGGCACGCAGATCGCGGCCCGCGTCGCCGGTCCAGCCGACGAGGTAGGTTGCGGCCTTGCCATGATGGGCCAACAGAATGCCGGCGACGGGGTTTCCGTCATGTTCCGCGATCAGCAAACGCAGCCCCGACGTGTCGTTGCCGTGGCGGTGGAGCGCTTCGATCAGGCCGCCGGACGGCCCGCGATATCCGCCGAGTTCCATATGTTCCGTATGCTGGTCTGTCAGCCATGCGAGACGAGCGCCCGCCCGGTCGTCGATGACTGTCAGCCCGTTTCGTTCGCCCTGGACGAGCGCGTTGCGCCAATTCTGTTTCTGTTCGGCGCGCAACGTATCGAGTGGCTTCGACAGATCGAGCCAGATCGTGCGATATCCGTCTACGACCCGCTTGAAGCCCGCCGTCAGCATCTGCACGCGATGCTCGGGTGTGTCCTCGAGCTCGGGATGAAAGGTGACGGGGCGGCCGCGGCGCAAACGGAAGCGTTTGCGCAGCAACTCGAAGGCGAGTTTCTGCATCTGCGCCGGGATCTCGTCATACACCCAGAGCGGGCCACGATAGATGGTTTGGCTCCCCGGCGTGCCGAGGATGGGTTTGCCGTGGGCGACGACCAGTCCGATCGGCTGCTTGTTGAAACGAATTACGCCCAACGCCGCCTTGTCGCCCAGCACGTCATTCAGGGCCAGCGCATAGGTCGAGGTCTGGGTCAGGCTGGGGCGTTTGCACGCTGCCAGCATCGTGTCCCACTGCGCGCGTCCATGGCGGTTCCAGGAAATCCGAAACGGGTTGAGATCGGGCCCGGTCGACATGGGCGTTCAGGCCGTATCCGCCAGCGCGGCGCGAAGATCGCCGCCATGGGTGTCGAGCACCGCCTGGGCGTCGGCCAGGGTAAGACCCCGGGCGATCAGCACCGCGGGTTTCACGGCATTCTCACTCGTCGCCAATGCCTGGCGGGCGATGGTTTCGTCGACACCTGCGGCCTCCATGACGATCCGTGCGGCCCGGTCGCGCAGCTTGGCGCTGGATGCGATCACATCCACCATCATGCCGCGATAGACCCGGCCCAGGCGGATCATGACCAGGGTGGAAAACAGATTGAGCGTAATCTTCTGGGCGGTGCCGGCAGTCATGCGGGTCGAACCACCGATCGGTTCGGGGCCGGAATCGAGCAGGATTGGAAATTCCGCGGCCTCCAGCAACGGCGCCCCGGCGTTGTTGGCGATTCCGATCGTCACCGCACCGGCCGCACGCGCGGCCTGACAGGCGGCAAGCGCATACGGCGTGATGCCGCTGGCCGATAAGGTCACACAGACATCCGCAGTCCCTATGTTGATGGCTGTGGCATCCCGGTGTGCCTGGTCGGAATTATCCTCTGCACCCTCGGCGGTCTGGGTGAGGGCGCCGGGCCCGCCGGCGATCAGATAGGCGAGCCGCGCGTGGGGCCAGCCGAAGGTGGGGACGAGTTCGACGCCATCCTGGACCCCCAGGCGGATCGAGGTGCCGGCGCCGCCGTAGACGAGGCGGCCGGCCGGGTTTTCGCGCAATCGAGTGGCCGCACTCCGTGCGGCACTGGTCAGTTGCGGGACCGCCTGGCGGACCGCGTCCAGCCCATGGGACTGAGAATCGAGGATCGCGGCGGCGATGTCCTCGTCGCTGCGGGTTTCTAGGTCGCGAAATGCTTCTGCGAATTCTTCGGTTTTACGCATGTGCCGCTTTGCCTGAGATCACGAATCCTCCATAGCATATGGAATCGCGCCGCCCATTTCCCAAACATGAGACCGCCTGGCCTCGTGTAGGATGTCGGTGCGAAAGGGAGCGGCTGCGTCTGGCGATGAACGAACGTTTGTATTGTTGCGTTGACGGCGGTGCCAGCAACACGCGCGTCGCCCTCTATGACGATGCGGGCCATCGGCTCGGCCTGACTGTAACAGGGCCGACGAGCCTGACCGTGCGCGGCACCGAGGCCTGGGGCGAAATCCTGGGGGCGCTGGAGCAGCTCGCGCGTGCGGTCGCGCTCGACGATGCATATCTGCCTCATATTCATTTCGGCATCGGACTGGCCGGTGCCAACAACAACGCCCAGCGGCAAAAGTTCATGGCTGCGGCGCCGGAAGCGGGGGCCCTGCGGGTCTCGACGGATGCCTATATCGCCGCGCTCGGCGCCCATGGCGGCGCGCCCGGTGCCGTGATTATCGTCGGAACCGGCAGCGTGGGTTACCGGATTGAGGCTGCCGGTCGGTGCCGTCTTGTCGGCGGCTGGGGGTTCCCGATCGGTGATGAAGGCAGCGGGGCCTGGATCGGACGACGGGCCGTTGCCCAGGTCGCGCAGATCGTCGACACCCGGTTTCGCAAGCGGGTGACCGAGATGCATCGCGCCGTGATGGCGCAGACCGGCCAGTCGCGCGATGCGCTTCTGGATTGGTTGTTGTCGGCGCCGCCGGCACAATTTGCGGAACTGGCGCCGCTGGTCGTCGAACATGCAGGATGGGGAGATACGGCTGCGCTTGAAATTGTCAGCGAGGCCGGTCGAGAGATCGACACGTTGGCGGAGGCCCTGGATTCGGCGCGCAAGATTCCACTGGCGCTGGTCGGCGGGTTGGCGGAACCTTTGGACGCCTTCCTGCCGGATCGGCTGCGAACCTGGGTCCGCGCGCCGCAGGAAGACCCCGTCAGCGGCGCATTGATGCTGGCGCAGGGGCGGGCACCGGACGAAACAATCATGTGGCAAAACCGATGAGTGAAGCACAACGCGCCGGACATATTTTGACACCCGACGGATGGGTCGATGGCCTGATTGCGTTCGACACCCATGTTGAAACCATCGAGGTGAATGAGGTTCCAACGGACGCGCCGTTCATCATTCCGGGTTTCGTCGATTTGCATGTGCCCGGCGGCGGCGGTGCTGATGTGATGCAGGGTGAAGAGGCCGTGCGGACTGCCGCGCGGCTGCATGCCCGGTACGGCACCACGTCGTTCTTGCCGGCAACCATCACGGCGCCCGAGGACGAATTGGTCGTCGCCCTGGCTGGCATCGGCAAGGTTCAGTCAGCGCGCGAACCGGGCGAAGCACGGGTTCTGGGTGCCCATATGGAGGGCCCCTATATCAATGCAGCGCGGCTCGGCGCGCAGCCGCCCTTTGCCCGTGATCCCGATCCCGCCTTTGTGGATGTGGTGGCGGGCGAGGGTGTTGTGAAACTCGTGACGCTCGCACCTGAGGTTGCCGGGGGGCTGGCAATGATTCGGCAGCTGGCCACTGCGGGGATCGTCGTCCAGATCGGCCATTCCGATGCGGACTACGACATGGCCTGTGCGGCGCTGGACGCCGGAGCGAGAGGTTTCACCCACCTGTTCAATGCCATGTCGCCGCTGCATCATCGCGCGCCTGGTGTCGTTGGTGCGGCGCTGGCGCATGGCGAGTATGCAGCGCTTATCCCCGACGGGTTTCATGTCGCGCCCGGGGCCATGAAGGCCGCCATGCGGTCAATCCCAAAGCTGTTCATTGTCACCGATGCGACGGCGGCTGCCGGCATGCCCGATGGTGACTATCCGTTGGGCACCCACACCGTGACCAAGCAGGATGGCGGCGTCTTTCTCGACGATGGTACGCTTGCCGGAAGCGCCCTGACGATGGACCGGGCGTTGGCAAGTTTAATGGATCTGGGGCTGCCGCTGGACGAGGCGAGCCGCCGCATGTCGACCTATCCCGCCGATTTCATCGGGCGCATGGATCGCGGTCGTATTCAGCCGGGCGCCTGGGCTGATTTCGTGGTGCTGGACGCCGCGCACAGGCTGATCGAAGTCGTCGTCGAAGGTGATCCGATCCCGGGTTCATAAGGCTATCGCCAGCCCCGCAGGATGGCATCGGCGGACTTGCCGGCTTCGAGCTGCGTTCGTAGATCGGATCGGCCGAACAGCACGTCTATCGCCTTGTCGGATTTCGAACCGCCGGCCGGAAGCCAGGCGAAGTCGGCATAATTTTCCATGAGCCAGGCAAGCAGATGTACGCCGAATGCAAACGGTTCGTGATGCGGTGCCCGCTTGGGCCATACCGTGATCCCCGGAACGGGCTGTCCGACGGCGGGCGGGCGGGTGAAGAATACCTCGCCCGCGGCGGCGCCGAAGCCAGTCGTCCAATCATTGACCGCGCGGGCGAGGGCGTCCGCGTCGAGCCCGGGTGCAGCGGCCGCGCGGAATGAGACGGAGGTGCCGCGCCCCTCGCTCACATTTGTGGCTTCGAGCAGCACCAATCCAGCATACGCCGCCACTGCGTCGGGATGGGAAAGAGCCGGTGACGGCGGTATCCAGCCCAGCGGCGGTTGCAAGGACACATCGGCGGGATACACGGCGAAAGGTGCCTGGGTGATCATCGGCGCGACTGCGAGGGCGATGAGTTCACCGATCGTGCGGCCGTGTACGAAGGGGACATCGAAATAGGCGAGCAGGGACTTGTGCTCGGGTTCGGGGCGGGGGCCCTCGGTCATGGGGCCGAGGGGATTGGCGCGGTCGCAGACGATGACTTCGATATGGCGCTCAAGCGCCGCGTTGGCAAACCGGGCCGCCGTTGCTGCATAGGTGTAGCAACGCACGCCCACGTCGCGCAGATCGATAATCAGCGCGTCCAGCCCCTCCAGCACGGCGCCCGCGTTGTTTTCTGCACCCTCATAGAGGCTGTGAACGCGCAGTCCCGTGAGCGGGTCTTCGCTGTTGGACACGGCTTCCCCGGCGCCGGCCGACAGGCGCATACCGTGTTCCGGCGTGAACAGACGCAGGATGCTTCCGCCATGTGTGGCCAGACTTTGTTGGATCGCCAGTGTCGCCGGAACCTGATCGACGGTGGTGCAGGCATGATTTGTCAGGAGGCCGACCTGTCGGGTCGCCAGCCGGCGGATCATCAATGCATCGGAAACCAGGCGGTCGAGACCTGACAACGCGCGTTTTCTGTTTTCGGCGCGGCTGTCTGTCCCGGTCATATACGTAGACTAGCGGCGTGACATGCCGGGGACAATCAACGGCCGCATCGCGTCAGGCCAGCCGGTTGAGGATTGCGCCGCCGCGATTCGCCGTTTCGTCTTCCCGGGCCTTTTCGGCGGGCAGTCGCCGAAGGACGTCACCGGTCTCCGGGTCGAGGATCTCGATGATAACGTCTCGTTCGAACGGGTCGTAGTTGAGGCGTGCCTGAAACTTCCGACGGATGGGCTCGGGCGCTATGAATGGTTCCGGCACGCGCGATTTCTCGGCGGGCTCGGCGCGTGAACTCGTGACTTCCTCTCGGCGGGGCGCGCGCGCATTGAATCGCGTCTCGCCCATGCCTGAAATCTGCTCGGCCGCGTCCATTATCCGCGCTTTGGAATCATCTGACGTCCTCACCTTAAACTCGGCATGGCTTTCGCCACAGCCGCATCGCGTCACTGGTGTGGCCCGGTTGGCGGCAAATCGCAATCGGGATCGCATCGAGTTTTAGAATGCTGATTTTTCGCGGAATTCCGCGAAAAGTTCGGAGACTATTTCCGAAAATTGCCCTGACTGGCGGCTAGCCGACCGTTCGAAGACGGGGCTTGGCTTTGATCGCGTCGAGCACGATTTCCAGATTTTCGCTCTGTTTCAGGCGTTGTGGACCGCGCGAAACCGCATAAAGCGGGGCCCGGCCACCCTTGCCGGGGGATTTCTCGATCGCGTAGAGCGGGTGTTCGGCTGTGTGCCGGAAGACCGAAAATACTGCCCGGTCGCGGGCAAAATCCATTGCGTAGTCACGCCATTCACCAGCCGCCACGCGCCGGCTGTATTCGTTCAAAAGGATTCGGAGTTCGTTGCGGTTGAACGTGACCTGACCTGCCTGGCGGTTGGATTTGTGCAGGTTCTGATGGGTACTCATGAGTGAAACGCTCGCCCGGAATCGTTGAATGACTGGTGGGGCAAGTTTTCCTGATTTTCGGGGGCCTGTCCAGCGATCGCGAACTAGGGCGCGCGGCGGGTTTCCGTTTCAAATCGGTTGGAGACTTCGTAACAGGTCACGCGCGCGATGGATTGGTAGCAAACTTGCTGGTCTTGCGCATTGACCTCGTCCGCAAATCCCGGTTGGCACCATGCCTCCCCGCGCAATGAATGGCGGAAACTGCACTCGTCGCCGGTGGCATACGACATGACGTGATCGGAGACGGTTTTGCCTGAATCAATCACGGTCACGACACTGGCGCCGCCGAGCGCCAGCGAGGCCGGATCCGCGCATGCCGTGAGGACGAGCGGAGCGGCGATGGCCAGAATGGTTCGAACGCCTGGACGCATGATTGGATTTCCCCGTGTTTCGGCACGATTGTGTCAGCGTCGGGTTAAAAAATGGTATGACGCCATACCGACTTTGATCAAAACGCCGTTAAACGGTTGATTTCGGTGCGCTGTGCGGCGATATAGCGGCGTGTGACAATCTTGCGAAGTTCTTGAAAAGGAATTGTTTTCGTGTCTGACCAGCAGCTGTTCCGCGAAGTTGATGAAGAAGTCCGCCAGGACCGCTATCAGCAGCTCTGGAAGACATACGGCACCTATGCAGTGATCGCAGCGGTGGTGATCGTCGGGGCGACTATTGCGGGTGTTCTCTGGCGCGATGCACAGCAGAGTGCCCGCGACGCGGACAGTGCACGTTTCCTCGACGCGGTAGTGCAGGAAAGCGTGCAGTCCGATTCGGCGCTCCTGCAGCTGCGCGAGTTGGCACAGGACGGCACACCGGCCTATCGGTTCCTGGCACAGTTGCGCGAGGCGAGGCTGCTGGCGACACAGGGTGACAAGGCGCAGGCGCTCGCCGTCTTTGATTCGATCGCGGCAGATTCCGACTTGCGCGGCACCTATCGCGATCTGGCGCGCCTCCTGGCTGTCGCCAACGGCCTCGATGTGCTGTCACAAAGCGAAGTGGAGGCGCGGATCGGCCCCCTGAATACGGACGGCCATCCCTTCCGTGTGACCGCGCGGGAATTTCTTGCTGTCGCCGCCATTCAGGCGGGTGAACGGGAGCGGGCGGCGGAACTGCTGCGCGCGAACCAGTCCGATTCTTCGGCCCCGGTTGCTTCGCGGGCGCGCGCCACCGAACTTCTCACGGCGATCGGTCTCTGATGATGAATTCGAGCATGCCCGTGTCCGCACGCAGATTGTGGCTTCTGCCGGTGATGCTGGTCACGTTGGCTGCCTGCGATACGTTTGATTTCCTTGGCGGCAGCGATGATGCGCCATTGCCTGGAGAACGGATCGCGGTGTTGCAGGCCCAGAACCGAATCTCCCCGTCTTCGCAGGTCGCCGATCTGGCTATCCGCCTGCCGCGGCCCCAGATCAACGATGATTGGCCCCAGCAGGGCGGCTTCGCGAACCATGCGATGCATCATCTCGCACTGTCTGGTGATCCTCAGGAATCCTGGTCGCGCAGCCTCGGTTCGGGCGGTGATAGCGATGCGCCGATCCTCTCAGGACCGGTGGTCGCCAATGGCTTGGTTTATTCGATGGATTCCGACGCGGTCGTCACCGCACGGCGGGCTGACGATGGTGAAACGGTCTGGGAGGCCGACATCGAGCCCGAAGACGAAGATGATGGCAACTGGGGCGGTGGCGTTGCCTATGATCTCGGTCGCATCTATGCGGGCACCGGGTTTGCCGAGGTCGTTGCGCTCGATGCCGCGAACGGCCGAGAATTTTGGCGGACGCCCGTGTCCGGACCCATGCGCTCCGCACCGACGGCATTTGGCGGCAAGGTCTATGCGTTGACCAAGGACAATCAGCTCTTTGCCATTGATGCCGAGTTGGGGGTCGTGGACTGGACCCATACCGGTATCGAGGAAGGCGCGGGCCTGATTGGCTCGGCGAGTGCGGCGGTTGATGGTGATATCGTCATCGTTCCCTATTCGTCGGGCGAGATTTTTGCTCTTCGGGCCGAGAACGGCCGCCAGCTCTGGAGCGACAATCTGGCGGCGATCCGTCGTGTCGACGCCGTGTCCGCGCTGGCCGACATCCGGGGCCGGCCGGTCGTCGATCGCGGCCGCGTCTATGCCATCAGCCATTCGGGCCGCATGGTCGCGATTGACCTGGCCAGCGGGCGCCGTGTTTGGGAAGCCGAGGTCGGCGGCGTCAATCAACCATGGATCGCGGGTAAGTTCTTGTTCGTGGTCAGCACCGAGGGTGATGTCGTGGCGCTGGTTGCCGAGAATGGCCTCGTGCGCTGGGTGACACCGCTCGGCCGCTACGAGGACCCGGAGGACCGCGAAGGCCTGATAAAGTGGTCTGGTCCGGTGCTCGCCAGTGACCGATTGATCGTGACGGGCAGCCATGGTGTCGCGGTCGCATTGTCCCCCTATACCGGCGAAGTGATCGGCGAGATCGAAATGCCCGGTGATGTTTCGGTGCCCCCCATTTTGGCGGACGAAACCCTCTATTTTCAGACCGACGGCGCGCGCCTGATCGCGTACCGTTAGCGCCTGACGGAACCTGTCATGCAGCCGACCGTGGTCATTGTCGGACGTCCCAACGTCGGCAAATCGACGCTGTTCAACCGCCTGGTTGGCCGGCGCGAGGCGCTCGTCGATGACAGGCCCGGTGTCACCCGTGATCGCCGTGAGGGACAGGGCTCCATGGGTGACCTGGAGTTCCGGATTGTCGATACGGCAGGTCTTGAGGAAGCGTTCGACGACAGCCTCCCGGCGCGCATGCGCCGTCAGACGGAGCAAGCGCTCGATGAGGCCGACGTGGTCTTTATGGTATTTGATGCCCGCGCCGGGATCACACCGCTCGATGAGCAATTCTCCACTTGGCTGCGCAGCCGCGGTGCGAATGTGTTTCTGGTCGCGAACAAATGCGAAGGCCGTGCGGGCGAAAGCGGGGTTCTCGAATCCTATTCCCTTGGCCTGGGTGACCCCATCGCGATTTCGGCGGAACATGGGGAGGGTATCCATCTTCTGTTCGATCCCATCGCCGCGGCCGCACCACCCGTTGACAACGAAGCATGGGACGACCCCGATGCAGATCCCGAGGCCGACACGTCGGTGCTTCGTCTGGCGATTGTCGGCCGGCCCAATGTCGGCAAATCGACCCTGATCAATGCCGTGATCGGCCAGGATCGTCTGCTGACGGGCCCGGAGGCCGGGATTACGCGGGATGCGATCTCGGTGGAGTGGACGTTCGAAGACCAGCGCATTGCACTGGTCGATACCGCCGGGATGCGCCGGAAGGCACGGATCGACGAAAAGCTGGAGAAATTGTCGGTCGGGAATTCACTCCACGCTATCCAGTATGCGCATGTCGTGGCCCTCGTGCTCGACAGCGAACAGATGTTGGAGCGACAGGACCTGGCGATTGCCCGCCACGTGATCGAGGAAGGCCGCGCTTTCGTGATTGTGGTCAACAAGTGGGATCTGATAACCGATCACAAAGCCGCGCTGGGTATTCTGCATGACCGGATGCAGGTGTCCCTGCCGCAGGGCGCAGGAACGCCGATTGTGACCCTGTCGGCGACGACGGGCCGCGGCCTCGACAAGTTGATGCCTGCGGTCCTGGGTGCGTACAAGGATTGGAATCTCCGGATTTCGACGTCAGAGTTGAACGCTTGGCTGAATGATTCGATCGAGCGTCACCCGCCGCCGCTGGCCGCGAACAAACGCCCGATCCGGTTGCGCTATGCCACCCAGCCGAAGGCGCGTCCGCCGACCGTGGTGCTGTTCGGAAACCGGCCGGAAGACCTGCCGACCAGCTATATCCGTTACCTTGAGAACAGTTTTCGGGCTCGTTTCAACCTTTCGGGCACGCCGATCCGCGTGCTGACGCGCAAGGGCGAGAATCCGTATCACGACAAGAAGTAGATGGTTCGGACCGGGTCGGCACCCTGTTCCGGGAAACGCTCAGGTGAGATCAATCAGTTCGCCATGCCGGGTGCATTCCGGTGATGCCAGATCCACGAACGTCCCGGCGATGTCTTCGGGTGTCTTGAGCGTCTGCGGATCTTCGCCGGGAAATGCCGCGGCCCGCATGCCGGTCCGCGTGGCGCCCGGGTTGAGCAGGTTGACGCGAACATCCGTGTCGGCCAGCTCCGATGCCCAGACATGTACCAACGTTTCGAGCGCCGCCTTGGTTACCGCATAGGCACCCCAGAAGGCCCGCGGATTGGCTGCCGCACCGCTGGTCACCATGATCGCTCGCCCGGCATCCGAACGGCGCAGCAGCGGGTCCAACGTCCGGATCAGGCGCCAGTTTGCATGAACGTTGACGTCGAAGACGTTATGCCAAGCCTTGGCGTCGTAATGGGTGAGGGGGGTCATTTCACCCAGCGTACCGGCGTTGCCGACCAGAATGTCGAGCTTGTCGAAGCGTTCGAGCAGGGCCGGACCCAGCGTGTCGATCCGTTCGAACTCCGTCAGGTCACACGGGACCAGCGTGGCCTCGCCACCGGCCGCCTTGATCGCATCGTCGACATCCTCGAGGCCGCCGACCGTACGGGCAAGAAGGATCACATGGGCTCCCTCGGCGGCGAATCGCTTGGCGACAGCTGCACCAACCCCGCGTGATGCGCCGGTGATCAGGGCAATGCGGCCTGCAAGGGCACCGGTGTTTGTGGCCGTGTCCGACATTGCGTAAGCCTAGGCCAGCTCGGCGAGGAGCGACATCTGCGACGTGTTGTCGGTGTCGTTCATGTCTGTAAGGGCAATCGGATACTCACCGCTGAAACAGGCGTCGCAATATTGCGGCGCGTCGTTGTCACGGCCCGTTTCCCCCATGGCGCGGTAGAGCCCGTCCATGGAGACGTAGGCCAGGCTGTCCGCGCCGATCAGTTCGCGTATCCCGTCCACGTCATGCTTCGCGGCCAGCAGTTCTGACGCCTGGGGTGTGTCGATGCCATAGAAGCAGGGGCTTTTGGTCGGCGGGCTCGATATCCGGACATGCACTTCGGCGGCGCCAGCGTTGCGAACCATCTCGACGATTTTCTGGGATGTCGTCCCCCGCACGATGCTGTCGTCGACGAGGATCACGCGCTTGCCCTCAAGCTGGCCGCGGTTTGCGTTGTGTTTCAGCCGGACTCCCAGATGGCGAATTTCGTCGGTCGGCTCGATAAACGTGCGCCCCACATAGTGGTTGCGGATCAGGCCGAGTTCGAACGGGATACCGGCCTCGGCCGCATACCCGATGGCCGCCGGCACGCCGCTGTCGGGAACCGGGATCACCAGATCGGCGTCCACCGGGGCCTCGCGTGCCATCTCGGCTCCGATCGCCTTGCGCGCCTCATAGACGTTCTTGCCCTCCACATGGGAATCCGGTCGCGCGAAGTAGATGTACTCGAAGATGCAGAAGCGTTTGCGCGTCGGCGGGTTGGGCTTGTGGGAATGCAGGCCGTCATCGTCGATCACGATGATCTCGCCCGGTTCCACGTCGCGCACGAAATCCGCGCCGATGATATCCAGCGCGCAGCTTTCCGAAGCCATGACCCAGGCATCGCCGATCTGTCCCAGCACGAGCGGCCGCACGCCGAGCGGATCGCGGGCGCCGATCAGCTTGCGGCGCGACATGGCCACGAGCGAGTAGGCGCCGTCGATGGTTCGCAGCGCCTCGATCACCCGGTCGAGCAGCCGTGCCTCGCGGCTGGTGGCGATCAGATGCTGGATCACCTCTGTGTCCATCGTCGACTGGAACAGGGAGCCCGACTGCACAAGCTCACGCCGGAGTTGGCGCGCGTTGGTCAGGTTGCCGTTGTGGGCCAGCGCCAGACCACCGAAGCTGTAATCGGCATAGAGCGGCTGCACGTTGCGCAAGACCGTCTCACCGGCGGTTGAGTAGCGATTGTGTCCGATCGCGGAATCACCGGGCATCCGGTCGATCACGTCGCGATCGCTGAAGATATCACCGACCAGGCCCATCGCCCGATGCGGGTGAAACCGTTGGCCGTCATAGGAGACGATCCCGGCTGCTTCCTGTCCGCGATGCTGCAGGGCGTGCAGGCCCAGCGCGGTGAATGCCGCCGCGTCCTCGGTGCCGAAGACGCCGAACACGCCGCACTCCTCGTGGAACTTATCCGGGTCGATGCCGGCCTGGAACGGGTGGGTGGTCATTATGTCGGTCACTGGTTCCGCCGGATCAAATCTTCGAGGCTGTCACGCTCGCGCTCGTTATACCCCTCTTGCGGTTGTGGTGCAGAGGATTCGGGAGGCCGGGTCAGACGGTCGAGTGCTTCGCGCGCGGCGTCGATATCGTTGGCGCGTTCCTGGGCGCGTTCGAGCGCATCGCCGGTCTTGCCGATGATCTTTGCGGGCAGCAAATCCTTGACCAGAAGTGCGCCGCGCTCGACCGCGGGTCGGGTCCGCGCCGTCTCGACCCATGGCGGCGGGTCGTCGCCGAAGACATCGCTGAGGAAGAGAAATGCGACCGAAATCACGATTCCGGCGGTGGCCAGTCCGGCGAGCAGGCCGAGGGACCGATCGAGTGCATTAAGCCGTCCGGATCGCACCCAGCCGCTGAGGATGTGGCTGATCAGATGGAGTGCGATCAGAGCGACGATGAAAAGGGCGGCGCCGGCAACGAGGTCGGCCAGCCATTCCGGTTTGACGTATTGGGCCGAAATTGGCGCCACATGTTCAAGCCCGTAGATCGTGATCAGGCCTGCGCCGATCCAGGATGCGACGAACAGACCGCCGCGCACGAACCCCGTGACCAGCCCGAACAATGCGCCGAGGAAGATGATCGCGAGCACCGCGATATCGAAGATGCTGAAGCCGCCGAATTCCATGCTCTACACCGTCGCCAGATTGCCGCGTTGCGGCGTGGTGTCAAAGCGATCGAAGAGATCGCGTAACCGTGCGATTTCGCCGATTTCCAGGCTGGTGCGGGCTCTCTTGCTCGTCTGCTTGCCCCCTTGTTTTTGCGCGGGGCCGCCGGGCGGTGTCCAGGCGCGCTCAAAACCGAGCTTCTCCGCTTCGCGCAATCGTGCATCGGCCTGGCCAACGCCGCGCACCTCACCGCCAAGGCCGATTTCGCCGAAGACCACGGTGCGCGGCGGCAGAGGCTGTTCCAGATGGGCCGAGACGAGTGCGGCTGCCACGGCCAGGTCTGCCGCAGGTTCACCCACGCGCAAGCCGCCGGCGACATTCAGATAGACGTCATGGGAGCTCAAATTCATCCCGCATCGGGTCTGCAGGACGGCGATAATCATCGCCAGGCGACTCGAATCCCAGCCGACCACGGCCCGGCGCGGCGTCCCCAGGGGGGTGGGCGCCACCAGCGCCTGAATCTCGACCAGCAGGGGGCGCGTGCCCTCGATACCGGCAAACACCGCGGACCCGCTGGTCGTGTCGCTGTGTCCGGCGATGAACAGTTCCGACGGATTTTCGACCTCGGCGAGGCCCGCATCCGTCATCTCGAATACGCCGATCTCGTCGGTCGCGCCGAAGCGGTTCTTGACCGCCCGCAGCAGGCGGTACTGGTTGGCCCGCTCACCTTCGAAATACAGCACCGCATCGACCATATGCTCGAGCACCCGGGGGCCGGCGATCGCGCCCTCCTTGGTGACATGTCCGACCAGGATCATGGTCATGCCGCGTCGCTTGGCGACACGGATCAGCTCCTGGGCGCAGGTGCGGACCTGCGCGACGGTGCCGGGGGCGGAATCGAGATTGTCGGCATACATGGTCTGGATCGAATCGATGATCGCGACGTCGGCGCCGCCCACCGTGTCGAGCGCTGCGAGAATGTCGCGCACATTTGTCGCCGAGGCCACGTCGACCGGCGCGTCGGCCAGGCCGAGCCGGGCGGCGCGCAGGCGGATTTGATCGACCGCTTCCTCGCCCGAAATGTAGGCGACGGAGACGCCGGATTTGGCGAGCATTGCGGCCGCTTGCAGCAACAGGGTCGACTTGCCGATGCCCGGGTCACCGCCCACCAGCAGTGCCGAGCCCGGCACCATGCCGCCGCCGCAGACCCGGTCGAGCTCGGCCATGCCGGTCATGCGCCGGGTGCGTTCGTCGGGCGCGCCGTCCAGCGATGCGAACGCCACCGCTTTGCCGCCGGCTTTGTTGACGCCCTTGGGCACATTGGTTTCGCCGGATTCCTCGACGATCGAGTTCCACTCGCCGCAGCCGTCACATTTGCCGCTCCATTTGCGGTGCACCGCGCCGCAGGACTGGCAGACAAACTGGCTTGTGGTGCGCGCCATCGCCTAGACCGCAACCTGCATCTGGATCGGCCCGATGGAGCGCCCGTTGATGAACTGGTCGACCATGTCATTTCCCGAGTGATCGATCTCGCTGACCGGACCGTGCCAGACGATCCGACCTTGGTAGATCATGGCGATATTGTCGGCGATTCGCCGCGCGCTCGCCATGTCATGTGTGATCGTCAGCGCGGTTGCCCCCAACTCACGCACGGATTTGACAATCAGGCTGTCGATGACGCTGCCCATGATCGGGTCCAGGCCGGTTGTCGGTTCATCGAAGAACAGGATCTCCGGGCGCGTCGCGATCGCCCGGGCCAGGCCGGCGCGTTTCTGCATACCGCCCGATAGCTCCGCCGGCGACCGCTCGGCGATGTCGGAATCGAGGCCGACCATGTTCATCGCCTCCAGGGCCGCCTGGCGCGCCTCGCGGCGGCGCATCCCCTGGCTCTGGAGCAGGCCGAAGGCGACATTCTCCCAAACGGGAAGGCTGTCGAACAGGGCTGCGCCTTGAAACAGCATGCCGAACTTCCGCGTCACCCGTTCGCGATCACCCGGCGACAGACCGAGGGTTTCCTCGCCGTCGATGAGTATGGAGCCCGAATCCGGCTCCAGCAGGCCGATGATACTTTTGATCAGGACGGATTTGCCGGTGCCTGATCCGCCGATCACGGCGAGCGACTGACCGGCCGGCAGATCCAGATTGACGCCGCGCAGGACCGCGTTGGAACCGAATGCCTTGTGCAGGTCCCGGACGGAGATTTTTGCAGCGTTGCCCGGGGCCGTCATGAGGCGAAAAATATAGCGGTGATGATGAAGTTGGACAGCAGCAGGAGGATCGAGGCGGAGACCACCGCGTTGGTCGTCGCCTGACCGACACCCTGGGCGCCACCCTTGGAATGGTAGCCGTGGTAGGTCCCCATCAGAGCAACCAGGAAGCCGAACACGGCCGCCTTGACCAGGCCGGAGAGAAAGCCCGTGTTGTCCAGGCTGTCCCAGGTGCTCTTCAGATAGGTGGTCGGGTTGAAACCGAAGTCATAGATCGAGACCAGGAACCCGCCGAGCACACCGATCACGTCGGCGACCAGGACCAGCAGCGGCAGCATGGCGATGGCGGCGATCAGGCGGGGCGCGACGAGATATTTGTAGGGATTTGTCGACAGGGTGGTTAGCGCATCGATCTGCTCGGTGACGCGCATGGTCCCGATTTCGGCCGCCATTGCGGCGCCGATGCGCCCGGCAACCATCAGGCCGGCAAGGACGGGTCCGAGTTCACGCGTGATCCCCCACACCACGACATTGGCGATGGTGGCTTCACCGGCAAACCCGAACCCACTGAAGCTCTGCAGGGCGAGGACGGCGCCCGTAAAGATGGCGGTCAGGCCGACCACCGGAAGGGAGTAGTAGCCGATCTCTATCATCTGCTGGAGGATCAGCCGCGGATAGAAGGGCGGGCGCACGCAGTGCGACAGGCCGATGGCCGCGAAGGCTGCGATCTGACCGATCATTGCGAAAACGGAGATCGTGCCGCGACCGATGGATGCCAGGAAACCCATGGTCAGCCTGTCCCGCCGCGATACTCGAGATGCAGTCGCGGTCCCAGCCGGGTCAGGATCTCATAGGCGATGGTTCCGGCGGCATCCGCCAGGTCATCGGGGGTGACATTGGGGCCCAGCAGTTCAACCGCCTGCCCCGGACGGCATCGTTCGATCGGAATGTCGGTGACATCAATGGTGATCAGGTCCATGGAAATGCGTCCCGCGAGTGGGGCGGCCTGCCCGTCGATATAGGCGCACATCCTGCTGCCCTCCATAGTCGCGGCTGTGTTTCCGGCGGCACGGGGGTATCCGTCGGCATAGCCTGCCGCGAGGGTCGCGATCCGCCGGGTTCCGGTGACCTGATGGGCGGCACCGTATCCAACGGTCATGGGGGTGTCAACGTCACGCAGCTGGAGAATTTTCGTATAAATATCAATCACTTGTTTCATGGGGTTGGGGCGTTTGGCGCTCGGCCGAATCCCATATAGCGACGCACCGGGGCGGACCAAATTGAAATGGTAGTCGGGCCCCAGAAAAATGCCGGGGGAATTCGCCAGGCTGGCGCGGAAAGGCCCGAAGGACGATGCGAGGCGTTCGCATGCGGCGGTGAAATGGTCCCGCTGTGTCGCGTTCATCGGATGATCCGGATTGTCGGCGCAGGCGAGGTGGCTCAGAACCGTCGAAACTCGAACGCCATCCAACCGGGCGGGTTCGGCGATGAGTGTTTCGAGCTCCGCCGGGCCGAGCCCCAGCCGATTCATGCCCGTATCCACATGCAGCCAGGCGTCCGCGATGCCGGTCGTGGTGCTGGCGCGCGCGGTGGCCCATGCCTCGATCTGGGCCAGGCTGTTGAGTGTCGGCGTCAGCCGGCCTTCGAGAAATGTTCTGATGTTTGCGGGCTCGGGGCCGTTCAGCACGACGATCTCTGCGTTTGCATCTGCGATGCGCAACTGCAGCCCCTCGGCTGGAGTGGCCACGAAGAAGGTGGTGCAGCCCGCGTTGGCCAACGTCGCCGTCACCGGGCCGACCCCCAGCCCGTAGGCGTTGGCTTTTACGGCGGCGCCCACGTCCGCGCCGGGGCAAGAGTCCTGGATCAGGCGGAAATTCTCGGCGATGGCGTCCAGGTCCACGATGGCGACCGCGCCGGCATCGGCCGGGATGACAATATCGCGTGCCGCCAAGGCCTTAGTACCGGTCCTCGGGCAGGTAGTCGTCGGGCGACAGGTCGGCGAACTGCGTGTAGTCGCCGTTGAACTGCAACACCACCGTTCCGATCGGTCCGTGCCTTTGCTTGGCGATGATCACTTCCGCCTTGTTCCGGCATTTTTCGAGCAACTCCATATAGCGCTGCTCGCGCTCCAGATATGTTTCCTGTTTCTCGCTGTCACGCGGCGTCGGCTTCTCGCGCTCGCGGTAATATTCCTCGCGGTAGATGAAGGTGACCACATCCGCGTCCTGCTCGATTGAGCCCGATTCGCGCAGATCCGACAGTTGCGGGCGTTTGTCTTCGCGTTGCTCGACGGCGCGAGACAACTGACTCAACGCGATGACGGGAACATTGAGCTCCTTCGCCAGTGCCTTCAGGCCACGCGTGATCTGGGACACTTCCTGGACCCGGTTGTCTCCCCGGCTGTTGGCCGGCGGATTGATAAGCTGCAGATAGTCGATGATGATCAGGCTGAGCCCATGCTGGCGCTTGAGGCGCCGCGCCCGGGTCCGGATCTGCGCCATGGTCAGCGCCGGGGTGTCGTCGATGAACAATTGCAGGCCATGCAGCGCCTGGGAGACGGCGAACACCCGGTTGTATTCCTCCTCGCGCACATCACCGCGGCGGATCGAGTCCGAGCGCACATGGGCCTGTTCGGAGATGATACGTGTGGCGAGCTGTTCGGCTGACATCTCGAGCGAGAAAAACGCGACGCTCTCATGTTCCTCGATCTCCGTGCCGTCGGGTCCGTCCTTGCGCTGTTTCGTAGAGGCCGCATGGTAGGCGATGTTGGTCGCCAGCGCGGTCTTGCCCATGGAGGGGCGCGCGGCGACGATCACCAGATCGGACTGGTGGAGGCCGCCAAGGAGCTTGTCGAGATCGGTGAAGCCGGTCGGCACGCCGACCAGTTGGCCGTCGCGCTTGTAGGCGGCGGCGGCCATGTCGATGGCGCCGGTAACCGCGCTCTTGAAGTCCCGGAAACCGGTCTCGGTCGAGCCTTCCTCGGCAAGCTGGAAGAGCATTTCTTCCGCCCGCTCGATTTGCTGCGGTGCCGGGGCGTCGAGTTCATATGCATAGGCATCGTTGACGACCTGACCGCCAATGTCGATCAGCTCGCGTCGCAGGAAACAGTCATAGACTTCGCGGCCCAGATCCAGCGCGTTGTGGATGGTGATGACCGCATTTGCCAGTTCCGCGATATAAGCTTGGCCGCCGATGGCCTGCAGGTCGGCGTCGTCCTTGAAATAGTTCTTCAGGGTCACTGGGTCGGCGATCTGGCCATGCTCGATCAGATGCGCGCAGGCGGCGTAAACACTGGCATGGGCCGGATCGGCAAAATGCTCCGGCAGGAGGAACTCCTGCACTCGTTCGAATGAGCGATTGTTGACCAAAATGGTGCCCAGAAGCGCCATCTCCGCCTCGAAATTATGGGGTGGGGAGCGGAATCCAATCCCGCCTTCTTCCCCGTGCAGGGGCGTGATATTGGCGGCTTCGTCGGCCATCGGATCAGTTATATCGCTCGTGGTCATAGCGCTGCACCCTAATGATGCGGGCGTTCTCACACTGTACTCATCTTCGGTGAGTTCAGTGGAACATGAGGATAAGCTGATTCGGGATGGCTGTATTTCCGCTTGCGGCAATCGGAAATCTGAGTAACCGCCCTTAGAATGGTTGGGGTGGACGGCTGGTCCAGCCGCCGATCGGGTCTATATTGGTCCGTACCAATCCAGTGGGGGGAAGAGTAATGCGTGCAGCTTGGTATGCGGACTTCGGGGCCGCGAATGAGATATTTCAGATCGGCGAGCAGGATGCACCGACGGCGGGTGCCGGCGAGGTGCTCGTCAGAGTCCATGCCTCGGGCATCAACCCGCTGGATGTGAAGCGTCGCGCCGGGGAACGGGGGCCGATGATCGGGGACCGGATGATCCCTCATTTCGACGGGGCTGGTGTCATCGAGGCCGTGGGTGAGGGCGTCGATCCCGCCCGGGTCGGCGAGCGTGTCTGGCTTTTTGAGGGACATTGGAAGCGCGGCAACGGCACCGCTGCCGAATTCATCAACCTGCCGGCCTCGCGTGCCAATTTGCTGCCCGAAAGCCAGAGCTTTGCCGAAGGTGCCTGCCTTGGCATCCCGGCGATGACGGCCCATCCGCTGGTCTATACCGACGGGCCCGTGGACGGCCAGACGATCCTGGTGACGGGTGCGGCCGGTGCCGTGGGCAATTATGCTGTCCAGATGGCGCGCAACGGCGGTGCGACCGTCATCGGCACTGTCAGCTCCGACGAGAAGGCCGCGCGCGCCCGGGAAGATGGTGCCTCTCACACGATCAACTACAAGACCGAAGATGTCGCCGCGCGGGTGATGGAGATTACCGATGGAAAGGGTGTCGACCGGGTCGTCGAGGTCGAGTTGGGCGGAAATATCGAAACCACGATGAAGGTGGTGAAGACGGGCGCTGTCATCGCGGCCTATGCATCCATGGCCAAGCCGGTTGTGCCGTTTTCTTTCTACGGTTTCCTGATGAAGTCGCCGACGGTGCGAATCATTGGCTGTTTCACCATGCCCGAGGCGTTCAAAATGCAGAGCGTGGCGGATATCTCGCGCTGGATGGCGGAAGGCAAGCTCACGAGCCGGGTCGCCGGGGAATTTCCGCTCGAAGACATCGCGGCTGCGCATGAGATGGTCGAAGAGGGCCGCCAGGTCGGCGGCGTGGTCGTGACGATCGACTGAGCGGCGCTAGCGGGCGTCTTTTAACCGGCATTCTTGACGGCCTGAATCGTCGTTTCCAGGGCCTGCAGGAAGTTCGACCGGTCCTGCTTGGCAAAGGCCCGTGGCCCGCGGGTGGTCTCACCGGCCGACCGCAGATCCGTCATCAGGTCCCGTGTCGCGAGCGCCATGCCGATCGAGGCCTTGTCGAGCGCCTTGCCGTTCGGGCGGAGCGCGCGGGCGTCTTTCTTGATGCAGCGATCGGCGAGGGGGATATCCTGGGTCACCACGATGTCGCCGGGGCCGATGCGTTCGGCGATCCAGTCGTCGGCCACATCGGCACCGTCCGCCACGACCGTTTGGGTGACGAGCGGGTGCCCGTGAAACCCGAACATGCCGCTGTTCGAGACGAGATGGACGTGCAGCTGGTGCCGCTCGGCGACCCGCACGATCTCGTCCTTCACCGGACAGGCGTCGGCATCGACATAGATTTCGGGCATGGGCGAGTTGAGGCGCCGGGTAGCTATTCCGCTGCCTCGGTCTCCCCATAGTTTTCCGTATTCTCGGCCCGTTCCCAGTCGGTGATGTAGTCGCGGGTGAGCGGGACGGCATCCTGGCGCTTGGCGATCTGAATCTGGAAGACCATCTGTCCCATCCGCCGGAAGGCGATCTCGCAGCCGATCAGATAGAACTCCCACATCCGGCAGAAGCGCTCGTCATACAGCGCCTGCGCCTTCTCGCGCTGCGCCATGAAGCGCTCGTACCAGTGATGCAGTGTGTCGGCATAGTGGAGCCGCAGAATCTCGATGTCGGTCACCCACAGGCCGGCCTTTTCAATGGCGGCGAGGGTCTCGGAGAGGGCCGGCGTATAGCCGCCGGGGAAGATGTACTTACGCAGCCACGCGTTGGTTGTACCCGGCGGTTCCATGCGGCCGATGGAATGGAGCAGGAAGACCCCGTCGTCGGACAGGAGCTGCTTGGCCTTCTTGAAATATTCGCCGAAATGAACCGCGCCGACATGTTCGAACATGCCGACGGACACGATCCGGTCATAAGTTTCCGGTTCGTCGCGGTAATCCTGAAGCTTGAAGCGGACCTGATCGGCGAGACCGGCGTCCGCGGCACGTTGCTGGCTGACTTTGTGCTGTTCTCTCGACAGGGTCACACCCGTGACGTCGGCACCGGTGGTCTCGGCGAGATAGAGCGCCATGCCGCCCCAGCCTGACCCGATGTCGAGAACCTTCATGCCTGGCTTGTCGAGCAGAAGCTTGGCCGCGATATGGCGCTTCTTGTCGTGCTGGGCGCGCTCGAGATCGTCGTGCGTACCATCGAAATAGGCGCAGGAATATTGCCGGTCCTGATCCAGGAACAAGTCGTAGAGATCGTCCGACAGGTCGTAGTGATGGGCGACGTTCTTCTGTGCCTTGCCGACGGGATTATATTGCTGAATGCGGCGGAACAGACGGCTAATGGAGCCGGTCATCTCCGAGAACCAATGATCCTCAAACGTCTCAATATTGCGCCCGATAAGGTCGATCAGATCGTAGAGCGTACCCTCTTCGATCGTCAGGTTTCCGTCCATATAGGCTTCGCCCAATGCGATGCGCGGGTTCATCAGCATCCGGCGTTCGGTTGCCCGATCTTGCAGACGAATGGTCACGCTGGGAGGCGCACCGTTTCCGAAACGGTGCGTCTTACCCCCAGCATCTAT
>Ga0070726_10001657_pt1 | contig 21782 bp, 20 predicted proteins | sample tdAd471_FD_67275 | JGI IMG/M metagenome (GOLD analysis project Ga0070726, IMG submission 67275) | Marine sediment microbial communities from the Atlantic coast under amendment with organic carbon and nitrate - tdAd47.1 | ecosystem: Environmental > Aquatic > Marine > Coastal > Sediment | place... | reverse complement strand
CAATGTGGCGCTGGGACGAGGCCCGGTGCCGGTGCTGACAGGGCGAATGCGCATTGCGCGCAGGCTGACAGGATAGAATATATAAGGGTGAAGAAAGGCGGTTAAGAGCAACGCCGATAATATATAGAGAGCGGCCGACATTGCGCCTTGGCTAGCTTGCTTTTGCCGCGCTGTCCCCTGTTATTTTACAGATATTGCCCGTTGCGGGCGCGCATATGGGCCCAAATGCACCCAATTGGTTGACGCCACAGGGCGAAGCCGTTATGGGCGACGGCTTCACGAGTCAGGTACACATGTACCAGATTCGTTTTACCGGATTTCATACGAATATTTGAGGACGATATGGCCAATACGCCGCAGGCAAAGAAACGCATCCGCCGCAACGCGCGCCGGGCAGACATCAACGCTAATCGCATCGGCCGTATCCGTACGCTGGTCAAGAAGGTTGAGAGCGCTGTTGCCGCTGGCGACAAGGAAGCAGCGGCCACCGCGCTTCAAAGTGTTCAGCCCGAGATGGCACGTGGTGTTGCTCGCGGCGTGTTGCACAAGAATACTGCGGCTCGCAAGTTCAGCCGTCTTACCAAGGCTGTCGGCTCTCTGGCCTGAAGCATTCACCCTGATGAGGGACTAAACCCGCCGGATGAAACCGGCGGGTTTTTTTATGCTGACTCGATTCGGGCATGTGTGGCTATATTCGGGTTACCATCGCCTGCGTCGGGGGACGTTGTTTTTGATCATATGTAATACAAAAATAGCTATGGCAGGGAGTGCGCAAAAGAACGGAATCCCGCAACCCAAGGACTTATGCTGATTCGCCGCAGATGCGAAATAATAAATTATATAATATTGTTTAAAATCATATACTTAAATGGATTAACGCATTTCTGCGACATGCAGTCTGTCAAACCATTTATTTCATTTTTTTGACGGTCCGGCCCTTGATCAAATCGTTAATAATTGACTAATTTGCCTCCTCACCGCGGTTCTATTCAGAATCACGGTCATCATGAGCCATAGGCAAGCAGACTGTTTTTACATGGGTGAAAGCAGACGGGTTTCTTTGCGCTCCAAAACAGGCTGTGAAAGTCTGATAAAAACAAGCCCCGTCTGGGGGCATAAAAAGAGGTCGCATCGTGGCAAATACAGAGGATCGGGTCATAGACGTCATGCCAGACTTTTCGCCGGGCGATGGTTCTGTTGATATGGGCCGGAACGTAGCTCCTGAAAGAGCAGTTTTTGAAAGTGCATGGGATGAGCTGAAAGCTGGCCTGCGCCGGAGCATTGGCGTGCGTATGTTTGACCAATGGATCAAGCCCTTGCAGCTCGGTACCTATTGCCCGCACACAGCGAGCATTGACCTGCTTGCCCCGTCTGACTTCTCCGCCAATTTTGTGACCAGTCAATTTGGGGATCGCTTGCGTATGGCCTGGCGGTCTGTTGGAGGGGCTACAAGTGTAGACGTGCACGAAGTGCAGGTAAAGCGCGGGGGCTCTGCCGCATCAGCGCGTCCAATAGCGGCGCAGCAACGAGATCAGGCTTCTGCGGCGTTATTTTCTGCGGGCCAGTCCGATACCATGACGCAGGAAGATGCCGCGGTGCTAAGCGCCTCAACGCGCGAGGCCATGCATTTGCGGCATTGTTTCGATGATTTTATTGTCGGCGAGAGCAATCGTCTGGCTTTTTCGGCGGCGTGGGCGGTAGGCGGGGCCAAGGCGCCTTTGTTTAACCCGCTCTATATCCATGGTGGGACAGGGCAGGGCAAAACTCATCTTCTGCATGCCATCGCTGATGCGTATCTAGGCCATTTTCCTGAGCATGCGATCATTTATATGTCCGCAGAAAAATTCATGATGGAGTTCGTCTCGGCGATGCGCGCCAATGACAGCATGGCGTTCAAGGCGCGCCTGCGGGCGGCTAAATTACTGCTGATCGACGATATCCAGTTTATCGCGGGCAAAGGATCAACACAGGAAGAGTTTCTCCACACGATCAATCAGCTGGCAGAAAATGGCGCGCGCATCGTTATCAGCGCGGACCGCGCACCGCATCATCTTGATTCGGTAGACCCGCGTATTCTTTCGCGCCTGTCTGGTGGACTTGTCGCGGATATTCAGCCGGCTGACCTTGAATTGCGCCGTGCCATCCTGAATGCCAAGCGCACGTCCGTAGGGGCTGCTGAGATTTCCGATACGATATTGGATTTTCTCGCCCGCTCGATCCGCACGAATATTCGCGAGCTGGAAGGTGCATTCAACAAGTTGCTCGCCTATGCGCAGCTAACCGGACGCGTGGTTGATATGGAATTCGCGCAGGCGATGCTGGCGGATTCTGTGCGTGCCAATGCACGGCGAATTACGGTTGACGATATCCAGAAAGCCTGTGCTGCGCATTATCGCATTGAGCCGTCTGAGATGCGCTCCAAGCGCCGGGCCCGCGCAGTGGCGCGCCCGCGTCAGGTCGCCATGTACCTTGCCAAGAAGATGACGCCGCGCTCTCTACCAGAGATTGGCCGCATTTTTGGCGGGCGTGACCATAGTACGGTCATTCATGCCGTGCGCACGATTGAGGGCTTGCGTCAGACCAACCCGGATATTGATTCGGATATTCGCGCCCTGCAGCGTCAACTGGAAATGTAAGACAAAGGCATCGGCCGAAAGCCGATGCCTTTTGAATGGGCTCTGACATTCAGGGCACGGTGCTCAGTCTTTTTCAGGCTGCAGCGTGATCTTGACTGTCTCGCCGGATTTGCCGGGAAAATTCACGAACATGGCATCGATCAGATTAGGCACCAGATAGGTCGGCTTGTTGCTGAGCGACTGCGCTTCGGCCTTGCCTTCGAACAGGCGTTGCGCATCTGCTGCGCGGTCTATGCGTAGCTCCAATGTACCGGTGTAGACGGTATAGCTCTCGATATCATTATGGCTGGGGCCAAAAAGGAACGGGTCATAAAAGCCCCAATGATAAGGGTGACGCCAATAGCCTGCTCCATAATAGCCACGATAAAAAGGGTCACGCCCGAATGTGTTGGTGCGTACTTTTTCACGCCCCTTGTCAACATCATAGCGCATGCGCACAATCATATCGGCAGCGGCCGGGTCTTCGCTCGGAACATAGCCGACACCGCCCAGCTTGTGGGCGACCAGGCTGGCATATTCCCTGAACTCCAGCCCACCTGCGAGGCGCGGGTCATCTGCGACAATGGTGAATGTCTGGCCTTGCGTGGCAGGAAGCTGCTGAAAACGGGCTACATCCGCCTTGAAATTCTGCGCGCAGCCGCCGACCAGTAGCGCGGCAGAGGCGAGGGCGGTGGCGAAGAGCGTGCGGTGTTTCATGGTCCTGTCCTGCATTATGGCGGGCGCATTATGCGCTCCATCGGTCATCATGCGCGCAAATATGCGCTATGGCAACTGAACAGGAATTGAACGAGCAGGCGCGCTTCCCGCACCGTCTAGCGCATCAGGCCCATGGCTTCATAAGCACCCTTGAGGGTTGGCTCAGCAGCCGCAGCTGCTTTTTCAGCGCCCTTCACCAAAATCGCATCGAGTGTGCTGTGATCGTCCTTCAGCGCCACATAGCGGTCACGAATGGGACGCAGATGCTCCACCAGAACTTCCGCCAGTGCGGGCTTGAAGGCGCCAAAGCCTTGTCCGGCAAATTCTGCGCACACGGCATCGCTGGTTTTGCCAGTCAGTGCTGCAAAAATACCAACCAGATTTTGCGCTTCGGCCCGGCCTTCAAGGTCTGAGGCAATGTCAGGCAAGGGTTCCGGGTCGGTCCTGGCCTTGCGAACTTTCTGTGCGATTGCATCATCATCGTCAGTCAGGTTGATGCGGGTCATGTCACTCGGGTCGGATTTGGACATTTTGTTTGTGCCATCGCGCAGCGACATGATACGCGCCGTTGCCTTCGGGATGATCGGTTCGGGAATGGTGAACAGCTCAACGCCGAAATCCGTGTTGAACTTGACCGCAATGTCGCGGGTCAGCTCCAGATGTTGCTTCTGGTCCTCACCCACGGGTACATGGGTTGCCTGATAGAGCAGCACGTCGGAGGCTTGCAGCACGGGGTAGACGAACAACCCGATGCTTGCACCCTCCCGGTTCTTGCCTACCTTGTCCTTGAACTGCGTCATCCGGTTAAGCCAGCCAATACGCGCTGTGCCGTTGAGCAACCAGCACAGTTCGGCGTGCGCGGGCACGCGCGCCTGATTGAAGAGCACGCTTTTGCCGGGGTCGATCCCGCAGGCGACCAGCGCGGCGGCCATCTCGCGGACATTGCTGAGGCGCTGTTCTCGCTCCTCATGTACGGTGATCGAGTGCATATCGGCGAGGAAAAAGAAGCACTGGCTGTCGCCGTTCATCTCATCCTGCATTTTTACCCAGTTGCGGATAGCGCCGAGATAATTACCGAGGTGCAGATTGCCGGTGGGCTGAATGCCAGAGAGTACACGCATGATGTTCAGTTCGCTTTCGGTGCAGGACGCCGGGTGACCAGCGCTTTGAGTTCGGAGAGGCGATAGGCCCTGGTACCAAATATGGCGAGCGCATAAACCAAAGCGCCGCCGCCACACAATAGTCCCAGTGCGATGAGGCGCTGCCAGAAACCGCCTGCCATAAAGCCATCAGCATAAGGCACAGCAAACCAGAGTACACCGCCCATGATAGCGCTGGCAGCGATGATTCGCGATCCCCGTGAAAGCAGGCGTGCGTCGGCATGCAGATGCTTGTCACAGTGCAGCAACCAGTAGAGGATGACCACATTCACCCAGGCGGCAATAGCGGTGGAGGCTGCCACGCCGACGTGGCCCAATGGCCAGATGAGGATGAGATTGCCGACCAGATTGAACAGCATTGAGAAAAGTGCAACGCGCACGGGCGTTCTCGTGTCTTCGCGTGCATAAAAGCCCGGTGTGAGCACTTTGATCAGTACATAAGCCGGCACGCCCAGCGCGAATATCGCCAATGCCGAGGCGCTGCCAACGGTATCCGCCGCCGTAAATGCTCCATGTTCCAGCAAACCACGAATAAGCGGGGTGGCCGCAATACACAGCGCAACGGCAGCGGGCAGAGCAAGAAACAGGGCCAGCTCAATAGCCCTGTTTTGTGTGTCCCTAGCGGCCTGTGCATTGCCAGAGCCGATCTGGCGGGAGAGGGCTGGCAAGATGGCCGTGCCAACGCCAATGCCGATCAGACCAAGCGGCAACTGGTTGAGGCGGTCGGCATAATAGAGGTAGCTTACGGACCCTTGCGGCAGGAAGCGCGCAGCGAGCGAAGTCGAGACCAGCAGGTTGAACTGGATTGCGCCTGCACCGACTGCAGCGGGCAGGATAAGTACAAGCATTTTTTTGACGCGCGGTGACAGGCGAGGCATTCCGAGTCGCAACACAACCCCAGCGCGACGACAGGCCCAGATGAGCCATAGCAATTGCATCGCGCCGGAAACAGTGACGGCAATGGCCTGCGTATAGGCGGTCTCGGTCGCCGTATCGCCCCGAAAGAACAGGATTGCGGCGATCATGCAGATATTGAGCAATATCGGCGCTGCGGCATTCACCCAAAAACGGTCGAGCGAATTTAATATGCCGCCAAGCAGCGAGACAAGGCTGATGAGCGCCAGATAGGGGAAGGTGATGCGCGTCAGTTCGACCGTGAGCGCAAATTTCTCTGGTCCGCCGTCGGGGAAACCGCCCGTCATCGCCCAGACGACTGGGACGGCCAATATCATCATGATACCGGTGAAAATGACAAGAAACGGAAACAGGACCGAAAGAACCTGTCCGGCGAACAAGGTTGCAGCCGACGTGCCACTGCCCGGATGGTCCTTGTCTGCCTGCGCCATCGTGCGGTTGAACATCGGCACAAAGGCGGCAGCAAAGGCCCCTTCAGCGAAGAGGGCACGAAAGAGGTTGGGCAGGCGCCACGCAATGAGAAAGGCGTCGGACGCCAGCCCTGCACCAAGATAGCGCGCGACCAGCATGTCGCGTACCATGCCCAGGACCCGGCTCATCAGGGTGAGCCCGCCAATCGTCCCTGTAGCGCGGAGCAGCCCCATCAGATCATCGCCCCGCGCATCCCGCCGGGATCAGGCGTTGCCGGCAGCCGGTTCGCCAGCTCCCTCAGCAGCTCGTGCCTGAACCTGCTGGAGATAGAGACCGTTAAAATCGATCGGGTCGAGCAGCAAAGGCGGGAAACCCCCATCGCGCACGGCGTCTGCGAGCACACGGCGGGCAAACGGGAATAGCAGACGGGGGGCTTCGGCGAAGAGGAAAGGCTGAATTTGCTCTTCGGGAATATTACGGATACCGAACAGGCCCGCAAAGATGAGATCGGTCGCATAGGCTGTGCCTTGTGCGCCAGTGGCCTTCACCTCGACCTTAAGCGCGACTTCATACACATCGTCTGCAGGCTTCTCGGAGCTGATGTTGAACTGTACGTCAATCTCAGGCTGCTCCTGCCACTGATATACAGCGGGAGAATTGGGATTCTCGAACGAGAGGTCTTTCACATATTGCGTGATCAGGCCGATTGTAGGCTGAGTGTCTGCGCCATTGGCAAGCGGATCGGTTGATGTGGCTTCATCGGCCATAGTCTGAACTTCCCTTGTTATAAGGCGCTTCGCCAACGGCATAGGCGCTGTTAAACCGCGCGCTTAGCAGCCCACATCGCACAGGGCAATATAGTCGGCATGGATCAATTGTGATGGAGATAGTGGGTCAGGAGGAGATTTAAGAGCATCCATGATTTGAAAATAGCCACCGACTTGCCTATGTAAGGAGTTGGCGTCCCTATTTGTAAGGTCCATTTACGCGTGTACATGATTGTTATCCTCGCTTTGGTAGCGGCTTTTCTGGCTTTGAGACTTTATTCGGTTTTGGGCCGCCGCACAGGCCATGAACAACAGCCTGCACCGATGCAGAATGATGAACATGCTGCCGCCAAAATCATCCAGCCTAATGCGCAGCAGCCCAGCGCAGCTGAGCCGGTTAACCCGGCCAGCCTCTTGATTGCGCCAGCGGCAGAAAATGGCATCCGGGACATTATTGGCGCGGACCGGAATTTTGATGTCGTTCAGTTTGTTGAAGGCGCACGCAGCGCTTATGGCATGATCCTCGATGCCTATTGGAAGGGCAGCCGGGATGACCTGCAATGGCTGTGTGACTCAGATGTCGCCCAGTCATTTGAAGATGCCATCACTCAGCGTGAGGAAGCCGGGCATGTGTTGGAAAACCGGTTGGTCCGTATTGAAAAGGCTCAAATTGTCGAAGCCTCATTGCGTGACCGCAATGCCCATATCACACTACAATTTGATGCAGATATTGCAGCGGTCACCCGAGACAAGGAGGGGACAGTCGTTGCCGGCTCCATGAGTGATGCTGTGACCTCGCATGATGTCTGGACCTTTAGCCGGGATATTGGCAATGCAGACCCCAATTGGAAATTGAGCGAAACCGACGAGGCAGCATAATGCAGCGCCTTGATGCAGGGGAGAGCATGGCAAGACCTTCTCTGCTCTCGCGCTCCACCATAATATGGCCGCTTGTGGCTATGGTCTTGCTCTCGGCATGTTCGGGCGGGCTTATTCCACCCGGTGCTGGCCCGGTGCCTTCGTCTTCTGCGCCACCTTCCCAGTCTCGCCCGTCCAGTAGCCCGCAGGCTAACAAGCCAATTCCGGCCACGCCTCGTCCAACCCTTGTGCCCGTCCCGCCCGAATCTGCTATTGTGGCGGGCGATAATGCGCTTGGCGCAGGGCTGGTGCCCGGACCGTCGGTTTCTGACATTGTGCATCAAGATACGCATAGTAGCGCTGCACTGCGCGCTTTTCGTGTTTCCTGCCCCGTGCTTTTGCGGCGCACGGACCAATCCGGATTGACCAGCACAGGTGATTGGACACAGGCTTGCGCCGCAGTAAAAAGCTGGCCGGATGCAACAGCAGCCTCTTTCTTCGACCGTTATTTCGAAGCCGTGCAGGTGGGAGATGGCAAGGCTTTCGCCACCGGTTATTTCGAGCCGGAGATTGCCGGCTCGCGTGTCCGTCAAGGGCCATATCAAACTCCCGTTTATCGTCGCCCGGACGATCTGATTAATGTCGATCTTGGTCAATTCAGCGATAGTCTGAAGGGCAAGAAAATTCGCGGGCGCGTCGATGGGCGCAGTTTTATTCCCTACTCGGAACGTGCCGAAATTGTTGATAAGGCAGCCCTTTCCGGACGCGGGCTGGAGTTGGCGTGGGCACAAGACCCGATCGAATTTTTCTTCCTGCAGATTCAGGGTAGCGGGCGTCTGCGCCTTCCTGATGGCGGGGTGATGCGTATCGGCTATGACGGACAAAACGGCCGTGATTATGTCGGTATAGGCAGGCTGATGAAGGATCGTGGGCTGATTCAGGCCGGATCGATGCAGGATATCATGGCTTATTTGCGCGCGCACCCTGAGGAAGGGCGAGCGATTATGAATGAGAATAAGAGCTTCATCTTCTTCCGCGAGTTAACCGGTGCTGGCCCTGTGGGGGCGCTGGGTGTTGCCGTAACGCCTGAGGCGAGTGTGGCGGCTGATCCACGCTATATTCCGCTGGGTGCGCCTGTGTTTCTTTCCATGGACCGGGCCGAACCCAATGGTGTCTGGATAGCACAGGATACGGGCGGCGCTATCAAAGGGGCCAATCGTGTCGATACATTCTGGGGTGCAGGCGAGCGTGCTCGCGCGATCGCCGGAGGCATGTCGGCGCGGGGTAGCGCTTTGGTGCTGTTGCCCAAGGGTAGCTATGCCCGATTGGCGGTGGAACATGGCTGGTCGACACCTCAGCCCTGAAGAAAAGCATATCTGGTCCAAAGTGACGCAAACTGTGGTGCCACTTGAGGGGCGTATCCCTGAGTCGGACGCGGATATGGCCCAGGCGATGCAAGAAGCCGTTACGCCACCAAGGACGCGCGTTTCCGCGTCGCACAGGGCGGCCTCTGCGAAACAACCGCCGTCACGATCCGCTGCCAGAAACCCGGCGCCTATATTGGACGACAGCTGGGAAAGACGCATTGCAACCGGTACGCTTGTTCCCGAGATGACTGTTGATTTGCACGGCCATAGTCTGGACATGGCGCACCGGCGGCTCAATCAAACGCTTGCAGCCGCTCTGTCTAATAATGTGAGAATATTACTGGTCATCACGGGTAACCCGCGCCCCGCAGCCGCGTCCTCCTCTCCGGGTGGAGAGCGTGCGCGCGGAGCAATACGGGCAGAAATAGGGGATTGGCTGGCGCATAGCGGGCATGCAGATGCTATAGCCAGTGTTCGCAATGCGCATCCGCGTCATGGCGGCAAGGGCGCGCTATATATCATCTTGCGCCGCAAGAGATAGGTCCATTTTGCTCTAATCAAGGGCAAATATTCTTCATTTTGTTAACTTCTGCACCGCACAATATTGCGCATCAATACATGGGCTATTGTAGAAATGGGCGGGTATCCGAAGTGATGGCGTGGCTTAATATATATAAGCGTGCTGCATATTTTGCAGCATGTGTTGGTGCAGCGGTTGCTTTGGTGATGGGCATAGGAGTCTATGCTGGCAGCGCCTTGGGGGCCGGTGCATCGCTGGGGGCTGCGTTCATGGCTGCATTGGGCTGCGCATGGGCAGGCTATATTCATGCCGCAAAACTGATGCGTGCTTATGATGATGCGCGGGACCGGTTATTGGCTGCGGCATATGGTGACCTGTCCTCTCCTGTTCCTCCGGATACAGACACCCAGCTGCCTCGCCTGAGCAGTGCCATGCATATTATGTTCAGCAAGGTTCGAACTGATCTCGATACGGCGCAGACATTGGCGATGATTGATCCGGTAACAGGCCTTGCGAACCGCATCAGCTTTTGCCGGAAGGTTGAACATCTCTTGCTTGAGCATAAAGGCAGCGGCCCTGCGCCTATGATGTTCATTGATCTTGATGGGTTCAAGTCCGTTAATGATACATTGGGTCATGCAGGGGGAGACCAGCTATTGGCGGGTGTCGCAGGGCGGCTGCACGACGTTGCGATGGCACAAGCGCAGGCAGGCAATAGTGGTGCCGTCATTGGCCGGTTGGCCGGAGATGAGTTCACAATGTTCTTTCCGTCCATGCCACCCGAAGTTTCAGCGATGCAAGTCGCACGGACGATCCAGCAAGCACTGGCAGAACCTTTCGACATCAACGGGAGTCAGGTTGAGGTTGGTGCATCAATCGGTGTTGCTTATTATCCTGAACATGGCACGGGCCTGGCGGCGCTGCTGCGTTCGGCGGATCATGCCATGTATGATGCCAAGAATAATGGCCGCAGGCGTGTCCAGCTTTATACCAGAGATCTAGAACTGCGCATTGCTGGGCGGATCGATCAAGAGAACGAGATACGCAAGGGCCTGGAGAATGATGAGTTTTTGCTTGAATTCCAGCCTAAAATCGATGTTGGCTCCGGGCAGGTGATCGGCGCTGAGGCGTTGGTCCGCTGGGCGCGCCCCGGTCATGATCTGATGCTGCCAGAGGCATTTGTGCCTTTGGCTGAGGAAACGGGTCTGATTGTCGCACTGGGTGACTGGATTATGAACCATGTTTGCCAGACAGCCACACACTGGGCATCCGCAGGGGCCCGGCACCGTCTGTCAATCAATATTTCTGCGCGAGAGTTGGCTCAGCCTGACTTTTTCCTGCGGTTTATAGGCGCGATGGAAACGCACTATACGCCTGCCGATATGCTGGAGCTGGAGTTGACAGAGTCGCTTATTCCCAATCTACAGCCTCATATTCTTCATGCACTGGCGAATTTGCGAAATCGGGGAGTGCATATAGCAGTCGATAATTTCGGCACGGGCTTCTCAAACCTTTCAAGCCTCAAGGATATGCCGATAGACAGGGTGAAAATTGATCGCCGTCTCGTGAGTGATATTGTGCATTCAGAAGAAGCGCGGACCATATGTTCTGCAGTAATTGGGCTGATCAGGCAGCTTGGTCTCGATATTGTGGTCGAAGGCGTCGAAAACGAAGACCAGATCGAGATTTTGCGGGTGATGGGTTGTATGAAATTTCAAGGATATCATCTGTCGCGTCCGGTGGATGAACGCCTGTATTTCGAGAAGTTCGGCCGCGATGCTTCGGCGCAGATTATGGCGGAAGCTTAGACAATTCGCATGTGTTTAGCCCGAAAGTGCAGAGCGTAATATCTTGCCATAAATATCACGCAATCTGGTCAAGTCTTCGATCGCAACAGCCTCATCAAGCTTGTGCATTGTTGCGTTGCATAAACCGAATTCGACCACCGGACAGAGCGCGGAGAGAAAACGCGCATCTGATGTGCCGCCTGTTGTGGAGAGCTCAGGGGTTATTCCTGTCGTTTCCGCAATAGCGTCCTGCACCAGCGCAGAAAGTTCACCCGGTGGTGTCAGAAAAGCTTCACCACTGACCCTGGCTTGCAGCGTGCCGCCTCCCGCTTCCACAAGTGCGCGGATCCGCTGTGTCAGCGCTGTACCGCTATGCATGTCGTTAAAGCGGATTGAGATACGTGCAGATGCCTGTGGAGGGATGACATTGGTCGCCTGATTACCAACAGTAATGTCCGTAATTTCGATATTGCTCGGCTGGAACCAGTCATTGCCGTCGTCCAGCACAATGGCTTCGATCTCGCCGAGAATACGGACCAGCCTGGGTATAGGATTATCCGCCAGATGCGGATAGGCGACATGCCCCTGCGTGCCTTCCACTGTGACCCACATATTGACCGAACCGCGCCGCCCTATTTTCATCATATCGCCGAGACGGTTCACGGAAGTTGGTTCACCGACAAGGCACATATCGGGCTTTATGCCACGCTGCGCCATGCGTTCAATGATTGCGGGCGTACCAAATACCGCGGGGCCTTCCTCGTCGCCGGTAATCAACAGGCTGACCGTACCGGAGAAATCGCGATATTGCGCCAGCGCTGCGACAAAGCTGGCGATGCTGCCCTTCATGTCCACTGCGCCGCGGCCATAGAGCAGGTCGCCACGTATGTCTGGCGCAAAAGGATCGCTTTCCCATCCACTGCCCGGCGGCACGACATCAAGATGGCCAGCAAAGGCGAAATGGCGCCCTGCTTTGCCGGGTAAGGCGTTCGAGCGCAATGCGATCATATTCTCGACGGGGCCATCGGGTGCTTCGCCGACCACAAAACGCTCGACATCGAAACCCAGCGTCACGAGCATTTCTTCCAGCACTTCAAATGCCGCGCCAGTGGCGGGTGTGATGGAAGGGCAGGCGATAAGGCGCTGCGCCAGAGCAAGAGGGTCGGTAATGATGTTGGACATAGACATCGCGCTGCGATAGCGAATGATTCGCGCCAGCGCCAGAAGGGGATTGCCATGCTGACAATATTGGACCGCAACGCTGATCTTGCAGAACTGGTTCGCACCATCCCTGATTTCCCCAAGCCGGGCATCCAGTTTCGCGATGTCTCGACTTTGCTTCTGGATGGGCAAGGTTTTCGCACCGCGATTGACCGGTTGATCGAGACTTTTGATCCAACACAGGTGGATCTGATCGCGGGCATTGAAGCGCGTGGCTTCATTGTGGCTTCGGCGCTGTCTTATGCGCTGCACAAGGGCAAGATCATGCTGCGCAAATCCGGTAAGCTTCCCGGCGAAGCGGTGGGCGTTGATTATGCGCTTGAATATGGCACGGACCGGATCGAGATGCATGTCGGTGCGGTGCAGGAGGGGCAGCGCGTTCTTCTGGTCGATGATCTGATTGCGACCGGCGGCACGGCACTGGCAGGGGCAGAGCTGTTGCGCGGGCAGGGGGCATTGGTTAGCGAAGCACGTTTTCTGGTTGACCTGCCCGATCTGGGCGGTGCCGAACGCTTGGCGCAGGCAGGCATTGAAAGCCATGCCCTCATGGCATTTGAAGGCGACTGAGGCCCATGCGTATTGCGATCATCACAGGTGTGCAGGAGGAAGCGGATGCGTTCCTTCCCGGTCAGCATGAACGGGTTGAGCAGCATGGGCATCTTTCGGCGCGTTTTGTTGGTCATGCCGGGCATGAGGTAGCGATCAGCTGTTGCGGCGTCGGCAAGGTGAATGCGTCAATTGCCGCGACGATGCTGGCTGCGCTGCACCATGCCGAATTGCTGATGATTATCGGCACGGCGGGCAAACTGTCGGCCATAGCAGGGGATTGTTTTCTGCTGCATGAGGCGGTGCAGGGCGATTATGGCGCGCAGCGGCCTGATGGTTTTATCCATTATACTGCCGGCAGCTGGCCTATCGGGCCTGCCAGCGTCAAAGCATTTCTGGCGCATCCGCTGCCCGATATTGGCTTGCCGCAAGCGCGCATCGTGACGGGCGACAGCTTTGTCGAATGCCCGGACCACAGCATGCGCCTGCGCGAAGGGCTGAGCGGTGATCTGGTGGATATGGAAACCGGAGCGCTCGCGCAGGTCGCGCAACGTCTGGGGGTGCCTTGGGCGGGCATCAAGGCGACGACAGATGAAGCCAATGGAGAAAGCGCGGGCGACTTTCAGGAGAATTTGTTGCGCGCGGCAAGGCGCGCGGCTGAGGCTGCTGAGAAGTCTATCGCGCTTGTTTAGAGTGTTGCTTCCAGCGTAGTTGGAAGCGTTCAGCACCGGCCCACTCCCCCACCCGGCCTCCCATAGGGTACAATAGCTGGGAGGTTGGGTGGGGGAGTGGGCCGGTGCGGTACATTCGCGTTAGCGAATAAAAACATCAGCTATAATCTGGCCCGACTTCATATTTGTCGATCACCCAGCTTTCGGCCTTGGCATCCTCGACCCATTCCATCATCCACGGGTGGGCGAGCATCGTTTTCACATAGTTGCGGGAAACCTCCGAACTGATTGGCAGTTCATAGCCCTGAATGCGAAATACCACTGGTGCGAACATAATGTCGGCTGCGCCAAACTCGCCAAACAGATAGGGGCCGGGTTTTCCGAAGCGATACCGCGTCTGCTCCCATAGCGATGTTATGCGTTCCAGATCAGCCAGCACAGCGTCACTGGGCGTTTGCGCAGGGAAGATGCGGCGTACATTCATCGGGCAGGCCTTGCGCAGCGGCATATAGCTGCTGTGCATTTCTGCAGAGATGGAACGGGCGAAGGCGCATGCGGCTTTGTTCTGTGGCCAGAAACGGCCGTTGCCAGTCATGTCGTTCAAGGTTTCGACAATGGCGAGGCTGTCCCAAACTGCAATATCCCCATTCCACAGTGTCGGCACTTTGCCGCCCGAAACACCAATATCAGAGCGTGTTTTGCGTGCATCCCATTCTGGCCCGAACATCGAGAGCACGACTTCCTCAAAAGGCAGGCCGGATTGTTTGACAGCGAGCCAGCCGCGCAGTGACCAGCTGGAATAGGCTTTGTTGCCGATAATCAATTTCATAAATGGACCGTGCCTTTAGCCGTTTTCTTCGCCCTTGGTGGGTGTGACCAGATATTTATGGCCGGTTTTCTTGACATTATACAAAGCGAATATTGCAGGGTCGAGCATTTCGGCCAGGCTGAGCTCGCCTACATAATGGCTGGCAAAAGTCGTGCGCAGTTCAGCGACGACGCGGGCGCGCAATGCGTCTGCATCCTTACCGATTTTTGCCAGAAAATTGGTAACCAGCCATCCGCCAACGCCCCACGCCAAACCAGCGGTGCGTTTCAATATGGTAGGTGAAGCATCAAGCATTCCATAAAGATAGACCTGCTTCCATATGTTGGAGCCATAGCGGGTATTGACCTGCGCGCCATGCACACGGGCAATGGCCAGTTCCATCGCATCCAATATTTCGTCAGCCAGTGACCCACCGCTAATAGGGTCGAAAGCAAGAGTTGCGCCTGTTTCGGCGAGTGCCTCTATCAGTTGCTCTTTAAAGTCGGGGTCGGTGCTGATGAGCGCATATTGTGCGCCTTGGCTTTTCAGCAGGTCTGCTTGCTCCTGACTGCGCACGATATTGACCAGATCAATACCATCGGCAATGCAGATACGATTGAGCATCTGGCCGAGGTTGGATGCCGCCGCTGCATGCACAATCGCCTTATGGCCTTCGCGGCGCATGGTTTCGACAAAACCAAGCGCAGTGAGCGGGTTGACGAAGGCGGATGCCGCCTCGCGTGCTGTCACATCATCGGGCATGGGAATGCACATCGCGGCATTGCACAGGCAATATTTGGCATACATGGTCCCAGTCATTGCTGTGACCATTTTGCCCAGCAGCGCTTCGGCGCCTTCGCCAGCGCGCACCACTCTGCCCGCGCCTTCATTGCCGATGGGCAGTGCCTTGCCTATACGTGCTGGAGAGCGCTTCAGGCCTGCTTGCGGTACATTCATGACAAGCGCGGGCTGGCCATTTTCGGTGCCCGCTTGCGCTGTGGCCGTATCTGCTGGCCCGACCATTGTGAGCTGGTCGGAAGGGTTGAGCGGTGAAGCTTCAACCCGAATAATGACCTCGCCGGGGCCTGGCTCTGGCATGGCCGTTTCTTTTATGAAGATTTTGAGTTTGCCGTCTTCTGTCAGCAGGCTACGGATTTGCTGGTTCATTTCTGTGTTGCTGTCACCCATTTCGGCCTCCATATATTATGACATCTGGCCGAAGCGATAAAAGGTTGGCTGTGGCCTTAGCTAACGGCGTCCAATACTATAGCGCGCAACTCGGCTATCCCCATGCCTTTTTCTGATGATGTGGGGATTATTTCAGGATAGGCGGCCGGATGCGTGCGCGCCTCGGCTTTGGTGCTTTCTATCACTTCAGCAAGCGCACTGGCTTTGATTTTATCCGCCTTGGTGAGTACGAGCCGATAGCTGACGGCTGCTTCATCAAGCATCTTCATGACATCGCGGTCGACATCCTTGATGCCATGGCGCGCGTCAATCAGCACCAATGTGCGTTTGAGTACAGCGCGCCCGCGCAGATAGTCATTGATGAGGAAGCGCCATTGTCTGACCACATCCTTGGGCGCCTTGGCGTAGCCATAGCCGGGCATATCGACGAGGCGGAAGAGCAAAGGTTCGCCCACGTCGAAGAAGTTGAGCTCCTGTGTGCGTCCCGGCGTGTTGGAGGTGCGCGCGAGGCTGTTGCGGTTGGTCAGTGCATTGAGCAGCGAGGATTTGCCGACATTGGAGCGGCCCGCAAAAGCCACTTCTCTCACGCTCGCATCCGGCAGAAATTGCAGTGTTGGTGCGGACTTGAGGAAGCTGATCGGCCCGGCAAAAATCCGCCGGGCCTGCTCGATCAGTTCTGCACTGCCTGCGTTGTGATCATCCCCATCGTCTCTGCCCGCTGCATTGTTCACTTTGCCGGAGCCTGCTTGAGCTGTGGATGCCTGCTATACAGCCATTTTTGTTGTGCGACCGTGAGCAGGTTCGAAGTGATCCAATAGATTAGCAGGCCAGCCGCAAAAGGCGCCATGATGAACATCATCATCCATGGCATGATCGCAAAAATCTGTTTCTGCATCTCGTCCATCGGTGCCGGGTTGAGGCGGAACTGCAACCACATGGTGACACCCAGGATGATCGCGAGAATGCCGATACCCAAAAATGCAGGCGGCGTGAAATCGAGCAGACCGAACAGGTTCAGGATATGCAATGGATCGGGTGCGGACAAATCCTTGATCCACAGCACGAACGGCTGATGACGCATTTCGATGGTCAGCATCAACACCTTGTAGAGTGCGAAGAAGATCGGGATTTGCAGGAAGATGGGCAGACAACCGGAGAAGGGGTTGACCTTTTCCTTCTTGTAGAGGTCCATCAGCTCCTGCTGCAGCTTTGGTTTGTCGTCCTTGTGCTTTTCCTGCAGCGCCTTCATTTTCGGCTGGATGGCGCGCATCGCGGCCATGGAAGCGAATTGCTTCTGCGCAATCGGGAACATTAGCCCGCGCACGACAAAGGTAAGCGCGATGATCGCCACGCCGAAATTACCGATCTGGGTGAACAGCCAGTGGAGCAGTGCGAACATCGGTTTTTCGAACCAATAGAACCAGCCCCAGTCGATAGAGCGATCGAACAGCGCGATTCCGTCCTTGCCATCAATACCGTCCTGATAGGTTTCGAGCGTCTTCACCTCTTTCGCGCCGACGAACAGCCGCGACGTGTGCGTCACCGCCTTGCCGGAGGCAAGGATGAGGGGGGTGGATATGAAATCGGCTTGGTAGCTATCTTCTTGTCGTCCGGCGCGGAAAGTTCCTACTATGTCTGCCCGCTGGTCAGGGATTAATGCGGATAGCCAGTATTTGTCAGTGAAGCCCAGCCATCCTCCAGTACTTTCATATTTATTTTCTCCGGCAACAGCTTTGGTTCCGAACAGTTTCGAGAAAAAGCTAGGCTCCTCACCATCGAGATTCTCAAACTCGACGTCATAATTTGCAGCATTGTCAAATACGCCCATTGGCCCGGTATGGATCGTCCAAGTCGAAACGTCCTTAGACTTGCCAATACGACTTATGAAACCGTTGGTGCGCACGCCGACCGTGCCCGCGCCGGTGTTGCTCACCTTCTGCGCGGCGGTGATCATGTAGTTCTCATCGACCGAGAGCGCGATCTCGAAGCGCTGGCCCTGCCCATTGTCCCAGCTGAGCGTTACCGGGATGGTGGGTGTCAGCGTGTCGCCGCTCGCCTGCCATAGAGTGTCGGCATCGGGCGCTTTCAGGCCCTCGCCCGACCAGCCAAAGCCAGCGAAATAAGCATTTTCCGTGCCACTGGGTGAGAAGAGGTGGATAGGTGGGGAATCTTTATCCAGTGTCTCTTTGTAGGTCGGCAGGATGATGTCATCGATGCGCGCACCCTTGAGCGCAATGGAACCGAGCAGCTTGGGCGTTTCAATCTTAATGCGCGGGCTGTCTTTCAGGGCGGCAGAGCGTTCGCGCGGGGCGGCAGGCGCGGCCACCGAAGCTGCGGGGGCGCCACCGGGAGCCACTACACCATCAGCAGATGCCTGTTGCTCAACCTGCATTTCGACGTTTTGCACGGCAGCGGGGAAGAATTTCTCTGCGATGATAGGCCAGCCAAACAGGATGAGGCCCGTCAGTGCCATGGCCAAAATGATATTACGCTTGTCTTCCACTCTTGAAATGCTCCCCGGATGCGACGTTATGTCTTCCCGTTTTCGTCTTTCCTGCGCTCATGGAACAGGGTCATGACCCGATCCGCCCCATGGATGGCAGCGCAATAGCCGTTTCAGCGCCAGCCAGCTACCCTTGATTGCGCCATATTTTTCAATTGCCTGAATTGCATAGTGTGAACAGCTCGGATGATAGCGGCATGTTGGAGGTATGATACGTGACGGGCCAATCTGCCAGAGCCGTGCAATGCCGATGAGCAGGCGGGATATCATGGAGCTTTTGTTCGTGGAACTGCAGGCTGTTTCGGGCGCTGTATTTTGCGCAGTGCCTTTTCCAGCTCCGCTTCCAATTGTTTATAGTCGCGCTCTATTCCGCCTTCACGGCCAATCAGGACATGGTCGGCGCCTTTTATGCCCAATTGTGGCAATATCTGCCGTGCCAAGGCGCGAAAACGGCGCTTCATCCGGTTACGGACAACAGCGCCGCCTATTTTTTTCGTCACGGTAATGCCCAGCCGCATTGTGGCGTCGCCATCCTTGCGGTCCCGCACAAGCAAAACAAAGCCCGGCATGGGTTGGCGCTTGGCTTTGTTGCAGGCAAGAAAATCCGCACGTTTGCGGATTATACCCGGCGAAGCGTGCGCCTCGTCCGGCAGTGCGTCTGGTTGGTTCAGGCGCTCAGGCTCTTGCGGCCGCGCGAACGGCGCGCGCGCAAAATGTTGCGGCCTGCTGCTGTCGCCTGACGGGCGCGGAAACCGTGGCGCCGCTTGCGGACCAGATTGCTTGGCTGAAAAGTGCGCTTCATCGCTCATTCCTCAAAATTCGAATCATATATGACAAAATGGGCCGCCAAACCGGGTTTTCCCGCTGGCAGCCGCCTATCGAGGGGAGCCGATACGGAAAGCGCCGGGTAAAGTCAATCTATGACTGCCCTGTGACAGTGTTTTAGGGTCCTGACCCTAAAGAGTGAAGACCGGGTTATGGAGGGTGAAGGGCGGTGCTGAACAGTTTCAACATCGCTGCAACAGAGAAACGATTAACGCGCATCGGTTGGCTTGATGCCTTTGGCCAGCCTGTTGCCGCTTAGGCTGGGCGTGTCCTTGCTCCAGTTGGCGACAAAGCTGCTGCCGCGTGCAAGCCCCGGCACGAAAGAGGCATGGTTATCGCGAATGACAAGTGAAGAGCTGTCACGCACCTGGCCTTCCGGCGCTATGGTGATGAACGCACTGTAATTATGCTTGTCGCGTCCTTGTACCATGATGTTGTCTGCAATCAGGCCGTTTGATCCATTGGGCAGGTCGATCATATAGTTGGTGGCCTTGCCCGCACTGTCATCGAAACTGTTGTGGCTGATCTCGACCTGATTGGCGCGGCTTTTGATATAATGGCCGCCTGTTCCGGCTTCGAACCGGCTATTATGCACGATAAGCGCACCATAATGACCGATATAGATGCTGTGTGCGCAGTCCAGCCCACGGTCGCACCGTCCCAGATGGCGGAAAGTGGAGCGGGTGATGCGGATGGTGGCGTCGGGGTCATTATGGGTGAGTATGCCCTGCTCGCTGTCGCGAAACAGGCTCTTGTCGACAGCAAGATCGCCGTGCTCCAGCCTGATACCTGCGCCATTGCCATCGGCTACGTGCATATTCTGGAAGATGATGCCTTCGACGCTGGCCGAAAGACCGCGCAGCACCAGCGCGGCTTTCCCCTCGCATATTGTGCCATCGAAAATGACGCTTCCCGGCTTTTCCGCACGATAGATAATATGCCCAAATTCTTGCACCGCACATTGGCGATAAATACCCGGTGCGATGCTTATAATGCCGTTTTTATTTCCGATCGCAGCAACCGCATCATGGAGTTTTTCGAAGCCTTGATTAGTTTTTACAATAATGAAATTGCGCGCATTTGCGGTGGTTGGGGCCAGCAGGAGCGGGATTATGATGAAGGCTAAGGTGCGAAACATAAACGCATATTAGCATCCGCGCTGCTACAGCGCAGCAATTTATATACGGGTTCGGACTTTTGCAGCGCAGCAAAATTAAGGTTACCGGAAATTTATATTTTTGACAAAGGATCAAAAATCATGTCTTGGAGGTTTAGATATAACCCGACCGACCCGAACAAATGATTTTATTGGGAGCTATATATGAAGCATTATCTTCTTTCAGGAGCCGCGATTGCAGCGTCTCTCGCGCTGGCAGCGCCTGCCTCGGCAGCTGTTTTTGTCGTTGATGCCGGAGCGAACAGCGTTTCTGGCGGTTCAGCCTTGAACACAGGCATTGCACTTTCAACTGGTGATGCCTTGAGCGTTTCGTCCAGCATAAATGATCTGTGGAGCGCTGGTCCGCTACCTCGTTTCTCCGATGGCAGTGGTCTTATTGGTCCCCGTCTTGCAACTGCTTTGGATGATTCTGGTCAGGCGCCTGGCACAGCAATTGGTGCTGATTTCGGCACGACCATCCAAGATGGTTATGCATCTGCCTTTGGTTCGCTCGTGGGCCGTATCGGCGGTGTATACCAGACGCTTGGTGCGAATTTCGCTGGCCCTGCGTGGGCTGACGGCACATTGGAGCTGTTCTATTGGGATTCCAATGCCAATGATAATTTTGGTACTATCAGCTTCGACATTGTAAGCGGCGCTGTTCCTGAGCCGGCGACATGGGCGATGATGATTTTGGGCTTTGCTGTGACTGGCGCAGCGATGCGTCGCAAGAAAGCACAGGTTTCTTTCGCACTCTGAGTGCCCAGACTCCAAATAAGAAGGGCGCCTGTTGCGGCGCCCTTTTTTATGCCTGATCAATCCAGATTGGGCCGCAGCCAGCGCTCCGCCGTTGCGATATCAACCCCGCGCCGCTGTGCATATTCCTCAAGCTGATCTCGGCCAATACGCGCCACGCCGAAATATTCCGATTGCGGGTGCCCGAAGTAAAAGCCGCTCACTGCCGCGGTAGGCAGCATGGCGAGGCTTTCTGTCAGGGTGATGCCGGTGTTGCTGGTCGCGTCGAGCATCGGGAAGAGCAACTGCTTCTGGCTGTGGTCGGGGCAGGCGGGGTAGCCCGGTGCTGGCCGGATGCCGCGATATTGCTCCTTGATCAGCGCTTCATTGGTGAGCTGCTCGCCCTGCGAATAGCCCCACAGCTCGGCGCGCACATGCAAATGCAGGCGCTCGGCAAAAGCTTCGGCAAGGCGGTCGGCCAATGCTTTCAATAATATGTCGTTATAGTCATCATGCGCGGCCTTGAAGCGGGCAAGATGCGGCTCAATGCCATGGCCTGCCGTTACTGCAAAGCCACCGATCCAGTCGCCATCGGGCGAGATGAAATCCGCAAGGCACATGTTGGCGCGGCCTTCGCGCTTGGAGATTTGCTGGCGCAGGAAGGGCATGCGCACTTCGCCATCTTCCGTGCTGATGAGCACATCGTCGCCCTCACGCTTGCAGGGCCAGAGCGCCGCGCAGCCTTTCGCCGTTAGCCATTTCTCGGCGATGATCTGGTCGAGCATCTTCTGTGCGTCGTCAAACAGGCCGCGCGCGCTTTCGCCCACCACCGTATCATCAAGGATCGCCGGATAATTGCCCGCCAGTTCCCATGCGCGAAAGAAGGGCGTCCAGTCGATATATGCGCGCAGGTCCGCCAGATCCCAGTCTTCATAGACATGCAGGCCGGGCTGCTTGGGGGCAGCAGGCTGCAGCGTTTCGTCAATTTCGAACCCGTTGGCGCGCGCCTCTG
>Ga0070726_10001654_pt1 | contig 21810 bp, 20 predicted proteins | sample tdAd471_FD_67275 | JGI IMG/M metagenome (GOLD analysis project Ga0070726, IMG submission 67275) | Marine sediment microbial communities from the Atlantic coast under amendment with organic carbon and nitrate - tdAd47.1 | ecosystem: Environmental > Aquatic > Marine > Coastal > Sediment | place... | reverse complement strand
AGCACACCACCGAGAAGGTCACCTCTGGATAGTCGGATGGCGCGATATCGACGAGCTCGAGCGAGTGGATGGTTACGGGCCTTGCCTCACGCTCGATGACTTTGCCTTCTCGGGCCATGGCATAGAGCCGCTTTCCCTCGACCTTTCGGGCAGAAACCATCGGAGGGACCTGCAGGATCTCTCCCCTGAAGCGCTCCATGACACTTTCGACCTGTTCGGCCGTTGCGGGCAGCGGTTCTCGCGACAGCACGGCGCCGTCAGCATCAAGAGAGTCTGTGGCAACCCCGAAGAGTGCCGTTGCGATGTATTCCTTCTGTGCACCTTGCACGAAACGCAAGAGCCGAGTAGCCCCGCCGACGGCCAATATCAGAAGTCCAGTCGCCATGGGGTCAAGTGTTCCCGCATGACCGACCTTCCCGCCAACAGCGTTCCGCACCTTCGCGACAACATCATGGGAGGTCCACTCGGACTCCTTGTCGATCAAGATGAATCCGGGAGGCAACGTCACGAGAGTTGAGCTGTGATCGACTCGACGATCTCTGCTGGCGTCGAAGACGTCGTGAACCCCGAGGCATTGTGATGTCCTCCGCCGCCGAATGTTGACGCGATCGCCGCGACATCGACGACTCCTCGAGACCGCAGACTTCCCTTATAGACGCCAGGTTTGGCTTCCTTGATGAGCAGGGCGATCTGGGAACCACGAGCGAGCCTCACGAGGTCAATCAGGCCGTCGACCTCGTGACGTTGTACGTCTGCATTGGCTAGATCCTCCACAGTGACAAGCGACCACACAAGCGAGTGCTCGGTGTCAAACACCGCACGTCCAAGGACGTTCGACGCAACGGCGTAGTAACCGAAAGGCGCCTCCTCGTACAGTTTCTGCCCGATGACGTCCGGCTCAACCCCCGCAGCCAACAACTCAGCAGCGATGGCGTGTGTCTCAGGACTGGTCGACGAGTATTGGAAGCGTCCGGTGTCTGTGACAAGCCCAGCGTAGAGGGCATTTGCAACCGGCTCCGAAAGGGTCCAGCCGAGCTCCTTGATGACCGCATAGACGAGTTCTGTCGTTGCTGCTGCCGTTCGGTCGATGAGGAGGACATCGCCCCATGAACCGTCCGAAATGTGATGGTCGATCACGACAAGGGTTCCGGCCTTCGACATCGGCTCCGCAAGTGCCCCGACACGAGAAGGGACAGAGGTGTCGACGGCGACGGCAACATCGAGATCGCGTGGGAACTCGTGCGGCGCTACAAGCACAGAGGTATCAAGAAATGACATCTCTGCTGGGACAACGAATGGTTCATCGAATGACGCGAGCGCCTGCTTTCCGGCCTGTCGCGCTGCGTAGGCAAGCGCGATCATCGACCCGAGCGCATCGCCGTCTGGACCGATATGTCCAACAACACCAATCGTGTCGGCTGAGTCCAATGCCAGAGCGACGGACCGAATCGCTTCCGCGTTCTTGTGCTCACTCACCGCCATCGCCATCCCCAGTGTCCAAGTCCTTGACCATCTCTGAAATCTTCAAACCCTCGTCAATCGCAAGATCGACTCTGAATTCGAGCTTCGGGGTGTACCGCAGTGTTGACTGAGAACCGATCGCTCGCTGCAATCGGGGTGAAGCCGATACCAGTGCCGCGGCCGTCCCTTGCTTCTCATCCTCAGTTCCAAGGACCGAGTAGAAGACGATGGCATGGCGAAGATCAGGACTCGTCTCGGCACCGGTAATCGTGAGAAAACCAATGCGGGGGTCCTTAAGATCGAGCACGGCCTCTGCAACGATTTCGCGCACCAGCTCGTTGACCTTGCGCATACGCTGACTGGTCTGTCGGGCCATGAGTGGGACCTCCTGAGTCCGTCGCCGAGCCTACCGAATCGCGACCGGATCAGGTTCTAGCGATCTCCTTGACCTCGTACGACTCGATTGTGTCGCCGACCTTGATGTCGCGGAAGTTCGCAAGACCAATGCCGCACTCGAAGCCGGTCGCAACGGTCGGTACGTCGTCCTTGAATCGACGGAGGGAGACAATCCGACCGTCGTAGACGACAACGCCATCCCTCACCAGCCGAACGCGTGCGTTTCGGTTGATGGAGCCCTCGGTGACGAACGATCCTGCGACCAAGCCAAGGCGGGGAGCCCTGAAGACCTCACGTACCTCAGCAACACCGAGGAAGTTCTCAACTTCATCTGGCGAAAGTTCGCCGACAAGGAGTGACTCGACGTCGTCGAGCAGCTCATAGATGATCGAGAACGTCCGGATGTCAATACCAAGCTTCTTCGCTGTCGAACGCGCCTGGGCATCCGGACGAGCGTTGAATCCGTAGATGATGGCATCGGATGCTTCGGCAAGCGTGATGTCATTCGTGGTAACACCACCGACAGCCGCATGGACGATCGACACGTAGCCGTCGTCCCTGCTGATCTTGCCAACTGTCTCGCGAATCGCCTCAAGCGATCCGTGCGTGTCTGCCTTGACGATGATCCGAAGCTCAGAGTGGTCCTGTGTCCTGAGTTGCTCAACCAGCATGCCAAGACGATCGGTCGCGGACGGCACGACAAGCTCCAGCGCTCTCAGGTCGTCGATTCTCGCCTGAGCCATCTTGCGAGCCGTTCGCTCGTTCTTGGCGACTTCGAACATGTCTCCTGCTGTCGGAACCTCGTCCCAGCCCATAACAACGGCAGGCGTCGATGGACCAGCTGCGCTGAGGTTCTCACCCTTGTCGTCGAAGATCGCCCGAACACGACCAGGCACGGACCCAGCAACGATTGCATCGCCCTTCTTGAGCGTGCCTCTCTGGACAATCACCGTGGCGACAGGGCCCCGACCGACCTCGATCTGAGCCTCAATCACCGTGCCGATGGCGGGTGCCTTGGGGTTGGCCTTCAGCTCCTCGACTTCTGACACAAGCGAGATCATCTCGAGCAAGTCGTCGATGCCGTCGCCTGTGAGAGCAGAGAGCTCAACAGCAGGCACGTCTCCACCGAGTTCTTCAACCACAATCTCGTGCTGCGTCAATGCGGCACGGACGGCGTACGGATCTGCTGTCTCAAGGTCGATCTTGTTGATCGCGATGATGATCGGAACCTCAGCTGCCTTTGCGTGGCTGAGCGCCTCGACCGTCTGTGGCATCACCGAGTCGTCGGCAGCGACAACGATTACTGCGATATCTGTGACATCTGCGCCTCTCGCACGCAGCGCCGTGAACGCTTCGTGACCAGGGGTGTCGATGAAGGTCACAGGGGACTCGCCGCTCGTGACTTGATAGGCACCAATGTGCTGAGTGATTCGTCCGGCTTCACCCTCGATCACATTCGCACTGCGAATGGTGTCGAGCAGTTGGGTCTTTCCGTGGTCGACATGGCCCATGACCGTGACCACAGGTGGACGAGTGACAAGGCTCGCTGGATCATCCTCGTACTCGATCAGGTGACGTTCGCGTCCAGTGTCTTCTTCCTCCTCCTCGTCGGATTCTGCGACGAGGATCTCCCAGCCGAGTTCCTTCCCAAGTGGTTCGATGGCAGCGACAGGGATCTCGCCACCACCCGGAACCATCTCGCCCATGAACATCAGAGTCTTCACGATGTCTGCGGTCCGAATCTGGACCATCCTTGCAAGCTCGTGGACCGTGATCCCTGGTTCGACGAGAAGCACCTTCTCTTCACCGTCGTCTTCGCTGTCCTCGTCCTGAAGAGCGGCGGGTGTTGGCGGCAGTTCGGCTTCTGCGATGACATCCTCGATGGATGGCTCGTCGACTGCAGGCGTCTCATCTACTTGCTCAGGCGCTGTTTCAGCCTCGCTGACAGGTACGGCTTCCGGTTCGATCGTCGTCTTGGCTGCAGCATCGAAGGACGCACGCACCTTTGCGGCATCATCTTCTTCGAGACCCGACGACGCCGTTTTGACGTCCAATCCGAGTTCCTTGGCGCGCTCAAGCACGTCCTTGGACTCGCGATCGAGATCTCGTGCTAGTTCATATAGGCGTACTTTGGGCACGCTCACCTCCGCGCGGTTTGCTCACTGTGATCACTCGGTGTGATCGAGCTCGGTTTCTTCGGGAGTCGCATCGTCTTCAATCGCGACATCCTCAACATCTGTTTGTACAGCCGTGTCCGTTTCTTCTTCGGCATCGACCGCGTCGGCGGCTGCATCCTCGTCCTCTGACGGTGTCGAGACGGCATCCTCGACCACCGGATCGCTGGCAACGGCTTCTACAGCAGCATCTTCAGCGACTTCCTCCGAAACTACTTCTTCAACCGCATCACTCGGTTCTGCGGCATCAGCCTCGGCGGATGGGGCTCCGTCGCCTTCTTCCACCGTCTCGAATTCGACATCGTCGTCGTCCTCAGCATCAAGGCCGAGGTCCTGGGATTCGGATTGAATGTCGATTCGATAGCCGCTCAGGCGGGCTGCGAGTCTGGCGTTCTGACCTTCCTTGCCGATGGCAAGCGAAAGCTGGTGATCTGGCACGATGACGATCGCAGTTTGCTCTTCTTCGTCAAGTCTGACCTCGAGCACGCGAGCAGGGCTCAGCGCTTCTGCGATAAATGCGGAGGCGTTCTCGTCCCACTCGACGATGTCGACCTTCTCACCCTTGAGTTCGTTCACGACCTGCCTCACCCGCGAACCACGCGCACCGACGCACGCACCGACGGGATCGATGTTTGCGTCATTGGATGCGACCGCGATCTTGGTGCGGTGTCCTGCTTCCCGAGCGATGACCTTGATCTCGATGTCGCCGTCGACAAGTTCGGGGACTTCGAGCTCGAACAGGGCACGAATGAACTCTGGGTGGCTGCGAGTTACAACAATCGGGGCACCCTTCCCTTCTCCACGTACTTCGAGAATCAGTGCCTTCACCCTGTTGCCTCGTTCGAGACGCTCGAACGGGATTTTCTCGGAACCGGGAAGCATTGCCTCCGCGTCACCGAGATCGAGAATGGCAAAGCGATGGTCTGACTGCTGCACAATGCCTGTGACGAGATCGCCCTCACGTTCTTCGTACAGATCGAACACCTGATCGCGCTTGGCATCTCGAAGGCGCTGAAGGATGACCTGCTTGGCGGTCTGGGCAGCGATACGCCCGAAGTCATCTGGGGTGTCCTCCCATTCCTCGATGACATTGCCCTCTTCATCGAGGATCTGGCCGTAGACGCTTATCTCACCGGTGTCAGCGTCGATCGTCACTCTGGCTTCTTCGGCGGCACCGGGAGTGCGCTTGTAAGCCGAGACAAGCGCGTTCGCCAATGCCTCAAGGATTACGTCGCGCGGGACACCCTTCTCTCTCTCGAGGAGGTCGAGTGCGTCCATCAGGTTGTAGTCCATCGTTGCTCCTAGGCGTGCTTCGTCTTCTGGCCCGGCTTCTCCCACACAAACACGGTTCGTGTCGAAGAGGCCGCTTCATAAGGAATTGTTCTTTCGGAGCCATCTACGTCAAGGACGAAAGACTCCTCGTCGGCACTGATCAGAGTGCCCGTATGTGACTTCTGGTCGTCGATCTCTGCAAAGGTCTTTGCCTTCACCACTCGACCGATCGACTTGGTGAAGTGCGTCGGTCGTCTGAGCTTTCGTTCGAGACCAGGAGACGAAACCTCAAGGGTGTACGAGCTGTTGATTGGGTCCTCAGCATCGAGAAGCCTTCCGATTCCTCGGGAAAGCTCTGCGATGACGTCTACCCCGACTGCTTCCTCAGCGTCGATTGTGACGCGCACAAGCTGACCACCGTTGAGGACCTCGAGATCGTCGAGTTCCACACCTTCGGCAGCTACATAGGGCTCTATCGTCGCCCACAGCTTCTCCGCAACACCGCTCATCGTGCTCCTTGCACACCAAAAGAGAACTCTGCTCAAACAAAGAGGCGGGCCACAGCCCACCCCGACAGAGATCTCGGTTCTGACATGAGTATACCAAGAGCCAGACCATGCCGGCTGAACGAACCGTGGAGCGTGAGGACGCACGATTCCTGCGAATCTGACCAACGCAGACCTTCATCATCGGCCTGCTGATGGGCCAATGATGAGGTTCCCGATGCGACTAACCGCGAACGAGCTCCACGACCTGAGGGACAATGTCAGCAAGGGCGACGTCGCTACTGGTCCCAGCGCGCCGTTCGACAAATTCGACTGTGCCGTTCGCAAGACCTCGCGGACCGATTGTGATCCGATACGGAACCCCGATGAGTTCGGCGTCGTTGAACTTCACGCCAGGGCGCTCGTCGCGGTCGTCAAGCAATACCTCGACGCCGGCGGTGGTCAGCTCGTCATACATGCGACTGCTGACATCGGCTGACTCCTCGTCGTCGGGTCGGACCACCGTGATCACAACGTGGAATGGCGCGATCTCAAGTGGCCAGATGATTCCCTTGTCGTCATGATTGGCCTCGACGGAGGCTGCCATATTCCTCTCGACCCCAATCCCATACGAACCCATGACGACCGGAGCCGTCTTCCCGTCTTTGTCGAGCACCGTGACACCGAGTGGCCCTGCGTAGAAGGTGCCAAGCTTGAAGATGTGACCAACCTCAATCGCCGGGAATACACGAAGGGCTTCGCCGCACTGCGGGCAGGCTTCGCCGTCCGTCACGGCGCGGACGTCGACCCACTCTGACACGTCGATGTCGCGACCAACATCGACGCCTCGAACGTGCCAATCATTGTCGTTCGCACCGGTGGTCATTGACGTTCGTCCCGCAAGGGCGTGGTCGGCGAGGATTCTGACGTCGGAAACACCGACGGCGCCAAGGCTTCCCGCATCAGCACCGAGGAGCGCCTTGATCTCTTCAGGCTGTGCGGGTCTCGCGTTCGTGGTGCGTGTGACATCCATGAGCTTCTGATCTTGGAGTCCATGATCGCCTCTCAGCAGGACGATGGTGATCTCATCGTTGAGTACGTACACCAACGTCTTGACCTGACGATGTGCGGGCGCCCCACCATCAAAGGCCTCGAGATCAGCGATCGTGCGGACACCGGGCGTGGCGAATCGTTCGACCTCAAAGGTCCCTTCCGGGTCATCGACCGCTGGCACGGTCGACGTTGCCTTCTCGACGTTCGCCGCGTAGCCGCATGCGTCGCAGTGGGCGACCTCATCCTCCCCCACCTCGCTTTCGACCATGAACTCGACGGATTCCTTGCCGCCCATGGCTCCCGAGGACGCTTGGACCGCTACCGCAGACATGCCGAGTCGGTCGAAGATCCTTACATACGCTGCATAGTGACGATCGAACTGGACGTCGAGGCCCTCGAAGTCGAGGTCAAACGAATACGAGTCCTTCATCGTGAACTCACGAACGCGGAGCAGCCCGGACTTGGGTCGAGCTTCGTCGCGGAATTTCGTTTGGATGTGGTACCACATCTGGGGTAATTGCTTATACGAGGTGAGTTCGGATGCGACCGTGGCGAAGATCTCCTCGTGCGTCGGCCCGAGTACGACCTGGGCGCCTTTCTTGTCTTCGAACCCCATCATGATGTCAGCCATCGTTTCTGATCGGCCGGTGCGGTCCCAAATCTCCTTGGGATGCAGTTGGGGTAGGAGAAACTCCTGACCGTTGATCGCATTCATCTCTTCGCGGATGATGTCCATGACCTTGGTCCGAACGCGCTGTCCGAGCGGAAGCATCGAGTAGATCCCAGCCATGAGCTGGCGTACATACCCGGCGCGGACGAGCAACCGATGGCTGACAGCTTCTGCGTCAGCGGGATCGTCCCTCAGCGTTGGAATAAAGGCCTGCGACCAGCGCATCGTGCTCCTGACAGTTTGTCGAACGGGCGCCGAGCTTAGTAACGAGCTGCGTACCCTGGGTTCTGTGACGGGCCTGACAAGACCCACAGCCCACAGAATGGTTGCCCGGCGCCTTAAGCGTCCTCTACAACCTGTCGAACGGCCTCACGACGCTCCTTGGAATGATTTGCGTCGCCCTGTAGCGAGATGAGCTCGAGTCTGGTTTCCTCGGCGACATCGGCGGCGGAGACATCCGCTGCAGCCATGCGAGCCTCAATGCCCTCCTCAGCGAGCAGCTTCGCTTCCGTGACAAGGGCGTCGACCATCTGTGCTTCGGGAACCACCCGCACCACTTTGCCCTTGATGAATAAATGGCCTCTCCCCTTGCCTGCAGCCAGGCCGAGGTCTGCTTCTCGTGCCTCTCCTGGCCCGTTGACGACGCAGCCCATGACGGCCACCTGAATGGGCAGCCCGAGTTCTGTCAGGCGCTCGTTCGCCTCGGAAGCGACCGCAATCACGTCCACCTCAGCACGTCCGCACGATGGGCAGGCGATGAGGTCGAGCGATGACCGCTCTCGAAGCCCGAGATACTCGAGCAGCGATCTCCCTGACTTCGCCTCCTCGACCGGGTCAGCGGTCAACGAGAAACGGATCGTGTCACCGATGCCCTCGCTCAGCAAGGTTGCGATGCCAGCGACCGACTTGATCAAACCACCAGGAGGCGGCCCGGCCTCGGTGACGCCGAGGTGAAGCGGGTAATCGACGGTGTCGGCAAGGAGCCGATAGGAGTCGATCATGAGGGGAACGTTGGAGTGCTTCACCGAGATCTTGATGTCGTGAAAGTCGACGTCGTTCAAGTACTTCGCCTCAAGCAACGCCGATTCGACCAACGCCTTCGGTACGGGTCCGCCGTGCTTCGCCAACAGATCCTTGTCGAGAGATCCAGCGTTGACGCCAATCCTGATGGGGATTCCGGCAGCAAGCGCCTCCCGTGCGACGACCTTTATGTGCTCTTCCTTGCGAATGTTCCCTGGGTTGAGCCGAAGTGCCGAGACACCAGCTTCGATGGCTGCAAGAGCAAGTTTGTACTGGTAGTGGATGTCGGCGATGATCGGAACGGGGGCCCTCGGCATCATCTCGGCCAGCGCTTCAGCTGCCTCAACCGTGTTGCAGGTAACCCTGACAATGTCCGCTCCGGCGCCGGCGAGGGCGTAGATCTGAGCCAAAGTGCCATCGACGTCTGCCGTCTTTGTGGTCGTCATCGACTGGACCGAGATCGGCGATAGCCCACCGACCGGCACGTTGCCCACATGAAGCGGTCTTGTCGATCGGCGTTCGTAGTTCATGAATCGCAAGGGTAGCGAGAACCCATCAACGCAGGGACTCTCAGCTGATCGGATCGAAGATGTCGAGGTACACGCCCATCAACCCAAGGCTCACGAGGAAGACGAACACGACCGCGGCAACGGGAAGCAGCTTTTCGATGTTCGGTGCGCGCCCTGTCACCTTCTCGTAGCCAGCCACGGCGAAGTGGCCTCCGTCGAGCGGGTAGAGGGGCACGAAGTTGAGGACGCCGACGAAGATGTTGACCAGCGCCAGTAGCTGGAGGGTGGACTCGATGGGTCCAGCGATTTGCACAAGCCCAATGGGACTCACAGGCCGAACAGTCTCGAGGACCTGATCATCACCGCCGAAGATGGCGATGACAAGCTTCGGGAAGCCGACGACCATACTCCAGAGGCCCTGGACGCTTTGGATGATTGCCGTGCCGACCTGCGACACGGTCTCAGGGATCATTCCGACAAGGCCGGGATATGTTCGTTCAGCTTCCGATACGACGCCAAAGAACCCCGCCATCTCAGTAATCGTCTCGCCATCGTCATCGACGAGAACCTGACCTGTGACGGGATCGCGCACAGGGCGTTCGACGGTTGCCAGGGTTGCCGTGAGTTCAAGTCCGGTTCCTTCTCGCTCAACACCAATGCGAACGGTCTCGCCGCCGTTCGCGGCAGTGAAATCCGAAAACTCTTTCCATGTCGCGACGGGCCGACCCTCGATCGACACAATCACATCCCCAGCCAACGTGCCAGCAAGCAGCGCTGGAGAGGCGTCAGTCGTATTGGGAACGGTTTCAGAGACGGCCGCGATTTCTGTCGTTCGAGTAGCGGTTCCGTTGTCATCACGAGCGACAACACCGAACACGAGACCGACGAAGTACAGGATCAGGAACGCAATGACGAAGTGGCTCGCGATGCCTGCAAGCACCACCACCGACTTCTTCCAAAACGGAGCCACTCGGTAGGTGCGGCCCTCGTCCTCGGGTGCAATTTCCTCAAAAGGATTCATCCCGATGATCCGGACGTACCCTCCAAATGGAATCGCCTTTATGCCGTATTCAGTTTCGCCCCGTGTCGTCGACCAGATCCGCGGACCGAAGCCGAAGAATGCTTCGGTTGCCTTCATTCCAAAGGACTTCGCCGCGATGAAGTGACCACCCTCGTGGATGACGATCATCAGGACGACGCCGACAATCATGATGAAGGGACCCATGTGGCCTCCGGTACGGGATCCCGACCAATGCGGGCTGCGACAACGGTACCGGCGGTTCTATCTAACTTCGATACGCGAGACGGCATCCGCCGCATGTGCCCGAGCCCACGCATCAACCTCGAGAATGTCCTCAATGCTGCGAGGCGTGGCAACCTCGTGCGCTGTCAGGGTCCCACCGACAACAGCAGCAATTTCGACGAACGGGATTCGTTCGGCGAGGAACGCTTCCACGGCCACCTCGTCGGCCGCGTTGAGGACGGCAGTCGCTGAACCGCCTGCTCTTCCAGCTTCGTAGCCCAGACCAAGACACGGGAACGATGCGTAGTCCGGCTTCTCAAAGGTGAGGTCCGTGCCGACAAGGTCAAACTTCGGATGTTCGACCTTCACACGATCCGGATACACGATGGCTGCCTGGATCGGCTTCCTCATGTCAGGGATCCCAACCTCAGCCTTCACGACCCCATCGACGAACTCCACGAAGGAATGCACAACGCTCTGGGGGTGAACTACGACATCGATGCTGTCGTAGGGCATATCAAACAGGTAGTGAGCCTCAATGACCTCAAAAGCCTTGTTCATGAGGGTCGCCGAATCGGTGGTGATCCTCGGACCCATGGACCACGTCGGGTGAGCTAGTGCATCTGCGACGGTCACGCTCTCCATATCCGACAGCGACATCCCACGGAACGGTCCTCCAGAAGCCGTGAGAATGAGTCGAGCGACGGTCCCGGATTCCTCGCCGATCAGACACTGCCAGATCGCGGAGTGTTCGGAGTCGACGGGCAACAACTCCCCACCGCCCGCGGCAACAGCCTGAGTCATGAGGGGCCCTCCGGCGACAAGGCTTTCCTTGTTCGCGAGTGCGAGGCGATTTCCCGCGTAGAGCGCTGAAAGGGACGCCTCAAGCCCAGCGGCGCCGACCACTGCATTGACGACGGTGACGCCATCCATTGCCGCTGCCTCGGTGATGGCTCCCTTTCCAAAGTGCACACGCCCGCCGAACGCTGTTCGAAGCCGATCAGCCTGATCACCAGGATCAACCACGCACACGGCGGCATCTGGATGTCCGACACCGAGTTCGACGATCGCATCGCTCGGGGTCCTCGCAGCTACTGCGGCGATGGGCACTCCGATGCGGTCAGCAACCTCGATTGTCTGGCGACCAATTGAGCCGGTCGCACCGAGAACGACGAGCGGATTCAGAGCAGTCCCGCCCATACGAGAATCGCCCATGCTGCAGGGATGGTGAACAACAGACCGTCGATTCGGTCAAGGAACCCACCGTGGCCAGGAAGCACCGAGCCCATGTCCTTCAAGCCAAGAGACCGTTTCGCTGCAGACATGGCAAGGTCGCCGAGCGGCGTGAACACCGCCGCAGCTGCACCGATGGCAAGCCCAGAAGTCAGTTCGAATGGGTCGAAGTAGTTCAGTCCAGCGCCCACAGCGATGGCCACGATCGTGCCAGCGACCAACCCCTCGACGGTCTTGTTGGGAGAGACCCAAGGTGCAAAGTGCGTGCGACCAATCGATCGACCGACAAAGAAGGCAGCAATGTCGGTAGCGGCGACGGCTACGACGACGCCGATAATCAAGGTCTGGTAGTCGTCTGAACGTGCGATTAAGAGGGCGAACGACCCCAGCCCGGCCCACACCATGACCGTTGTGGTCAATGCCAGGTTTCCCATCGGGTCCGACTTGCCTGGGACAACGGCGTAGAACAACAGCAGCAGCACCGTTGCGAGAACGAAGGCGATCGGAATCGCTGCGGCGCTCCAGAAGTAGGCGCCGAGAGACGCTCCGATGATGCCCATGAATCCGAACAGGGAAATCGGCTTTCGCCCCGACCGCACCAATGCGGTGTAGAACTCCCCTGATCCGAGCACGAAGACTGTCACGGCCAGCAGCACAAGCGCCGGCCGCCAAACCAACGACGCGGCGAGCGCAAGGATTAGGACAAGTCCGGTAACCACCCTTGCGATGAGGTCGCCAGAGGCTCGCGCTCTCACCTTTCGATGACCTTCGGCCTCAACCACGTCCTCGAATCCAACAACCGATGTCTCGAGACCAGGAATCTCGGCTACGAGCGCAACCTGTGCCGTGTCCTCGGACTCAGCAGCAGCAATGGCCGCTGCCAATCCGGTGTGCTCTCGGGTGGCACCGTGCATCATCGCGTCCTCATCGAGCGCAAAATCTTCGGGAGACGCTCCTTCGCCTACGGGTGAACCGACGTCGGCGGTGGCGTCGTCTTCGTCTCCTTCCCACAAGTCGCCAAAAGCTGTCGCCGCCGGGCCGGTGCCGGCAGCAGCGGCGGCACCTCCTGCCACGAAGACGGCCTCGCCGGTGTCCTCGAATGGGTCAAACTCGCTATCGCCCTTGTCGCCAACGAAATCGAACGGCACCAACCCATCCGGATCGGTCGCATCGGCAGCCGCGCCGTCGGCATCATCGGGCCTGAACCAGTCATCAGATGACGAGCCATCTGGTCCCTCAGGCTCATCATCCCGGACCTCAATGGTCTCTTCGGTGGCACTGACTTCGACGGCTGACTCGGCCGGAACGATGATCTCGAGTTCCGCCGTGTCTGGTTCGTCACCGCCGTCGAACGCCTCGAAATCGACCAAGGGACCATCGGCTTGTGCCATGTCTCCGACCTCGGCATCATTGCCCGATTCACCCGTCGCCTCAGCATCGTCTTCTAACTCGACCGGGACGACAATCTCGAGTTCTCCGGTGTCATGGTCGGCAAACGGCAGCACTTCATCTGGCTGAATAGCAGTGTCATCCGTTTCCCATTCCACGACCGGGGAGTCGGAATCCTGGTCGACGACTATGGCTTCCTGAACGATGACCGCATCTTGGGGGTCTGGCTCATCGAACGCCGAGTCTGCGTCGCTTTCAACGGGGTCGGTTGTCACGATCTCTGCGGTCGCATCAACCTGTTCAAGCTCGGGCGGCGTTTCGTCTTTGGAGTTCGGCTCTTGCTGCGACTCCTCGACAGAGTCGCCAGCGCCCTCGGCGAACGACTGCCACTCGTCGATGTCTTCGGGATCTGTAGAGTCGGCGAGCGCGGCGTACGGGTCAGTTGGAGGGGCCGATTCCTCCGACAACCAGTCGTCGAAGTCGCTTTGGCCGCTGTCGTTGCGCGGATCGTCTGGCATATTGCTCCACGGTACCGGAATTCGGTGTCAGAGTTGCGAATCGGACAGGGTCTGGTCGTTGATCTGTCGAGGAGGGACCCGTCCGGGGTTCAGACCTCGAGCAGCTCTTCTTCTTTGCGTTCGACAGCGTCGTCGATGGAATTCGTGTGCTTGTCTGTGAGCTCCTGCAATTCCTTCTCAGCCCGATGGATGTCGTCCTCTGACACGTCTTCGGCCTCGATCGCATCCTTCGCATGTCTGCGCACGTTCCTTATGGCGATCCGCCCGTCCTCAGCGAGACTCCGCACGACCTTGATCAGTTCGCGACGACGTTCCTCGGTGAGAGCTGGGAAAGCCAAACGGATGATGTTGCCGTCGTTCGACGGATTGAGGCCGAGGTCCGCTTCGCGGATTCCGCGTTCGATGTCGGCCATTGCACCCTTGTCGTAGGGCTGAACAATCAGCATCCTCGCTTCAGGCACAGAAAAGGACGCCAGCTGCTGGAGTGGGGTACGTGTTCCGTAATACTCAACTGTGACGCGGCTCAAAAGACCAGCGTTCGCTCGCCCGGTCCTGACACCTGCGAACTCGTGGATGGTGTGCTCCACGGCTTGGTCCATCTTCAACTCTGCATCGGACAACAACTCGTTAATCATCAACCTCTCCCAGCTCGAACAAGAGTGCCAACGGATTCCCCTCGAACGGCCTTCCCGATATTCCCAGGAGTCATCATATTGAACACCCGAATCGGCAGGCCATTTTCCATGCACATGGTAACCGCAGTTGCATCCATGACCCCGAGCTGCTCGGAGATCGCGTGCATGTAGTCGAGCTCAGGAAGGAACTCAGCATCGGGATTCGTTGATGGGTCCGATGTGTAGATACCGTCGACCTTCGTCGCCTTGAGAACTGCTTCTGCGCCGATTTCGGCCGCTCGAAGTGCCGCCGTCGTATCCGTCGTGAAGAAGGGATTTCCTGTTCCCGCAGCGAACACGACAACTCGACCCTTCTCGAGGTGGCGAATCGCCCGGAGCCGGATGTATGGCTCAGCGACCTGTTGGATGTTGATGGCTGTTTGGACCCGACATTCGACGCCGGCACGCTCAAGGGCATCCCTCAGTGCAACGGCGTTGATGACGGTCGCAAGCATCCCCATGTAGTCGGCGTTGGCACGGTCCATGTGGTGCGCAGCACCAGAGAGGCCGCGGAAGATGTTTCCGCCACCAACGACGATGGCGATCTCGAAACCTTCCGCCTGGACCTCTGCGATCTCGGCGGCGGTGCGTGCAACCGTCTCTGGATCGATGCCGTACCCGAGAGATGCATCAGCAAACGCCTCGCCGGACAGTTTCAATACGACCCTGCGTCCTGGCATCTGTCTTCTCCCGATATGGCCGGCTACTCCCCGGTCGCGACCCTAGCCATGGAAGCGACCGAAATGTTCTCGCCCATCTTGACAGCGAGTTGCTGTACAAGACCCCCGACAGTCCCCTCGAACTTGTCTGATCGAACGAAGACCTGGTCAACGAGCACGTTGTCTTTGTAGAACGATTCGATCCGTCCCGCGACGATCTTGTCAACAATCTCGTCCGGCTTGCCTTCGTTGCGAGCTTGGGCGGCGATCAGCTGCTTTTCCTTGTCGATGACCTCGGCGGGTACATCATCGCGATTGATCCATTCAGGCCTGGCTGCGGCCGCGTGCATGGCGATGTCGTTCGCGGTCTCGCGGAACACGTCGCTCTTGGCGACGAAGTCTGTTTCTGAAGCGAGACCGATGAGCACGCCAAGAACCGGCCTGCCAGCCTGCTGGTGCATGTAGACGCCAACGACGCCCTCACCCTGCTCACGGTCAGCGCGCTTGGCTGCGGCAGCGATGCCCTTCTCGCGAAGGTAATCAGCCGCCTTGTCCATGTCGCCGCCCGTTTCTGAAAGGGCCTTCTTTGCGTCCATCATTCCTGCGCCCGTCGATTTCCTCAGGGCCTGAACATCTTGTGCGGTGAAATCGGCCACCGTTACTCCTTGGAATCCTTCTTGGCGGAATCTTTCTTTGCGGCGTCCTTGCGCTTCGCCTGTGCAATCTCGGCTCCGGCGATAGCGCCGTCGGCGACCACACCGGCAAGCAGCTGGGCAGCCCGAATCGCATCGTCGTTGCCTGGGATGACAAGATCGATGTCGTCTGGGTCGCAGTTTGTGTCAACGAGTGCGATCACCGGGATATTGAGACGCTTGGCCTCTTTGACCGCGATGTGCTCGGCATTGATGTCGACAATGAAGACGGCATCGGGTGGACGTCGGAGATCGGCAACACCGCCGAGGACGGCTTGAAGCTTGACGAGTTCACGACGAAGCCTCAGGCGTTCCTTCTTCGGAAGCTGATCCATCTCACCGGTTGATTCCATCTGCTCAAGCTCGTGCATGTAGAGAATCCGCTTGTGGATCGTCTGGAAGTTGGTGAGCATGCCTCCAAGCCAGCGGTTGCTGACGTACGGCATGTGCGAACGCTTTGCGTTCTCCTCGATCGCTGCCTGAGCCTGCTTCTTCGTGCCGACAAACATCACCGTTCCACCTTTGGACGTGATGTCGAAGGCCATTTGATAGGCCTCTTCGGCAGCCTCAAGTGTCTGGCGAAGGTCCAAGATGTGAATCCCGTTGCGTTCCGAGAATATCCACGGACGCATCTTCGGGTTCCACCGGGAGGTCTGATGACCAAAGTGGACGCCAGCCTCAAGCAGTTGGCGCATGGCGATAACAGCCATTGTGTCTCCTTGTTTCGGGTTGTGCTTCCGATCGCCCTTTGAGCCCCCGAACGTCCATCGAGATGGACGCACCACACGGGGATTGCGGCGACCGTGTGTGATTGGTGGCAGGGTATCGGCCAGAGATCGATTACCGCATGCGGGATTGTGCTGGAGAACGACCCTGGCTGGTGCTAGCGGTACGCGGGTTCGATGAATCGGTTACGGAGGCTCATCACGGCCTTCGTGTGGATCTGACAAATACGCGATTCTGTGACGTTCAAGACACCGCCGATTTCGGCGAGCGTCAGCCCTTCGTAGTAGTAGAGGGTCAAGACGAGCCGCTCCCGGTCTGGGAGTCGGTTGATGGAGTCGGCGAGCATGTACCTCGTCTCCTCCTTCTCGAAGTTCCCAGACGGATCGACAGCGTCCTTGTCCGCGATGACCTCTGTCATCGAACCCGACTCACGCTCGGTTGGGTTGAGGAGTTCGTCAAGGGCAACGAAACCGAGGTTTGCGATCTCACCGAGGTGGTCGCGAAGCGTGGACACGGGAATCTCCATGGATTCAGCGACCTCTTCCTCAGACGGCGTGCGTTGATGCTTGTGCTCGAGTTCGGCCATCGTGCGCTGAATCTCACGTGCCCTGGCTCTCACAGATCTTGGCACCCAGTCGAGGGCGCGCAACTCGTCCAGGATGGCTCCCTTGATGCGGTTGACGGCATAGGTTTCGAATTTGAATCCACGTTCTGGCTCAAACTTGTCGACGGCGTCAATGAGACCAAACGTACCGAAAGACACCAGGTCGGAATGATCAACATTCTTGGGAAGTCCAGACCCAACCCTGCCGGCAACGAACTTCACGAGCGGCGAGAAGTGAAGGATGAGACCCTCTCTGGCGCGCTCATCCCCCGTCGCCTTGTACGACGTCCACAGCGCATCGAGCTCCTGCTTTTCAGTGTCAGGCACGTGGGTGGCTTCTTTCGTAGGTCTTGGTCATGTGTTTCCGGGTGACGGAAGTGTAGATCTGTGTCGTTGCCAGTTCTGAGTGTCCCAGTAGATCCTGCACCGAACGCAGATCCGCGCCGTTCTCAAGCAAGTGAGTCGCGAACGAGTGCCGAAGGGCGTGTGGGAATGAACCTACTCGGTTCTGCACCACCCTACGGATACCTCTTGGAGTTAACCCGCCTCCTCTGACTCCGATCCAAAGGATGTCTGAAACCCTGCCAGCGAGAAGTTCATCGCGGGGACGTCCAACGTAGGCCTCGACGGATCTGAGGACCGTGTTCGTGAGCGGGAGTGACCGCTCTTTGGAGCCCTTCCCTTGAACGACAAGAAACGATCTCCCACTGACATCCGCGACTGACATTGCGGCAACCTCAGAGACTCGCAGGCCGGTGCCGTAGAGACATTCGAGGAGGGCACGGTCCCGGATATCAACCGCAGCGTCGCCCTCAATTGCGTCAATCATCCGACCGAGAGACCCGGAAGGGATTGACTTCGGAAGCGTGCCCGGTCGCTTCGGGTGCGGCACGGCAGCTGCCGGATTCGACGAAATGAGGTCGCGCCGGGAAGCATCAGCGAGGAAGCCGCGCACAGCGGATGCCTTCCTTGCGATGGACCGAGGTGCGTAGCCTCTCGTCGACAACTGCGCGATGTATCGCCGCACAAGGCGCCGATCGACATCCGAAAGCCTTGAAAGGCCAAACCGGTCACAGAACTCGATGAACGACCCCAAATCTCTCGTGTAGGCGTCGAGCGTATGCGGCGAAAGCCCGCGCTCAATCGCGCAACGACGCAGGTATGCCTCAACGGCAACGGAAATCGAATCGGAAGGCACCAGCCAATAGTGGCTGCCCCCGACGGTTTCGTCAACGTTCTCGGCTGCCTTCGAATCGCTGGCAGCGCTCAGGGCGAGCTCAGCTTGCTGCGAGTTTGGCGGCGAGCTCGTCGTTCGATGGCTCAGTGAGATGTGTTCCATCAGGAAACACGACGACAGGCACACTGGAACGACCGTCGTTGTAGTCGATGACTTTGGCCATTGCCTCAGCGTTGTCGGACACGTCAATATCGGTGTATTCGACAGCGTGGTCGTCGAAATAGGTGCGTGCTCTCGCGCAGTCCGAGCATGTCTGTGTTCCGTACATCGTGATCATCTGGAGGAGGCCTTCGTTTGGGTCGGTGAGAGGCTACGGCGATTCGTCGAACAGTTGCCGGGCATATCGTCGTGAACGCCCTTCCTCGAAGCGATTGACGATCGGTGAGAGGAGTTCGAGGACCATGCGTAGATCCTCAGCTCCGAACACCGGAAACGCACCATCTCTTATGAGCTCATTGGTCCCCATCGAAGTTTCACGGTCGATGTCCCCTGGCACGGCGTAGACCGATACCCCGTACTCAAGAGCAATCCGAGCTGTGATCAGAGCCCCTCCTTTCCTCGAAGCTTCGACGACCAGAACGACATCACAGAGCCCTGCGATGATCCGGTTTCTTGTAGGAAACCGCCAGCCTTCTGGAGGGGTTCCAGGCGGATACTCGGACACAAGGACCCCGCCGTTCGATCGCAGATCCCCGTACAACTGACGGTTCCTCCTTGGATACACGACATCGATTCCACATCCGAGGACGCCGACAGCACGCCCTGAGCCAGAATCCGCTTGCAGGGCCTCGACGACCCCGCGGTGGGCCGCCGCATCGATTCCCCTTGCGAGTCCGCTGACTACGTGCCACCCAGCCCGAGACGCCACAGATCCGTATTCGTGCGCAAGGTCAAGGCCATATGCGGTCGCCGACCTGCTGCCGACGATCCCGATAGCGGGCCCGAGCGGCAACGAGCCGTCGACAAACAACCAACGTGGAGCACCGCTGAGGTTCTGCAGACGACTCGGGAAGGCCGGGTCGGTTGACGCCATGAGCTGGACACCAGCTGTGCGCAGCTGTTCCCACCGAACATCTGCAGGAATGCCGACGGCTGACCGCACCCGTTTCGACAACTTGGTGCGGCCATCGGTGACGGCAGTGACGGCTGCCGTTTGCGAGCCGTGCCTACGGACGAGGCGATCAACCGTCGCTGGGCTGCATCCGCCGAAGGCAAGCATGACTGCAGCATCGCGCCTCACGAGATATCTCCCCGCATGTCCAATGCCTCCTTGAGCTGGACCTCGGTGGTGAGTGTTTCGCCAGCTAGGTCGGCAATGGTGCGTGCGACCCTGCGTATTCGGTTCCAGCCTCGAGCGGTCAACTCCTCGGTTGCGGGTTCCGTCGCAAGGAACCGTGCAGCGGAGCGACGATCCTCAAGGTCATCGAGATCGGTTCCAGTGAGGGACCGATTCAGGCCATTCCTGGTGGCTTGGAGGTCCCTTGCAGTCGCAACCCGCCGCCGAACCGTGTGGCTCGTTTCGCCTTTCGGACCGTCCAAATCGCCGAGACGAGCACTTGAAACGGTGATGCGCACATCGAACCGGTCGAGCAGCGGACCCGACAGCCTTGCCTGATACCGGTCGAGGCGGGCCCCAACGCAGGTGCACCCCCTCTTACGATCTCCGCGGTACCCGCATGGACACGGATTCGACGCCGCTACCACCTGAATCGAACTCGGAAACCGAATCGATGCCCCTTGGCGCGATACGACAACGAATCCAGACTCCATCGGCTGACGCAATGCATCGAGGACCGTAGGAGGGAACTCCCCGAGCTCATCGAGAAACAGGACGCCATGGTGTGCAAGCGTGATCTCACCAGGTGTTGGCATTCCGCTACCTCCGCCAACGAGCGCAGCCATCGTGATTGAGTGGTGAGGAGCGCGGAAAGGGGGAAAGCTCCTAGCCCCAGTTGCAGCGCCACGTGCAGCCCGAACGAGAGCAACCTCGGTCGACTCTCGATCATCGAGCCTCGGGAGCAACGTCGGGAGTGTCGAAGCCAACATCGATTTGCCTGCACCCGGTGGTCCGACCATGAGCATGTGGTGACCACCGGCCGCCGCGATCTCCAGGGCCCGCCGAGCCCGTGACTGACCTTTGACGTGTTCCATGTCGAGACCTGACGGCCGGCTGTCAGCTACTGCCGAAAGCGCATGGCCTGCCTCTGTTCCTCGGATCACGTTGACGGCCTGTCGAAGGTCTGAGACAGCAACAGCGTGCCCGCTGAGGGCCGTAGGGACCGTGGAGCCCGACGGAACCAATGCGATCGCATCACAATCGCGTGCCACGCAGGCAGCCACGATCGAGTCCGATGTTCGTTTGAGGTCACCGCTGAGTGAGAGCTCACCGGAAGCGACGAACGACGTTGGCTGGTCACCTAGCCCATCCGTCGCCTGCACGATGCTCAACGCAATCGGGAGATCGAACAGCGCCCCTGACTTTGGGAGGTCGGCTGGCGAAAGACTGACGACCACTCTGCCCGTGGGAAACCGAAATCCGGATCGCTTGAGGGCGGACCGTACTCTTTCGCGCGACTCACGAACGGCTGCGTCAGGGAGACCAACGATGATGAATTGTCCGCGGCCTCCACTCAGTGAAGTTTCAACGCGAACGGGTTGAGGAACGACCCCGACCAGTGCGCTCGATGTGACATGGTTGTTCATCCCTCCAACGTATGGGACCGCGCCGACAGAATCACGAGGGCACGCTCCCTGAGGTGTCAGGGCCATGAGCCCGTCCATCAAGAGATCTGGTTGGCCCGACCGCGGGTCCGGCACTGGCGCTCTGGATTCCGGGTTGTCGAACTTCTGCGACACTCCTCCCATGAACCCTGTAATCGTGATCCTCGGCATCGTTGTCACCCTCGCCTTGGCAGGGTTGGCTGTGCACTTTCTCCTTACCTGGATGAACCGCAAGGGTTGGGTCTGGTATCGCAACCCAACCCGTCCACCGCCGACATCACTCGGTTTGATCGAGGAGATCTACCAGCCATCGGTCGAGCATGTGATTGAACACGGCATCGAGGATGAAACCGTTGCTGACCAGAACGAATCTGGTGAGGGAGATCGCGGTATCAGCGGCCCTTGAAGTCTGGTTGGCGCTTCGCTACGAATGCCGCTGAACCCTCGGCGAGATCCTCGGAAGCCAACAGAATCGCTTGCCCCTGCTCCTCAAAGGACAGCGACTGTTCGAATGTCATCGATGACGACCGGTCCAGCGCCCTCTTGATCATTGACTGCGCGAGAGGTGCACCATCAGCAAGAGATTCCGCAACGGCGGTGACGCGCTCATCCAAGACATCAGCTGGGACTGACTCAGACACCAGTCCGATCTTCACGGCCTCCTGTGCCCCGAATACTCGACCGGTCAACGCGAGTTCTTTCGCCCGCGCAAGACCGACCAAGCGAGGCAGGAGCCACGTGCCCCCGAAATCGAGCGTCAAACCACGCTTGGCAAATATCTCTGCAAATCGAGCGCTGTCAGAGGCAATTGCTACATCGCAGCCGATGGCGAGATTCATTCCAGCACCGACGGCGACACCGTCGATACGGGCAATCGTTGGCTTGGCCAATCGGTGGAGGGCGAGAGCTGCACGGTTGGTCTTGCGCATCCGTGCCGCATTGTCGGCGGCGCTCGGAACGCCGCTCACGTCCTTGTTCATGTCGGCCCCCGAGCAGAAGTCTCCCCCAGCCCCGGTGACGACGAGGACCCGCGCCTCGGAACGCCCAAACGCCGCAAAGGCATCAGCCAGTTCG
>Ga0070726_10001653_pt1 | contig 21811 bp, 22 predicted proteins | sample tdAd471_FD_67275 | JGI IMG/M metagenome (GOLD analysis project Ga0070726, IMG submission 67275) | Marine sediment microbial communities from the Atlantic coast under amendment with organic carbon and nitrate - tdAd47.1 | ecosystem: Environmental > Aquatic > Marine > Coastal > Sediment | place... | reverse complement strand
TCCACTATACACCGGGTGCGGAGGGTGTCGGAAAAGTTTATTTTTGGGTCAGTGTTTGCTGCAGGTTGGGGGTGGTTTTTTGTGGGATAAGTGGCCGATGCTGTCATCCCACCAAAAAACGGCGACTGCCCGGATGAGCAGTCGCCGTTTTGTCTGGTCTGGTGCGCCTGATCAGGCGGCAGCGTCGATTTTCACCAGTTCGATGTCGAAGGTGAGATCCTTGCCAGCCAGCGGATGGTTTGCATCCAGCGTGATGGCGCTCTCATCCACAGCAACAACGGTGACCGGAACAACCTGGCCCGTCTGGGTCTGCATCTGCAGGCGAGTGCCAACTTCAGTCGGGATGTCTGCAGGGATCTGGCCGCGCGGCACTTCCTGGCGCATGTCCGGATTGACCGGGCCATAGGCTTCGTCAGCTGGCACGTTCACGGTTTTCTTGTCGCCAATCGCCATGCCCGGAATGGCAGAGTCGAGGCCGGGAATGATCTGTCCAGAGCCAACTTGAAAGCTCAGCGGCTCACGGCCTTCAGAGCTGTCAAACGTCGTGCCGTCATTCAGCGTGCCTGTGTAATGAATATGTACCGTATCGCCGGATTTCACTTGCGTCATAAATAATCCAATCTGTCTGGAGGTGAATTTCAAAGGCCGCGTCACGCTCGCGGGTGCTTTGGTGGGGTTCACCGCTCAAGGTAGGAAATCTGACGCAGATGTAAACCCGCCTGCAGTCAAGTTACCTCACCCGGCGCAGCAGAGCTTTGCGTGAAAGATTTCAAGACTGTAGCGGGTTCAACACTCGCGTAAAGACAGATCAGTAGACGAACACGGCTTTCGTGTTGACGAATTCCTTCATTCCATAGCCGCCATGTTCGCGGCCATAGCCGGAATCCTTGACGCCGCCAAAGGGCATATTGGGCGTCGCGATGCCGTAGCCATTGATCATGACCATGCCCGTGTCGAAATGCTTTTGGGCGAGTTCGATGGCGCGGTCTTCATTCTTCGAGAAGATACCCCCGCCGAGGCCATAGCGGCTGTCATTGGCGATGCGCATGGCGTCTTCATCATCCTTCGCACGGATGACCGAAGCGACAGGGCCGAACAATTCGTCATCATAGGCAGGCTGGCCCGGCTTCACATCGGTAAGAACCGTAGACGGATAATAATATCCCTTGCGATCCGGTACCTCGCCGCCGCAGCTGATTGTGGCGCCTTTCTCGACGCTTTTCTTCACCTGGTCGGCCAAGGTGTCGCGCAAATCTTCGCGGGCAATCGGGCCGAGCTGTGTGTCTTCGTCAAAGGGATCGCCGAGCTTGATGTCGCTCATCGCCTTGACGAAATTCTCGGTGAAGGCGTCATAAACCTTGTCTGTCACGATGAAGCGCTTGGCATTCACACAAGTCTCGCCATTGTTGAACAGGCGACCCTGGACGCAGGTCTTCACGGCAAGTTCCACATCCGCATCTTCGAGCACGAGATAGGCATCATTGGAGCCAAGCTCCAGCACGGTTTTCTTCAGCGCCTTGCCGGCCTTTTCGGCGACGATACGGCCTGCGCCATCACTGCCGGTCAGCGTTACGCCGCGAACCAGTTCGTGCTCGATGACAGCGTCAGACTGGTCATGCGAGATCAGAAGAACGGTGAAGAGATGTTTCGGCAGGCCAGCAGCCTCATAGATGTCTCGCAGCTTCAGGCCGCTGCCGGTGCAGCTTTCGGCATGTTTCAGAAGGATGCCATTGCCGGCCATCAGGTTTGAGATGGAATAGCGGATCGCCTGATAGAGGGGGAAATTCCAGGGCTGAATACCGTAGACAATGCCGATGGGGGAGTAGCTGACAATGCCCTTGCGGCCGGTCTGGATCTCGCGCTCTTCATCGGCGAGCTCCTTGGGGCCATGCTCGGCTGTGTAGTCACAGATCTGTGCGCAGAGTTCGACTTCCTGCTTGCCATCCTTGTAGAGCTTGCCGACTTCCTTTGTCATCAGGTCGGCATAGTCATCGACATGCTTGCGCAGCTCAGCGCCGATGGCCTTGATGACTTTGGCCCGCTCTTCCAGGCTGCGCATGCGCCATTCGAGATAGGCCTCATGACATTTGGCGATGGCGGCGTTCATGTCTGCGTCGCTCATCACCGGATAGGTGTTCAGCGTTTCGCCGGTAGCGGGATTGATTGTGGTGAGGTGGTCGCTCATTCGGGAATCTCCAATCTGGTATTCCCACTAGCAACGGGTGCGCCCCGGCAGGGTTCCGATAACAAAACCGTTACCGGGGCGAATTATGCAGTTATTCCGCCTACGTTCTTGTTTCCCGCATCCGCCTAACCGATGGACACTTCAGCGCCGAGGTCCAGCCAGAGGATCAGGGCCGTTGCCGCCGCCAGAAGCAGAACGGACAGGACAGCATTGATCCAGACGGCGCGGCTCGCATTTTTCTGGTCGATCCAGGCGCGGGGCCGTATTTTCCGCAAGCGGAAAACGATCAAGGCGGCAAGCACCAGCGCAACAACGTTCAGCGTCAGCAACAGTGCCGCGCGCAGGGCAAACGTCCAGTGCCCCGCACCGGCAAACAGACCGACCGCTGCACCGGGCGGCAACAAGGCGGCGGCAACCATCACGCCCACCAGGGCAGACGCCTGTCCGCGTGTCAGTGACAGGGCCGCCGCACCGCCCGCCGCCATGGCAAGGGCGAGGCCATCGATGCGCACTTCCGCGCGCGACATCAATTGCTGGCTATCAAGGTCAATGACCAGAAAGAAGGACAAAATCCAGGAACAGGCGAGCGCAATGCCGATGCCTGCCCCCAGCGTCATGGACGCCCGCTTGAGCAGGACGAAATCCCCAAGTGCAGCGCCCATGGAGAAGCCAAGCACAGGGCCCAGCAAGGGCGCGATCACCATGGCGCCGATGACGGCGGCCACACCATCCGAATTCAGACCGATGGCCGCCACTACGGTGGACAGCACGACCATGATGATGAAATCCCGGTCGAGCCGCGCGCCGGTGGACACATCGGAATAGATCTCCTCCCGCGTTGCCTGGATCTTGCGTTCGGCCTTCTGGTCTGTTGCCTCTTTCAGTTTTGGCGCGGTGGCCTCAACAGGAAAAACCGTGATGCGGTAATCATTGCAGTCTTCCAGCACCGTCTGAATATTATCCATCAGGGCCTGACCGGTGCCTTCCCGCAGGAAGACAGAGATCAAACGACGGTCAATTTGCTCCGTATTCTGAACATAGTAATCGATCGGCTCTGCATTCTTGACGGCCCGCATGACAGTGTCGAACCGGTCATCGGCAGGCATGTGAAGTTCCAGAAGACGCATCGCCCTTAGTCCCGCTTGAGGCGGGCAATGAGACTGGACGTGTCCCAACGTCGGCCGCCCATGGCCTGCACGTCGGCATAATACTGGTCGACCGTGGCGGTCAGCGGCAGGCTGGCGCCATTCTCGCGCGCGGCCTCCAGCGTGATCCGCAGATCCTTGCGCATCCAGTCGACGGCAAAGCCATGCTCAAATTCGCCAGCGACCATGGTTTTCCAGCGGTTCTCCATCTGCCAGCTCTGGGCCGCGCCGCCGCTGATCGCCTCGATCACCTTGGCAGCGTCCAGCCCGGCCTGTTCGGCAAAATGCAGGCCTTCCGACAGGCCCTGAACAATACCGGCAATGCAGATCTGGTTGACGGATTTGGCGAGTTGGCCTGCGCCGCTTTCGCCAATCAGCGTCATCTTCTTGCCGAAGGCTGCCATGACGGGCTCAGCGGTGGTGAAGGCTTTTTCGTCGCCGCCACACATGATGGTCAGCTGGCCATTGATGGCGCCGGCCTCACCGCCGCTGATCGGCGCGTCCAGGAAGCGTGCACCTTTCACGCGGCAGCGCTCATCCAGTTCCCGCGCCAGGCCCGCTGAGGCGGTGGTGTGGTCCACCACAATCATGCCCGCACCGAGGCTCGGCTCCAGCTGGGCGAAGACGTCGCGCACATCGGGATCATCGCCAAGGCAGAGAAAAACGAATTCCGCGCCAAAGGCCGCGTCGCCGGGGGTCTTGGCAATTTCGCCCTTGTGCTGGGCGGCCCAGTCTTTGCTCTTTGCTTCCGTACGGTTCCAAACGGTCACCTCATGGCCCTTCGCCGCCAGATGCCCCGCCATGTGAAAGCCCATCACTCCAAGGCCTAGAAAAGCCGTCCGCGCCATAAGGTATCTCTCCTGAATTGAATGGTTTTCCATCACGCCGCTGGACGTCTGGAGTTCCTGACTTCATTAGTACTAGAAGGGTAAGGGGGGAAAACAAGGATGCTGGAATTTATTACGCAGGGGCCGGATGCGATTTGTACAGCCGTAGCCGAGGCAGGAATCCGCTGTGATCAGCCATTATTCGTCATCAATCTTTGGAATCTGACACTCAGCATAGTTCTGGGCGTGCTGACATTCATGCTGGTTCGCCTGATCATGAATTATCGGGGGCTGGAAACGCACGAAAAGGTTTTCGAGATGAAGGTGCCAATGGGCGCACTCCCCGAAAAACGCATGATGCGCCTGAACCCTTACACAATGGCGAAGCTGGTCGGGGAGGACGGCTATGAGCCGCTGAAGTATCGTGAAGCTGGCACCAAACTCAACGAGGCCTATGGCAAAAAGTATTTCGTTGTTCAGTTTCAGGAAGGCGGGAACAATATCTGCCGGACAGAGGTACGCCTCAAAGCAGCATGGTTTCCACAGGAGAGAAATGCCGTGCGGGTAGATGCGGAAACCCTGACAAAGCTGAAAATCGGATCTGCGAGCAAAAGCGACGACGGCACCAGCGACAGCATTGGTGTCGATGGGCAGTTCGACATATTTGCCCGTGAGGTTCGCTGGTGGGATGTTCGCCACTGGCTGTTCCATCCCAATCGCGAAATCCGGTATGCGCTCTATGTGGCGCTATTCGCTGCTACGCTGGAATACTCCTCGCCAATCTTGGGACTGGTCGGGCATATTCTGAAGGCGCCAACCGTGCCCAACTGACCCTGTTTCCATTGAATTTCATCAAAATCGCCACGTTTGTTTCCAGCGGGGATTCACCAAGGCCTGCTACATTAGCGGTTCCACTCAGAATGATTTGGAACGGATTATGGCGCATGCCACCACCACTACGCAGCACCATCGGGCAGGCAGAAGGCCTGCCTTGCCTGCGCGGCGTCTGGGCACATGGAAGCTGGCCTATGCCGACTTCCTGACGGCCCTGATGGCGTTTTTCCTCCTGCTCTGGCTCGTCAGCGGCGTCTCGCCTGACGCGCGCGGTGACATCGCGGATTTCTTCAATAATGGCAAAACGGCCAGCGCCAGTACGCTAGTGGACATTCGCCCGAGCGAAACCCAGCGTCTCTACAGTCTTCTGTCTTCCGATTCCGTCCTGCAAACCGCAGGAGACAATATTGTCCTCACCCGGCAGGCCCATGGCGTGCGAATCGATCTGATCGATTCAGAGGCTCGCCCCCTGTTTGCAATGAACGAGTCCGGCTTTACCCCGGCCGGTGCGCAGCTAATGGAAAGTGTCGGACAGCGCCTGTCTGCCCTTGATGTGCCGCTGACCATCGAAGGCCATACCGACGCCTTTCCGAGCCCTGATTCCGGGCGCAGCAACTGGGATATCTCCTCCGAACGCGCCAATGCCGCACGCCGTGCGCTGACTGCAGCAGGTATTACAGACAGCCGCATCCGTGCTGTGACGGGCCTTGCCGCGACCCGGCCCCTGGATGCGGGGCAGCCCCACTTGCCAGCAAACCGCCGTGTAAGCATACTGTTGCAAGTTGACGGCTGACCTGACTTGGTAGGCCGGGGCGCGCTGATGAACCGGAGCCACAATGTTGAGTGAACTGGCCGCAACCTGGCCCATGTGGGCGAGTCTCGCCGTCGTGTGCGCGGCGATTGCCTTTTACATGCTCGACAAATGGTCGATGGAGCTGGTCTCCGTCTGCGTGATGGCCGCGCTGCTGGTGCTGTTTACCTTTCCTGGCGCACATGGCGCGGATGGCGCTCCGATCAGCGCAGCGGACCTGCTGTCCGGATTTGGCAATCCGGCGCTGATTACGATCATGGCGCTGCTGGTGGTCGGTCAGGGCCTGTTCCAGACTGGCGCTCTGGAAGGGCCGACCAAGGCCCTGCTGGCAGGATATGACAAACGACCAACCACGACGCTGGTACTGGCCTTTCTGGCGGTCTTCGTGACCAGCGCGTTTGTGAACAATACGCCCATCGTGATCATGTTCCTGCCCGTGATGACGGCCATCGCGATGCGCATGAACACGCCGCAGTCAAAGCTGATGATGCCGCTGAGCTATGCCTCCATCTTTGCCGGGATGACGACGCTGATCGGCACGTCGACGAACCTGCTGGCGGCGGAATCCTATCTGCGGATCACCGGCCAGCAGCTTGGCTTTTTCGATCAGACGCCGCTGGGCCTGATCCTGGCGGCGGCCGGATTTCTCTACCTCATAATCTTTTCGCGCTTCCTGCTGCCGAACCGGCGCGGCCTGTCCGATGACATCGTGCAGCCTTCCGGCAAGCAGTTCGTGGCGCAGATTGAAGTGACCAATGGGCACTTCCTGCAGGGCAAGAAACCCATTGCCGGCATGTTCACGGACCTGCCGGACATGACCGTGCGGATGATCCAGCGCGGGGAACGCGCCATCCTGCCGCCCTATGAAGACATTTCGCTACAGGCGGGTGACCTTGTGATCATCGCCGCCACGCGCTCAGCGCTTCAGAACGTACTGGCCCGCCAGCCGGACTTCCTGCAGCAGGTGTGGCAGGCCTCCGGCGCAGACCTGGAAGAGAATGGCAAACCGAGCACGCTGGCGCTGACCGAAGCCGTGATCGCACCGGGCTCGCGCATGGTGGGCCGGACGGTGGAGATGCTGGGCTTTCGCCGCCTGACGCGCGCGGTGACGCTGGGCATTCAGCGCCGCAGCAGGATGATTCGGACCAAGCTGGGCGAAATCCGGCTGGAATCCGGGGACACGCTGCTGCTGTGCGGGCCGGTGGAAGCGTTCCGCGAGTTGCGGTCCAGCCGCGACCTGATCATGCTGGAATGGTCCCAGACCGAAATTCCTTTGACGACCAAGGCACTGGCGGCGCGGGTTATCTCGATCTGCCTGGTGCTTGGCGCGGCGACGGGATTTGTTTCCATCCTGCACGCATCCGTGCTGGCGGCGGTGGCGATGCTGATCGCGGGCTGTCTCAATACGCGGCAGGCGGCGCGGTCTCTGGATCTGCGCATCTTTCTGGTGATCGGCGCGGCGCTGGCCATGGGCATGGCGCTGGAGAAAACAGGCGCGGCAGCAATGATCGCCCATGCCGTGGTGAACCTTGCCTCTCCGTTCGGAACGCTGGCGGTTCTGTCAGCCATCTTCCTGGCCGTGGCCATCCTGACGAATTTGCTGTCGAATGCGGCGACGGCCATTCTGTTCTCACCAATTGCCCTGTCGGCAGCGGCTGAACTGAACATCGACAACCCGCTGCCATTCCTTCTGGCGGTGATTTATGGCGCAAACTGCAGTTTTGCGACGCCCATCGCGTACCAGACGAACATGCTGGTCATGGGCCCCGGACACTATAAATTCAGAGACTTCATGACATTTGGCGCGCCTCTGATATTCATATTATGGTTCGTGTTTACGCTATTCGCCCCTTGGCGGTTTGATCTGTAAGTGTATCGTCGCAATTATGAGGTTTACGGACTCCCAGATTTTGCCCCCGGGGCTTGAGCGGTCACTGCGCTTTTACGTGACCAGCCCGAGCCCGTGCCCGTATTTGCCGGGGCTGAAGGAACGCAAGGCCTTCACCAATCTGGCCATTGGCAGCGAAGCCGACAGCATTCACAACTCTCTCAGCCATGCAGGCTTTCGCCGCAGTCAGACGATTGCCTATCGCCCGGCCTGCCCGCGTTGCAATGCATGCCGCAGCGTGCGTGTAAATTCGCGCGAGTTCGAACTCTCCCGCAATGACCGCCGCGCGCTGAAGCGCAACCAGTCTCTGGTGCGCCGCCCCGTGGAGTCCACACCGACGCGCGAGCAATACCGCCTGCTGAAAGCCTATGTGAAGCATCGCCACGACAAAGGCGGCATGTCTGACATGAGCTATCGAGACTATAGCGCCATGGTGGGCGGCAGCCCGGTGAAAAGCCTGATCTTCGAATATCGCGAGGGCCCGGAAGACGACGCGCCGCTGGTGGCCGCATCGATCACGGATATCCTGCGCGACGGCTTTTCCATGGTCTACACTTTCTTTGACCCGGACTATGAAGGTCAGGGCCTCGGCCATTTCATGATCCTTGATCACATTCTTCATGCGCAGGATCTGGGCCTGCCGCATGTCTATCTGGGCTATTGGGTCAAAGGCAGCCCGAAAATGGATTACAAGCGGCGCTATAAGCCGCTGGAAGTGCTCGACGGCGACACATGGCGGTTGCTGAGAGACGATGAATAAAACGCTGCGTAAGCGACACGGCTGAACGCCGGCGCAAACGCACGGGGGAGACGACATGATCCACAGACGTAACCTGCTGGGCGCAGGGGCGCTTGGCCTTGCTGGTGCGGCAGCTGCCTTTGCCAATCCGGAGAAGGCTGCCGACCTGGCCGCCCCGGCCATTGCGCGCAACCGGCGCCGGTTCAACATGGTCACCACCTGGCCGAAGGGCCTGCCGGGCCTCGGCGAAGCGGCCGAGCGCGTGGCGCAACGTATCCAGACAATGTCTGACGGCCTGATGGAAGTGAAGGTCTATGCGGCGGGCGAACTGGTGCCGCCCTTTGAATGTTTCGATGCCGTCTCGAATGGCTCTGCCGACATGTATCACGGCGCAGAATATTACTGGACGGCGAAGTCCACCGGCTTTCCATTCTTCACCGCCGTGCCATTCGGCATGACGGCGCAGGAGATCATGGGCTGGATCGACTTTGGCGGCGGCCAGAAATTGTGGGACGAATTGTCGGGACAGTTCGGCATCAAGGCTTTTCAGGCGGCCAATACCGGCCACCAGATGGGCGGCTGGTTCCGCAAGGAGATCAACAGCCTGGATGATCTGGTCGGCCTGAAGATGCGCATTCCGGGACAGGGGGGCGATGTTCTACGCGCGCTCGGCGGGTCTGCCATCGCGCTGCCGGGCGGCGAGATTTATCAATCCCTGCAGACCGGCGCGATCGACGCGACCGAATGGGTCGGCCCGTGGAATGACTATTATCTCGGCTTCTATCGGGAGGCGCCCTATTATTACGGACCCGGCTTCCATGAACCGGGCGCGAGCCTGGCCGTCGGCATGAACCGCCGCGTATGGGATGATCTGACGCAAGGCGAACAGGCGATCATTCAGGCCGCCTGCGAGAGCGTGAACCACACATCGCTGGGCGAATTCACCTATCAGAACTCAGTTCATCTGGACCTGCTGGTCAATGAGCATGGCGTGCAGATGCGCAGCTTCCCCGATGATGTTGTCTCGCGCATGGCAGAGGCCGCCTGGGACATTCGCGCTGCCTCTGGCCGCGATGGCATCGAGAAGCGCATCTATGACAGCTTCGAAAAATCCCTGAAGCTGATGCGGGGCTGGGGCGATGTGTCCGAAGGCCCGTATTACGCCGCCCGCGCGGCCAACAAGTAGACGGGCGCGGGGTGGGCATGTCTGCGGATCTATTCCTGACACTGGGCGGATGGCTGAACTGGCTCGGCCTATTGCTCTCGCCGCTGCTTCTGCTGCCGCTGATCGTGGCGATCTGGCCGGAGCCGGTGGAAGGCCTCGCCAAATGGCTGAGCCGCAGGATTGATGCCGTCTCCGGCTGGGCGCTGGGCGGGGCGATTGCCAGCGCGATCATCCTGGTGATGGCGCAATTGCTGGTCGTTTTGTTGCGCTATGCGTTCGGCATGTCATTCACCTGGCTGAACGAGATCGTGATCTATGCCTTTGCGGCGATGTTCATGCTGGGTGCGGCCTCAGCCCTGCGCGATGATGCGCATGTTCGCGTGGATATTCTGCGCCCGCGCTTCGGGCCAAACGGACGCAACTGGATTGAACTTGCGGGCATCTATCTGTTCCTGTTTCCGATCTGCATCCGCCTGCTGGCGATGACCGAGCAGGGCCTCGCACGCAGCTGGGCGCTTTTTGAGGGCTCCCGCGAATCCGATGGCCTGCCACTGCTGTTGCTGTTCAAGACGCTGTTGCCGGTGTTTGCCGTGCTGATGCTGGTGCAGGGCCTGTCGGAAGCGCTGAAGGCGGCACTGCGCCTGACCGGCAAGCTGGAGGAAGCACCGGAAGAAGCCCCCCATGGAGGCATCCATGGAAGTTGAAGTGATCCTTGCGATTTCGATGTTTGCCTGCGCCGTGCTGGCCCTGCTGGCAGGCTATCAGGTGGCGCTGACTTTGGGCGGTGTGGCGCTGTTGTTCGCGCTGGCCGGGATTGGCCTTGGCGTGTTCGATGAAGCCTTCCTGCGCAATCTGCCGAGCCGCATTCTGGGCGGATCAATCATGCAGAACACGACGCTGATCGCCGTGCCGCTGTTCGTGCTGATGGGCGTGATCCTGGAACGGTCTCGCGTGGCGGAGGACCTGTTGCACATTGCCAGCCGCCTGCTGGGCAAGGTGCGCGGAGGGCTTGGCTATGCCGTTGTGCTGGTCGGCGCGCTGCTGGCGGCTTCGACCGGGATTGTTGGCGCGACGGTGATCACCATGACGCTGATCGCCCTGCCGACCATGCTGCGCCAGGGCTATGATCCGCGCCTTGCGACGGGCACGATCGCGGCCTCCGGTACGCTGGGGCAGATCATTCCGCCGTCCATCGTGCTGATCCTGCTGGCTGATGCGATTTCCAATGCGGCGAGCCAGGCCAGCCAGGCGACCGGCTCGGCGGGGTCTTTCGTGGTCTCTGTGGGCGATCTGTTCGCGGGCGCACTGATCCCCGGCCTATTGCTGGTCGGGTTGTACCTCGCCTGGATCGCCATCACGGCCATCTGGAAGCCCGAACGCTGCCCGCCGGTTGAGCAGGATGACAGCCCGCCGCTGACCGCCAAGGAGATTGCCTTCGGGCTGGGCGCACCTCTGCTGCTGATCTTTGCCGTGCTAGGCGCGATTCTGGGCGGCGTTGCCCCGCCGACAGAAGCCGCCGCGATTGGCGTCGCTGGCGCGATCCTTCTGGCTGGCCTGCGGCTGGCGGATGATGATCATGAGCGGCGCGTAAGCTGGCTGTTGATGGCCGGGCTGACCAGTGTTGTGGCCATCCTGTTCCTGCGCAATCTGTTCGACCTGCGCACGGGCGTCGCCTCGATTGGCCGCGCCAATGAAATTGGCATCGTGCTGACCGGCCTCGCCTGTCTTGTTTTCTTCGCCAGCGTAGCGGCGGGCCTTGTTGTGCTGCGCCGGATGCGGCAGCTGCTGCCTGCGCTGAAAAGTGCGACGCAGATTACCAGCATGGTGTTCCTGATCCTGATCGGCGCGTCTCTGTTCAGCCTGGTCTTCCGCGGCTATGGCGGCGACGACATCATCGCAGATGTGCTGCACTCCATGCCGGGCGGCAAATGGGGCGCGCTGATCATGACGATGATTGTGATGTTCGTGCTGGGCTTCTTCCTGGACTTTATCGAGATCGTGTTCGTCGTGGTGCCGCTGGTAGCGCCGCCGTTGATCATTCTGGGGTTCGACCCGGTCTGGCTGGCCATTCTGATGGCGCTGAACCTGCAGACCAGTTTCCTGACGCCGCCCTTCGGCTTTGCTCTGTTCTATCTGCGCGGCGCAGCCCCGGCGAGCGTCAAGACGATGGATATCTGGCGCGGGGCGATGCCGTTCATTGTGTTGCAGGTATTGCTGATTGCGCTGGTTGCGGCAATTCCGGCCTTGGCAACCTGGCTGCCGGGCGTTACGGCCCGGTAGTATGGGACAAGACATCGATCCATTCCGCGCAATCTCCGTCAGCAAACGGGCGCATGATCTGAAAGCCGAAGGCCGGCGCATCCTGCATATGGAGTTTGGCCAGCCTTCCACGCCCGCGCCGAAAGCCGCCATTGCCAAGGCGCATGAGGTGCTGGACACAGACCCGATGGGCTATTGGGAAAGCCGTCCCCTGAAAGCGCGGATCGCCCAATACTACAAGGACCATTATGGCGTGGATTTTCGCCTGGGCCGCATCACGCTAACCTGCGGAGCGTCTCCTGCACTTGTGCTGGCGCTGTCGACGGCGTTCAATCCGGGGGACCGCGTAGCGCTGGCCCGGCCTGGCTATGTCGCCTATCGCAACACGCTGCGCGCGCTGAACCTTGAGCCGGTCGAAATCGCCTGCGGAGAGGAGACGCGCTATCAGCTGTCCGCCGCAGCGCTGGACGCGATCGAGCCAGCCCCGGCAGGCGTCATTATTGCCAGCCCTGCCAACCCGACCGGTACGATCATCCCGGCAGACGATCTGGCCGCGCTGGCCGATGTGGCCAAGAAAAAGAGCATCCGCGTCATCTCTGACGAGATCTATCACGGGCTCAGCTATGGCCCCGAGATTCGATCCATGCTGGAGTTTGATCCGGATGCGTACATTGTGAACAGCTTTTCAAAATATTTCTCAATGCCGGCCTGGCGGCTCGGCTGGCTGGTCTCTCCGGAAGATGGTGCAGAGCGCACGAGCGCCTATGTCGGGAATTTGTTCCTGACGCCGCCTTCCCTGTCACAGCATGCCGGGCTTGCCGCGATGGATTCCACTGCGGAACTGGACCGGCATGTCGACGTGTATCGGCGCAATCGTGAGCTAATGCTGGAGGCCATGCCCCGTCTGGGCCTCGAAAAGATCGCCCCGCCGGATGGCGCGTTCTATATCTATGCCGATATTTCAAAGTACACGGACGATAGCCTGGCCTTCTGCCTGAAGCTGCTGGAAGAGACTGGTATTGCCACTGCGCCGGGCGTGGATTTTGACCCTGCCCTGGGCCACAAATTTATGCGCTTCTCCTTCGCGCTTTCAACGCCGCAGATCGAAGAAGCCATCAGCCTGCTGGAACCCTGGTTCGCGGCGCAGCCTCAATCGCAGTCATAATCTGCGACGGCGCCGCCATCAGAGGTGCGTTCAAGCGCCAGAAGCCTGCAGCCTTCTGGCGCGGCGGCCCTGGCGGCTTCCAGCAGCGCGTCTTCGGTCGGCGCGCTGGCGACGCCGAAGCTGCCATCGGTCTTGACCGAGAATTTCAACTTGAAGCCCTGCCCTTCGACCGGCGCGGCGAAGAAGCTGTAGCCGCCGCCCGCAACAGTTCGGTCCGGCAGACCGTTCCAGGTGGATGCACTCCACCCGGATGAAGAGGCGGCGCAAGCCGAAAGAGCAAGCGCCGCACTAAGAACAAGATATTTCATGGGTCCCACCTCCTGATCGTCAGGAGGCAGTTTACCCTAGAATTTCACTTCCGGCACCTGGGACAGCGCCTCGCGGCCTTCGACGCCGACATCGAAGAATTCGCGTTCCTCGAAATTGAACATGCCGGCAATGATGGAGCCCGGAAACTGTTCGCGGGATGTGTTGTAGTCCTGAACCGCAGAGTTGTAGAAGCGGCGCGCAGCGGCAAGCTTATCTTCAATCGTGGACAGCTCTGACTGCAGCTGCAGGAAGTTCGTATTGGCTTTCAGGTCCGGATACGCCTCTGCCAGCGCGAACAGCTTGCCGAGGGAGGCCGTCAGCATGCCTTCGGCCTGGGACATTTCTGCCGGCGTGCTGGCGCTTTGCGCCGCGCTGCGGGCCGCGATCACGGCGTTCAGGGTTTCCTTCTCGTGAGACGCATAGCCTTTGACCGTCTCGACCAGGTTCGGGATCAGGTTCTGGCGCTGTTTCAGCTGGACATCGACATCGGCAAAGGCCTGATTGACCCGCTGCCGCTTCATCACGAGGCCGTTATAGATCAGGATGACAAAGCCGACGATCGCAACGATGGCGGCCAGGATGATGATAATGGGGCTCATAAGGCGTCCCTCCAAAAGAACCGGAATGTCAAAGGGGTATCCGGGCCCGCCGCCCAGCGCAAGAGCATGGCGCGATAATCTGCGGCAACGGAAGGACTTGACCAGACGCGATGAATGCCGCCTCCTTTCCCGTGACACAGGAGGTCAGCCATGTCGTCTCCCTACCCCTTGGGCGAGCATCATTATATCCACCGGATTGGCTGGCTGCGCGCCACTGTTCTGGGCGCAAATGACGGCATCCTCTCCACGGCCAGCCTGATGATCGGGGTCGCCTCTGCCGATGCAGGCACCGGCGCGATCCTGACGGCGGGACTGGCGGGCCTCGTCGCCGGGGCGATGTCCATGGCAGCGGGGGAGTATGTCTCCGTGTCGTCCCAGGCCGATACCGAAAAAGCCGATATCGAGATCGAAAAGGCCGCTCTGAGAGACAATCCCGAAGCCGAACTGGTGGAACTGGCGCACATCTACATGAACCGGGGCGTGCACAAGGACACTGCCTATGAGGTCGCCCGCCAACTGATGGACAAGGACGCGCTGGACGCCCACGCCCGCGATGAGCTGGGCATGTCGGAATTTGGTGCGGCACGACCTGTGCAGGCCGCGGTCAGCTCGGCGGTCAGTTTCTCTGCGGGTGCACTGCTGCCGCTGCTGGCGGCAGTATTTTCCCCGGATGCCTTCGTGACGCCTGTCGTGGGAGGCGTCTCCATGCTGGCCCTCGTGATCCTGGGCTTCCTGTCGGCAAAGGCTGGCGGGGCAAAACGGTTGAGGGCCGTCGCGCGGATCGTGTTCTGGGGCGCGGCTGCGATGATCGTCACCGGGGTGATCGGAGCCGCCTTCGGCACCATTGTCTGAGAATTTTCCGCTGCTTCAGACCAAGGCATCGCTTTACAAATCCTCTCAATTCTTTAGCTCCTTGGATGAGGACTAAGCACACAGGATTTTGTAGACAACGCTCATGACGGATGCAGGCCGCCTTGCGAGATATATCTCAGATGCCCGCCGGGTGATGGTGTTCACCGGCGCAGGAATCTCAACCGAGAGCGGCATTCCGGATTTCCGAAGCCCCGGCGGCGTGTGGAGCAAGATGTCTCCCATCTACTTCCAGGACTTTGTCGCCTCCCGCGATGCGCGCCGGGAATCCTGGCGCCGCGTGTTCAACCGCACCGAAGGCTGGACAGGCGCAGAGCCGAATGTCGGCCATTATGCCGTGGCGGACCTGGTCAAGCGCGGCAAGGTATCATCCGTTGTCACACAGAATGTGGATAATCTTCACCAGGCCTCCGGCATGCCGGATGACAAGGTGATCGAAATCCATGGCAATGCCAGCTATGCCAAATGCCTGCAGTGCGGAAAGCGCTATGAGTTTGAAACCCTGCGCAAGCGCTGGGAACATGATGAAGACCTGACCTGCATTTTCTGCACAGGCCTGCTGAAGAATGCGACCGTCTCCTTTGGCCAGGCCATGCCGGAGAATGAAATGCTGCGCGCCAGCGAAGAGGCCCTCCTGTGCGATCTGTGTATTGTTCTCGGCTCGTCTCTTGTCGTCTATCCGGCCGCGGCGATCCCCATTGAGGCCAAACGGAATGGCGCGCGCCTGATTATCGTGAACCGGGAACCGACCGATCAGGACCCGTTCGCAGACCTTGTCCTGCATAAGGAAATCGGCTCCCTGATGACCGATACGATGGCCATTCTGGACAAGTAACAGGTGGATCTCAGCCTGACTGATCCCTCAACACTTCTGGTGCTGCTGGCGACAGTCGCGGGGCTGGGCGTGCTGTTTCTGCCGCAGCTGAGAAAGTGGAGAGCCTGGCAGGCAACGGTGACGCCGCTCGCCTCCATCATCGGCAGCGGCTTTCTGGTGCTGGGCCCCATCCTGGACGATTCCTATGGCAAGTATGCGCCGCTGGTGATGGCGGGGCTTTGCCTGCTGGCCTTTGCCTTTGGTTACGCCATCCGGTTCAACATTGCGCGCATAGCCATGGTGGACGCGCGTAGCCGGACCGAGGAATGGTTGGAGGAGGCCGCCTCCTGGGCGCTGGCCTTCGCCTATTGCATCTCGGTCGCTTATTATCTGAACCTGTTCGGGGCGTTCGGACTATCGCTGTTTCATCTGGACAATCCCGCCTATCCGAAACTGCTGACCAGCGCGGTGTTGTTCTTCGTGGTCGCATCGGGCTTGGTGGGCGGCTTCTCGACCATGGAGAAGATGGAGCAGTTCGCCGTCAGCCTGAAGCTGGCGATCATTGCGGGCCTGCTGGTGGGACTGGCGCTCTATTTCGGTGACAAGGCGACGAGCCATGAACTGGTCTTCAACGATCTGCAGCTAGGCGGTTGGCCCGCCATCACACTGGCCTTCGGCCTTATCGTGACGGTGCAGGGCTTTGAGACCTCGCGTTACCTGTCCGACGAATATACACCGCAAATGCGCATCCGCTCCATGCGGTGGGCACAGATCATCTCGGCGGTCATCTACATGGTCTATGTCAGCCTGCTGTCCTATCTGTTCAAACCCAGTGAGCTGGTGCTGGAGGAGACGGCCATTGTGGACATGATGCAGATCGTGGCGCCCGTGCTGCCGCCGCTTCTGGTGGCCGCCGCCCTCAGCGCGCAGTTCAGCGCAGCCGTCGCAGATGCGAGCGGAGCCGGCGGGCTGGCCGAGGAAGTCTCGCGCGGAAAGATCACCCCGAAGCGCGCTTATCTGATCCTCGGCATTTTCGGGGCGCTGCTGACTTGGGGTGCGGATGTGTTCGACATCATCGCCTATGCGTCAAAAGCTTTCGCCCTCTACTATGCCATCCAGTCTGCCATTGCGATGGTGGGAGACTGGAAGACAGCGGGCGGCTTTAATTGGCGCACACCGATCTATGCCGGTCTAAGCCTGCTCGGTATACTGATCGTTGTGTTTGGGGTGGCAGCAGAGGGTTCTGCAGCCTAGCCCACATTCACCGGCGTAGTGAACTTGCCCGCGCGATAGTCTGCATAGGCGTCGTAGATTTCCTGCTCGGTATTCATCACGAACGGACCATGCGAGACGATCGGCTCATTGATCGGTTCGGCATGACCGTAGAGGATCACGGCGTCCGTGCTGGCGGCAATCTCGATGCCGTCTCCCGGTCCGAGTTCAGCCAGGTTGAAACCGGACAGTTTGGCACCATTGATCGTGACTTCGCCTTTGACGACATAGAGAAACACATCGCGCCCAGTCAGGCCGTCAAACGCGATGCGGCTGCCGGAGGTCATGTCCAGCCAACTCATGAACACGCCGGTCAGGGAGTCGAAGGCACCTGACTGCCCGTCGTGCTCACCGGCGACGAGGTGAAGCGTCACGCCGTCTTTCTGGATGGCGGGGATCTTGTCAGCCTGAAGGCCGGTATACCGCGGCTGGGTCAGCTTCAGGCGCGAAGGCAGATTGATCCACAATTGCAGCAGCTCCATCGGGCCGCCTTCCTTCTTGAAGGCTTCCGGGGAGACTTCCTCATGGACGAGGCCGCTGCCGGCCGTCATCCACTGGACGCCGCCTTCGCGGATGATGCTTTCATGGCCCGCGCTGTCACGGTGGGCGAGTTCGCCTTCCAGAATGAAGGTGACGGTCTCAAAGCCGCGATGTGGGTGCGGGCCAAAGGGCAGGCCGCGATTGTGCGGCGGATAGATCTGCGGCCCGTGATGGTTCAGAAACAGGAACGCGCCAATATGGCTAACCCCACGCCCCGGCACAGGGCGGCGGGTCACGAGATCGCCAATATCGTCCCGCATGGCGGGGTGGATGGCGATGACAGGTTTGAGCTGTGGCATGCCGCGCTCCTCATGATTTATTCAATACTCATGTAGGAACGCAGCAGGCCGGGAAAAGTGTCAGCCGCAGTGCGGCTTGCTGCGTTAGCCATTAAATGTACCGCTGCGGGGGAAGCCCTTCGGCACGGCCTTGCCGGCCTGGGCGCGTTTGCCGATCCATTCTTCCCATTCCGGGAAGGCGCGGTGACGGCCACCCGTCATGACGATCAGGCCGTCTTCGGCATCGAATGTCATCAGGTCCGCCAGCATGTGCTTGCCGCTATAGGATTGCAGCTTGTTGCCCTTGCCGCGCGCCATTTCGGGCAACTCTTCCAACGGGAAGATCAGCAGCTTGCGGTTTGTTCCGACCACGGCCAGCATATCGCCTTCGACTTCCGGACAGACGAGCAAAGTACCCTTGCCGGTATTGACGGCCTGCTTGCCAGCCTTGCGGTTGGACTCCAGTTCCTTTTCCTCGACCACGAAGCCATAGCCTTCGCTGGAGGCGACGACGCGTTTGCGGTCCGGCTCAAACCGGAACATGGCAATGATGTCCACGCTGTCTTCCAGATCGATGGACAAGCGGATCGGCTCACCATGGCCGCGCCCGCCGGGCAGCTTGTCCGCCAGCAGCGTGAAGGCGCGCCCGTCCGACGCCATGAGGATGACCTTGTCCGTACTCATCACTTCTTCGGTGAGGTACAGCTCATCCCCTTCCTTGAACTTCGCGGATTCCGGATCGAGGCCATGACCCTTCATGCCGCGGATCCAGCCCTGTTTGGACAGGACGACCGTAACCGGCTCTTTCGGGCGGGTCGCTTCCAGCGCGGCGGCGAGATCGACTTCGGCCACTTCACCAAAGGTCGCGCGGCGGCGGCCAAGCTCAGAGTCCGGATCAAAGGCCTCGCGGGCCTCTTTCAGTTCCTTGGAGACCTTGCTCCACTGGCGGCGCTCCGAGCCGATCAGCTTCTGCAGCTGTTCACGCTCCTCGGTCAGCTTCTGGTGCTCACCGCGAATTTCCATCTCTTCCAGCTTGCGCAATGCACGCAGGCGGAGGTTCAGGATGGCTTCGGCCTGGATGTCTGTCAGGCCGAATGTCTCCATCAGGACAGGCTTGGGCTCGTCCTCATACCGAATGATACGGATCACCTCATCAATGTTGAGATAGGCAATCAGATAGCCATCGAGCAGGTGCAGGCGCTTCTCGATCTTGTCGAGGCGGAACTCTGCCCGGCGCACAACCACTTCGCGGCGATGGTCCAGATAGGCCTTCAGCACATCCTTCAGGCCCATGACCTGTGGCGCACCCTTGTGCAGCACGTTCATGTTCAGGCTGAAGCGCGTTTCAAGATCGCAGACCTTGTAGAGGCTCTCCATCAGCACTTCCGGCTCAACCGTCTTGGAGCGCGGCACCAGGACCAAGCGCACATCTTCGGCGCTCTCATCGCGCACATCGTCCAGCAGCGGCAGCTTCTTCGCCTCGATCAACTCGCCCAGCTTCTCAAGCAGTTTGGACTTCTGGACCTGATACGGAATTTCGGTGACAACGATCTGATAGGTGCCACGGCCCGTATCCTCAGTTTCCCAGCGCGCCCGCATGCGGAAACTGCCTCGGCCTGTCTCATAGGCGTCCAGCATGGACTCGCGGGTTTCGACGATAATGCCGCCCGTCGGGAAATCCGGACCTTTGACAAAATCCATCAGTTCTTCAGTCGTCGCCTTCGGTTTTTCGATCAGAAGGCGGGCCGCATCAATCAGCTCGGCGGCATTGTGCGGCGGAATGGAGGTCGCCATGCCGACGGCGATGCCCGTGGCACCATTGGCCAGCAGGTTCGGGAAGCCTGCCGGCAGCACAACCGGTTCTTCGTCATTCTCGGCATAGTTTGCGCGGAAATCGACGGCATTCTCATTCAGACCGTCCAGCAGCAGTTCGGCCGCAACCGTCATCCGCGCTTCAGTGTAACGATAGGCAGCAGCGCTGTCGCCGTCGATATTGCCGAAATTGCCCTGGCCATCGACCAGCGGATAGCGAACGGTGAAATCCTGCGCGAGACGCACCAGCGTGTCATAGATAGAGCTGTCGCCATGCGGGTGGAAGTTACCCATCACATCGCCGACGATCTTGGCGCATTTGCGATAACCGCCTTCCGGGTCCAGCTTCAGCACGCGCATTCCATACAGGATGCGCCGCTGAACCGGCTTCAAGCCGTCGCGGACATCCGGCAGGGCGCGGGCGGTGATCGTCGAAAGGGCGTAAGCGAGATAACGCTTGGACAGCGCCTCGCTCATCGGCTCATTGATGATCCGGTCTTCCGGCGTGCCATCAATCGTATCGGACATTCTGGCCTCTTTGCAGTTTCGTGCCACATTCTGGTGCAGGCCCCGGCGTAGAATCATCGACTCATGCAGGGCTAAGTGACGTTAACACAAATGCGATTTTGGTTAAGGAAAGGAAAAGGGCACAGCTGCCAATGCACGCATTCAAAGCATGGATCCTGTTGATAAGCGTGCCGATTCTGGTCGTCGCAGCCCTGATCTGGCTGGCACCGCCCCGTCACAACCCCTTCGCCCCGATAGACCTGACCGGGAGGCCGGGCCTTGGCACACACCACAAGCTGACGCGCGCCCGCGACAGCCGGGAGCTGTGCTTTACCGCGCTGGATGAGGCGGGCGTGCTGTATACGCCGCTGGAAGACGATAAGATGGAAGGCCGCTGCGGCCTGTATGATGCGCTGACGCTGGACCGGACGCTGACGCCATACTCCGCCACGCTGCGGATGACCTGCGCCGAGGCCGCTGCGCTCTATACCTGGGAGCGACATGTTGCGCGCCCTGCTGCCGTGGATATTCTCGGCTCTCCGATTGCGCGGATCGAGACCTATGGCAGCTTTTCCTGCCGCAACATCGCCGGGACACAGCGCATGTCTCAACACGGGCTTGGCAATGCGGTGGATATTTCAGGCTTCCGTCTGGAAGATGGCCGGCTGATCGACGTGAAGACGCACTGGAAGGCGGGCGGCAAGGAAGCCAAATTCCTGCGCGCCGTGCACAAGGGCGCGTGCGAGGTATTCTCTGTGACGCTGGGACCGGACTATAACGCCGCCCATGCCGATCATTTTCATCTCGACATGGGCGGCGGAAGAGTGTGTCGCTGAAGGATCAGTCTGTGATGCAGCTATAACCGTCTTCGGTAACTTCCTTGACGCGGCCTTCACCGCCGCAGACGCGCAGCGCAGCTTCGGTGTTTTCATAAATCGCATCACGGCCGTTTTCATCGGCATCGACGTGAATGCAGCCCGCCAGTGACAGCGTGGCAATGGCGGTTACGGCAAAAACAATTTTCTTCATGGCATCAGCCCTTACATTTGCACGGAACGCCCCAGTCCTCACAATCGAGTTATCACCGCCGGATCTGAATGTCTTCTGAATGGATCAGGCCTTGCTGCAGATTTCACAGCACGTAAGACTGCGCGCAACACAAACAGGAGGAAGCGCTTTGAAATTGTATAATTCGGTCGGGCCAAACCCACATGTCGTGCGCATGTTCATGGCAGAACGCGGCATCGAAATGCCCATGGAAGATATCGACATCCGCGCGGGGGATAATCGCAAGGGCGCGTATCTGGAAAAGAACCCGGGCGGTCAGCTGCCTGCGCTGGAGCTGGATGATGGCACACTGGTGACCGAAATCACCGCGATCTGCGAATATCTGGACGAGACCCAGCCCGGCGACCGCCTGATGGGCGATACGGCTGTCGCCCGTGCGCAGAACCGCCGCTGGACCCGCTGGGTGGACCTGCAGATCATCGAACCGCTTACGACGGGTTTTCGCGCGGCAGAGGGCCTGCCCATGTTCAAGGACCGGATGCGCTGCCTTCCGGAGGCGGCCGATGGCCTGAAGGCCTGCGCGCAGGATGGCCTGGCGTTTCTGGACCAGCAGATGGCAGATGGCCGGCAGTATATTGCGGGCGACACGTTCGGTCTGGCGGATATTATGCTGTTCTGTTTTGTCGCATTCGGCAATCAGGTGGGCCAGCCGCTGAACCCGGACCTGAAGAATATTGGCGCCTGGTATGCCCGCATCAGCGAGCGCCCGAGCGTCAGCGCCTAA
>Ga0070726_10001652_pt1 | contig 21812 bp, 16 predicted proteins | sample tdAd471_FD_67275 | JGI IMG/M metagenome (GOLD analysis project Ga0070726, IMG submission 67275) | Marine sediment microbial communities from the Atlantic coast under amendment with organic carbon and nitrate - tdAd47.1 | ecosystem: Environmental > Aquatic > Marine > Coastal > Sediment | place... | reverse complement strand
TGTCGTCGCACTCGGTCTTCTCCTGGGACTGAATTCCCGGCTTCTCGCCGACGAACCGCAACGTGCCGTTTCTCAAACAGACGCGGCGTTCGCGACCACCGTCAAACCGTTCCTCACCACATATTGCCTGAGCTGTCACGGGCCGAAGCAGCAGAAGGGGGATCGGCGGTTTGACGAACTGACGGGGACGATCACAGACGACAACACGCTGGTCGACCTGCAGGACATTCTTGATCAGTTGAACCTGTCCGAGATGCCGCCGCCGGATGCGAAGCAGCCTGCGAGCGCGGAGGTCAGACCTGTCGTCGCCTGGCTGACGGAGACGATTCGCCGATACCAGGAATCGCGGAAAGGATCGGTGACTCGCCCGGTGCTGCGGCGGTTGAACGCGCGCGAGTATCAGAACTCGATCCGCGACCTGCTGCACATCGACATGACGATGTTTAACCCGGCGGAGTTCTTTCCGCGCGATCAGACCAGCGACCATCTCGACAATGTCGGCGACACACTGGTCACGTCCGGCTATCTGCTGGCGAAGTATCTCGAAGCCGCCGACCGGGTTGTCGAGAAGGTTCTGAATCCGCGCGAGCAGCCCGAGGTCCAGAAGTGGCACTTCAAGGACAACTTCCGTCAGCAGCCGGAGATCGACCAGGTCTTCCGCAGGACCAACAGGTTTGCCTGGATGACGCTGTTCGACGTCATCGGGGCCGACAAGCACGAGGGCGCTTACGGCCCGATTCACGCCTTCGCGGATGGTGTTCCGTTTGACGGAACTTACGAGATCCGGCTCAAAGCGCAGGCCGTCAACAGGATCAATCCCTACGATGCAGAGTTCCTGGGCACTGATCCGACCGAGCCACTGCGGCTGGGGATTCGACCGGGCAATCGCCACGTCGGGGCACTGCACAAGCCGCAGCCGGTCGAACCGCTACTCGCCGAGATCGACCTCGCCGATGAAATGGACTGGTACTCGGTGCGCGTGCCTCTGGACGCGGGCTACACCCCGCGGTTCACGTTCCGCAACGGACTCATGGATGTCCGCAATCTGTGGGCGCGTTTGTTGAAGAAGTATCCGCAGGGGTTTCCGAAGAAGTCGCGTGGCATCGTCGAGAACCGGTACAACGCCATCAGTCTCGGCAAGCTCCCGCAGATACAGATTCACGAGATCGAAATCTCGGGCCCGTACTTCGACGAGTGGCCAACCACGGGCCAGCGGACACTGCTCGGCGAGGACTGCGAATCGATCCTCGCATCCGGTGAGATGACCCGCGACCAGATGCGGAAGCGGTTGTCGGCGTTCGCTTCCCGAGCCTACCGACGACCGGTCACGTCTGCTGAACTCGATCGCCTGCTGCAGATTGCCGTCGTCCGGGAGCAGGCCGGTCGGTCATCACTCGAAGCCTACGGCGACACGGTGAAGGCCGTGCTCTGCTCGCCCGCATTTCTGTATCTGCAGCAGCCTGACACGGAGACAGCGTCCGATCAGCTGCCTGTCGAGAACCAGAACGCGACGTATTCGCTGGCGACACGGCTCGCCTGTTTCCTCTGGTCGTCGACGCCCGATGAGAAACTGCTTGAACTGGCAGCCAGCGGAGAACTGCGGAAGCCAGGCGTGCTCTCCGCTCAAGTCGACCGCCTGCTTGACGACCCGAAGTCGAACGCGTTTGTGGACGGCTTCCTTGGAAGCTGGCTCGGGCTGCGGGATCTCGGTTCAATGCCGCCGGACCGGACTTCGTTCCGCGACTTCTATCACTACGATCTCGATTCAGCGATGCGCCGCGAGACGCAGCTCTTTACGCGGCATCTGCTCGACGAAAATCTGAGCATCGACAACTTCATCGATTCGGATTTCACCTTCGTCAACAAAGCACTCGCCCGGCATTACGGGATCAAACCGCCCGGCGGCTCTGAGTTTGAACGCGTCACTCTGTCGGATCGTCGGCGCGGCGGCCTGCTGGGCCAGGCGAGTGTTCTGACAGTTACGGCCAACGGTATTGATACGTCGCCGGTCGTTCGCGGCGTCTGGCTGCTTGAGAACCTTCTCGGCACGCCGCCGCCTGCACCGCCGCCAGACGTCGAACCGCTCGACCCGGACATTCGCGGCACGACGACGATCCGCGAGCGACTGGAGAAGCATCGCAGCAATCCCGCCTGTTACGACTGCCACCGTCGAATCGACCCCATGGGCTGGGCACTCGAGAACTTCGACCCCGTTGGCCAGTGGCGAAACTCGTACGGCAAGTCGGCGATCGATCCGTCCGGAGAATTGCCCAACGGCGAGAAGTACCGGAACATCGAAGACTTCAAACGGCTGCTGCTCGAACGCAGGGATGTTTTCGCGACGGGCCTCACCCGCAAGCTGCTTGAGTACTCGACGGGTCGCCACATGACGATTTCCGATCGCGACGAGATCGACGAAATTGTGAGCAGCCTGAGCGACAACCACGACGGCTTCCGCGACCTGATCCACGCAGTCGTTCAAAGTGAGCCGTTCCGCGTTCAGTGAGCGACCGGTGCGACAATGAACGCTGTGTTGAGAGAGACGGCGAGGACGTCGCTCCTTGTGACGATGAGGCAGTACGGTCGCTGACGACTGTCATCGAGTTGACGTCATCGAAATCAGTTCGGGCGCCGGATGGCGAGTTTGAGAACTCGTGGCTGTCCCGCCTGACCTTCGACGGCCAGTACCCGCCGTGTCGGTGCCGGCCTCAGACGTGTCGATTTCTGCTGGACTCCTTGCGGATTTGCGTAGTTCTTGAGCTGCTGCGAAACGGCGCGACGCTGCCGCCCTCGACTGGCTCGGCGCACCGCTCGACCGGAACAGCGATTGCTTCAACGCCTCGGTGACTCAGAGATCGCTCAATCCGGCAGCCGGGTGAGGTGATTATTCTCTGAGGCAGCCAGGAGCCAGCCATGTACTTCCCTCAGAATTTCAGCAACGTTCGTCACTCTCTTCGCCGCTGGGCAACTCGGCTGGCTCTGTGCGGAAGCCTTTCCGCAATCGCAGTCTCTGCGGCGGTGCCGGTTGAAGCTCAGGAACCCGTGCCTCCGGCTCCTGATCAGCCGTTGGTCGTACCAATGCCGGAGACCGTGCTCAGCGAAGATGACGTTGAAGTCACTCTGAAAGGCCCGCTGCACGAAGCCTTCGCACGAACCGTCACACTTGATGCCGCGTCCGGTCCGCGAGTCAATCGGCAGCCGCCGGAATTGATCGACGAGGTACCTCCCGATGTTCAGCCGGAAGGCGAGAACGTCATCTGGATTCCCGGCTACTGGAGCTGGGATGACTCGACGAATGACTTTCTGTGGATCAGCGGTTTGTGGCGAGACATGCCTCCGGGACGCCGCTGGGTGCCCGGCTACTGGGCTCAGGAAGACGACGCCTGGCAGTGGTATGCGGGCTTCTGGGCAGACGCCGAACAGGAGTCGGTGCAGTACCTGCCGCAGCCTCCCGAAAGCCTGGACCTCGGACCAACCTCGCCCGCTCCGTCCGATAACTACTTCTGGATCCCGGGCTGCTGGGAATACAACGGGCTCGCGTACGCGTGGCGACCGGGTTACTGGGCGCCGTTCGTCAACGACTGGGTCTGGGTTCCGTCGAGCTACTCCGTGACTCCGCGCGGTTATGTTTACTGTGACGGCTACTGGGACTACCGCCTGTCACGTCGCGGTTCGATTTTCGCGCCGCTGCGGTTCCGGCGTTACGGGCACTACCACTACCGGCCCAGCTACGTGCTGAATTACAGCTCGCTGCTGCTCCACCTGTTCGTGGATTCGCGGACCGGCTGCTACCTCTACGGAGACTGGTATGGCTACGGAGCGGCGACTCCGTGGTACGTCTCGAACCGGCGGCATCGTCATTATGACCCGATTCTGACCTACAACCGCTGGACCTACGGCAGCGGGTACACGACACGTCTTGCCGGCTGGACAACATGGTTCCGTTCGCACTCTGACTACCGACCGCGACACTCCGTGCGCGATCAGGATGCTTTTGCCAGCCGACATCGCAATCAGTCCTGGTTGAATCAGGCGGTCATTGGGACGTCGCTGTCGCGGGCACTCTCTGACGGGGACCGGCACGGGCATCGTTTTCAGCGAGTCGATGAGTCCTCGCGTCGTCGCACCGCGGAATGGAGCCGAGGAATTGCTCAGCTGCGCACTGACCGCGAACGAACAGAAACCGGTCGTGGCCGGGCCGACGGACACCGGGGCTCAGGCTCAGCCGGGATCACCAACGGCGACCGGGATGGGCGCGAGCATGGACGCGGCACAGGCGAACGTGGTCAGGCCAGTCTTGATCGCGGACGCGCGTTCGATCGTGGACACGGTGTTGATCGCGAACACGGTGAGTTGAAGCTGCCGCAGTTGTCTCCGGAATTGCGAAGCCGCTCCTCGCGAGGAGCCTCTGGCCTTCCGTCATTCGGCAGCCGTTCTCAAGCCGGCAGCACGTCGCGGGATGGTGATCGCTCGACGAACCGCTTTGGACAATTCGGCCAGTCCGGAAGCCGATTCGGCGACACCTCTGGCCGACCTGGTTCGTCCAGCCGACGGCCCGAAAGCACGTTTGGTCGTTCTGCCGACGAGATTGGCCGCCGGGGCGAGGCGGTTGGTCGATCCGATCAACAGGGCAACCGAACAGGCAGCCTGTCACGACAGATGATCCGTCCTGACCGAGGTCCGTCATCGACCTCGACATCGCCGCAAATCCAGCTGCAGCCGCGCGGCAATCAGGGCTCGGTTGGGAGCAGCAGTTCCAGCCGGAGCAGATCCGAATTGTTCAACGGCTTCAATGGCAACCGATCGAGCAATCGCGGAAGCGGCTCCAGTGATAGCCGCAGCCGGTCCAGCAGCATCTTTCGCCCGCCAGCCGGCAGCAGTTCCGGCAGTGCGTCGCGGAGCAGCGGAAGTTCCAGCCGAGGCAGCCTGGGGAACGCACTGGAAAGCCTGCGCAGCCGCCGCGAATCAAGCAGTTCTTCGCGAGGCAGTGCCAGCCGCAGCAGCAGTCGCCCGAGCATCAGCACTCCGAAGTCGGGCTTCAGCCAGCAACGTAGCAGCAGCAGTTCGGGCAGCTCGTCACGGCGCAGTTCTTCGAGCAGCAGCCGGTCAGCGATCAGCCCGTCAAGCCGCGGCAGCGTCGGCAAGGCTCTGAATCAGGCCTTCGACCGCAGCCGTTCGAGCAGTTCATCGCGTGGGAGTTCATCGCGTGGGAGTTCATCGCGTGGGAGTTCATCGCGTGGGAGTTCATCGCGTGGGAGTTCATCGCGTGGGAGTTCATCACGTGGGAGCACTTCGAAAAGCAGCCGACCGAGCACACCAAAGTCCGGCTTCAGCAAGGGACGGAAGTAACTCGCTGCTGACCGGAATCCCTGACCGGTCGAATGTCACTGGTGCCGGTCGGGGCGAGCTTCTTCGGATGTCAGCTGCGGCGGCTCGACCGTCTCGCGAGGATGCCGAGAGGTCGGGTGAGCCGCAGCTCAGGCGAGGCCGGGGATCGGCTTCCAGTCGCCAGCGGCTCGTGCGATTTCCGGCGGCACGCCCTGGGCCAGACGCAACGTTCCCACGTCGAACAGCGAACTCATGATTGTCGCGATCAGGTTTGGGATCCGAATCGGTGAGGTCAGTGGTTCGGCGGCGTCGCGAGTGGACTGCCCAACAACCTGGCCCGGCTGAATTCCGCCGCCGGCCAGCATCAGCGGCGACAGGTTCCCCCAGTGATCGCGTCCGCCGCGTGCATTGATTCTTGGCGTGCGGCCCATTTCGCCACAGCAAACCAGCAGGATGCGATCGCTGAGTCCGCGCGCTTCGACGTCTTCCAGAAATGCCGAGACCGCATGGTCGAATGGCAGGCCCATATACCGCATGCCCTCTTCGACAGTCGCGTTGTTCACGTCGGCGTGCATGTCCCAGACGAAGTTCGTCGTCACCGTAACAAAGCCGCACCCTGCCTCGCACAAACGCCGCGCCATGAGCATCAGTTTGCCCAGCGCCTTGCCGTTGTCGACATACCGCTCGTAGTTGTTCCAGTGTCGGCTGATATCCTCGGGCCGCATCAGAGGCGCCGTGTCGTAGCGGGCAATCGTCGCGGCATCTTCCTTTGACAGATCAAACGCGTCGGCGACTCCGCCGAGGATCGTTGAGAACGCCTGTTCGCGAACTTTGTCGATGCCGGCGAGTGGCGAGCTGTTCTCCAGCGAGGCCTTCACAACGTCCAGCCCCTTCAACAGCGACCGCCGGTCGTCGAGGCGATCCATCGGCAGATTCAGCTTCAGATTCTCCTGAGCTTCGCCGCCGGCTCCAGGAATGAACGGCGAATAAACACTGCCGAAGTTCCCGACGGACTCGAACTTCCCGAAGTTGCTGATCCGCGGCATCGTGCTTGGGTCGACAGCCTTCGGAAACAGAGCGACGTTGGTGGGCATGCCATTGTCAGGCCGGTTCGTGCCGACAATTCGCGAATACAGCGTGCCGAGATTCGCGTCGAACGAATCCTTGCAGACGATCGGTTTGATGTCGTGCCGCCCGTCGCCCGTCTGAAATGAGCGCACGATCGAAAACCGGTCGGCGAGCTGCGCCAGCTTCGGGAACGTCCCACCAAACGTGATTCCCGGCAGGGCCGTCTGCAGTTCTCCGGTCGCGCTGCGAATCTCCGTCGGGGCCTCCATTTTTGGATCGAACGTCTCGACCTGGCTGGGGCCTCCGTGCATGAACAGAAAGACGACCGAGCGGTCTTTCAGCAGCGGACTCTCGCCTCCCCCCTGCGCCTGCGACCCGAGCAATTGAGCCAGTGACAGGCCGCCGAGACCCAGGCCACCCACACGGAGAAACTCGCGACGCCCGAACCGCCCGGCTGATTCGCCAATGGAAAGCATGAAAGCTGCCTCTTTGAAGAGAGGAAAAACGTCGCCTCGACGCCGAAAACGCACCCGCCGGTATATCGGCCCGGTTTGATGCCATCAACAGTGGCGTTCCTGACGCCCCCGTTTTGGCGCAGGACGAAGTGTGTGAGCTGAGGGTTTGTTGGTGGGAGGCGTTTGCGGGCATGCTGTGACGAGTGGCGTTTCAAACTGGTCGCTCAGCAACATCGTGGAGACGGACAGAGTTTTCACCGAAAGCGGCTCGCGGTTGATGTCTGCTCTCAGTCGCTCTGCTGGGCTGCGCTGCCTGTCCAGGCACTTGGTGCTGCGGTGGGACGATGTCGGCTGGCCACGCGGTCGAATGCTCGTTCACAGTCCGAAGACGGATCATCATCCCGGCGGCGAGTCGCGTCTGGTTCCGATCTTCCCGGAGTTGCGATCGTACCTGGAGCAGACATTTGACAAAGCGGAACGGGGAACCGGGTTCATCATCACAAAGTATCGGAGCCAGAACACAAACCTGCGGACGCAACTGGAACACTTCATCACGGCGTTCCGGATGCAGAAATCTGGTTCAACAGCAGACGCCACAAATGCTGGGACTGCAGCGGAACAACCGATTCTGCCGGTACGACGTGAAATCAGAGTCGACGGATCAGGCCTCCGTTTCGGGCGTCAATCGCCGGCTGCTTTCCAAAGCTGGCCGCCTCGGTCAAATCACTGCGCCCAGTCGCTGCAGAGAACCTCGGCCTGTTCGAGGACGAGGCGGGTCGCTTCGTCCTGCAGGTCAGGTGGGTAGCCGTGCTTCTTCAGGATGCGTCGAACGCGGACGCGAATGGCAGCTCGGGCGGATTCGCGGACGGTCCAGTCGATCGTCACGCTGGCGCGGATCTGGTTGAGCAGCTCTGTCGCGATCACCTTCAGTTCGTCGATGCCCATGATGTCGATGGCTGTGCTGTGGGCCGCAAGGGCGTCGTAGAAGCAGACCTCGTCGGCGTTCAGGCCGAGTTCCTCGCCGCGTTCGCGAGCCGCTTTGAAGTGCTTCGCCGTGCGGATCAGTTCTTCCAGCACTTCGACGTTGGTGATCGCGCGGTTGTGGTACGAGTTCAGTGTCGTCTGCAGCATCTCGGAGAATTCGCGGCCCTGGACGATGTTCCGCTTCTTCACGACCTTGATCTCGTCCTGCAGCAACTTGCGGAGCAGCTCGACGGCCAGATTGCGGTACGGCAGTTCGCGGACCTCTTCGAGAAACGCTTCGTCGAAGATCGACACGTCGGGGCGTTCCATGCCGGCTGCCGCGAAGACGTCGACGACCTGCCCGTCGGCGGTACTGACGGCTTTGGACACGAGCTGCCGGACGGCCAAATCGAGTTCCGTCGCCGTCTTGCCGCTGGGGCTGTACTTCAGGAACAGCGTCCGCACGATCTGGAAGAACGCCACGTCCTCGCGAATCTCGACCGCGTACGAATCCGTCGGGCACAAGGCAAACGCCTGCGACAGACGAGCAACATGAGCGATCCAGCGAGCCTTGCCGTCTTCCTGTTCGAGCACGAAGTCGGCGGCAGCCTGCGGCAGAGTCACCCGTAGCTCCGGCGTACCTGTCGCCCAGCCTGACCAGTCGAAACCGTGCAGCATGTCGCAGCAAAGTTCGTACTGCTTCTGCAGAGCAGCAACGGCTTCGGCGGTGTCGATCGTCGTCTGGCCCTCGCCGCCGCTTTCGGTGTAGGTCCGCAGAGCCTGCTGGAGCGACGCGCCAATCCCGAGGTAGTCGACGACCAGACCGCCCTGCTTGTCGCCAAAGACGCGATTCACGCGAGCGATGGCCTGCATCAGGCCGTGTCCCTGCATCGGCTTGTCGACGTACATCGTGTGGAGGCAGGGAGCGTCAAAGCCGGTCAGCCACATGTCGCGAACGATGACCAGCTTGAAGTCGCTGCCTGGCTCCTTGAACCGGCTGGCGAGCTGCTTGCGGCGTTCCTTGGTTCGGATGTGCTGCTGCCACTCGTCACCGTCGACAGCTGAGCCGGTCATGATGACCTTCATCGCTCCCTGTTCGTCATCCTCGCTGTGCCACTCGGGGCGAAGTTCTTTGATCGCGTTGTAGAGGTCGACGCAGATCCGGCGACTCATGCAGACGACCATCCCCTTGCCCCGCATGGCTTCGCAGCGGGTCTCGAAGTGCTGCACCAGATCTTCTGCCAGCACCTTGAGCCGGTCGTCGTCGCCGACCATCGCTTCCAGGGCTGCCCATTTCGTCTTGAGCCGCTCTTTCGTCGTCGTTTCTTCCAGTTCCGTGACTTCGTCGAAGTCGGAATCGATCGAGGCCGTAGCGGCTTCTTCCAGTGTCAGCTTGATGACGCGGCTTTCGTAGTAGATCGGGACGGTCGCCTTGTCCTGCACGGCACGCTGGATGTCGTAGATGCTGACATAGTCGCCGAAGACTGCCCGCGTGTTTTTGTCGGTCAGTTCGACCGGCGTTCCGGTGAAGCCGATGAAGGACGCATTCGGCAGAGCGTCGCGGATGTTCCGAGCGAAGCCGTACGACACCGAAATCTCGCCGGTCTGCTGGTCCTTCTTCTGCCGGGCGTAGAAGCCGTACTGGCTCCGATGAGCTTCGTCCGCCATCACGACGACGTTGCTGCGATCGGTGAGGACCGGAAACTGGCCGTCGGCTTCCGCGAACTTGTGGACCGTCGTGAAGATGACGCCGCCCGACGCGACCTGCAGCAGTTCGCGGAGCTGCTCGACGCTGTCTGCCTGGACGGGCTTCTGCCGCAAGACTTCCGCGCAGCGATGAAACTGGCCGAAGAGTTGATCGTCGAGGTCGTTGCGGTCCGTCAGGACGACGACCGTCGGATTGTTCATCGCCGGGTGTGACACGACCAGCCCGGCGTAGAACAGCATCGTGAAGCTCTTGCCGCTGCCCTGCGTGTGCCAGACGACTCCGCAGCGCCGGTCACCGTCGGCCCGAGTCGCCGAAATGGTCGCGTCGATGGCCTTCATGGCAGCGTGGAACTGGTGATAGCCGGCCAGAATCTTGTTGACCCGCTCCCGGTCCCGGTCGTCCTCGAACAGGATGAAGTCGCGGCACAGCGACAGAAACCGCGACGGCTCGAACACGCCGCGAATCAGCGTCTGCAGTTCCAGGCCCTTGACGGGCTTCTCGTCATCGATCACCGGCCACGGCTTGTACCACTCGATGCCGGCGGTCATCGCGCCGATGCGCGCGTTCGCTCCGTCGCTGATCACGCAGAGCTGGTTGTAAACGAACAGCGAGGGCAGCTCTTTTCGGTACGTCCGAATCTGGGCGTGAGCCCCGTCGATCGTCGCGTCCTCATCGGCCATGTTCTTCAGTTCGAGCACCGCCAGGGGCAGCCCGTTGACGAACACGACGATATCCAGCCGCCGATGCGCCTGCCCTTCCTTGACCGTGAACTGATTGACGACCAGCCAGTCGTTCCGGTCGAGCTGTTCCGCATCAACCAGTCGCACGTGGTCCCCACCGATCGAGCCGTCCTCGCGCCGAAACTCCACCTCGACGCCGTCCCGCAGCATCCCGTGAAACACCCGGTTGTTCGCAATCAGCGACGGTGATTCAGGCCGCAGTACCTTCCGCAATGCCTCATCCCGAGCTTCCGCCGGAATCCCCGGATTCAGCCGATCAATCGCGTCCCGCAGCCGTGTGATCAGCGCGACATCCCCAAACGACTCGCGCTCCGCCGTCGGTTCTCCGGGCGCCAGGTCAACGCCGTTCACGTAAGCAAAGCCGAGCCCCTGGAACCAGCCAAGTGCAACGTCTTCGAGTGTGGATTCGTTTAACGAATTCGTCATGGCCTCAGTTCCCGCCTGACTCTGAACGCGGCACATCCACGATGTCTCGTACTCATCGTGGGCGGCGGTTGCGTTTGCGGCTTTTCTTTTGTTCTTTGCGTTTGTCTCTGGCCTTCTGTTTCGCGGCGTTGAGACGGCGTTTCTCCTGCGCCTCGCGGCGAGCGGCTTGAGTTACTGCACGGGCTTCCCTGAGTTTTTCCAGAGCGGACGTCATGCCGAACCGTTCCTGCAGAGTTGGCCATCCAGGTGACACGTCAGGGGCGAGGCCAAGTCCATCCACACCCAGTTCACGACGGACATCGCCCCAGTCGCCAGCGAAGGTTGGATCGACGACGTTGGCGGCGAAGGCACGTTCGATCGACTCGGCTGCTTCGATGGCCTTCAGGTCCAGCAGGCACATCACCAGCGCACCATTCAGATCCCCGTCTTCCTGATGGCGGTCAAGTTCGTCGGTCAGGACGGACAGAACCCGGTCGCGATTGTCCGGAAACCGGCGGGCGATCTCGGCCAGGCCGCTGGCTGCCTTCTGGCGAGGAAACTGAGTCTGTCTGTTGTTGCCCAGAAAGGCGGCCAGTCGGTCGATCGCGGCAGGACCGATCATTCCGAAGACGTGGTGGAATTCTTCGAGGTACCAGTCGTCGCCGATCGCGTCGAGTCGTTCCTGCACGTCGAGCAGCGGCTGCACGGCCTCGACGGCCTGCAACTGAGCAAGAGCCCGCCAGGCGTGGACCTGCGCATAGAACTCATCCGGATCGGGTGAATCCGCAGGCAGGACTGTCGTCGCCAGTTTGATCAGAACCGGGATGTGCTCGGCGGTCAACGAATACTCGGCCACGTAGTCCGGGTCGCCATCCACCCAGCGGTGGTTCAGCTCCGGGCGTCCGCGGCGTTTCAGGCTGTCAATGACCCTTTCGATCGTCAGACCTTCCGACATTCCGTGACTCCCTTCTTGCTGAATCAGATGTCGCCCCGGCTCGCGTCTCATTTGTCTCATTGATGTCTCAATCCCGCAGGTCTGCCGGCTATTCCTGCGGTTTCCGCACGTAGAGCGTGCCCTCACCGGCCTTTTCCGCGACGTTCCAGAATCCCTTCCTGTGCCGACCGCTGCATCTTCACGCACGCTGCTTCCCGGTTTTGAGATTGAATAAGCAACCCGCGAACGTGCAACAGGTTGCGACAATCGGACTGTCTCCCAGACGGTCCCGTTGAAATGAGATCCCGACCAGTCAGTCGCTGAATCACCGCCTCAAGATCCGTGAATTATCGCTCTTGGTCGTTCGGACGCTTGATTGCTGCCGTTCCACGTCCGATATTGGTTGTAACTCATCTGCCATGTGTAGAAGGAGTACCGAAGCCGTCCGCGAGGGCGGCTTCAGCCGTTTACACTCCGCCAGAATCGCGTTCTTTTCGCAGCTTCTCCTTTCGCGATTCCTCAGTCGTGCGGTACGCGGTCACCAGTTGCATGTACTGAAAGCCGTCTCGCTTACGAGTTCGTTCGGCCAGCACGACCAGGTATTCTTCGTTGAACCACAGCAGACGACGTGTGTCTCGCTGACGCTGGTTTCGCCAAACGTCGATTTCTTCCGCTGCATGTGCCTCAACGATGACTGGACGAAGCCACCCGATCCGTTCGCAGCGGCGCAGGTCCGGCGTGCGCTCCGCTTCGTCTTTGCCTTCCGAAACGCAATGCCAGAAGCCAGCGTATTTTCCGTCGTAAATTGGGTCACGACGGGATCGGACCCACATCCCATCGAACTTTGGCTGATTTGTCAGCATGTCGTCTTTGAACCTGGCGTAGACCGCTTCGACATAGGCATTCCAGCGACCATCATAATCGCTGAGCAGCATCAAAGCCGGTAGCCATGCAGGGGACTCGCTCATGAGTTCTCCTCCCGCGAGTTCCAGCACAACAGGTTGAGCTTCGGCTCCCGCAACCACGTTGTCCGTGTCAGCGAGAAACCGGTCCGCTGTCGCAGACGCTCGATCAGGGCAAGCTTTGCCGGGCTCGATTGCAGGCCGCGGTTTGCGTACGTCACGGCACCAATCAGCAGGTCGGCGAGTTGCATCAGTTCGGATTCGTGCGACCGGATTTGCTGAACGCGTCGAATGATGTTTCCGGAGCCGTCGTACTTCGCGTTGCGCAGAACTTCCTCCAGCTTACGACGCTTCGATTCGCTGCGGGTGTCCTTGATGTCCAGGTAGATCGAGTAATGCTGAGTCGGATCGATGATCGGCTCCAGCAGCCGGAAGCACATCTTGTAGTACCACTGGTCGTGCGTCTGATCGAACACCTGATGGTTCAGCGACGTTTTGTCCGGGATGACCACGCCCCGGAAGTGCAGGTCGTCATCGTCCAGGAAGTAATCGAGGATGGCACGATAGAAGTCCCGTTTCGCCGGCGAGACCTTCGTCCATTTGATCTCAAAGTCGTGATCCAGTCCGTGCTGACTCTGGATGTCCCGGACACGAACCGCGACATCCCGCGCCTTCTCCTGGGGACACCAGACAGCACCGAGCGTCATGACACGGCTCTGGTCATGTTCCAGGTGACAGCTTTCGTCGAGATAGATGTTGAACGACTCGGCCATCAGCAGACCTCCGCAGCAGTGCGTGCCGCGTCGGCCACGCGGAGTTCGCCCGACAGCAGTCTGGGCAGCAGCGCGTCGCGGAGGGTGGCGAGCGTCCTCGTTTGAAGTTCGTTTTCGTCGGCCCTTTGCTGCAATGGAGCCGCGACTTGGTCGAAGCGCTTTAACAAGTCAGCGGTGGGAAGTGGCACCTTCACAGTCTTCAAATCACGGAGATTGATGACTTGCTGTACCGAACCGAGCGAATGCGCATTCAGAGCATCTCGGCCGGCAGCGGACGCGAGGAAGCACTTAACAAAAGAGGTACTGATTTCGTCGCGAAGACGAATCAAGCCAACCTGCCGTGCGATGTTTGCACCACACAAGCAAGGCGGGACGACGGCGACTTCCCCCGGATTCCCTACAAGTGAGACGAGAATCTCTCCACCACGAAGAAGCGTTCGTTTGTATTGATCCGAAACTTCCTGCGTAATCGTGCGTAAGTCTTCAACGGCAATTCGTCCGCAGGCGACATCGCCACCACGTACAAATCGCACGCCGTTCTCATCGTGCGGACCGGGCTTTACCACGCCGTATGTGATTGGCGAGTTATCAGCGGTGAGGTCCGACAATGGCGTGCTGTGCCACCCCGAAGGGATTCCCGTAGAGCTATCGAAGGAGTCGGGGAAGAGGGCGGCGGTGGCGGGCGGGAGGCCGGGGGGAGTGGCAGGGGCGTCCCGCCCCTGATTCTGGAGGGGGCCTTTCACGGGCGGGACGCCCGTGCCACTGTCCAGCTTCGCTCGCACCGGGTCGAAATCGACGAACCAACTCTTGAACAGCGCACGCGCCAGCGACTCCAGCGTCTCATTCATCCGACGGTTCAACTCGATCTTCGCGTCCAGCGAGCCGAGGATCTCCGCGATCGCTTTCTGTTCGGAAAGTGGTGGAAGCGGGACTTGCAACTTCTCGATTTGCGAGCCGCTGATGTTTGCTTGCGCGCTTCCGTCAGCGACGCCAAACATCTGGCGGACGTATGTGTCCTGCGACAGAACGTAGTAGATGTAGTCGTAGTCTGCGGCGGCTTCGTCGGCGAGATAGACCTTGCCGACTCGCTGGTTGAGATAGTGAATCTCACGCGACGCAGGCAATCGTCCGACCTTGCCAACCGTCGCGCCTGTCATGGCTATGAGGATGTCTCCTTCGGCAAGTTCGTACCGCTCGTAATTGGAGACTCGTTCGATGATTTCGCGTGGAACGCGCTGGCAGTCGGACGTGTCAACTCGGGGCGGATTGATGTTCTTGATCTTGATGACCGGTTCGCCAACGTCCCCCATGTCGCTGCTCTTGAATGCGTAACCCGATCGCACTTTGGCGACCGAGCCAAGCGGCTTCCAGCCGTTCTCACCCGCCATAGCCCAGCCCCTCCAGATTGGACCGGATCGCGGCTTTCAACCTCGACGATTCCGCGAACTGCTCGTGCAACTGGTGGGTGAGCCGCTGCATCTTCTCCTCGAACGGCTCGTCGTCGTCCTCGACCTCTTCCGCGCCGACACAGCAGCTCGGCGCAGGTGCGTGCTCGGCAATTCCCGCCTGCGTCGCACTGCGGCAGAAGCCAGGGATGATTGCAGACCGCGACAGAAGGCTAATCACCATTGTCAGCCTCCTCCGACGGATTCAGTTTCTTCATATCTTCGACGAAGTGGTCAAAATCGCTCGTGGGCTGGGTTGCTTCGATACGCCGCTGCTCGGCCTGAAACTGCTCGAACTGCTCCAGCGCCAGACCGTCGGCCACTCTCTTCTGAACCTTGCCGGCGTGCTGCAGCACCTCGCGTTCGTTGAACTCCAGAAATGCGTCGAGCCGTTCGATCCACTGTGCCATCGTCATGGTGCGGCGTCGTCGAGCCTGGTCTTCCGCGAAGTCGAGGTACATCGTGGTGATCCGATTCAGCTCGCCGATTTCCGCTTCGTTGAGGTAGTTCTTCGCGACCGTCACGTCTCCCTTTCGAATGGAGCCGCTCGGAGCATTCTTCCAGGTCATCAGTCCCATGTGCGGCTGAGTGGCATCGGCCCGGGATCGGATGATCTCGGCAGCGGTCATGCCGGTGATCGCCCACTCCAGCTTGTTCTGCACCGCGGCAAAGAACTGCTGAGTCACCTCGGCCCGCGCGTCATAGTCCACGCTGGTGGCGTAGATGTCGGTGATCTTCTGATAGAACCGCCGCTCGGACGTCCGGATGTCACGGATGCGTTCCAGCAGTTCGTCGAAGTAGTCCTGACCGAACGTCTTTTCCGCCGCCTTCAGGCGGTCGTCATCCAGCACAAAGCCTTTGACCAGGTACTCGCGAAGCGTTCCGGTTGCCCAGCGTCGGAACTGCGTGCCGCGAGGACTGCGGACGCGGTAACCAATGGCCAGCAGCATGTCGAGGTTGTAGTGCTTTGTTCGGTACTGTTTCCCGTCGGCGGCAGTTGTAAAGTAATTCTTTACAACTGAGTCTTCGCGTAACTCGTTCTCTTCCAGAATGTTACGAATGTGCTGGCCGACATTCTGCTTGGTCACCTCAAAGAGTTCGGCGATGGCGGCCTGTGGCATCCAGCAGGTCTGCTGATCGATCAACACGCGGACCTGCGTTCGACCGTCCTCAGTCTGGTAGAAGAGAAAGTTGCGCTCGGGCTGGGAGGGAACGAGGTCGCTCACAAGATGTCCTCCAGGGGGAATCCCAGGCCGGCGAGGTTCTGGCGAATCGCCGCTTCCAGCCGGGAGGACTCAGCAAACTGGCCGGCGAGTTCCTGCGTGAGCCGCTGCATCTTCTCCTCGAACGGCTCGTCGTCGTCCTCGACCTCTTCCGCGCCGACGTAGCGGCCCGGCGTCAAGACGTAACCGTGCTCGGCAATCTCCGCCTTTGACGCGCTGCGGCAGAAGCCGGGGATGTCGGCGTAAGGGCTGAGGGCCGAGGGCTGAGAGCCAAGGGCTTTGACTCCCTGCCAGGCGTGGTAGGTGTTGGCGATGCGGGCGATGTCTTCGTCGGTGAGTTCCCGATGCACGCGGTCGATCATCGTGCCCAGCTTGCGGGCGTCGATGAACAGCGTCTCGCCGCGACGGTCGCGTCGCTTGCCGTCGTTCTTGTTCCGGGCGAGGAACCACAGACAGACCGGAATCTGCGTGCTGTAGAACAACTGGCCAGGCATCGCGACCATGCAATCGACAAGATCGGCTTCGATAATCGCCTTGCGGATGTCGCCTTCGCCCGACTGGTTACTGCTCATGCTGCCGTTGGCCAGCACAAAACCCGCGATGCCGCTCGGCGACAGATGGTGGATGAAGTGCTGCACCCAGGCGAAGTTGGCGTTGCCGTTGGGCGGCGTGCCGTACTTCCACCGCACGTCCTCGTCGTTGCGGTGCCAGTCCGAATCGTTGAACGGCGGATTGGCCAGCACGTAGTCGGCCTTCAGGTCCTTGTGCAGGTCGCGGCGGAAGGTGTCGGCGTGTTCGGGGCCGAGGTCGCCTTCGATGCCGCGAATGGCCAGATTCATCAGGGCCAGCCGCCGAGTCGTCGGGTTGGACTCCTGCCCGTAGACGGCAATGTCGCCGATCCGCCCGCCGTGCTCTTCGACGAATTTCTCGCTCTGCACGAACATGCCCGCTGAACCGCAGCAGGGGTCGTACACGCGGCCCTTGTACGGCGCGAGCATCTCGACGAGCACGCGGACCACGCACCGAGGCGTGTAGAACTGCCCGCCCTTCTTGCCTTCCGCACTGGCGAACTCGGACAGGAAGTATTCGTAGACGCGGCCCAGCAGGTCTTTGGACCGGTTCTCGGCGTCACCCAGAGCGATGGTCCCAATCAGGTCGATCAGCTCACCGAGCCGCTGTTTGTCGAGCGCCGGGCGGGCGTAGTCTTTCGGCAGGACGCCCTTGAGTCGCGGATTGTCCCGCTCGATAGCGACCATCGCGTCGTCGATGAGCTTGCCGATGGTGGGCTGCTTCGCGCTGTCCTGCAGCGTCTTCCAGCGAGCTTCCGCCGGCACCCAGAAGCAGTTCTCGGCCTTGTACTCGTCCTGGTCTTCAGGGTCTGCCCCCTCGTACTCGCCCTCACCCGCCAGCAGCTTCTGATGGACTTCCTCGAAGGCGTCCGAGATGTACTTCAGAAAGATCAGCCCGAGCACCACATGCTTGTACTCGGCGGCGTCCATGTTGTTGCGGAGCTTGTCAGCCGCCAGCCACAGCTTCGCCTCAAAGCCCAGGTTCGCTGCTGAATCCGCCTTCTTCGAGGCCCGTTTCTTCGCCATCAGTGCAGTCTTTTCTCAGGTACGTTCAACTCGGCGCGACCACTGACGCCATGATACGACGACGTGCGACAATGAACAGTCTGCCGAGCGACCGAGACCGTGCGGCCAGGCGACTGACATTCGCAGTCAATCGCCCCATCGCGGCTCAGGGCACGTCTCAACACCCGGGCCTGGCCCTGCCGGCTCGGCAAGGTCAATCAGCGAACGGCTGACGCCGTTAAGGTGAAGATCGGAGACCTTGTGACATCCACCATCACTGGGCACGGACCGAGTGACGAAACGGCCCGCTGGCTGGACTCGACCGGGCGATGCTCGACAAGCTCAGCAACGTGGGGCTGATTGGAAAGCGGCAAATCGTGACGTTGGGCGAGTTTCTCGACGAGTACATTGCCAGCCGATCGGATGTGAAGCCGCGCACGCAGATACTCTACCGTCAGGCGAAGACAGCGTTGGTCGAGTTCTTTGGGGCCGACAGGCCGCTCCGCGATATCACGCCGGGCGACGGCGACGCCTTCCGGCTGTTCCTGTCAAACAGCGGTCTGTCCGAGAACACGACACGTCGTCACATTGGTCGAGCGAAACAGTTTCTGAAGGCGGCGGCCCGTCGGAAACTGATCCCGCAGAATCCGGCGCCGTCGAATCACAACCCGGCGCATTTTCCAGCTCAGCACTCTGCCGCAAAGTCCCGCGTAGAAACGACAAAACCCCCGACAGAGCCGGGGGTTATGCGTGTTCGCTCAGACTGTCGCGGCTCCATGTGGAGAGCCAAGGTGCCCAGGAGAGGACTCGAACGCAACGCCGGAACAGTCTGACGCGGCAACGGGTTACGACAATCGAGGTGTGGCACCTGGCACGAAATCCGGCACGGTTGGCGCACGGGACGCGACTCTAAAGCTGCTGAACTCCGTCTGGCACGAACTGCCTGACGCCACCGTGGCCGCGATTATGGACGTTGTGACAAGCGAAGCTGCAAAAGCTGAGAGTGACGATAGCGAGACCAAGACGTCTGCATCTTCCCTGCGATGCAAACCGTCCTAATCGCCATCCCTTTGCGGCGACGACTCAGTCTGTGGTTCTGCAAGGAGAATGTCACAGTAGATGTCGTGAAGCAGCATTCGCATTTCGCTAACCACTTCCGAGTCAGAGTAGTCCTGATCGCTGTTTGCCCACTTCTTGTCTGCCGATGCAAGTGCGGCGAAGTATTCGTCTTTTCGATCAAGCAATCCGGCGGTGATTTTTCGTGCCGTGGAAACGCCGATTTCCACGCTGAGACAAATTGCGCAGAGAGCACGAGACACTCGACCGTTCCCATCAGAAAACGGATGAATCCAGTTCAGTCGCCACAGCACAAAGGCGGCGCAGTAGAACATCACGGTCTGGCGATTGGCATGTTCGCATAATTCGTCAACGAGCCTCGGAACGTCCTGCGCTTTGGGCGGGACGTGGTCAGCCACAAGCCGGGGTTTCGTCCGAAATTGCCCAGCGTCAGATTCGAGGTCGCAAACCGCCAGCCGGTTCAGTTTAAGGATGGCTTCCCGGTCGATTCGTAGCTCAGACTGTTCAGCGCGCTCCGACGCCAAAAAGAGCGTGGCTACAGCTAGATCGACGGAGTTGCGAGCCTCCAAATGATTGCGCAGCTCACGAGAAAGAGCTGACTCACTGGGGTGCCCAATCTCAAAGAGCGGGTCCGAACTAGCCGGGCTGGGCACTCTTCCGCACCATTTCGATGGTGATGTCAGGATTCTCGATCTTCGCGTTAGCGAACGCGAATGCGATGACCGCCTCCAGAGCCTGCTCCGGGGTCATTTCAAGTCGCTGGCAGAGTTGCTGAAGCATTGCTTGGGACATTTCACTTCCTCCAAAGGATTATTCGGCAAGAGTTCCTGCTCGGCAAGAGAAATAGGTAAAAAAGTTTTCCATCAGTGGCTGTCCGCAAACGTCTCCTGAATTAGTTTTTTGCTGGAATTTGGCAAAATGGGGCCACTCCCAAGTGGCTGGAGTGCCTTCAACCGAACCACAAAACGCAAAACATGCCAGATGACCGGTTCTATCGCATTCACCGCACTGCCAGGCAGCAAATGCAGAGGGTTACGGTAAACGCGCTGAAGGACCGCATCCGGACTCCGACGCGTCAAAGGCTCCGAGCTGGTCCAGCACCCCGGCAACTGGCGAGAACACGGCGACGCTCGAAACGTCGGCCTGACATCGGCCCGGATGATCGGTTAAACACACCCCATGAGCCGAAAAGCACCCCATAAGCCGACCTGCGGGGCGAAGACGCGTCAAGGTCACCCCTGCAAGCGGACTCCTTTGGCCAACGGCAGATGCCGGTTTCACGGGGGTTTATCGCTCAGGGGCCCAGCATCAGGAACCTGGAAGGACGGGAAGCACTCGAAGTACCGACTCCCGGACAAGCTTCAGGCAGCATACGAGGCCGCACTCGACGATCCTGACCTCGCCTCAATGAAGCACGAGCTGGCGGCGCTCGACGCCATGCTGGTCGAGATGGCGGCCAGTCTGGAAGGCGTCGACCGCGACCTGCTCAAGAAGATCGCGGCGAACCAGCGGGAGATCGACCTGGCAGCCAGGACTGAAGACCATGCGAAGTTGATCGAAGCCAGCAAGGCTCAGAACGAGCTGCTGGCGTCCGCGACCGGCCAGATGAAGCGGGTGTTCGATGTCGCGAACCTAATGGAGAAACGCTCTCGAATCGCTGGCCGGGAGCACCGCAGAATGGTTCAGCTCGACGCGATGGTGCGGTTCGACGAGTTCATCGTCCGGCTGGGAATGATGATGGAGGCTGTTCGAGACCATGTTCGCGACGCAACTGCAATCGCCTCTATTGCGACAACCTGGCAACGGATTCTGGGGCCGCTGCCACGAGGAATCACGGAAAGTCCTGTAGCCGTACACGATAGAGGCGGAAGCGTCATCGATGTCGGAAGCCAGCCGGCTGAAACTGACGCGGGAGACGATCCAGACGCTGACCTCCGAACGGCTTTCGCGGGAGCGATGCGACGCCTTGCCGCTGATTCCGCGCCGAAGCCGGTTTAACCATTCTCCAAACGGCCTTCGGTCGCGACGCTCAGAACACATTCGCAAATCGGACGTTTCGACGCGTTTCACTGCGCGTAGCGCTGGTCACCACTTCAGCCAGGTGGAACAGAGCCCATCCGTCCGAACGGTAGGCAAGACGGCTCGTTGTGCTCGGACTACGATATTTGACGATCGGCTGATCACCGGTCGTCTTTGAGCTGGAGTTGCGGGCAGCGTCCGCCCTGTTTCACTGCTGCAACTCCAGCTCGCTTCCAAACAGGGCAGGAACATGGCAGAGCACGCACTACAGCGTCTCCGTGAGTGGCTGCACGCATCGTGCAAAGCGATTGAGACGCGCACCACTGAAGTCGGAAAGCAAGTAGAGAAGTGGCTGGACGAGAACGGTCAAGCCATCCAGCAGAGTGCCCAAGCCCTGCTGGAGATTCACAATCGCGTGACTGGCGCCTACATCGGCCCGTTGATCCTGAACTCAGGCGACAGTCCCGCCGCTCAACTGCTGAACGGTCTGGGATTGCTTTCTTTTGTTCTCCAACAATCTCCGAGCGACATGGATGAAGAAGAGCGACGGGTCGTCACAAGGATCCACGAAACGCTTTCTGAGATCATCAAAGGGGCCGCGTGGGATGCCTTTGGCAAGGTCGAAGGTATCAAACCAATGAAGCGACTCATCAAACGTATGGACGCCCTGATGGGCGATGTTCGGAATCCGGACGCTGACGTCGATGAAAAACACCGTGGACGGATTGCTGAGTCGCTGGCCGAACTGGAGAAGTGCTTTGGCTTTGCCATGCAACCGTTTGTCCACTCTGATGGCACGGTACTGACCAATGCTGCAAACCCGCCGGGATATTCGCCGCCCGATGGGGGGCACGGTCCTGAAACCGACCAACTGACAAGAAGCGGGACGGTACCACCGACCGACAGCGGGCAGGCAGATGGCAGCCTTCGACCGCGTGGTGTCTCGCTGCGGGACATTGCCGTGCTGCTGACTGATGGCGATCCCGACGCGATCAAATTGACCAAGAAACGCTGGCAGAACAGCCGGGATCCGAAGTTGCCTAAGATGCTCGGAAAATGTGCTGCAGACAATAAGTCTGGATTGTATGTGGCCTGCCCCAGGGTTTTGGTCCAGTTGTTATGAGAGTTGGGGTGTGGTGAGCGTGTGCTGATGGAGTGAGGGCGCAGCCCGAACGGAATCAGCACACGCTCGCGCGAA
>Ga0070726_10001649_pt1 | contig 21824 bp, 18 predicted proteins | sample tdAd471_FD_67275 | JGI IMG/M metagenome (GOLD analysis project Ga0070726, IMG submission 67275) | Marine sediment microbial communities from the Atlantic coast under amendment with organic carbon and nitrate - tdAd47.1 | ecosystem: Environmental > Aquatic > Marine > Coastal > Sediment | place... | reverse complement strand
CGGTGAGCGCGGGCACTCGATGATCGTGGACGGCAGGGGACAGGTCGTCGCGCACCCGAATCCCGAATGGCAGGCGACGTCGAAGGACGCATCCAAATTGTCGGTGGTGCAGAAAATGATGCGCGGCGAGACAGGTGTCGCGACGTTTTACTCACCGCCCATGCAAGCCGACATGATTGCCGGCCACACCGCCGTTCCCGGTGTCGGTTGGGGTGTCATGGTTCCGCAGCCCTTCAGTGAGCTCGAGGACGCCGCCAGCGGCGTGCGCAAAATCGCGGTAGCTCTCGCCTTGATTGGCATCCTCGCGGCGGCGGTGATCGGCTGGCTGCTTTCAAAATACATGGCGGCCCCGATCGTGGCCGTATCGAGGGCCGCGAGTGAGGTTGCGGCCGGCGGTTTGCACACCCGGGTGGACGAACTGCCAACGCACGCACCGCGCGAATTGCGTGTCTTGTCGAAGAGCTTCAACCGGATGGTAAACCAGCTCGCCCAGCGAGAATCGGGCCTGCGCGCAGCCAAGGAAGAAGCCGAATCCGCCAACCGCGCGAAGTCTGATTTCCTGGCGAATATAAGCCACGAGCTCCGCACGCCTCTCAACGCGGTGATCGGCTTTTCCGAGCTGATGCGCAACCAGATTCACGGCCCCCTCGGCGCCGAGCAATATATGGAATATCTGGGCGATATTCATGGTTCGGGCCGGCATCTGCTGGACATCATCAATGACGTCCTCGACATGTCGAAAATCGAATCCGGCACGATGGAACTCGTCGAAAGTGATATCGACCTTGGCGACCTGCTCGCGGGATGCGCGCGGATGATGCGCGAGCGGGCGGACGCCGGCGATGTTAGGATTCGCGTGGTGGTGCCCGATGACATTCCCTGGTTGTTCGGCGATGAGCGGCTGGTCCGTCAGATCGTACTCAACCTGCTGTCGAATGCCGTGAAATTCTCACTGGAGAAGAGTGAAGTTGTGCTGTCCGCCTCGATCGACCAGGACGGTTGCTGCCTGGTTCAGGTTTCTGACACCGGCATCGGGATATCCACCGGCCAGCTCGGCAAGGTAATGCAGCCATTCGTCCAGGTAGACAGCGGGATGAACCGAAAATATGAAGGCACGGGGCTTGGCTTGGCCCTGGTCAAGTCGATGACCGAGATGCACGGCGCCGAGGTGACGATCGAAAGCGGCGTGAATGAGGGAACGGTCGTGACCGTCCGGTTTCCGAGCGAGCGCGTGCGTTATGAAATGTCGGCCGCGGCGGTCGGCAGCGCGAGCGCCGCGGCAGACTGAGCCGGCTTGCCCTGCTTCCTACGCCGCCGTCTGCAGGTCAGGGCTTCAGGATCAATTTTCCCAGAATCGCCCTGGAATCCATGAGTTCATGTGCCCGTCGTGCCTCGGTGAGCGGCAGTCGGTCGAAGATCGGCGGCGCATATGCGCCGGCTGCGAACTTAGCGATCAGCGCGTCGAAGATGTCCGCCATGCGTTCGGGCTGTTCGTCATAGACGTGCAGAGAGAAGCACTGAACGCCGAGGCTCAGGCCGCGGCGGGCGCGTAATCCCTCGTAAAGGTCTTCGTTCGGCGCGCCCGCAAGTGCGTTGTAGAGAACGACCAGGCCCAAAGGGGCGAGCATGTCGAGATTTTTCACCAGGTCCGGGCCGCCGAGTTGATCGAAACTCAGATCGACGCCGCGGCCGTTGGTGATCTCGCGCACCTTCTCGACGATATTCTCCGTCGAGTAATTGACCGTTCCGAGTGTCCCCAGTTTGGCTGCGAAGGCGCATTTTTCGTCGCTGCTGGCGCCCGCGATCGTGGCGATACCGGCGTCGCGGCACAAATCGAGGATCGCCGTTCCCATGCCGCCGGCGGCACCGTTCACATAGATCGTTTTCACGTCACCGGAGCGCGCGACGTCATAGAGAATGGCCCAGGCGACCAGATAATTGGGAATGGTCACGGCCGCCTCAAGGTCGACCGTTTCCGGCAGCGGCGTGACAAGGGCGGTATCGACAGCATTGTATTCGGCATAGCGCCCGCCGCCGGTCCCGAAGACCAGGACGGGCTGGCCGACCTGGAGGCCCGTCACACCGTCGCCCAACGCCTCGATATGGCCACTCATCTCGTTGCCGAGGATGGTCGGCAGGGCCGGTTTCCATTTGTAGACGCCGGTTCGCAACAGAATGTCGGGGTATCCCACACCCAGCGAGTGCGCCTTGACGAGTACCTGTCCGGGGCCGGGATGCGGCGTCGGAATGTCGACCACTTCGATGACTTCGGGCCCGCCATAGGCCTGGATTTGGATGGCTTTCATTTTCGTTCTCCGAGGCGCGATCAGCGCAAAAGCAATATGACGATACCGGCCACGACCAGAATAATTCCCGTCAGTTCGAGGCGCAGAATTTTCTCGCGAAAGATCAGGACAGACGAGGCGATGGTGAAGACAAGCTCCACCTGACCGAGCGCGCGAACCAGCGCCGCGTTCTGGATGGTCATGGCGGTGAACCAGCCGATCGAGGCCAGTGCGCCGCTCAGCCCGACGAGGCCGGCGACGCGCCACGCCTTGATAACACGCCGAATCTCACCTGGGTCGCGCAGGGCCATGAATATCGCCATGACGATTGTCTGGAAGACCAGCACGACTGCGAGAGTAAAGGAAGCCTGGACCAAAAAACCGTCACCGCCAAGTGATAGCGACGCGCCGCGATAGGACACGGCTGCGATGCCGAAGAACGCCCCCGAAGCGAGCCCGGTCAGGGCCGGCCGCGCCAGCCAGGATTTGGCGATACCTGCCAGGCCGGCCGGCGCACGGGCGGCCGAGATGGCGATCACCCCCACCAGGCTGACCAGAATGCCGATGGTCGCGGTGGTCGATATGGTCTCGCCCAGAAAAACCAGTGCGAAAACTGCGGCCTGGACGGTTTCGGTTTTGGAATAGGTGGTGCCCACGGCGAAATTACGCGCGTCAAACAGGGTCACGAGAAGCGCCGTTGCGAGAATTTGAGCCAATCCACCGACGACCGCAAAGGCGAAAAACTCGCTATTCGCGCGCGGCAACTCGAAATCGAATAGCCACACCAGCGCCGCGAGATACAGCAACGCGAACGGAAAACCATATCCGAAGCGTACGAACGTGGCGCCGATCGTTCCCAGTTCACCCTTGAGGTGCTTCTGCAATGCCGATCGTACGTTCTGCAGGAACGCGGCGGCGATGGTCAGGGGTATCCAGAGAAGGGTCATGGCAAATCGTTTCGGCGCGGCGGCGGGCTGTGCAACCTCGACGGCGGGTAAAGGGTTCTAGTCCTTCGGGGCGTGTCCGCCGTGGGCCGACTGGCTGATTGCCCGCGCACCCTTGCGTGTGCGAATGACGTCAGCGTCGATGGCGGGCATATCGGAGTAAGGCCGGTCACCCTTGATGGTGATCCGTTCGAGCTTGCGACGGTTGGGATAATAGTCGTGAATGGCGTAATGCTGAACCGACCTGTTGTCCCAGAAGACAAGCGTGTTGGGCTTCCAGTGATGGCGAAACTGATACTCCGGAATTTCCGCCTGGTGGAATAACAGCTCCAGGATTGCGCGGCTCTCGGCCTCGTCCATGCCCTTGATGGCGATCGTGAATTGCGGGTTCACAAACAGGGCCTTGCGGCCCGAGACCGGATGGGTGCGCACGACGGGGTGCACGGCGGGCGGATAGCGGTCCTCGAACTGGCGCAGGCGCGTGCGGCTTTCGGCATCGTCGTCGAAGAGCTGGCGGAAGGGCTTGAAATCGTGGATCGCCTCGAGGCCGGAGACGAAGTGCTGCATGTGATCGCTCAGCCCCTCATAGGCCGCCGCCATGCTTGCGAACAGCGTGTCGCCGCCATAGTCGGGGACGATCAGCGCCCGCAATATGGTCCCGAGCGGCGGCTCGACGCGGAATGTTTCGTCGGAATGCCAGACGTCCGTGCCCCAGGGGGGATTGTCGGCGTCGTTGTCGAAGACGATGAGATCCGGTGCTTCGCTGTCGCTGGGCGCGAACGGGTGAACGGTCAGCTCGCCGAATCGGCGCCCGAACGCCTTCTGGTCCTCGGTCGAGATGTCCTGATCGCGAAACACGATCACCTGATGCTCGATGAGCGCGTCGTGGACCGCGGCGAATGTCGCGTCGTCCAGCTCGTTCGAAAGGTCGGTTCCTTCGATTTCCGCGCCGCAGGCAGCGCCGACCTTGCGGACCATGATGTCCGTCGCGGGACTGGCCTCTGTCGGCATCGTCTGGCTCATCGGTGTTTCCCCCCTCCAATGACCCCAGACTATCAGAATGTGACGGGCGGTGTGTCGTGTAGAATGCTGTCCGGCACGAGTTCCATATTCAGAATAAAGGGGGGAAACATGGCGCAAGATCACAAGATAACGCGACGGGTTGTAACGGCCATCGGCGAGGATGGTAAATCCTACATCGCGGAGGATGGGCCGACCCCGGCTTCGCGAACAGTGGAAGCCCGGCCGGGATACGTCGTCAACAACATCTGGATCACCGGTGCCGCGCCGGACGTCGTCGGAGCACCTGACGGCATTGAGGGTCACGAAGGGGTTCTGCCCCCGCCGGGTGGGACCGTTCTGCGGGTGATCGAATATCCGCCCGACCCGGAAGACCCAGAGGAATTGGCGCGCCAGTTCGAAGGCATGTTCGGCAAGCTGTTCGAGGATGCGGATCGACCGGGCGGGGATGGTGCGCATCCGGGCATGCACACGACGGAGACCGTGGACTATGCCATCGTGATCGAAGGCGAGCTCACGGCGATCATGGAGACGGAGGAGACGGTTCTCGGGCCGGGCGACGTCCTGATTCAACGCGGCACGAACCATGCCTGGACCAATCGGTCCGGCAAGCCGGCCAAGGTCGCTTTCGTCCTGATCAGCGGTCGCTGGGAGTAAGCTCGGGGCAGGCGGCCTACTGCGCAATCACCGTGTAGGTATAAGACGTGCCGTCGCCACGTGACGGATCGTCGGGATCCATGAGCAGGGCAAAGGTCGGGCGGTATTTACCCTTTGCCGCGCCGGTCGTGAACTGGACCTGCATCACCGCACCACCGATGCGTTCGCCCGCGCGTTCGGAAAACACGCCCGTGGGTTGTGAGAGCAGTGGCGCATTGTCCTGAACCAGCGAGCGTATGTCGAACTTCGTGTCGCCGTCGGGGGCGTCGGTCGTGACGCCGCCGATGATCTGGTCTACGCGCGGATCGAGCCGCCCATCGTCGTTGCTATCACGCAGAATGAGGCCGCTGTCATAACGCGACATGCTGTCGGGAATATCGAAGTTCATGCCGCGCAGCTGGGCGGCGGACAGCACGCCCGCGCCGGCGATGCCTGCCTTGAAGTCACGGATCTCGGAGTCCGTGCCGGTCGGTTTATCAAACAGCAGAAATGTCAGCGGCACACTGCCGGCCGTCTGACCCACGGTCTCGCCGGGCGCCACGCGCTGCCAGTTATGGTTGCGACCCTTGTGCAGGAAATTGTTCGGATGAATTTGGGCGCGCGGGCTGCCCCAGAAATCCACTTCGGCCGCGCCGCTGGCCAGCACCTTGCCGTCCCGGTCCACGATCCGCACGGCGACGAAGCCGCGCTCACCCTGGTTCGTGAAGGCGATGGTGGACAGGCCGATATGGAACGTCTTCAGGCCGATGTTCGGAATCGGATCGAGCTGCTGGACGGTCGCGCGGGGCAGGAGTTTCTCGGCCGGCAATCCGTCGGGTGAAAGCGCGCTCACGACGAAGATGTTCGGGTTCGCGCCCTGCACCGACTGATAGCCGAGACCCTTGTCGGACAATCCGTGCTGCGGGGTACCGGACACCATGTGGACCGCGCGGGCATCCATCGCAATGGCGGGATCGCGGGTGAAGCCGCCGCCCATCTCGACCTCGATATGTCCGCCTGGGGGAATACCGAATCCGGGAATTTCGGGATCGTAGAACTCGATGCCCTCGGCCTCGGGTTTCTGCAGGTATACGTTGAGCGCGGTGTAGCCGCCCTTGATCAGCCCGGCAGAGTTTAGCGGCGAGTTGACCACCTTGGCGACGATACCGTCGGCGCTGGCGACGTTGGCGGAAGCGAGGAGCGTCATGCCGGCGACAGTGGCGGCGGTTTTCAGGATGCGGTGCATGGTTGGGGTTCCCGGACAGCTGATCAGGTGTCACGGGCATAACACCGCTGTAGACCCGGTCGAAGGTCTGAGCGTCATCCTAACTGGATTGTGATCGCCCCGGAGCGGCGCGTGAGCGCTGTCCCCTAGTCGAAGAACGCGAAGGTCCTGATCTCGATACTCTCGCGTGGTGGCGCGTTGGGCGGGCTCGTCGGGTCGGCAAAGGATGTATGCGGCGTGAAGCGGCCGTCCAGGCTGGTGTCGGAATCATAGACCTTGAACACCAGCGCCTCGTCCCGGGTCATCTGCGGGAAATAATACCATTCCTGCCCCGGACTGAACGCCAACCGATAGGTCTCGCCGACCCGGTGGGGGTAGCGCCGCTCGGCCGTGATCAGGTCCTCTGGCTGGAACGTGCGCGCGTCGCAGATGGTCAGCGGGTCTCGTTCGATCGGCTTCCGGATCGCCCGCCACACCTGAATGATCGCAAAGCGCCGCGACAGCAGGTCGTCGGCCTCGTCGGGAAAGATCTCCCGCACCCGGCGCGGGCCGGAGTTCTCCGTATAGTCATTGTGCGCGGAATGCACCGGCTCGCGGACGAGCTTTTCCTTGCGCGTGTCGTCGTCGCTGGAACGGATCGTGTGATCGAACACCTCGACCCGCGATGCCCCGCTCATCTCGGCCACAAGCTTGCAGGCCTCTGCATAGTAAATGTCGGTCACCTGCTCCTTGTCGAAGAAGTCGGTCACCGCCGTGGGGTGATCGACGAACACGAACCCGTTCCGGTCGAGGGAGAATTCGTCGCGCATCAGCCGCCCGTTGCGGATGTCCCGCGGGTGCATTTCGTAGGTCCCGGTCACGACGCGCGACATGTCGCCGGCGGGCATGGTCTGGTTGACCAGCTTTTCGCCCGTGTCGACGGCATAGACGAGTTCGGCCTGAACCGTCTCGTTCGTCAGTTCCTGGGTCTCGGTCATGGTGACGTCTCCTGGGCGCGACATGGTCGCGCGGCTATCGGTCTGTCTTTGCGATGTCCCGGGCTTTGGCGACAGCCTCCTCGGGCGGGGCCGATCCCGGCGGGTGCAGGAAGGGCATGGTGAACTTGTCGGTGATCTTTGTGTAGCCGCCATTGCCGGCCATCCGGCCCAACGCATCGAGCGCCTCCGGGTCCACATGCAGCCGGTCGTTCACCACATTGTCGTCCATGTGGAAATGCACCACCTCGCCGAAGATCACGTAATAGGGCAGGTCGCCCATCTCGTGGATGTCGATCAGCCTGCTTTCGAGCGCGACCCGGCAGTCGGTGATGCGCGGCGGCTTCACCAGTTTGGACGGCGCGGTGTTGAAGCCCGCGATCTCCATCTCGTTGACGTCGCTGTCATAGTCCAGCGCGCAGGCGTTCATCCGGTTGCGGAGCTCGTAATCGACGATGTGGACGACCATCTCGGGGTGATGGCGCAGGTTGGCGACCGTATCCTTGAGCAGACCCGTGCTGCCACCGGATTTGGGACCGGTCTTCGGGCTGCAGGCGATCATGAACATGGGTGGCGACACGCCGATGCAGTTGAAGAAGCTGAACGGCGCCGCGTTGGGTCCGTCCGGGCCAAGCGTGACGGTCAGCGCAATGGGGCGCGGGATGATTGCGCCGCTCATCAGCTTGTACTGGTCTTCGACGCTCAGATCCGCAGCGGTGAATTCCGCCATCATTGTTCCCCCTCGTTCACATAATTGATTGTTGCAGGCAGGCTACCCCGTCGCACGGCGAAAGCAAATTGAACTCGCCTCGAAACTGGTCGGTTCGCTAGCTCACCGGTGACTGGCAGCGGCGCCAGACCTCGATCTTTGCATCCGCGCCGGGCGCCACGACCCGGTGAATGGTGTCGTCGTCGACCAGAACCATGTCCACCTCCGCGCCGGGCCTCGGTTCGCCCGCCGGGACGACATAGCGGAATGCGTGGCGGTCATAGGCGCCGGAAAGCTGGTTGCCGCCCGGGGTGATGATTTGGGGCCCCTGGATTTCGAGCCTTCCGTTGTCCGGGTTGCACCAGTTGCCGTCGATGGCGTCCGCTTGGGCCGGGGTAGCGGTCAGAAGGAACAACGTGGCCCCGGTTGCTGCAGCGATCTCCAGTTTCATCGATTGTCTCCTAGCGGCCGGTGAACTTCGCGGGGCGGCCCTCGGTCGCCGCCGCGATGCCCTCGTCCACATCATGGCTCCATTCGAGCGCATGGCGCAGAGAATCCGACAGTTCCCGCGCGGCCCGGAAGCCCGGTTCCTGCCTTGCGCGGGCGATGCGCTTGGCACCCCGGGTCGCCAGCGGGCCGTTCGCGCCGATGGTCTGCGCGAGTTCGTGCGCCGCCGCCAGGACCTGGCCCTTCGGGTGGACATGGTTCACGAAGCCGATGCGCGCCATCTCGGCCGCGTCGATTTGCTTGCCCGACGCGATCAGCTCGATCGCGTGGCTGTGGCCCACCGCCATGGGCAGGCGGTGGGGTGCGCCGGCGCCCGGGAATCCACCCCACTTGGCTTCGGGCAGCATCAGGGTCGAATGTTCGCCGGCGATCCGGATGTCGCAGGCCAGCGCCAGCTCGGACGCCCCGGCGACGATTTTTCCGTTGATCGCGGCGATGGTGATCTGGGGCAATGCCTCCAGTTCGTCGAAGATGCGGTTGCCGTCCACCACATAGGCGATCACCTCGTCCTTAATCATGGCCGCACGAATGGCAGGGTTCATCAGGCCCGCCGAGAACCAGTCGTCGCCCGCGCCGGTGAAGATCACGACCTGAATATCGGTGGCGCTCCGCAGCTCGTCGATCACCGCACCCAGGTTGCGCAGGGAATCCGGGTTGAGGCGATTCTCGTTGTCGGGCGCGTTGATCGTGATCGTCGCGACGGGCGGGGCCAGTTCGAGCATGAGCTCGGGATGAAGTTTGGTCGTAATGGTCATGGTTCCCCGCAGCGTTGGTCGTGTTTCGATTATGCCGGTGGCGCTTCGAATGCCCAAATATTACGCGCGGCGACTGGCGGCGGCCGAAAGTTAATTGTAGTTTTGGAAAAATTGGGTCGCGCAGCGGCCCGAAACATTCCTTGAGGGGGGAGACACCAACATGCCGAAACCACAATTGCGTGCCGATCAGGGCTGGATCTTCGACAATTTCCTGATGCTGTCGGAGAACGAGGATGTTCTGCATCCGGGCATCATGGGTACGCGTCTGGGACGCGGCTTCATGATGCAGGATTTGACCGCGGTCTACACCAAGGTCACCGGCCGGCGATCCTTTCCCAAGGCATGGGCGAAGCGTGCCGCGAAGCTCGAGACGATGGCAAAAGAGGCCGAAGGCAAGGGCCGTCTGGTCACCGCGCGCCGGCTCTATCATCGCGCGGCCCTGTGCTTCGGCCGGGCCCAGCATCTGGTGCCGGTTCATCGCAACCCCAACAAGGAAGACTGGTACCGCGCCCTCTACCGCAACTACGACAAGCTGATCGAGCTGTCCGACGGCGCGATGGAGAAGGTCTCCCTGGAGTTCGAGCCGGGGCACAAGGTCCATGCCGTGTTCCACAAGGCGCCGGGCGACGGGCCGAAGCCGACCGTGCTGATCATCCCGGGCATGGACGCGCTGAAGGAAGATGTCGGCAACCCGTTCGAGAATGACTACACGATCCGCGGCATGAACATCTGCTGCATCGACGGCCCGGGACAGGGGGAGTGCAACTTCAATGAGACCTGGCTCACCGCGGACAATTACCAGAAGGCCGCGTCGGCCGTGATCGACTGGCTGGTTGCGCGCGACGATGTCGATGGCGACAAGGTCGGTGCGATGGGCATGTCCATGGGTTCGCGCTGGGGCGTGCAGGTCGGCGCCGCCGACAAGCGCGTGAAGGCCGTCGTCGGCCAGATGGCCAATGTCGGCACCTTCGACATCATCTTCGAGCAGGCCCAGCCCAACTTCAAACGCATCTTCATGTACATGACCGGCTACACCGACGAAGACGCCTTCGACGAACATATGAAGACCCACGACCATCTGCCGGACGTGGCCAAGGAGTTGACCGTGCCCCACCTGCTGGTGGCCGGCGACATGGACGAGCTGTGCACGCCCCAGGACATCGAGACCTTCCGCGCCAATCTGGCGGGGCCGACCGAGCTCTGGCTGTATGAGGGTATCTTCCATCCCATGGGTGAGGTCTCGGCGGAAATCTATCCCGCCATGGCGGACTGGATGCTGACCACCCTGAACGAGGGGCGGCCCGCCGGATACAACCACATGGCCTATGTCGAGGAAGGCACGACGCTCGCCGAGCACGAGCACGGCTGACCGGGCGCAATCGACGCGGTGAAACGGTGGTGAAACTGTCATAGTCTGGGCTGGAAAGGACCTCCGCCCAATGCACGATCACGCCATACCCTTCCTGCGCGAAGTCGTCGTCTTCCTGGTGATCGCGGCGATTCTTGTGCCGCTGTTCCAGCGGGTTCGGGTCAGCCCGGTGTTGGGTTTCCTGCTCGCCGGCGTGGTCATCGGCCCGTTCGGCCTGGGGGCGTTTGCCGAACGGTCCAGCTTCCTCGGCTATGTCACGATTACGGACGTCGAGAGCGTGCGGGTCCTCGCTGAATTCGGCGTGGTCTTCCTGCTCTTCCTGATCGGCCTTGAGCTTTCGGTCGGGCGTCTCTGGTCCATGCGGAAGTTCGTTCTGGGGCTCGGATCCGCGCAAGTGCTGGTGACTGGGCTGGTGATCGGTGCCATCGCATTCGCCTGGGGCAATTCGATCAACGCCGCGATCCTCATCGGTGCGAGCTTCGCCTTGTCCTCGACCGCCGTGGTGGTCGAGGAGCTGATGCGCCGCAAGGAGTTCTCGACCCGGGTCGGGCGGGCGTCCTTCTCCGTGCTGCTGTTTCAGGATCTGTCGGTGGTGCCGATCCTGATTCTTGTGTCCGTCTTCACGGGCGCGGCGGGCGGCAGTTTTCTTGAGGCCTTGGCCGTCGGCTTCGGGATCGCGCTTGCGGCTGCCGCGGCGATATTCATTCTGGGCCGGATTGTATTGCGGCCATTGTTCCGACTGGCCGCATCGGCCCGGGCACCGGAATTCTTCGTCGCGATCACGCTCCTCACCGTCATCGGTACTTCGGCGGCGACGGCGGCGGCGGGTCTCAGCCTCGCATTGGGTGCCTTTCTGGCCGGGTTGTTGCTGGCCGAGACAGAATTCCGGCATCAGATTGAAGTCGATGTGCAGCCCTTCAAGGGGCTCTTGATGGGGCTGTTTTTCCTGACCGTCGGAATGAGTATCGATCTGCAGGTCTTCGCCGATCTTGCGTTGCTGATAATTCTGTCTGTCGTCGGCCTGATCGCCCTCAAGGCCGGGCTGTTGACGGTCCTGGGCCGGTTGTTCGGCCTGCCGCTTTCCGCTGCCGTGCACACCGGAATCCTGCTCGGGCAGGCAGGGGAGTTCGGCCTGCTTGTGGTCGGTCTGGCCATTGTCGGCGGTGTTATCCCGGTGGAGACCGGCCAGTTTTTCCTGATTGTTGCCGGGCTCGCGATGATGGTGACACCCGCACTGGCCATCGCCGGTGCGCGTGTGGGGCACTGGATGGAACGTGGTGCTTCCCGGTCGCTTGAACCCGCGCCCGACGAGATCGCTGAACTTGGTCGTCATGTGATTATTGCCGGATACGGCCGCGTCGGGGCTGCCATCGCCGCGCTGTTGCGCGAGGAGCGCATCAACTATGTGGCGCTCGATCTGGATTCGGGACTGGTGAGAAATCTGCGCGCGCGCGATGAGCCCGTGTATTTCGGCGACGGACGCCGGGCCGATGTGTTGGCGAAAGTCGGCGCCGAGCGCGCGAGCGCGATCGTGTTGACTCTGGATGTGGAACAGGATGCCGAGAATGCGGTGCGCGATATCCGCACGCGCTGGCCAGACGTCCAGGTGTATGCCCGCGCGCGCGATCTCGAACATGCCGCCGAACTCGATGCCGCCGGGGCGACGCGGACGATCCCCGAACTCGCGGAATCGAGCCTCCAGATGGGGGCGTTCGTGCTGACTGGCCTGGGACTGCCGCCCGACGCGGTGAGCACGCTTGTCGATCGGCTGCGCGATGGCGGCTATGAAGGTATATGAAGCCGGGGTAAAAATCGGGAAATTGAAGGGGGAGTAACGACGATGCCGAAACCACAATTGCGGGCCGAGCAGGGCTGGATTTTCGATAATTTCCTGATGCTGTCGGACAACGAGGATGTCTTGCATCCTGGCATCATGGGCAACCGGCTCGAACGGGGGACCAAGTTCGAGGATCTGAACGCGGTCTATTCCAAGGTCTCCGGCCGCCGGTCCTTCCCCAAGGCGTGGGGCAAGCGCGCCGCCGTGCTTGAGGGTATGGCGAGGGACGCCGAGGCGCGCGGGCGTTTGTATACCGCCCGCCAGCTCTATCACCGCGCCGCGATCTGCTTCGGCCGCGCTCAACATCTGATCCCGGTCCATGGCCAGGCCCAGAAGGTCGAATGGTTCGAGGGTCTGTATCGCTGCTACGACCGGGTCGTCGAATGGTCCGGCGGCGCCATGGAATCCAAGACCATCGAATTCGCACCGGGCCAGTATGCCTACGCGACATTCCACAAGGCCCCTGATTTGAATGGGGGCGACGGCCCTAAGCCGACGATCATCGCGCTGCCCGGCATGGACCAGGTCAAGGAAGACGTCTGCAACCCGTTCAACAACGAGTTCATCCCCCGCGGCATGAATGTCTGCGCCATCGACGGGCCGGGGCAGGGGGCGTGCAACCGCGACGGCACCTGGCAGACCGAGAACAATTACGAGCAGGCCGCCTCGGCGGTCGTCGACTGGCTGGTCACCCGCGACGACGTGGATGCCGACAAGATCGGCATCTTCGGCATGTCCATGGGCTCGCGCTGGGGTGTGCTGATCGGCGCGGCCGACCCGCGCATCAGCGCGGTGTGTGGCCAGATGGCCAATGTCGGCTCGTTTGACATGATCTTCGAGCAGGCTCAGCCCAACTTCAAACGCATCTTCATGTATATGGCCGGCTACAGCGATGAGGGGGAGTTCGACGAATTCGTGGCCCGTCTGGCCCATCTGCCTGACGCGGCGCAGGGTCTGAAGGTCCCCCATCTTCTGGTGGCGGGCGACATGGACGAGCTCTGTTCACCCGACGATATCGCGACGTTCCGCGCCGGGCTGGGCGGGCCGACCGAACTCTGGCTCTATGAGGGCGTGTTCCACCCCATGGGCGAGGTCGCCGGGCAGATCTATCCGGGCATCGCCGACTGGCTGCTCGAATCCCTGACCAATGGGCGCCCCGATGGCTACGAGAAGACCGTCTATGTGGAAGACGGCACGACCCTGGCCGATTATGATCACGGCTAAGCAGGAGGAAGCGACATGACCCGGTTCAAGGACTACACACCGGCGGGCGTGATCCCCGCCGCGATCCTCGCCTTCGACGAGGATTTCGCGATCAACGAAGCCGAGACCCGGCGCCACCTGTCCTTCGTGGCCGCCACAGACGGCATCAGCGCCGTCACGGTGAACGGCCATTCTTCCGAAATCCACGCCTGCTCCTTCGACGAGCAGCGCGCCATCCTCGATGCCGCCATGGACGAGATTGGCGACCTGGTCCCCCTGATTAACGGTGTGTATGCCGACGGCAGCCACGAGGCCGCGAAGATCGCGAAGATGGCCGAGGCGGGTGGCGCGTCCGCGCTGCTGTGCTTCCCGCCCCATTCCATGGGCATGGGCGGCATCCGCCACCGGCCCGAGATGGCGATGGCCCATTTCAAGACCATCGCCGATGCCACGGACCTGCCTCTGATCGTGTTCCAGTATGGGGACGAACTGGCCTACTCGCTGGACACGTTGGTTACGCTGGCCGAGGAGATCCCGTCGATCAAGGCGGTGAAAGACTGGTCGCCGCCCCAGGTCCACGGGCGCCATATCAAGGTGCTGCAGAGCCTGTCCCGGCCGGTGAATGTGCTGTCGACCAACTCCGCCTGGATGATGTCGTCGCTTGTCATGGGTGCGAACGGTCTGTTGTCCGGCGCCGGGTCGGTGATCGCCGACATGCAGGTGGCGCTGTTCCGCGCCGTGCAAAACGACGACCTTGCGACCGCACGCGATATTGCCGACCGCATGTGGCACGCCACCGAGGCCTTCTACGCCGACCCCTTCGGCGACATGCACAACCGCATGAAGGAAGCGCTGGTCCATCTCGGCCGCCAGGACCGGGCCGTGGTCCGTCCGCCGCTGGTCAAGCTGCCCGGCGCCGAGATCGCCCGGATTGGTGACGCCATGGCGGCCGCGGGGCTGACGCGGGACGGGTTCGAGGTTCGCGAAGCCGCAGAATAGGTCGCCGCCAAATTCGGTCTTGGTTCCGCAACAGCGCGCCCTGTGCTATCCCCCGCGCTTCCATGCTGACACTGAACAACATCACCGCGCGTCTGGGCGGCCAGACGATCCTCGAAGGTGCCACCGCCATGCTGCCGACCGGCAGCCGGGTGGGGCTGATCGGGCGCAATGGCGCGGGCAAGTCGACCCTGCTCAAGATCATCGCCGGGCTTCTCGAGGCCGACGACGGTTCGGTCGAGACCCCGCGCGGCACCAGGATCGGCTATGTGGCCCAGGAGGCGCCGGGCGGCCCGATGACGCCGTTCGAGATGGTGCTCGCCGCCGACACCGAGCGCGTGGATCTGCTGGCCGAGGCCGAAACGGCGACCGACGCCGAACGCATCTCCACCATTCACGAGCGGCTTGGAATCATCGACGCCCATGGCGCGCCCGCGCGGGCCGCACGCATCCTGGCCGGGCTCGGCTTCGACGAAGACGGCCAGCACCAGCCGCTGTCGTCCTTCTCGGGGGGCTGGCGCATGCGCGTGGCGCTGGCGGGGCTGCTGTTCTCGCGGCCCGACTTGCTGCTGCTCGATGAGCCGTCGAACCATCTGGATCTCGAGGCCGCACTGTGGCTTGAGAACTTCCTGAAGACCTATCCCGCCTCGATGGTGGTGGTCAGCCATGAGCGTGACCTGCTCAACAATGTGGTCGATCACATCCTGCATGTGCAGGGCGGGGCGATCAGCCTCTATCCCGGCGGCTACGACGCGTTCGAGAAAATTCGCGCCGAACGCCTCAGTCAGATCGCGTCCATGCGCGTCAAACAGGAAGAAAAGCGCGCCAAGCTTCAGGCCTATGTGGACCGCTGGCGCTACAAGGCCCACACGGCCCGCCAGGCCCAGAGCCGGATGAAGGCGCTGGCCCGCATGGAGCCCATAACGGCGGCGGCGGAAGACCCCAGCCTGGTGTTCGATTTCCCGAGCCCCAAGGAGCTGCGCCCGCCGCTGATGGTGCTGGACCGTGCGGCCGTCGGCTATGTCGCCGACACGCCGATCCTGTCGAATCTGAGTCTGCGCATCGATCCCGACGACCGGATCGCGTTGCTCGGCCGCAACGGCAACGGCAAGACCACCCTGGCCCGCCTGCTGGCCGGCCAACTTGAGGCCATGGCCGGCGACGTGACCGCCAGCAGCAAGCTGCGCGTGGGCTATTTCGCCCAGCATCAGGTCGAGGAGCTGGTCGCGGCCGACACCCCGCTGCAGCACATGGCCCGGCTGTTGCCCGACGCCAACCCGGGCATGGTGCGCAACCAGCTCGGCCGATTCGGCTTTTCCGGCGAGAAGGTGCATCTCGAAGTCGGCAAGCTGTCGGGCGGCGAGCGGGCGCGCCTGGCATTGGCCCTGATCACCCGCGATGCGCCCCATATTCTGATCCTCGATGAGCCGACGAACCATCTGGATGTGGACGCCCGCGAGGCGCTGGTCCAGGCCCTGAATGCGTTCGACGGCGCCGTCGTGGTGGTCAGCCATGACCGGCATCTCTTGGAAATGACCGCGGACCGGCTGATCCTGATCGACGCCGGCACCGCGCGGGAGTTCGACGGCAGTCTCGATGACTATCGCGATCTCCTGCTGGGGCGCGGGCAGAGCAAGTCCCGCGAGAGTTCCGGCCCGGATGCTGCGCCCAAGGAGAAACGCGGCAACAAGAAGGATGCGCGCCGGGCCGCCGCCGAGGCGCGCGAGCGCACAAAGGACCTGCGCACCCGCGCGCGCAAGGCCGAGCAGGAGATGGCGAAACTGACCGAGCAGCGCTCCGCAATCGATCGCGCCATGTTCGACCCGGACAGCGCCGAGGCGCCCTATAAGAATCAGGCAATGACCGAGTTGATGAAGCTGCGCGGCGAGATCGAGAAGAAGCTGGACGCTGCGGAGGCGACCTGGCTGGAAGCCAGCGAGGCGCTCGAGACCGCTCAGGCGGCGGAGTAAGTCACCAGGGCCGCGCTAGTCGGCGCCGATATCCCAGAACAGGCCGGCCATGATCTGCAGTCCTTCGCGCGCGACGGAGGCGAGCATGTGCTCGTTCGGCGCGTGCTGGTTGCAGCCGGCATAGGAGTGGGGAATCCACACCGTGGGCATGTCCAGGTCCTCGGCGAAGATATCGTTGGGGATGCCGCCGCCGATGTTGGGGATCAGCGCAGCGGTGCCGCCACCGTTGTCGCCGAGAGTCTGATTTACGGACGCCAACGCCCGCTGCACCCATTCGTTCGTCGGATCGGACCGGGTCGCCCGCATTCCCGCCATCCGGGTCGGGGTCACGTCGATGTCGCGAAAACCATGCGCATCCAGATGGCGGCGCAGCGCGGGCAGGATATCGTCCGGGTCGGTGCCGACCACATAACGGAGCTGGCACACCGCGCGCGCGGCGGGCGCGATCGCGTTCTGGGGCCGTTCGGGGTTGCCGAGATCGAGGGCGAGCACGGCGAAGCTGTTCCAGCCATAGACCCGTTCCTCGGGGCTCAGATTCGCTTCGCCCCAGTCGGTGTCGATGTCGGGGCTGCCGTCACCGCCCGACACCTTCACGTTCGCCAGCAGCGCGCGGATGTCCGGGGTGAGGGAGGTCGGGCGCCATTCGGGCACGGCGATCTGGCCGCGCGCATCGGTCAGGCTGGCGATGGCATGAGACAGCACGATCCCCGGGTCACGGATCAGCCCGCCCCAGTTGCCCGAATGATGGGCGCCGTCACGCAGCTTGAGCGCGAGCTCGAAGTTCACCAGCCCGCGTGAGCCGAGCACGATGGTGGCCCGTGCCGGGTCGAGGCGCGGCCCGTCTGACGCAATGAGCACGTCCGCGCGCAGCCGGTCGGCATGCTGGCGGCAGAATTCGCGCAGGCCGCGCGAGCCCATTTCCTCGTCGCTTTCCAGCAGGATCTTGCAGTTGAAGCCCAGTTCTTCGCGCTCGGCGATGACCGCGCGCAGGCCGCCGATGTTGGTCCAGTGCTGCCCCTTGTTGTCGGCGGTGCCGCGGCCATAGAGCCGGTCGCCGTCCGGGGTGACGGTCCAGGGCGCGAGCCCGGCGCGCCATTTGTCGTCCTGGCCCGCGACCACGTCGCCATGGCCGTAGATCAGGACTGACGGCCGGTCATCGCCCTCGTGGCGCGTGGCCAGCAGCACAGGGCCGGCGCCCGGGTCCGGGTTGTCGAGGATATCCAGCGTGAAACCCAGCGCCGCGAGCGCCGGGCCGACGACATCGCTGAAATAGCTCGCGAGCGCCGGATGGGCACCCGGAAGCTGGCTTTGGGTCGGGTGGGCGACCAGCCGCGCCAGCCCGGTGACGAAATCGCCGCTGTCGAAATGTTCAGCCGCGCGCGCGACCGCGCCCTCGCGGCTGGCCGTCATGACGGGTCCTTCGGGCGCCTAGGCGCGTTCGTAGGAATCGCGCGACAGCTTGGTGACGTCCTTACCTTCGATGCGGATCAGGCGTGTCTCGCCGGCGCGCTTTGGCGAATGCAGGCGGCCTGTCGGGTAGGCGACCGCCATGCCCGGGTCCAGGTCGTAGGACTTGGTCGGCTTTACCTTGCCGGGCGTGTCGCCCTTGGGTGGTTCGATCTTTTCATACTCGGTCATCACGGTCTGGCCGGTGGCCTGGCCGTAGATCGCCCAGGTCGGGCCATGGTCGTGGGGCGGTGCCTCATTCGTTCCCTTGAAGACATGCGCGCAAATGCAGAATCCGAGATCGGGGTCTTCGTAAAGAACCTTGCGGTTGGCATCGTTGTCGGGGCCGAGATGCGCATCGATGAATTCCTGGTCCGCGAGGAATTTTTCGACGACCTTCCGCACCTGCTCGAGCCCGGCTTCGCTCGAATCCTTGGTGAGAATTTGGCGGCAATCTTCGGCAAACTGGTCAACTGTGAGCGCCATTTCGGTGGTCCTCCTGTATCGATCGCCGGCGTCGGCCGGTCGCTTTTGAGTATCTGCGCGCTATCATGCACCGGACCCGCAACGAATCTCAATACACGTGTGTTTACTGTAGAATGGCCGCCATGGATTCCGAGACATTACGTAGCGCCTTGAGGGCGGAAAACGAGATCGCGCTGCTCGATCTGCGGGAGCAGGGCGAGTTTGGCACCTGTCATCTGTTCTGGGCGGTGAATACGCCGCTGAGCCGGCTTGAGTTCGAGGTTCCCCGGCTGGTTCCCCGGCGCGGTACCCCGATCGTCGTCACCGCAGCCGGTGACGCGGGTCTCGCGGCGCACGGGGCGGCGGCATTGACCGCGCTGGGGTATACCGACGTTTCGATCTGTCCCGACACACCCGATGAGTGGGCCGCCGCCGGGTTCACCCTCTATTCGGGCATCAACGTGCCCAGCAAGGCGTTCGGCGAGGTGGTCGAGCATCATTACGGCACGCCATCGGTGGCGGCGTCCGAACTCAAGGCGATGCAGGATCGCGGCGACGATCTGGTGGTCCTCGATTCCCGCACCTTCGCCGAATACCACAACATGAACATTCCCCGGGGCATCAGTGTGCCGGGCGGCGAGCTCGCCTACCGGGTGCGCGATCTGGCGCCCTTGGAGGAGACGCTCGTCGTGGTTAATTGCGCGGGACGCACCCGCAGCATTCTCGGCGCCCAGTCGGTCATCAACGCAGGCATTCCCAATAAGGTCGTCGCGCTCGAAAACGGCACGATGGGGTGGCACCTTGCCGGGCTCGAACTGGAACACGGCCGCACGGACCGGTTTCCCCCGGGCGATCCCGAAAGCCTCGATGCGGCGATCGCCATGCGCGATCGGATCGCGGTTGAACATGGCATCGAGACAATTGATTGCGCCCGTCTTGCCCGATGGCAAAACGAGGCCGATAGCCGCACGCTGTATCTGCTCGATGTGCGCGACCCGGATGAGTTCGCCGCCGGGCATCTGCCGGGATCGCGATCGGCGCCCGGCGGACAGCTGGTCCAGGCGACGGATTTCCAGATCGGGGTGCCCAACGGGCGCATCGTCCTGATCGACGACACAGGCGTCCGCGCCACCATGACCGCCCACTGGCTGGTGCAGATGGGATATCCCGATGTGTTCGTGCTTGAGGACGGGCTTGCGGGTGAACTCGAAACGGGCGCCGACGGCGAACCGCTATCCACGAACGCCGCGGTGATCGATGTCGATGCCCTGGCGGCCCGTCTTCCCGATGGTGACGTATTGGTGCTCGATCTTTGCGAGAGCCGGGTGTTTCGAAGGGGGCATATTCCCGGTGCGAAATGGGCCATCCGTTCGCGGATCGTCGGGATGGGACCCGCGCTGCCGGACACGGGCACGCTGGTTCTCACCTCCGATGACGGGCGGCTCGCGGCGCTCGCGGTCGAGGAAGCGCAGGCCCTCACGAACGCCGGGGTGCTGGTGCTGTCCGGCGGTACCAACGCCTGGATCGCGGCGGGGCACGCGACCGAGGCCGATCCCAGATATCCGGCCGACGAAGATTGCATCGACGTCTATTTGCGCGCCTATGACCGCAACACCGATGTCGAAGCGCGGATGCAGGAGTATATCGACTGGGAGGTCGCCCTGATCGAACAGATCGCCGCCGACGACGATGTCGCGTTTCGGCTGGGCCCGAACCCATGACCTCGCCACGCCAACTCCATCTGAACCTGTTCATCCAGTCACGGGGCCACCACGAAGCCGCGTGGAACCATCCCGACGCGTCGCCCATGGGGCTGATGGATGTCGGTTATTATCAGGGGATCGCGCAACGGGCCGAGGAAGGGCTGTTCGATTCTATCTTCTTCGCCGATATCCTCGCCGCAACGGATGATGCCGCGCTGACTGGCAAGGTCTGGCTGGAGCCGATCACCCTGCTGGCCGCGATTGCGGCGGTGACCGAGCGGATCGGGCTGATCGCGACCGCGTCGACCACCTACTCATTGCCGTTCAACCTCGCCCGTCAGTTCTCCTCGATCGATCACATCAGCAACGGTCGCGCGGGCTGGAACATCGTCACCACCTGGATGAAGGATGCCGCGCGCAACTTTGGCGACACGCGCGATATCAGCCTGGATGACCGTTATGTCTTCGCCGAGGAGTTCGTCGAGATCATCAAGGGGCTCTGGGACAGCTGGGCCGATGATGCGGTGATCGACGACCGGGCGAATGGCATCTACGCGCGGCCCGAACGTATCCGTGCCATTGACCATGATGGGCCGCATTACTCGGTCGCCGGGCCGCTGAATCTTCCGCGCTCACCTCAGGGACGGCCGGTGCTGGTGCAGGCGGGCTCGTCGGATACAGGCCGGAACTTCGCGGCCCGCCATGCGGAGGCGATCTTCACGGCGCATCTCGAGAAGGCGACGGCGCAGGAATTTTATGCCGACATCAAGGCGCGCCTCGTCAAGGTGGGTCGCAAGCCCGACCAGGTCCTGGTTCTGCCGGGGGTGAACCCGATGATCGCGTCGACGGAGACGGAGGCCAGGCGTCTGGTCCGGGAATTGAATGAGAGCGCTGACCCGGAGGCCGGTCGGCGGACCCTGTCGAGCCGGTTTGGCGGGCATGACTTCTCCCATTTGTCCCTCGACGAAGTGTTGAAGCCCGACGACTTCCCCCATCCCGACACCGTTGAGGCCTCGCGCAGCCGCGCGGTGATGGTTGTGGGCCTTGTCGCGCGCGAGCGTGTGACGTTGCGCCAGCTCCTGGCGAAGCTGGCGGGTGCGCGCGGCCACTTTACCTTTGCGGGCACGCCCGAGCAGGTGGCGGATCTGATCGAGGATTGGTTCCGCGACGGCGCCGCCGACGGCTTCAACGTCATGCCGCCGATTTTTCCCGGCATGCTCGACGCGTTTATTGACGAGGTTGTCCCGATCCTTCAGGCGCGCGGGCTGTTTCGGACCGAATATACGGGCACGACCCTGCGCGAACATTATGGGCTCGACCGCCCGGCGGCGTGGTCCTGACGCCACGCACGCGACAAATGTGAGCTAGTCCCACTTCCGCCCGGGCATGTGGTTGAACAGGCTCCGCGCCATCCCGCCATCGATATCGAGTGTGGAGGCGGTCACGTAGGACGCGGCGTCCGACAACAGATACAGAATGCCTTCGGCAATATCCTCGGGCTGGCCGACGCGGCCCAGCGGCGTCACGTCGGCGCGGGCCTGTTTGACCGCCGGATCGCGCATATAGGCCGTGAGTGGTGTCTCGGTGTGGCCCGGGCAGACCGCATTGACGCGAATCTGGTGTTCTGCCCACTCCAGTCCGAATTGGCGTGACAGCATGATCACGCCGGCTTTCGTGGTGCTGTAGGCGCCCGCCAGATTGTAGGGTTGTAGCCCGCCGGTCGACGATAGGATTACCACCGCGCCGGGCACCTTGTTGTCGATCCACCAACGGCCCGCCG